>Ga0137394_10002509_pt1 | contig 13564 bp, 8 predicted proteins | sample czobulk116metaG_FD_108278 | JGI IMG/M metagenome (GOLD analysis project Ga0137394, IMG submission 108278) | Vadose zone soil microbial communities from Angelo Coast Range Reserve, California, USA - czobulk1.16 metaG | ecosystem: Environmental > Terrestrial > Soil > Vadose zone | place: USA...
CACACGCGACGGAGCATTGGAAAGCGTGATCTGGATGCGCGGATTGCTTTCGAGGAACTGGGTCATCCACTGCGGCAGGAAGTAGGCGCCCAATGATTCGTGGCAACCGATGACGAAGCTGCCGGCTTCGTCCGACTCCAGGCCTTTGATCCGTTGCTCGAGCTCCTCCAGCCGCACGAGCGATTCATTGGCGTATCGCAGGAGCTCCTCGCCCGTGCTGGTCAGCGACACTCCCGTTCGCAGGCGGACCAGCAGCTTGGTCCCGAAGCTCTCTTCGAGCTGTTTGATGACCGCCGTCAGGCCCGGCTGGCTGACTTGAAGCACGCGCGCGGCGGCGGAAAGACTCCCGCACCGCGCGACGGCTTGAAAGTAGCGCAGATGGTCCAGCATGCCCCCCCGGCATGGTACCACCCGATCACAGAATCAGCTGCCTGAGCACTTCGGGAGCCGCATCGCCCACCAGCAGGATGCCGGTTCCGTCAGCGAGGACCGCGAGAATCCCTTGTCCCTGGTCCGATGCGGCGTAGAAGCCGGTCCGATGCAGCGCAGCGGCGGCCTGCGGCTGCCGCCGGATGAGCTCGGCCGGGACCGCGTACTGGACTACGACGATCCCTCGCCAGCGATAGGCGAGGCCCGCCGCTGGAACGCCGTCGAGCGTCGTCTTCCACGTGCTGAAGAGCTCGGCGTCGGGCCTGTCGAGGGCGCGGATCGGGAACTGGAGGCCCTCGGCGACGGCGTGCAAATCCGCCTTGCGGGGAAAGTTGCGGGCCATCACGCGGCGGCAGTCCGCGACCGCATCCCGGAATACGGGGATCTCCGCGATCGGTGTGCTGCCATGGCCGGGGCGGTCGCGCAGCAGCACGGTTCCGGCGGCGATGCCGATGATCACCAGCGCGGCGGCGGCGGGCGCTGCCCAGGGCCGGGACGAAAAGAAAGCGCGGACCCGGGAAGCGGGCGGACCCAACTGCTCGATACGTCGGCGCAGCGCCACCGAGGCTCCGGGAGCGGGTTCCTGGGCGAGCGCCCGCGATAGACCCTGCTGCAGGGCCAGCTCGCGCCTGCATCGCGCGCACGTGCGCAAGTGTTCCTGGACGGCGCTCGCTTCATCGCCAGGGAGCTCACCGTCGGCGAATGCGCCAACCAGTTTCTGCACGAGCGCGTGGTCGAGGGCAACCTCACTCATCGGACGTCCTCTTCGATTGCCTTCCCGGGTTCTCCATCGGAAGCCCACTCACTGCGATGTCACGTCTCCGCAGAACATTCCCCGGCGATCTCTCCCTCGCCTCCCCGTTCCCCGCTTTGCCTTCGCTGGCGGTGACCGCAAGCAGCCCTGCCAGCAACTGCCGGCCGCGGCTGATGCGGCTCATCACCGTCCCGAGCGGCACCGACGCGATCTGCGCGATCTCGCTGTACTTCAAGCCCTGGATGTCGTGAAGCTCCACTGCCTCGGCGAAGTCCTCCGGGAGCGAGCGCAGCGCCTGGCGGAGCATTCCGGATTCCAGGCGCGCCAGCAGGTCATCGAGTGGAGAGGGTGCGTCGCTGGCGACGATCTCCTCGTGCGCTGCTTCCAGCTCGGTGATGAAGACCAACTGCTGCCGCCGCGCGCGGGTCCGGCGCCGCTCGCCAATGACCGAACGAAGGATCTGGCAAAGCCAGGGAAATGCCGCGCCGGCGTCACGGAGTTGGTCGAAGGCAGCCCAAGCGCGGACGTAGGTCTCTTGCACGTAATCCTCAGCTTCGTGGCCATTCGCCCAGCGGGAGGCCAGCGCGACCAGCCGATCGAGGTGAGGCAACGTCGACGACTGGAAGCGCGCGCGCTTCGGCTCTGCCTTCACGTATCCTCCGGGATTGGAGGATGGATGACCGAACCGGGCGGCCGGATAATCAGGAATCCGGATGAGGCCCATCACCGATTCTGGGTGCCGCGGCCGGATGTAGAGCCGCCGACCCGCGACCGACTACTCAGGAAATGTTCCGCACCTCGTCAAGCCGGTGGAGCTCGACCACCTCGACGAGGTCATTGCCCGGCTCGATGGTCCCCAGGCACCTCCTCGGTCCACACCTTGAAGCTCGTCAACGTGTTGGGGCCGAACGTGCTGCTGATCGCGACGTCGGAGGCGTCGCGGCCGCGCGCAATCAACACTCTGCCGATGCGCGGAGTATTGTTGCGCGCGTCGAAAATGTGCCAATGCCCGCCGAGGAAGACCTCGAACCAAGCGGCGAAGTCCATCGGACCGTATGGCGGCGGCATCCCGATATCGCCCAGGTAACCGGTGCAGTAGCGCGCAGGGATGTTCATGCACCGGCAGAAGGCAACGGCCAGGTGTGCATAGTCGCGGCAGACGCCGGTCCGGTCGTGAAAGGCTTCCAGTGCTGTCCGCGTCATGCGGGCGTGCTCGTAGCCGAAGGTGATGTGCCGGTGGACGTAGTCGCAGATCGCCTGGACCCGGGCCCATCCCGTCGGGGTCTGCCCGAAGAGGTTCCACGCCGTCTCGGAAAGCCGATCGGTTTCGCAGTACCGGCTTCCGAGCAGGAAGAGCAGCGTTTCCTCGGGCAGATCCGGGACAGGAACCTGTTGCGCCTGAGGAACGATCGCGTCGGGGGCTCCAGTATCGTTCACCAGGGCATTGCCGGAGACGCGCGTGCGACCCCTTGGCGCTACGATGCGGGTGCACCAGTTGCCAAAGCTGTCGCGGTAGGCCGCCATCGGGACCGGCGGGTCGATCACCAGGTCGTCACGGCCGACGAGATCGGCCACGCGCGTGAAGTGGACGTTGAGGTTGAAGATCATCGGTGTCGGCTGCGGGCAGTCGTAGACCATTTCGAAGCCGACGCGAATTTGGATCATGGGCCTCCGGGATCTAGCACAACCTTCACCCGGGACCTGCGCGGGCGTCCGACACCGCACGTCGCACGAGGGCGCGAAAGGCGACGGCAGCTGGGTCGGCGTGCGTGCGCTCGTGCCAACACAAGACCATCTCGATCGCGGGCGCCGGCACCGCCGCGTCGAGCGCGCGAAGGCCGAGCTGCGTCCCGCGCAGGGCGAGGAGCGAGGCCGGAAGCGTCGCCACCAGGTCGCTCGCCGCCACGATCGCGGCGGCCGCGGTGAAGGTGGGGACCGTCATCACGACCTCGCGCTGGACGCCCGCCCGCGCGTACGCGACGGCGACGGGATCGCGGAAGTTCTTTCCAGGCACCATGTCCACGCGCACGTGCCGGAGATCGCCGAGCATGCGGCGCGAGAGCCGCCTGCCGAGCGCCGGGTGCCCGCGCCGGGCCACCAGCACCGCTCGCTCCTCGAAGAGCGGCTCGACGTGGAGGCCCGCGCCCTTCCCTCGTACGCCAAGGTGCAGATCGATTTCGGAGGAAGTCAGATCGCCGAGCGACACCAGCGAGTCGATGCCGACGACGCGCAGGTGCGCCTTGGGCAGCTCACGCGTCATCTCGGTGGCGATCCGCGGAACCCAGGTGATCTGGCCGGCATCGGCGACCGCGAGAGTGAAGGTTCGCGTGCAGCTCGCGGCGTCGAAGGGGCCATCCAGGAGCGCGTGCTCGAGCTCCTGGATGGCGCGGGCAATCGCAGGCGCGAGCTCGGTCGCCCGTGGCGTGGGGACGATGCCGCGGCCCTTGCGCGTCACGAGCGGGTCCCCGAGCACGTCCCGCAATCGGGCTAGCGCGTTGCTCACGGCGGACGGCGTCACGTGGAGACGCTCGGCCGCGCGCGCCACGTTGCGCTCGACGAGCACGGTGTGGAGCACCAACATCAAGTTCAGATCGATCGCTGCAATGCTCACGGGAGGTGATCTCATCTATCACGAATCATCACTTCCGGGGTGGGAAGTGCGAACCTAGAATCGAGGCATGAATCGATCGCCCTTCTGGCTGGCCGCGCTGGCAGCCGCGTGCCAGACGTCCTCACCCCTGCCGCGGAGCAATTCCATGTCCTCCAACACCCTCCGAGAGACCGTTCACGAGCTCCGCGTCCTCGACACGTTCATCTCCTATCGCGAGACCGGCACCGGCTCTCCCATCGTGTTCCTCCATGGGAATCCGACGTCTTCGTACGTGTGGCGAAACGTCGTCCCGCTCGTGGCCGAGCGTGGCCGTTGCCTCGCGCCCGACCTCGTCGGGATGGGGCGCTCGGGCAAGCCGGAGAGCGCATATCGGTTCCATGATCACGCCCGGTACCTCGAGGCGTGGTTCGCCGGGCTGGACCTGCGCGACGTCGTGCTCGTGGGCTACGACTGGGGCGCCGTCCTCGCGCTGGACTGGGCGTCGCGTCACCCTGATCGTGTGCGCGGCGTGGTCGTGTTCGAGACGTTCCTGCGGACCATGCATTGGAGTGACTGGCCTCCGCAAGGCGCGGAGCTGTTCCGGGCCCTTCGCACGCCGGATGTCGGGGAGAAGCTCGTGCTCGAACAGAACGAGTTCCTCGCGCGGTCCCTGGCGAACGGCGTGAAGCACGGCCTGGCGGACAGCGACCGCGCCGTGTACTACGCCCCCTACCCCGATCCGGCATCGCGACGGCCGATGTTGCAGTGGCCGCGCGAGATCCCGATCGAGGGCGAGCCGGCCGACGTCGCCGCGGTCATCACCCGCAACGCTGAATGGCTCGCGAAAACGCCCGCGCTCCCCAAGCTGCTCCTCACCTTCGATGGAACCGGGCTCAGCAACGCGCCCGCCGTCGTCGAGTGGGCGCACGGCGCGTTCCCCAATTTCGACGTCGTCCCTCTCGGCTCCGCTGGACACCACGCGCCTGAAGACGCTCCCAAGGAGATCGCGGGCGCGATCACCAGCTGGCTCGATCGCCACGCACTCCGGTGAACTTGCGGAGGAAACAGGAGAACGGTCCCTCAATTTCTCTGCTAGGCTCACGCCGGAGTCGGAGAAATGAGTCCATCCTCTTGGTTCCACGCTGGTGCGGACAGTCGCCTCCAGGTGTTGTGGGACGACGGCGAACGGGTCTTCTGCAGAAGATCGCGTGTCGCCGGCGACGGCGACGGGATGCTGGCCGTCGTTCCCGCCTCCGATCCGCCGACGCCGCGCAGCCTCGATCGCCTCGCGCATGAATACGGACTGAAGGATGAGCTGGACGGCGCCTGGGCAGTCCGACCGCTCTCGCTGCTGCGCGAGCACGGACAGACCGTCCTGGTGCTCGAGGATCCGGGTGGCGAGCCGCTCGAGGGGATGCTCGGCGCGCCAATGGAGGCGGGAAGCTTCTTGCGCCTTGCCATCGGCGTCGCCGCGGCACTGGGCAATCTCCACCGGCGTGGCCTCGTCCACAAGGAGATCAAGCCGGCCAACATCCTGGTCAACGTCGTGAGCGGAGAAGTGCGGCTCACTGGCTTCGGAATCGCATCGCGCCTTCCACGCGAGCGGCAATCGCCCGAACCTCCCGAGCTCATCGCGGGAACGCTCGCCTACATGGCACCCGAACAGACCGGACGAATGAATCGCTCGATCGATTCCCGGAGCGACCTCTACTCGCTCGGCGTCACCCTCTACCAGATGCTCACCGGCAGCCTTCCCTTTACGGCTTCCGATCCGATGGAGTGGGTTCACTGCCACATCGCGAGGAAGCCGGTGCCGCCCGGCGAGCGGCTGAAGAATGTCCCGGTCCCCGTCAACGCGATCATCATGAAGCTGCTCGCCAAGACCGCTGAGGAACGGTACCAGACAGCGGCAGGCGTCGAGAGCGACCTCCGGCGCTGCCTTGCCGGATGGGAAGCCCACCGCCGCATCGACGACTTCCCGCTTGGCGAGCACGACACGCCAGACCGGCTCCTGATCCCCGAAAAATTGTACGGGCGGGCGGGCGAGATCGATACCTTGCTCGCTTGCTTCGACCGGGTGGTAGCGACCGGCACGCCGGAGTTGGTGCTCGTCTCCGGATATTCCGGCATCGGCAAGTCCTCCGTCGTCAACGAGCTGCACAAGGTGCTCGTTCCGCCGCGCGGCCTGTTCGCATCCGGCAAGTTCGACCAGTACAAGCGCGACATCCCTTATGCCACCTTGGCACAAGCTTTTCAGAGCCTGATCCGGCCGCTCCTGGGCAAGAGCGAAGCCGAGCTGGGCGTGTGGCGCGACGCCCTCCGTCAGGCGTTGGACCCGAACGGACTGCTCATCGCGGACATGGTCCCTGAGCTGAAGCTCATCATCGGAGATCAACCCCCGGTCCCCGATCTTCCCCCAAAGGACGCGCAAAGCCGCTTCCAGCTCGTGTTCCGCCGGTTCATCGCCGTCTTTGCACGGCCGGAGCATCCACTCGCCCTCTTCCTCGACGATTTGCAGTGGCTCGACGCGGCAACGCTCGATTTGCTCGAGGATCTCTTGACCCGGGAGGATGTGCGGCACCTTGTCTTGATCGGCGCCTACCGGGACAACGAAGTCGACTCCGCCCACCCCCTGATGCGCAAGCTCGAAACGATTCGCAAAGCCGGAGCGATGGTGCGGGAGATCGTCCTTGCGCCCCTCAGCCGTGAAGACCTGGAGCGGTTGATTGGGGATTCTCTTCACTGCGAACCGGAGCGCACCACCCCGCTGTCGCGGCTGGTGCAGGAGAAAACGGCCGGCAATCCATTTTTCTCCATTCAATTCATTTCTGCGCTCGCCGAAGAGGGGTTGCTCACCTTCGATCACGGCGCCGCGCGCTGGTGCTGGGACCTGAATCGCATTCACGCCAAGGGTTACACCGACAACGTGGTCGACCTCCTGGTGGGAAAGTTGAGCCGCCTGCCCGTCGACACCCAGAAAGCATTGCGGCAGCTTGCCTGTATCGGCAACAGCGCCGAGTTCGCCCTGCTGACGATGGTCTACAAGGATTCGAACGAAGACGTGCACCGCGACGTCTGGGAAGCGGTCCGGACCGGGCTCGTTTTTCGCTCGGAAGGCGCCTATTGGTTCCTCCATGACCGCGTCCAGGAGGCAGCCTATTCGCTCATCCCCGAGGGCGCGCGTGGGGCCGCCCACCTTCGAATCGGCCGCCTCCTCGCGTCAGGGACACCAGCAGCGGAGATCGAGGAGAGGATCTTCGAGATCGTCAATCAGTTGAACCGTGGCTCTCATCTGATCGCCTCAAGCGAGGAGCGTGAGCGCGTCGCCGAATTGAATCTGATCGCGGGCAAGCGCGCGAAGAGCTCGACCGCGTACGCCTCGGCGCTGGCGTACCTCGGGGCCGGCCGCGCGTTGCTGACCGAGGCCTGCTGGGACGACAATTACGAGCTCATCTTCGCCGTCGAATTTCAATTGGCCGAGTGCGAATTGCTGAGCGCAGACCTGGCGTCTGCGGAAGATAGGCTCTCGATGCTGGCGCGGCGGGCCCGCAGCGTGCACCAGATCGCTGGGGTGGCGCGTTTGCGGCTCACGCTGTACACGACCCTGGATCGGAGCGACCGCGGCGTGGAGGTATGCCTTGAATACCTCCGGCGCGGCGGTACCGATTGGTCGCCGCATCCGACCAGAGACGATGCCCGACGCGAATACGAGCGGATCTGGTCGCAACTCGGCGGCCGTTCGATCGAGGAGCTCATCGACTTGCCCTTGATGAGCGACCCCGAGTCCCTGGCGGCCCTCGACGTCCTGACCGAAGTCGTGACGCCGGCGTTGTTTACCGATGAAAACCTCCTTTCGCTCGTCATCTGTCGGATGGCCAATCTCAGCCTCCAGCATGGAAACAGCGACGGATCATGCTTCGCCTACGTATGGCTCGGCATGATCGCCGGACCGCATTTCGGCAACTACAAAGGCGGATTCCGTTTCGGCCGTCTCGGCTACGATCTGGTCGAGAAGCGTGGATTGCAGAGGTTCCAGGCCCGCACCTACATGTCCTTCGGAAACTTCATCATGCCGTGGACGAAACACATCCAGACTGGCCGCGATCTGGTGCGCCGCGCCTTCGACATCGCGAACAAGATGGGCGACCTCACCTTTGCGGCTTATAGCTGCAACAACCTGAACACGAACCTGCTGGCGAGCGGAGACCCGCTCGGCGACGTGCAACGCGAAGCCGAGAAGGGCCTCGATTTCGCCCAGAAGGCCCGGTTCGGTCTCGTCATCGACATCATCACGACGCAGCTCAGGCTGATTCGGACCCTCCGCGGTCTGACCCCCAGGTTCGGGTCCTTCGACGACGACCAGTTCGACGAGCTTCGCTTCGAACGCCATCTGGCAAACGACCCGCGTCTGGCGCTCCCCGAGTGCTGGTACTGGATCCGGAAGCTGCAAGCTCGCTTCTTCGCGGAAGACCATGCTTCGGCCATCCACGCATCGGCAAGCGCAGAGCGGCTGCTCTGGACATCTCCGTCGTTCTTTGAAATGGCCGAATATCACTTCTACAGCGCGCTTTCCCGGGCGTCGTCCTGCGATCTCGCCCCGGCCGACCAGCGAAGGCAGCATTTCGAGGCGCTCGCCGCCCATCACGAGCAGCTCGATCGATGGGCCGAGAACGGCCCGGAGACGTTCGAGACACGGGCGGCGCTGGTGAGCGCCGAGATCGCGCGACTGCAAGGGCGCGATCTCGACGCGATGCGCCTCTACGAGCAGGCGATCCACGCGGCGCGCGAGAACGGTTTCGTCCAGAACGAGGGCATCGCCAACGAGCTTGCGGCCCGCTTCTACCTCGACCGTGGTCTGGAGACGAATGGCCATGCCCACTTGCGAAACGCACGCGCCTGCTTTGCCCTGTGGGGTGCGGACGGCAAAGTGAGGCAACTCGACTCGCGTTATCCGCGCTTGGCTGCGCCTGAGGGGCATCATCCGCCCCCGGCGGTGGGCTCCTCCATCCAGCAACTGGACGTCACGACCGTGGTCAAGGCATCTCAGGCCCTGTCCGGCGAGATGGTGTTGCCGAGCTTGATCGAGCGGCTGATGACGATCGCGCTGCAGAACGCTGGCGCGGACCGCGGCCTCTTGATCCTGCCGGAGAAGGACGGCTACCGCATCGAGGCAGAGGCCTGGTCCAGCGGCGGCAAGGTGGTGCTGCACCAGGGATCGATCGCCGATCTGGCGGCACCCGAAGCCCTCATCCGCTACGTCATCCGCACCCAAAAGAGCGTGATCATCGACGATGTCTCCAAGCCACACCTGTTCTCCGAGGACGAGTATCCGCGCTCCAGACAAGTACGGTCGGTCTTCTGCCTCCCGCTGGTGAGGCGGGGGACGTTGGGCGGGCTGCTCTATCTAGAGAATACGCTGACCTCGCACGTGTTCACTCCGGATCGCACGGCGCTGCTCGAGCTGCTCGCGTCGCAGGCAGCGATCTCGCTGGAGAACACCCGTCTCTACGTCGATCTTCAAGAACGGGAGGCGAGGGTCCGGCGCCTGGTCGATTCCAACATCATCGGGATCTTCATCTGGAATCTCGACGGTAGGATCACGGACGCCAACGAAGCGTTTCTCCGCATGGTGCAATACGACCGCGACGATCTCGACTCCGGCCTCCTGCGATGGATGGAGCTGACTCCGGCGGATTGGCGCGCGGGCGACGAACGGGCTTTGATCGAGATGAAGACCACCGGCACCATCCAGCCGTTCGAGAAGGAATACTTCCGGAAGGACGGCAGCCGGGCGCCCGTGCTGGTCGGCGCGGCGGCGTTCGGGGAAGGACGAGACCACGGGGTAGGGTTCGTGGTCGACTTGAGCGAGCGCAAGCGAGCGGAGGGCGAAGTTCGCGAAAGCGAGCGGCGATACCGCGAGGTCCAGATGGAGCTGGCGCACGCGAACCGCCTCGCGACGATGGGGCAGCTCTCGGCTTCGATTGCCCATGAAATCAACCAGCCGATCACAGCGGCAGTGACCAATGCCCAGGCCGCTCTGCGCTGGCTGGCCGCCCAGCCTCCGGATCTGGAGGAGGTCCGGCAGGCGCTCAGTCGTATCGTCAAGGACGGCAATCGAGCCGCCGACGTGATGGACCGGATCCGTGCCCTGATCAAGAAGGCGCCTCCGCGCAGGGATGGCCTGCAGATCAACCAGGCGATCCTCGAGGTCATTGCCCTGACCCGTGTTGAAGTGCTGAAGAATGGCGTCTCGTTGCGGACACAGCTGGCGGAGGGCTTGCCTCCCATCCAAGGGGATCGAGTCGAGCTGCAACAAGTGATCCTCAACTTGATCATCAACGCCGTCGAAGCGATGAGCGGCGTCGGCGAGGGGTCGCGAGAATTGCTGGTTGACACCGGTAAAGCCGGGTCGGACGGCGTGCTCGTCGCGGTGCGGGATTCAGGTCCGGGTCTGCCTCCCGCGAGCCACGAGCGGGTCTTCGACGCCTTCTACACGACGAAGGCGGGCGGCCTGGGGATGGGCCTGTCGATCTGCCGTTCGATCGTGGAAGCTCACGGCGGACGATTGTGGGCGACGGCGAACGTACCCCACGGCGCCATCTTTCAATTCACACTGCCTGCGCACCCCGACAGTGGAGCTCATGCCTTGTGTGCTGACGGAGCTTTGTAGTCGGCCAACCCATTGGGGAAGACGCCCAGAGCGACCTCAACGCCGCGGCGAACAGATGCTCTGGCGTGGCCGTACCCGGTTTGCTACCAGCGTCATATTGGCCGTGCGATGAACGCGGCACCGCCGGGATTCGCGGACTGCTCATCAGCCAGCCACTACTACCCTGCCGAACGGGCGGTCCTCGATCAGATGGCGGAGTGCCTCGGCTGATTCGTCCAGCTTGTACGTTCGTTCGACGATCGGTTTGACCGCTCCCGAGGCGAGCAGCGGCAGGATGGCGGCCCATGCGGCCGCTTTGACCTCATGCGGCTGGGCAAACAGAGAGAAGCCGCTCATGCTGGCGCGCTTCCAGATCAAGTCGGTGACGTCGATCGTCGTCTTGCGGCCCGCTGAATATCCCAAGGTCGTCAAGACGCCATTCAGCGAGAGCGTGCCGAGCGCTTGACCCGTCAGTGCACCGCCGACGCTCTCGATGACCACGTCCACGCCGCGGCCTCCCGCGATGCGGGCGACGCCCTGAGCGAGATCCTCGGCGGAGAGATCGATGACATGCTCAAAGCCAAGGGCGCGCGCTTGCTTCGCTTTGGCCGGGCTGGTGGTGGCTGAAATCGCCAGTCCCGCGCCCTGCGCTCTCGCCAGCTGGGTGACCGCATTACCGACCGCGCCACCGATGGCCGGCGCGAGGACGATCTTGCCCGGCGCGAAGCCAGCCTGCAGGAGGGCGATCTGCGCCGTCAGATAAGCAACCGGCATGCATCCGGCGGTTGCGTCATCGATGTAGTCCGGGATCAGGAAGAGATCCTCCCGGCGCACGGCGATCGACTCGCTGTAGGTTCCGTCCTCCGAGACACCGTAAGGACCGAAGAACATCACGCGGGCGCCTGCTGGAAAGGAAGAGTCATCGGAAGACTCGACGACTCCCGCTCCCTCGTTCCCCAGGATCAGGGGAGCTTTCGCAAAGGGGAAACCGCCCGAAAGGATGGTGTGGTCCAGCGGGCTGACCCCTGCTGCCGTGATCCGGACAAGGATTCTCCCGGCGGACACACGAGGTCTTGGCACCTCCACGAGCTTCAGGGCCCCGTACCCGGTGAATGACTCGGCGCGCATCGCTCTCATCGTCGCTTCTCCTTACGGTGGGGTCAGTGGTCGGCGAGCGGAATGACATCGCAAGTCGCCTCCGACGCCGGCGCGGGTGCGCGCGAAGCAAGGGCCAGCGCGCAGAAGTAGAGCAGCGCGGCGCATCCAAGCGAAAGGCGGACGGCTTCGGCCGCCGGCCGGCCGTGGAAGGAGGACGCGAACACGGCGATGCCCAGGGCCGTGCCGACCTGACGGCTCGTATTGAGCACCGCGCCGCCGATGCCCGCCAGCGACGGGGGCACGCTGGCCAGGATCGCGGCGTTCATCGAAGGCGCGACCAGGGCTGCCCCAAGGCCGGTGAGCGCCAGCAAGGGTCCTTGCATGAAGAGCGGCGCCGCGGCCGGCAGCTCCGCGAGCCCCACTGCACTGGCGCCGAGAACGGCGAGCCCAGCGAGAATCGGCGCGCGCGTTCCGTAGCGACCGACCAGTCGCCCTGCGACGACGCTCGTCCCGCCGAAGAAAACGCTCACGATACCGACGAGCAGACCGGCGACGGCGGGGCTATGTCCCTGGACGTCCTGGAACTCGATCGAGAGCACGAAGAGGCCGCCGAAGAAGCCGGCAGCGTAGACCAGGGCCGCCGCCGACGTCGTGGCGAAGGTCCGATCGCGAAAGAGGTGGAGCGGCAGCGTCGGATCGGCGCTCCGTCGCTCGAGCGCGATGAACGCGGCGATTCCGCCGGCGGCGCAGAGGAACGCAAGCACGATGAGGGGCGACGACCAGCCGCGAGCGGACCGTTCGATCAGCCCCCAGGTCAAAGCGGCCAGCCCGAACGCTCCCGCCGCCTGCGCACCTAGATCGAACCCTTTGGTGGCGGACGCGGGACTGCGCTGCACGAAGCGGAGCGCCAGCAGGACGCCGACCACGCCGATCGGGACGTTGATGAGGAAGATGCTCCGCCACCCGAACGCGTGGATGAGGGCGCCGCCGACCAACGGACCGCTCGCGCCGGTCACGGCCGTGAGACTGCTCCAGATTCCGATTGCCCGCGCGCGCTCGACGGTCTCGGGATAGGCGCGGCGGAGAATCGAGAGCGATGCGGGCATGAAGAGCGCCGCGCCCATCCCCTGGAGGACCCGGGCGGCGATGAGCCAGCCGATGTCGGGCGCTGCGACGCACATCGCAGAGGCGGCGGTGAAGACGACGAGCCCAGCGATGAACAATCGCCGGGCGCCGAGGCGGTCGCCCAGGCCCCCGGCCAGAAGGAGGAAGCTGGCGAACGGCAACGTGTACCCGTCGACGACCCAGGAGAGGCCGGCTGCGTCGGTGTGCAGGCTCTCGCGGATGCTGGGGAGGGCGACGTTGCCGGCGGTGACGTCGAGCAGCGCCATACCCAACCCGAAACTGCTGGCGATCAGGGTGAATCGGGGGTCGGGCTCCGGCCGGCGCATGAATGGCTCCTTGAGTGTGAACGGTATGGATGCATGCGCCGCTCCTACGGTGGCCTTCCTCCGTGCATGCAGACCATGCAATCCTGCATGGCATGGCGGATTGGGATGCGGTGCGCTTCTTCCTCGAGCTAGCGCGTGCGAAGACCCTGGCGCGCGCCGCGCGCAGGCTGCGGGTCGACTACACCACGGTGGGGCGGCGGGTTTCCGCACTCGAGCGCGAGCTTGGCGCGAAGCTCTTCGAGCGCACCCCCGACGGGTTCGTGCTCACCGACGCGGGCGAGAGCATCCGGGCCGCCGCCGAGCAAATGGAGCGCTCCGCCCTCGCCGTCGAGCAGCGCGCGCTCGGCGCTGACCGCCGCCTGTCGGGTACCGTGCGCGTCGCCGCGGCCGAGTCGGCTGGCCACGCGGTGGTGCTCCCTGCCATGCGCGAGTTGCACCTGCGTCACCCGGAGATTCGTCTTCACTTGCAAACGGGGCTTGCGCGCCTGGACATCGCGCGGCGCGAGGCGGACCTGGCGCTCCGCTTCGCCCCTCCCGAATCGGGCGATCTACGCGTCCGCCGGCTGACACCCATCGGGTTCGCGCTCTACGCG
>Ga0137394_10002510_pt1 | contig 13556 bp, 16 predicted proteins | sample czobulk116metaG_FD_108278 | JGI IMG/M metagenome (GOLD analysis project Ga0137394, IMG submission 108278) | Vadose zone soil microbial communities from Angelo Coast Range Reserve, California, USA - czobulk1.16 metaG | ecosystem: Environmental > Terrestrial > Soil > Vadose zone | place: USA...
GCACGAGGCGTTCTCGGGGATGAAGATCGTCAAGGCCTTCGCGCGCGAGAGCCACGAGGCCGAGCGCTTCGACCGCATCAACCAGCGGCTGCTGGAGCTGGCGCTCAAGGACCACCGCACCGACGAGGCGACCGATCCGCTCATGGAGATGCTGGCCGCTTTCGGCATCATGGGCGCGCTCTGGTACGGCGGCCAGCAGGTGATCGCGGGGGGGATGACACCGGGCGACTTCTTCTCGTTCATCGCGGCGCTCGCCCTCATCTACGGCCCCGTGCGCCAGCTCTCGCGCATCATGAACACCGTGCAGCAGTCGACGTCCTCGGTGGAGCGCGTCTTCGAGATCCTCGACCTGCCGCCGGCCATCGCCGACCGCGCGGGCGCGCGCACCCTGCCCGGGTTCCGCGAGACCATCCGCTTCGAGGACGTGTCGTTCCGCTACCCGGGCGCGCCCGAGCCCGCGCTGCGCGACATCTCGCTGGACATCCGCCACGGCGAGGTCGTGGCGTTCGTCGGCATGAGCGGCGCCGGCAAGTCCACGCTGATGGACCTGCTGCCGCGCTTCCACGACGTGACGGCCGGCCGGATCACGCTCGACGGCCACGACCTGCGCGAGATCACCCAGGCCTCGTTGCGCGCGCAGATCGGCGTGGTGACGCAGGAGACGTTCCTGTTCAGCGATTCCATCCTCTACAACATCGCCTACGGCCGGCCCGGCGCCTCGCCCGACCAGGTGACGCGCGCCGCCCGCCAGGCGCACGCCGAGGACTTCATCCAGGCGCAGCCCGAGGGCTACGCGACGCTCGTCGGCGAGCGCGGCGTGCGCCTCTCCGGCGGCCAGCGCCAGCGGCTGGCCATCGCCCGCGCCTTCCTCAAGGACCCGCCCATCCTGATCCTCGACGAGGCCACGTCCGACCTCGACGCCGAGAGCGAGTTCATGGTGCAGCAGGCGCTGAGCGACCTGATGCAGCACCGCACCGTGCTCGTCATCGCGCATCGCCTGGCCACCGTGCGCAACGCCGACCGGATCGTGGTGATCCACGAGGGCCGCATCGCGGAAGTCGGCCGCCACGACGAGCTGCTCGCGCGCGACGGCGTGTACCGGCGGCTCTACGCGCGGCAGATGGAAGGCGTGGCGGGCTGATGGCCGCGGCACCGGCCTCGCTGGCGGCGTGGCGCCGTCGGGCCCTGCGCGACGTCCGCGCCTCGCGCCGCGAGACGCTGGCCTTCATCCAGCGCCTGCCGGGAGACGCGCTGGCGCAGCCGCGCACCCAGGACCGCTGGTCGGTGAAGGACGTCCTCGGCCACTTCATGAGCTGCGACGAGGAGACGGTCGTGCGTCTGCGGCACATCGCCGGCGGCCACCCCGAGCGCATCAAGTGGTTCGAGAGCATGGCCTACGCCGACCGCTTCAACGCGCGAACGGTGGCGCGGGCCCGCCGCCTCGGCCTTCCCGCCGTCCTGCGACGGATGGCGCGGGCGCGCGCCGAGATCGCCAGGCTCCTGCAGCGCTTGCCGGTCGCGACGCTCCGCGATCCATCGCACGCGTATCCCATCACCGAGTGGTTCCCCGCGCCGGGCTGGAGCCACGAGCGCGAGCACCTCGCCGAGGTCAAGGCGTGGTGGCGGGGCGCGGCCGGACGGAGCGCCGCCCGCCGCTAGCCTGGGCTATGATCGCGGCCATGGCGGTCGCGATCGCGCTCCTGCTGGCCGTCCTCGCGGTGCCGCTGACGGCGCTCGCGGAGCCGCCGCCGGGGAAGGTCCCTCGCATCGCGCGCTCATAGAAGGTCTGCGTGCGCGTGGGTACGAGGTCGGCCGCAACGCCGTCGTGGACTTCCGGAGCGCGGCGGGGAACCCGGAGCGCATGCCCGCGATCGCCGCCGAGGCGGTGGCGCTCAAGCCCGACGTCCTCGTCACCTACGGGACGGCGATGACGCTGGAAGCGCGCCGGCTCACCACCACGATTCCGGTCGTGATGGTCGGCGCCGGCGATCCGGTCGGCACCGGCGTGGTGGCGAGCCTCACGCGGCCCGGCGGCAACATCACCGGCATCGCGTCGAACTCGGCGGAGATCGCCGCCAAGCGCGTGCAGCTCCTGCAGGAGGCGGTGCCGAAGCTCACGCGCGTGGCGGTGCTCTGGAACACCACGCTCCAGTCGATGGCGCTCGGCTTCCAGAAGATCGAGACGGCGGCGCCGGCCCTCGGCGTCACCATCGAGTCGATCCGCGTGGCCGGCCCCGGCGATTTCGGGCGCGCGTTCGCCGCGATCAGCGCCTCGCGGCCCGGCGGACTGATCGCGCTGTACGGTCCCATTCGCGGCGACGACCTGCCACGCATCGTGGAGTTCGTCACGCGGACGCGGCCGCCCACGGTCTTCGAGCTCGGCCAGGGCGTGAAGGGCGGCGGCCTCATGGAGTTCGGCCCGGACTTCGCCGACGCCGCGCGCCGCGTGGGCGCCTACGTGGACAAGATCGTGAACGGGGCCAGGCCCGGCGACCTGCCGATCGAGGAGCCCACGAAGTTCGAGCTGGTGCTGAACCTCAAGGCGGCGAGGACGGCCGATCGAACCGTGGAGTAGGGTCCCTTCGGCCCGGCGTGGACGCGGCGCGCGCGAGGCGCGCGCCGCGCCACCGTTCCGTCAGACCTTGTCGGCCTCGGGCGGGCTGTCCGTGATGACGACCTCGGTGGTCAGCATCAACGACGCGATCGAGGCCGCGTTCTGCAGCGCCACGCGCTCGACCTTGGTGGGATCGACGATCCCGGCCACCATCATGTCGACGTACTCGTTGGTCTCGGCATCGAACCCGCGCGTGATCGGGACCATGCCCTTGACCTTCTCGACGATCACCGAGCCTTCCAGCCCGGCGTTCTGCACGATGATCCTGATCGGCTCCTCGAGCGCGCGCCGCACGATGGCGACGCCGGTGCCTTCGTCGCCCGACAGCTTGAGGCTGTCCAGCGCTTCCGACGCGCGCAGCAGAGCCACGCCGCCGCCGGGCACGATGCCTTCCTCGACGGCCGCCCGGGTGGCGTTGAGCGCATCCTCCACCCGCGCCTTCTTTTCCTTCATCTCGGTCTCGGTGGCCGCGCCCACCTTGATGACCGCCACGCCGCCCGCGAGCTTGGCGAGCCGCTCCTGGAGCTTCTCCCGGTCGTAGTCCGAGGTCGTCTCGGCGATCTGGGCCCGCAGCTGCTTGATGCGCCCCTGGATTTCGGTGGTCTTGCCGGCGCCATCGATGATCGTGGTGTTGTCCTTGTCCACGACCACCTTCTTGGCGCGGCCGAGGTCGGCGAGCTTGAGGTTCTCGAGCTTGATTCCGAGGTCTTCCGTGATCGCCTTGCCGCCGGTCACGGTCGCGAGGTCCTCCAGCATCGCCTTGCGGCGATCCCCGAAGCCCGGCGCCTTGACGGCGCAGCACACCAGCGTCCCGCGCAGCTTGTTCACGACCAGCGTCGCCAGCGCCTCGCCCTCCAGGTCCTCGGCGATGACGAGCAGCGGCTTGCCGGCGTGAGCGACCTGCTCGAGCAGCGGCAGCATCTCCTTCATCACGCTGAGCTTCTTCTCGTGGATGAGGACGTAGGCGTCCTCCAGCACGGCTTCCATCCGCTCCGCGTTGGTCACGAAGTAGGGCGAGAGGTAGCCGCGGTCGAACTGCATCCCCTCCACCACGTCGAGGCTGGTCTCGATCGCCTTGGCCTCTTCGACGGTGATGACGCCGTCCTTCCCGACCTTCTCCATGGCCTCGGCGATCAGGTCGCCGATCGTCTCGTCGTTGTTCGAGGCGATGCGGGCGACCTGGGCGATCTCCTTCTTGTTCTTGGTGGCCTTGGACATGTGCTTCAGCTCCTCGACCACTGTGTCGACCGCCCGCTCGATCCCGCGCTTGAGGCCCATCGGGTTCGCGCCCGCGGTGACGTTCTTGAGGCCGCCGCGGAAGATGGCCTGGGCGAGGACGGTCGCGGTTGTCGTTCCGTCACCGGCGATGTCGGAGGTCTTGGCCGCGACTTCCTTCAGCATCTGCGCGCCGAGGTTCTCGTAGGGGTCCTCGAGCTCGATCTCCTTGGCGACGGTGACGCCGTCCTTGGTCAGGGTGGGACTGCCGAACTTCCGCGCGATGACGACGTTGCGGCCTTTCGGCCCCAGCGTCACCTTGACGGCGCGCGACATGACGTCGATCCCGCGCAAGAGCGCCGCGCGGGCTTCCTCGTTGAATAGAAGCTGCTTGGGCATGGTGACCTTTCTTCCGGTGTGGGCGAACGATCTTCAGCGGCGGGGCCGCTTCCTTGTCAGGCGCCGAGGATGCCGAGGACGTCCTCCTCTTTCATGATCAGGTACTCGGTGCCGTCCAGCCGCACCTCGCTGCCGGAATACTTTCCGAAGAGGATCCGATCGCCTTCCTTGAGCGCCATCTGGATCTTGGTGCCGTCGTCGGTGACCTTCCCGGTACCGACGGCGATGACCCGGCCCTCCTGCGGCTTTTCTTGGGCGGAGTCGGGGATGAAGATGCTGCCGTGCCGGGCCTCTTGCTCTTCGAGACGCTTGACGAGCACGCGGTCGTGCAGCGGCCGCAGCGTCGTCGTGGTGGCGTGCGCCCTCGCGTGAACGGTTGCCTGAGCCATCGTGCAGTTGCCTCCCTTGCTGCTGGGGACTGTACCACATAAATAGTACAGTGACACGATCAATCATAGTGTAGTATCTCGCTCATACACCCATGAAGGTCGCCATGAACCTCGCGGTCGACGCGCAGAGCCCGATCCCGATCCGCCGGCAGCTGACGGAGCAGCTCAAGCACGTCATCGATCGCGGCGGCGTCCCGCGCGAGCAGGCCTTGCCCAGCATCCGCGAGCTGGCCGGCTTCCTCGGCATCAACACGAACACGGTGGCGCGCGTGGTGGAAGACCTCAAGCAGAGCGGATACGTGGAGGCCCGACGGGGCAAGGGCATGTTCGTGACCCCGACGCCGCCCGCGCGCCCCTCCCCGCATCTGCGCCAGAGCTTCCTGGAGGACACGGTGATCCGCGCGGCCGCGCTCGGGATGACCGCCGACGACCTCGCGGTAGGCGTCCTGAGCCTGGCCGGGGTCAGGCCGCCCGCGGTGCAGGGAACGGTAGAGGTCCTGCTCGTGGAATGCAGCCCGCCCGAGCTCGATTTCTTCGCGCGTGAGCTCGAGGCGCACCTACCGGTCCACGTCGATCGCGTGCTCCTCGGTGAGCTCGCCACGGTGGCGCGGAGCGCCAAGCGCATGGCCCGCTGGCGCGTGGCCGTCACCAGCTTCTGCCACCTCCCCGTGGTGGAGCGGCATCTGAACGGCGGGGGCATCCCGGTGATCGCGCTGCTTGCCGAGGCGCATCTCGAAACCCTGCACAGCCTCGCCCAGCTGCCGCCGAAGACGCGAGTCGGCGTCGCCTCCACCGAGCCGGAGACCGCCCACAACCTCGAGCACTCGATCGCGAACGCCAGCCTGCCCAACATCGTGATGGTCGGCACGTGCCCGACCGCCGGACCGGCGCTCGCGCGCCTGGTGCGTCGCGTGGACGTGATGGTCTGCTCGACCTCGGCGGCCGATCAGGTCAGGGCGCTGGCGGGCCCTCGCGTGCAGGTGATCACCGACGACCGGGCCCTCGATCAGCGGGCGCTCGAAATGCTCGCGACCGTCCTCGTCCGCCAGAACAGCAACCGAGCGGCGACCGGACGCGCACCGGCCGGCGGCACGCGTCAGCAGCCGTCCAAGGGTCGCGCCGCAAGTCCGATGAGCCGTCCTTCGATGAAGGAGAAAAAGTCATGAGCTTCGTCATGTTCGCGACCTGGGTTCTCGTAGGCGTTCTTGCCGGCGTGCTGGCCGGTCTCGTCATGAAGCGTGGAGGCCACGGGCTGAAGACCGACGTCACCCTCGGCCTCGTCGGCAGCATCGGAGGCAGCGTGCTCGCCCGCGCGCTGATCTATGCGCCCAACGGCATGATCCCGGCGGCGGTGATCGCGTGCATCGGGGCAGCCATCCCCCTCGTCCTCCAGCGCCGGTTCTGGCCCACCGACACCGTCGGCCAGGAACAAGGCCGGATGTGGAAGTGGGGCTTTGGCGCCGCGCTCGTCGTGGCCATGCTGTGGATGAACCTCGCGCCCGCCACGCCGCCCACGGCGACGGCCGCGGTGATCGAGGACAAGAGCTACGCGGTGACGCCGGCGACGTTGAAGGTCCACGCGGGGATCGTGGCCGGCGAGGTCGTCGACCTGAAGGTCACGGAGCGCGTCGAGAAGGGCTCCGACCGCGTCGTCACCAAGGCCAAGCTCAGCGGAGTCCTACGATTGAAGAACATCTCCACGAGCCAGGCCGTGCGTCTCGTCGCCGGCAAGATCCTGTACATCGACGCCCACGGGCAGCCGATCAAGCTCGAGGACGCGCGGACGGAGCCGGCCATCAAGTTCGCGTCGTCCGGCAATGACCGGCTCGATCCCGGACAGGAAACCACCGAGTCGATGGACGTGGAGTTCCCGGCCGAAGCGCTGAAGACCGCCAGGCTGAAGGAGATCCGCGTGGAGCTCGCCTACATCACCTCACCGTACCGCTCGGACACGCTGCGCATCCCCGTCTCCATCGGCGGCCGCCCGTGATCGTGCTCGCCCGGATGGCAACCAGCGGCATCTATCTCTTGCGCGGCGCCTCTCGGGAGTTGCAGCGGACCGCGCGGCAGCGCGCTGCCCGCGAGGGCACCACGCTGCGCTCGGTCCTCCTGCGGGGCTTGCGCGAGTACGCGGCGGGGACCTGGACGCCACGGCCGGATAGCGACGTTCCCGAGCTCGCACCGGGCCGCTGAGCGCCGTCCATGAGTCCCCGCGAGGCCGACGGCCGCCGGACGGCGAAGTTCACCCAGATCTGCGCGTCGCGGAACGACCTGTTCGCCCTCGACGAGGAGGGCGACATTCATCAGTACAACTTCACCGCGAAGGCGTGGGAACAGCTCGCCGTGGGCCGCTCGGCCGAGGGGCCGGACCGCGCCGAGCGCGGGCGACGGAGATAGACGCGATGACACGATGCCCGATGTGTGGAACCGAGCTCGCTGATGTGACGCAGCGCTTCTGTGGCGGCGACACGTGTGATCGTGTGCTCCAGCCGCCGGCATCGCGGGCGGCGGCGGTCTGGAGAGGCCGCGGGCTCGCGATCGCCGTGACGCTGTTCGTGTCGCTCGCCGTCACCCGGGCCGCGCACGGCCAGGTCCCGACGACCGCCGACATCGCCGCGTGCAACGAAGACGCGCCACGCACGGTCAAGACGGGCAGCGCCTCACCCACGACCGGGGATCAGGCACGCGCGGACAGCGCGCGCGGCGGCGTGGCCATGAAGAGCACGACCGAGACCTCGACGCCGGGCGTCGTCGAATCGTCCGATCCACAAATCCACGGCATGCAGCGGGCCGGCGCCAACAACGCCGCCTATCAGGCCGCCTACCGCAGCTGCATGAGGCGCAAGGGCTTCTAGCCCATCACGTCGGCGGAACAAATCGCCGCCAGACGTCCGATTCGGCCGCCGACTTGATCTCGAGGTTCCGGGCCGCCAGGAGCCGCCGCAGATAGCGCGCCAGGAGAAGCCGCTCTACCACGAGGCCGAGCGCGCCCCCCGGCGCCGTGAACTCGAAGACGTCGTCCATGACGGTCCCGCCGGCGCCATCGTCCGCGAAGCGATGGTCGTGATCGAGCCGCGCGAAGGCCCCGCGCACCATCGAGTCGCGAAAGAAGGCCGGCCGGTCGTACGCGGTGATGCGGCTGGTCAGCGCCTGCCAAACCCCGAAGTGACGGGCCCGCCAGGTCACCTCGTCGCCCGGTCCGAGCAAGCCGCTCGTACGGCCGGCGATGGCCGTCTCACCCGTGGACGCCGCCGATCGCGTGTGCATCTCCACGCTGCGGGCTAGGTCGAAGCAGCGCTCCCGTGGGGCGTGAATGCGTGTCCGCAGCTCGAGGCGAATCATGCGGGCGCCGGGCGCGTGCTCACCGCGCCGAACGGGCGGGGCTACTTCTCGCGGAAGCGGTTGACGATCGGTAGGCGCCAGTCGCGGCCGAAGGCGCGCGGGGTGATCTTGACGCCGATGGGGCCCTGGCGGCGCTTGTACTCGTTGGTGTCCACCATGCGGATGACCCGGCGGACCGTGTCCTCCTTGAAGCCCATGGCGACCAGCTCGGTCACGCCGCGGTCCTCCTCGACGTAGGCTTGTAATATTGCGTCCAGCTCGGAATAGGGCGGCAGCGTGTCCTGGTCGGTCTGGTCGGGGCGCAGCTCCGCCGACGGCGCGCGCTCGAAGATGCTGGCCGGGATCACCTCGCGGCCGGCGCGCTCGTTGACGTGACGGCTCACCTCGTACACCAGCGTCTTCGGCACGTCCTTGATGACCGCGAAGCCGCCGGCCATGTCGCCGTAGAGCGTGGAATAGCCGACGGCGATCTCGCTCTTGTTGCCGGTGGTCAGCACCAGCCAGCCGAACTTGTTGGAGAGCGCCATCAGCAGCGTGCCGCGGATGCGCGCCTGGATGTTCTCCTCGGCGACGTCCTCCTTGCGGCCCTTGAACGCCGGCTCCAGCGTCTTCTTGAAGGTCTCGAAGGTCGGCGTGATCGGCAGCGTCTGGAAGTCGATGGCGAGGCTCCTGGCCAGCCGCTCGGCGTCGCCGCGGGTGCCGCTGGAGGAATAGGGCGACGGCATCGTCACGCCGGTCACGTTCTCCCGCCCGAGGGCCTCCACCGCGATGGCCGCCACCAGGGCCGAGTCGATGCCCCCGGACAGGCCGATGACGACGTGCTGGAAGCCGATCTTGCGCACGTAGTCGCGCGTGCCCAGCACCAGCGCCTCGAACACCTCCGCGACCGGCGCCAGCGCCGTCACCACGCGCTCGGGCAGCGGCGGCGGCGCGGCGGGCTCGGGCAAGGCGCCCAGCGCGAAGCGCGGCACGTCCTCCTTGCCGCGCTTCTCCTTGCGGCGCCGCGAGTCGTGCAGGCGCGCGTGGAAGACGGCGTCGAGGTCGAGGTCGGCCGCCACGAAGTCCTCCACGAACTGCCGGCCGCGCGCGACGATCTCGCCGCGCTCGTTGACGATGAGGCTGGCGCCGTCGAAAACGAGCTCGTCCTGGCCGCCCACGGTGTTGACGAAGGCCACGCACACGAGGTCGTCGGCGGCGCGGGTGGCAATGAGCCGGTCGCGCTGGTGACCCTTGCCGGCGTGGTAGGGCGAGGCGTTGATGGACACCACCAGCTCGGCGCCGGCCAGCGCCTGGCGCGTGGTCGGCCCCGTCGGATACCAGATGTCCTCGCACACGTTCACGGCGAACGTCGTCTCTCCGAGCGTGAACACCGGCGCCGCGTCGCCCGCCTGGAAGTACCGGTCCTCGTCGAAGACGCCGTAGTTCGGCAGGTACTGCTTGTGATAGATGCCGGCCACCGCGCCGTCGTGGAGCACCGCCGCTGCGTTGAAGATGTCGTCGCGCTTGTCCACGAAGCCGACGATCGCCGTGAGCCCCCGCGTGAGCTTCGTCACGTCCTGGAGCGCGCGCAGGTTGGCTTCGATGAAGGCGGACTTGAACAGCAGGTCCTCGGGCGGGTAGCCGGTGACGGCCAGCTCGGGAAACGCCACCAGGCGGCAGCCGAGCGCGCGGGCGCGCTCGAGCCCGGCGCCAATCTTGGCCACGTTGGCCTCGAGATCGCCCACCGTCGGATTGATCTGGGCCAGGCCCACCCGGAAGCGTCGCATGGCGGTATTGTACCCGCCGGGCCCGGCGGGCGGCGCATTGTCAAGCACGCGCCCGTCGTGATATACGATCGAATTTCACAAGCTCCGGCAGCGTTGCCTGAGGCGGTTCCCTATCTTCCTGCACATGAAGGAGGCCCCGATGAGACATCGCTTGCTGTCGCTGCTCGTCGCCGTCTGCGTGCTGGCGCTGGCGCCCTCGGCGCAGGCCCAGCCCAAGGACACGCTGACCGTCGCCCTCGTCTCTCACGCGCCCACGCTCGATCCGCACATGCACTTCGAGCGGGTCGGCATCCTGGTCAACATCAACATGTTCGACTCGCTGCTGCACCGCAACACCCGGCTCGAGTACGAGCCCTCGCTGGCCACCTCCTGGAAGCCGCTCAGCGACACCCAGTGGGAGTTCAAGCTGCGCAAGGGCGTCAAGTTCCACAACGGCGATCCGCTCACCGCCGAAGACGTGAAGTTCTCGATCGAGCGCGTGACCGAGCCCGGCAAGGAGAAGAAGAAGTCGCCGCAGTACGGCAACATCCGCGCGATCAAGGACGTGCGGATCGTGGATGCCGAGACCATCCACATCGTCACCGACAAGCCGTTCCCGCTGCTGCTGGAGCGGCTGGTGTTCTTCCCGATCGTGCCCAGAAAGCACATGGAGAAGGTCGGCGACGACGCCTTCGGCACGACCGCGCCCGTCGGCACCGGCCCCTGGAAGTTCGTGGAGTGGAAGCGCGACCAGTACATCCGCCTGGAGGCCTTCGACGGTCACTGGCGCGGCAAGCCGGCCTTCAAGCACCTGGTGATCCGCGCCATCCCCGAGGTGGCCACCCAGATCGCCGAGATGAAGACGGGCGGCGTCGACCTCATCCGCAACGTGTCGGCCGACCTCGTGCCCGAGCTGAAGTCGCACCCGCAGACGTACGTGTCCTCGTCGCCGATCCTGCGCGTGCACTACGTCGAGCTCGACATGCGCTCGGCGCCCTTCGACAAGAAGCTGGTACGGCAGGCCGCCAACTACGCCATCGACAAGCAGGCCATCATCAGCAAGCTGATGGGCGGGCTGGGCCAGCAGGTGGCCACCGTCGTGCAGCCCAAGGCGTTCGGCTTCGACGGCGACCTCAAGCCCTACCCGTACGATCCCGCCAAGGCCAAGACGCTGCTGGCCCAGGCCGGGTATGCCAATGGCGTCGACATCTCCGCGCACAGCGCCTTCATCGAGTTCCGCCCGGTCTTCGAGGCCATCACGCAGATGCTCACCGAGGTCGGGCTGCGCACGAACGCCCGCATGTGGGACCCGGGCCCCGCCTGGAACAAGTTCTTCCAGACCGAGGGCAAGGCCAGCAACGCGGCCTACGGCTCCTGGGGCAACTACTCCGTCTTCGATGCCGACGCGGTGCTGCACCCGCTATTCCACACCGAGCCCGGCGGCTGGATCGGCAAGCACTACACGCGCGTGGAAGGGCTCGACAAGATGATCGACGAGGCGCGGTCGATGGTGGACCAGCCGCGGCGCAGGCGCATCTACTCGCAGATCCAGAACCTGATCCGCGAGGAGGCGCCGGCGATCTACCTGTTCACGCAGTACGACACGCTGGCCATCAACAAGCGCGTCGAGTACGCGGCCCGCGGCGACGAGTGGCTCTGGCTCTTCGACGCCAAGCCGAAGCGCTGAGCCGCGCGTCAGCGGGCGCGTCGTGACGAGGTTCGTCGTCCGCCGGATCGTGCGACTGATGGTCGTGTGCGTCGGGGTCTCGCTGGTCACGTTCGCCATCCTGCAGGCCAGCGGCGACCCCGTCGCCCTCATGATGCCGGAGGCGCCCGAGTCCGACCGCGCAGTGCTGCGGCAGGCGCTCGGCCTGCACGAGCCCCTGCTCGTGCAGTTCGGGCGCTTCTTCGGGCGGGCGGTCACCGGCAACTTCGGTAACTCGTTCTTCCATCGGGCGCCCGCCTTCGGCCTCGTCATGGAGCGCATGCCCACCACGCTGATCCTCACCGTGCTTGCCATGGGGCTGGCCCTGCTCATCGCGCTGCCCGTCGGCATCTACAGCGCCGTGCGACGAGGGCAGGCGGTCGACCAGGTGGCGACCGGCACCGTCTTCCTCGGCCAGTCGATGCCGCCGTTCTGGACCGGCATCATGCTGATCCTGTTGTTCGCGGTGCAGTGGCGGCTGCTGCCGGTCTCGGGCTGGGAGTCGTGGGCATCGGTGGTCCTGCCCACGCTCACGCTCGGCACCTTCACCGCGCCGCTGCTCCTGCGCATCGTGCGCTCCAGCATGCTGGAGGTGATCAATCTCGACTACGTGCGCACGGCCCGCGCCAAGGGCGTGTCGGAATGGCTGGTGATCTGCCGGCACGCGCTGAAGAACGCCGCCCTCCCGCTGGTCACCGTCACCGGCTTGCAGTTCGGGCTCCTGCTCGGCGGCGCCATCATCACCGAGACGGTATTCGCGATTCCCGGCGTCGGCCGGCTGATCGTGACCGCCATCCGTCAGCTCGACTTCCCGGTGGTGCAGGCCGGCGTGTTCATGCTGGCCATGGTGGTCGTCTCGCTGAACTTCGTGGTGGACCTGCTGTACGTCTACCTCGACCCGCGCATCCGGCTGCGCTGATGGCCGTCGGCTCGCTGCCCACCGCCACGCTGGCCTACGCCGAGGCCGCGCCCGCCGCTCGCTCGCGCGCCTGGCGCAAGCTGGCGCGCAACCCGGCCGCCATCCTCGGCACGCTCATCCTGCTCGTCGTGGTAGGCACCGCGCTGGCCGCGCCGTGGATCGCGCCTCACGACCCGGCCAAGCAGAGCCTGCTGCGGCGATTCACTCCGCCGGTGTGGACGGCGGGCGGCAACCCCGCCTACCCGCTCGGCACGGACCAGGTCGGCCGCGACGTCCTCAGCCGCATGATCCACGGCGCGCGCATCTCGCTGCTGGTCGGCGTGCTGGCCATGGTGGTCAGCGTGCTGGTCGGCGTGACGCTCGGGCTGGTGAGCGGCTTCGTGGGCGGTCGCATGGACACGGTTCTCATGACGGTCGTCGACGTCACGTGGTCGTTTCCCCAGCTGCTCCTGGCGCTGGCGTTCGTGGCCGCGCTCGGGCCGAGCCTGGTCACGATCATCCTGGTGCTCGGCTTCACCGGCTGGGAGCGCTACGCGCGCGTCGTGCGGGCCGAGGTGCTGGCCCTGCGCGAGAAGGACTTCGTCGAGGCCGCGCGGGCGATGGGCATGGGCTCGCTGCGCATCCTCGCCTTCCACATCCTGCCCAACACGTTCTCGTCGATCGTCGTGCTCTCCACGCTGCAGGTGGCGCAGGCCATCCTGGCCGAGGCGGCGCTGTCCTTCCTCGGCGTGGGCTCCGGCCGCACCTATCCCACGTGGGGCCAGATGATCGCGCTCGGGCGCGACTTCGTGAGCGTGGCGTGGTGGCTGGCGACCTTCCCGGGCCTGGCGATTCTCGTCACCGTTCTGGCCATCAACCTCGTGGGCGACCGCCTGCGTGACGCGCTCGATCCCCGCGTCTGAGTGCTACTATCCTCGGCATGACAGCCAAGGTCCCGTGGTTGCCTTCGAGATTGCCGGCCGGCGCGCGGCCCGAGCGGTGCCCGCGCTGCGGCAAGGCCGCGTTCATCCCGTGGACGCTGCGGCGCGACGACCGCACCAAGACGGTGATGCGCACGTGGGTGTGCGTCGAGTGCCAGACCCTGCAGGAGCGCCCCGAGCCGGAATAGCTAGTCGAGCGTGTTCAGCCGGTCGATGAAGCGGCGCAGGCGCGAGTAGGACGAGCGGTTGAACGGCACGATGAGCCGCGGGCGCTCGGGGAACTCGTTGAGCTCCTGGGGCACCGGGCC
>Ga0137394_10002511_pt1 | contig 13556 bp, 11 predicted proteins | sample czobulk116metaG_FD_108278 | JGI IMG/M metagenome (GOLD analysis project Ga0137394, IMG submission 108278) | Vadose zone soil microbial communities from Angelo Coast Range Reserve, California, USA - czobulk1.16 metaG | ecosystem: Environmental > Terrestrial > Soil > Vadose zone | place: USA...
AGGAATGGGTGCTCGAACAAATGGCTCGTTCGCTGAAATCAGACGAGTACAGACGAGTCCAGCTCGAACCGGTGCAACTCCGGCCGCCTCACCGTGCTTTCCTTGCCCCACACTTCATCGATCTCTTGTGGCAATTGCATCCTGACGATTTTGCGGCAGGCGGGCGAATCCACAGCACGCTCGACCTCGAGTTGAATCAAAGGGTCGAAGCGTTGCTCAGGATGCAAGTTGGCTCTTTGCGAGGTCAGCATGTGCGCAACGGCGCGGCGGTGGTGATCGAGAACCGCACCGGAAGCGTTTTGGCGCTGGTTGGATCTGAAAACTACTTCTCGCCTGCCGCGGGCCAGGTCAATGGGACCTGGGCGCCGCGCTCGGCCGGTTCGACCTTGAAGCCGTTCACTTACCTGCTATCGTTCGAGAACGGCGCGACTCCCGCCAGCATCGTTGCGGATGTCCGCACCGAATTTCCAACACCTACCGGCGTGTTTGCGCCGATCAACTACAATGGGCGCTTCCATGGCCCGATGCGGTATCGCGCTGCTTTAGCCAACTCGCTCAACGTCAGTGCGGTCAAAGTCCTCGCATCACTGGATAAGCGATCCAATGAACAGTCCTCAGTGAACAACGGCGTTGCTTTCCTGCAAGAACGCTTGCGCTCTTGCGGCCTGACCACTCTGACGAACAGTCCGGAGTTCTATGGATTGGGCCTCGCCATCGGTAACGCCGAAGTTCGGCTGCTCGAACTCGCCAACGCCTATGCTTGTCTGGCTCGGCTGGGAGAATACCGGCCATACCGTTTGTGGTCGGACAGTCCCAGGTCCGCGAGACGTCTGTTCGATTCGGCCGCATCTTACCTCGTCGCGGATATCCTCAGCGATAACGACGCCCGCGCGATGGCTTTCGGGATCGATTCGGATCTTCGGTTCGATTTTCCCGTGGCTTGCAAGACCGGGACGAGTTCCGATTTCCGCGACAACTGGGCAATCGGCTATACTCCGGAATTCACCGTTGGGATTTGGATGGGAAACTTTGATGGCACCCCGATGAGCGGCGTGTCCGGTGTGAGCGGGGCTGCTCCTGTATTGCATGCCGCCTTCGAGCATCTCCATGAGCGTTATGGCACCTCCTGGTACGCCCAACCGGAAACGATCGTCGAAAGATTGATTCACCCGGTTACAGGCAAACTCGTCGCGGATGCCCAAGGTCGTGAGTTTATCCTCGAGAAATTTATCCGCGGCGTTCTGCCACCAAACGAAACATTATCCGACTATGATCCAGATGGACCGATCAGATTGCCCTCCGACTATGGTCCATGGCTCGCAAGCGCCGATAATTGGCTGGCTAATCGGGCTGTAGTTGATTCGTCCAGCGTGCAGTCTGGATCGCGGATTGCCTCGCCCCTGGCCGGAAGCACCTGGTTCCTTAATCCCGATCTTCCCTCCACCAGCCGCCGCATTCCCCTCAAGTGCAGCCACCCCGGCGAGAACCGATGGTCCAGCGATTCCCTGGAAATTGAGACCGAGGCCAATCGCGCCTACGCTGTCATGAAAGAAGGCCGCCACCAGATTTTCCTGCACGACACGAAAACGGCCGGAAGGACCAAGACCTGGATTGTCGTCAAAGAGCTTTGAGGTCATTTATCGACTGGCCATTTTTACCGATAAATCCAAAGTAGCCATGGAAGGCGGCCCAGATCATGCCGATACGCCACCATAATAAAACGACCTTGTGGAGAACTCGAAGCTTCGCCGCCACCATCCTCTTTGCCGCCGTAGTTGCATGGGCCGTCTGGCCGAAGCAGGCCGAAGACGCGGTCGATTTGCGTCCAGTCGTTCGGACAAATTCCCCTAACACCCTCCGAGTAGAAGCGAGTTCCAACGGGGCGTCAGATTTCGAGTTGAAGCCGGTAATCCGGGCGGCAACGAATGGATTTCAAAGCGCCGCCTCCGGTGCGAGCGCGAGCATTTTGGGTGGATTTGCGCAACGAGTGTTCGAGGCCCAATTAGGATTGGTGCGCAAGGGAATATCGCCCGGGTCAATCGACGCCCTCATGGGATCGCAAACGCGCGCGGGACTCAGGGCATTTCAGCTAAAAGAAAATTTGCCACTGACTGGCGCGTTAAACTCGGCGACGGAAATGGCGCTCACGTCAAGTGCTCCGAGTTTGGTAACGTTTACTGTTTCCAAAGAAGATCTCGAACGGCTGTGCCCGCTGGGCACAACCTGGCTGGCCAAGTCGGAGCAGCAGCGGCTGGACTACGAGACGATTTTGGAATTGATCGCCGAGAGAGGCCAAAGCCATCCGAATCTGATTCGACGGCTCAATCCGGGAATCGATTGGGAAAATATCGCTCCTGGGACTTCGGTCTATGTCCCCAACGCAGAGCTTCCACCTGCGCCGAAAAAGGCGGCTTTTGTTCGCATCTTGCTTGGCGACCGTGTGCTTGAGGCGTTCGATGACAGCACGAATCTCTTAGCGCATTTTCCGTGCAGCATCGCGCAGAAAATGGAGAAACGACCCGTTGGCGAATTGCACGTGGCAGTGATTGCGCCGAACCCAAACTACACCTTCAATCCCGAAGTGTTTCCTGAATCGCCGGAAGCACGTGAACTCGACCGCAAGCTCATTCTGCAACCGGGACCAAATAATCCCGTCGGCACCGTCTGGATTGGGCTTGATCGAACCGGTTATGGAATCCACGGAACGCCCCGGCCCGAGGACGTGGGCCGCACTGAATCGCACGGTTGCTTTCGCCTGGCAAATTGGAACGCAGAATACCTGATGAAGCTACTGAATCTGGGCACGCCGGTATTCGTGGAGAACTGACGCCTGTCAAAACGCAACCATGCAAATCTTACGGCGGGATGTTGAAAAGGGATCGGTTCTCCGCCGGTTCAGCCCGCAACGAAATGGTTGGACAGTAGTACCCTTTGAATTCACGACGCCACCAGGTCCCGTCTCGTTTTCGGGTCCGCCGATCTGTAAAATTATACTCGTACACTACCGCACGTATATATTTTGGGGGCGCATTGGGAAATGGATTCGTTTGCAGCAAACGGATCACCTCTGGTTTTGCTTGCAGTAATCGATAGCAGAAATTGATGAACCATTGATTCTGCCGATAATCGCCGAGCGCGGCAAACCACATCTGCCAATCCAGGCGCGGTTGATGGGGGGCAACGAAGCCGGGACGGCGCTTCAGATCGCCCGGCTTCCATTTGAACTCGTAAGCCAACCATTTTTGGCCGTCATTACTTCCTTCGACAATGATTTCCGGACGATTGGTCGTCATGACGGAAAATAGGCCATAGTTGTTGATGCTTCGAAAAGGCGCGGTCGACGAATAGAGTCCGATCAGCGGGCGCGGCCATTCGATGCGCCATCGGAACATGACCACAAGCAGCATGCTGCTCACAGTAAGAACCAGAACTGCAATGGTCACAGTCAGAATGCGATTCAAGCTTCGCCCGATTGCCTGGATCTTCAGCGATTGATCATTGCTTTGGAGGATCGGATCGGGCGGTTTGTCTTGACCGCGGGTCCGCGCTCGACCGAACCAGGCTCGCAAACGTTCAGGCGCGAAACGGTGAAGCAGCCTGTCGTCGAGCAGAACAACGCAGAGAACAATCGTCAGCAGATTAAAGAATCCGTAGTTGCCGGTGATTGCGATGCTGAGTTGGAGCAGGATTTCGCAGACGCAAGCGATCAGGCGAAAGCGGCGCGGCATGAATATGAGGAATGGCACGAAAATTTCGGTCCCATACATCAACACGGTGGATGTTTTATGCCACCAGGCAGGCAGATGATGTGCATACCACGCGACCCACGGCGGCAGCGGCTGAGTTTCGTAATAATAATTAAGCGCCGTCAGGTCGCGCCAGGTCGGGTCTCCACTTAGAAGCTTCACACCCCCTGACGCAAACATAAGCCGAAACAACAACCAGCGAAGCAGCCAAAGGCCGGTTTTGGAGATCGGCAAGGCCAGTTCAGTTGCGGGACGCAGGCCGCCTGGAGCAAAAATGATCCCGAGCAATCCTGTTTCCAAGAGCAAGTTGTCCCACTGAAAACTGAGGAATTCGCGGCAGATCGTTGCGAGCGAAAGATAGAGAGCCCAGAGCAGAAACAGCGAGAGCCTTTGGGCGACGCCAAAGCAGACGAAGATTCCAAGCGCCGTCCCGGCCGCGCATTGTAATTTGAGAAACGCATCGTCAGTTCGAAACCAGCAGAACGTCGGTTCAACAATGAAACGTTTCCATCCAAGGCTGTCTGTTGCGCGCCCCAACGCATTCATCACCTGGTCCGCGGGGACAATGCCGTTATGGCCGATAAGGCCGATGATTTGCACCCACAGCGAAACGAAAGCGATGAGATAGACCACGCCGAGCAAGCGCAGGAATAACCAACGCACCGCCACATAGGCCGGCGGCACTGGATCATGCCCCCAAAGCAGGCGAGTGATGAATGAAAAGGCGGTCCGATTGCTGGCGACTACGCCATAAAACAGTTCGGAAATGGGAGCTACGCCCGGAATGTTCTGGTACGCCCAGAGCGGCCAGCGCATGGCATAGGCAAGTGACCGGAAGACTGCTTCAGCGCCGCTGTAAACCCGCCCGTCCGTTTCAATCAATTGCACTGCTTGCTCGAAGCGGGAGCGAGGAAGTTCAGCAAAACGTTGGTCGATGCTGGGATCCTGAAAGGAGATGTAATCGACGCGATCCCCGGTGACTTGCTGCCAGCGCGCGATCCAGAAACGGCAGAAGTTGCACTCGGCATCAAACACCAAAAGCGGCTTAGCTGGAGCTGAGCTGACTCTTGTGACGTCCACCCATGGCTATTTACGCCCGAACCGCTTGAGGGTCGAGCTACTTCCTTCCTGGCTTGCATGGCATTCACATTAATTCCATAACTGGCGCATGAACTTTCCACGGTTTTGGGCGAAAGGAGTTCCAATTCACCTTGTTCATGAACAGGACGAAGAAGTCTCTTTTTCTCCGTGGCGCTGGTCGAACAACAGTCTGGAGGAGGCTCAAGCTTTGGCAAATACTGCCGCTCAGCAATTATTCGAGCGCTTCACCAAAGATGGCGAGTCGCCGGCCCACTACGGCTATTTCGACCGGCCGCTCCGTGAGCAGGTTTTGCGCGAGCTGACGAACGGAGCAGGCCAAACGTCGTCGGTTATAACCCGTAATGCTTACGGCGCTGACATTCTCAATTGCTCAGGCGCAATGTTCCTCGATGTCGATACTGCCGACGATGAAGCGGCAGACCGGCCTCCCGGGTTGTTGGCACGTCTTTTCGGCAAGGCCTCGACACCGGCCGCTCCTCCTCGATCTCCGGAGAAAATGCTCATCAACAAACTTGAAACCTGGCTGGCCAATCATCGGGATTGGAACTGTCGGCTTTATCGCACGCGCGCGGGCTTTCGTCTCCTGGCGACACACGCGTTGTTCGATCCGGAGACAGCCGCTTCCAACGGCGTGTTTTCCGCGCTTGGTGTCGACCCGCTCTATCGGAGGCTTTGCCAGGTGCAGAAATGTTTCCGCGCGCGGCTCACCCCTAAACCGTGGCGTTGTAACTCACGCGTCCCGCCGGCCCGCTGGCCGTGGAACAGCGCGAGAGACGAAGCCCGATTCAACGAGTGGCAGAAGCGCTATTCTGAAAAATGCCGCAACCTCGCGACGTGCAGTTTCCTGGGGGCCTTTGGCAGCAATACTGTGCATCCGGAAGTCGAGCCGGTCATCGCCCACCACGATGAGGCGACCCGCGCGCACTCACAATTGTCTCTCGCCTGAGGTGAATCGGCGTAGCCGCGAAACCGAGCCATAAATTCAATCCATCCTGCTTTCATATCACAGCAGGGTTCTACGCGAAGGCAACGAGAAGCTTTCAGCGAAAATTGAGAAAGTACGCGTGGCTTACCCGTATCGGTAAGGCTTGCTCAAACTGAACGCATTGGGCAGGTGGCGCACCTGGTCTACCGCCCCGTCGCTCAGCAGCACTTCAACGATGTCGAAGCGAAACTTGATTTCGGGGTTTTTCAACAACCGCAGGTAATCCAGAGCCGCTTGTGAGAGCAGCCGCTTCTTGTCGATATCGACCGCCGAGGCCGGCCGAGTCCATTCTTCAGAGGAGCGAGTTTTAACTTCCACGAAGACAAGGCAGTCCTGGTCGCGAAAGATCAGGTCCACTTCGCCTCGCGGCGAGCGATAATTTCCAATGAGAAATTTCAGGCCAATTTTGCGCAGATGCCGTTTGGCGGCTTTCTCGCCAAGATTGCCGTATTGCAGATGCAACGGCAGCGCAGCCTTGCGCCAGCCTGCCAAAGTCTCCCAGAGTTTTAGCGCTTTCACGGCGCCGATGTGCCCAGACTTGGGCTGCTGGGCAGAGAGATCGGATCAGCATTCACATTGTCGAACAGGTCAGGTTCGGGCGGCCGACAAGGCGAAAAACTTCGGCGATGAATGGGGCTCGGGCCGAGTTGCGCGAGCAGCGAAAGATGCTGCGGTGTGCTATACCCTTTATGTTCGGCAAATCCGTAACCTGGAAACCGCGCGTCCAGTTCGACCATCAAACGATCCCGTGTGACCTTGGCGAGGACACTGGCCGCCGCAATGGAGTAGCTGCGACAATCACCTTTCACCAGTGGCGTGTGCGGAATCCGCAATGTTTTGACTCGGCGGCCATCGACCAGCACGTGTTGCGCCGGGGGGTCAAGCTGATCGAGCGCCAGTTGCATCGCGCGATGCGCTGCTTCCAAAATATTGATCTCGTCGATGACTTCAGATTCGACGCCGGCGATGCCGTAATGGATCTCAGGGTGGGTGGTAATGAGGTTGTAAAAGCGCAGCCGATCCTCTTCGGTGAGTTGCTTTGAGTCATTCAAGCCGCGCAGCTTCCCGTAAAGACCGCCCTCCAACCAGCCGCAGGGGAACAGGACCGCGGCTGCTACGACCGGACCAGCCAGTGGTCCGCAGCCAGCCTCGTCAACGCCGGCGACGAGGGAAACGCCTTTGGCCCAGAGGTCGCATTCGAAGCTTAAGCGTTTCCAGTATTTGGCACTCATCCGGCTCGCCCACCAGAAATAATCTCTCCACGAAATCGCGCAATCTCAAAATCGAAAATTTCCAAGCGCACGGTGGCTCCTTCTCCCTCAACGGGGAGAAGGCCGGGATGAGATTTCTCCGATGCAAAACCTCGCGCATTGAAGCCATGAACCGGCGGGGCGCTCGAATGGGGCGCCAGCTTTTGGAGTGCGGCAGTCCTCTGCCGCTTTCCACTCGGCTGCCCGAAGATGCTAAAGCGGCAGAGGATTGCCGCACTCCAAAAGCTGGCGCTGCCGCACAGTTCACGGGGAGGGGTGAGACAAACCAACCGCTCAAGTAAAGATCTTGAGCACTTTCCTGTTCGGGTCAAAAGGCCCGTTGCAAATCACTGACCCACTTGCGTGGCATCAATTCGGATTTGGTTGGTTTGGCCAACGATCTCAGCGCGTCCAGCGATGCGACCACGCCGCGACGTTTGTCCGGTTTGGCTTTGCCGAGCAATTGCTTCCTTTTCGGCCAATGTCTTCCGATCGTCGCCTAACGAAGGTGGCCGTGCTGCCGGACTTTGCGTCGGCGCGGGTCGCAACTGGACCTTTCCTCCCGCCTCTGCTGGCTCAAGCCCTTGTGGCAAAAAGTTAGCGCGAATCACCACCATCTTCCTCAAACTAAGATTAATCCCGGTGGCCGAGAATGGTTCAAGGTATTCACCGCGAAATTTCGACTTTACCGTTTCTTCTGTCTTTTGCGCTTCACTCAGTTTGATTGCATCCGACTCCTGTTGTTGTGCGACGACGCCTGGCGCTTGAGGCGAGATCGCTCCCAGGTAAATCGACCCGTCCGAATCGCGAATTTGTATGCGGCCCCGGTCTTCCTCCAACTCAAACGTCGAGGAGAGCGGCTGCGGAGCGACAGGCTGGGCGTATCCTCTGGCTTTGTCATCAAGGCCCTCGAGGGATCGCACAGCGGTTGCGCCGGCGAGGCCACTGTCCGCCCTGCCATTGACGTATCTGAGAACAGCGCGACTTTGGCCTTTCGCAAAGTAAGCGTAATTCTGAGGCGCTGCAGCAGGTGTCGCAATGATCCCGCGCGTATCCCCGGCCACGCTTATTGCTCCTTTGAACGGACCGTTTTGCGCCAACCCGTCCGATGGTGGCGCAGCGGCGCCATTCAACTCGGACTGCTTCGCCGTATTATAACCAAGAAGCCGCCCAAGCGACGGCTGCGCGTCAGCAGAATTGAGCGCAAATGTGTTCGTCGGCGCAGGTTCCGCGAAGCGATAAAATCGCTGGGGTGTGGGCGCGGGCGCAAGCGGACCCGACGCAGCAAGGCTGTTCAGGCCAAGCCCGGTCCCCGCGATCGGGGCATCTGCAGGCCGCTGCCCGAGGATACCGCTAGCTGCACCGCCACCCTGGACATTTTTCTGGTTTGACGGAGATGTGGGGGCGGGTTCAGTCCTGCTGAGCAGCACAGTACTCGCGTCCAAAGCGGCTCCAGGGTCGGCATCTTTATCGTTTTTGGCCCGCGCAGCAGAATCCAGGTCGCGCAATTGCGACCGTGTCCGACCGGCCTGCCGGGCGACTTGAAGCTCATCGGCAGATTTTTGCGCTACCGGCGCGCCCGCTCTACTCATGCGCCTCTCACTGCCCTCGTTTAGGGCAGGGAGAGACTCGCCTTCGGCTGGTTTTTTCGGAGGCTCAGCATGCAGCGTCTCGTTCTGGAAAGCCAGTTTGCGCTTTTCCTCCTGCACGCGGACATCGCGTTCGCCGCTTTTTTTCAATTGGTCCGTGTAAGCGTCCTTGAAGGATTCTCGCTCGCGAACAGGAGCAGTAGCGGTCGGGGCAGCGGGTGATTCGGCATCAAAAGCCCAGTCCTGGCGACTCTTCGATTCGTTGAGCCTCTCGTGCTCCGCCTTTATTGATGCAAGTCTGTCGAGAGTCGGTGGCTGACTGACGTTCCAAAGGACCAGCGAGAGGACCATGACCGCGGCACCCACCAGCGCCGCGCGCGGAAACCATCGAAAAAGTAACGCTGCCAGATTCGGCTTTTCTGACGGAGAACCGCCCTTTTGCCGTGCGACCTCGCCTTGCAGCATTTTGCGCACAGCCGGATGAAGCTCAAAGGAGCCGCTGGCCTGCTCGCGACGTTTCTTCGCGTAAGCCTTGAGCAGCTCTTCAATTTTGCTGTTGTCCGGTTCTGACGGCATATCCATTAGACGGAAGTGGGCGTAGAGTTCTCCCGCGAAAATAACTGGCGGGTAATAATCTCCAGTTTGCTGAGACATTTGCTCAGGCGCGAACTGACGGTTTTGATGTTCAGATCCAAGGCCTTCGAGATTTCTTCATAGCTCAAATCGGCAAAATAACGCAGCTCAATTATCTCCTGGCAAGGCCCGCCTAATTGCTCGAGGGCCTGACCGATCAATCCCACTCGTTCATTGTTTAAGAGGGACAAATCCGGCCCTGGAACCTGGCTGGGAGGGTCGATGGCAAAACCTGTTTCGGGGTCTTCATTATGGATTGAAACGGTGACCTGGCCTCCTCCGCGTTTGATGGCGTGCTGGCGTTGCCGATAATCGCGCGCTCGATTGGCCGCGATACGGAACAGCCAGGTCTGAAACTGCGAATTGCCCTGGAACGTGTGCAGGCTTTTGACGACGGTCAGGAAGACTTCCTGGCAAATCTCCTCGACGTCCTCGTGGGTGAAATCGCTTCCAAGCTGGAAAATGAAGCGGCCTGCCGCCGCATAATGTTTATCGAACAGCTCATCCCAACCCTCGGCCTCGCCCCGGCGACAACGGGCCAGCAGGTCGGCTTCTGGATTGGAGCTCATGCCGCCACGTTCACTTAGGCGCCTGCAGCTTGAGTTTTTTCTGCTTCTCCAGCTTCTGCACCTTGGGGCTGATTACAATATTGCAATACCCGGCGTGAGGGTTTTTTCGAAAGTAATCCTGGTGATACTCCTCGGCCACATAAAATTTTTCCAGTGGCACTATTTGCGTCACAATCGGTTCCTTGAACTTGGCAGCGGCAATTTTCTTCGATTCCTCCGCCGCCTTCTTCTGGGCTTCATTGTGATACAGAATCACCGAGCGATATTGCTCGCCTGAGTCGTGCCCCTGGCGATTCAGCGTGGTAGGATCGTGGACCTCCCAAAATACTTCCAGCAACTGATTGTAGGTAATTATATCCGGCTGGTATTCGATCTGGATCACCTCGGCGTGACCTGTGTCGCCACTGCAGACTTGCTTGTAGGTCGGATTTGCAGTCTTGCCTCCAGCATAGCCGGAAATGACTGCGTTCACCCCCTTGATGCGCTCGAAGACCGCCTCCATGCACCAGAAGCAACCGCCGCCGAACGTGGCCAGTTCGGTTTTGCGGGGCTCGCCACCGGGTGTCGTATCCGGAGCTGCGCTCAGCCCGCCTGCGGACATAATCAGTATTAACCCAAGGCCAACCGCGAGGAACCGATAAGCTTTCATTTGTTTTGGTATTATACCTGTGATGACGCGATCACTCCAGCCGGGAATGGGTACAAACAAGGTCCTTATTCGCAACGATTCCCCAACGGCTTCCCACCTTCTCCAGCTCCGGAGTGATTGGCCACCGGTCGGGAGCCGGATCGCCTCTGAACTCCGGGTTGGCGCCTTTGAGTGACATGCAACCCTTATTGTCGCCGATGGCCAAAATCTGCTTGTTTTCCTCAGAAGTCAGCTTCACGTCAGGCAAAGCTGCCAGTTCATCTACCTTTTCCTCGATGGTTTTGCTGGCGTTAAGTTCCTGGATCAATGTTGGAATGACACTGTGCACGGCTGGCTGGGATAGATTCCAAATACAGGCCAGTTGCAGCATGGTCCAGCCATGCCGGTCCGCAATCTCCCGCATTTTGTTCATCCTCACATTGCCGGATTCCACCCATCCGGCCGGCCGAAAAGTGCGGTGATCCTGCGGCCCGAATTTGTGGCCCGGGCGCACATCGTCATGAAACAGCCCGCCATAGTCGACGACGCGGGTAATTACCTTGATGTCGTATTTGCGCGCAGCAGGAAGGCAGAGACTGCCTGGCCACGGTTCCAACGGATTGAGGATGATCATGGCCCAATCGATGATCGAACCGAAGCGTTCGAAGCAATGCAGAATGTCCAAAGTGAAACCATTAGCGGGGCCGGGGGCAATGCCGAGCCTGTCGGTTAGCCCGGCTTCCTTCACCGACTGCATTGCTTTCCACACGGCTTCGCTCGCATAGCCGATCGAATCGGGATTGTGCAAGAGGAGCAGATCGAATTTGCTCGCCCGACAACGGCCCAATTCCTTTTCCGCGGCCATCTTCAGGTAGTCGGCATATTGGGCAGGACCTCGCAAGGTCGGATCAGTAAAACGCGGATAGCCCTTCGACCCCTCCCGTTTTCCCTCGTAAAAGTCATGCCCGACCGCGCCAACCAGGCAGTACTCTTCACGGCGCACGCCGCTCAGCGCGCGCCCGAGCATTTCATCCGCCTGTCCGTTGCCGTAAACATCCGCCGTCATGAAAGTGCGGATTCCCTTGTCGAAAGCATGCCGAATCACCGAGCTGAAGCGTTCGTCATCGAGCGCTTCGCCAAAATGCATGTAGCGTCCGCCGCTCCAGGTGCCATATGCTGTTCGCGTCAGGTCCATAGCGATCAAGTGCAGTCAATCCATCGTAGAATGCCGCAAATCTTAACCTGCGCAAGCCGCTCCGACAACTGCTATGAGCACAGAACGGAGCGCGGACAGCCTGTCCGCGCGAATTTGCTGTTCTCAGCTAGTTTCTCCAGATTGGGTTTGCTTTTGCCCTTTGGTTTCGGCACTTTATGCAACCTTCGGTCGGTTCGGGGCGTAGCGTAGCCTGGCTAGCGCGCGTGGTTCGGGTCCACGAGGTCGTGAGTTCAAATCTCACCGCCCCGACCATTCTTCACCTGACAGCTTAACCGCGAATGCACGGGTATGTGGATACGAATGATCAAAGGGCCCGCGCTGGAGCAGAGAGAACACTATAAGATATTCGTGTTTATTACCCGTCGATTCGCGGTTGATCCTGTTTTCTGGCCATTTTTTCCCTTGCTTCTGGCTTGGCGCCTATTAGGTTTCATTTCGCGGCCGCTTCCAGGCCGCTTTGCCCCAAACAAGCCGGTTTAAAAAGAAGGCTTGCGGGCCTTAATGAGAATTAGAATTATTCCAACTATTGATTCTGAACGGGTTCGATGTAGGATATTGATATGAGGAATTCGGGCAACAAAATTCAGCCTGAAGTGATGGAGCGCCTGGCTGCCAGGGGCTTCCGTTTTACGCAGCAGCGTGAGCAGGTGTACAACGTGCTCCTGCAGGAGCGTGACCATCCCACGGCGGAGCAGGTTTTCATGCGAGCCAAAAAGAGCATGCCGGAGATCTCGATGGCCACGGTTTATAACTGCCTTGATTTTCTGGTGAAATGCAGCCTGGTAAAGCAAGTCAATCTCGATCCCACCGCCATGCGTTATTGTCCGAATATGCACGAGCATTGCCATTTTCATTGCGACCAATGCGGGGGGGTCTTTGACATTAATTTTTCCGCGGACGATTGCCGCGCCGACTTCAAAGTGCCGAAAGGATTCCAGGTTACGGGGTACGATGTTTCCATTCACGGCGCCTGCCCGCGCTGCTCCGGCAAAAGCCGCAATTAAAGGATTTGTATGAGCACAGCCACTGAGACCATTGAAGGATTTGTTAAGCAGGAATATAAATACGGCTTCGTCACCGACCTGGAGACCGACGCCGCGCCACCGGGGCTGAATGAGGACATCATTCGGCTCATCTCAAAGAAGAAAGGCGAGCCGGAATTCATGCTCGAGTGGCGTCTAAAGGCGTTCCGCCACTGGCGGACCATGACTGAGCCCCACTGGCAGAAAGCGCATTATCCCCCGATCGACTTTCAGAAGATCATCTACTATTCCGCGCCAAAAAAACGGGGCGACGGACCCAAGAGCCTCGACGAAGTCGATCCAAAGTTGCTCGAGACTTACGAAAAGCTGGGTATCCCCCTCAAAGAACGCGAACGGCTGGCGGGCGTCGCTGTGGACGCGGTGTTTGATAGTGTTTCGGTCGGCACCACTTTCAAGGAGAAACTGGCCGAAAAGGGCGTGATCTTCTGCTCGTTTAGCGAAGCGGTCCAACAGCATCCCGACCTGATAAAGAAATATTTGGGCGTGGTTGTTCCTTATACCGATAATTTTTACGCCGCCTTGAACTCTGCCGTTTTTACCGACGGCTCGTTTTGTTACATTCCCAAAGGCGTTCGTTGCCCGATGGAATTGTCGACTTACTTCCGCATCAACGCGGCCAACACCGGGCAGTTCGAGCGCACGCTCATCGTCGCCGAAGAAGGCTCCTATGTCAGTTATCTCGAGGGCTGCACAGCCCCGATGCGCGATGAAAATCAATTGCATGCCGCAGTGGTCGAGTTGATCGCCATGGACAACGCCGAAATCAAATATTCCACCGTGCAGAATTGGTATCCCG
>Ga0137394_10002514_pt1 | contig 13554 bp, 23 predicted proteins | sample czobulk116metaG_FD_108278 | JGI IMG/M metagenome (GOLD analysis project Ga0137394, IMG submission 108278) | Vadose zone soil microbial communities from Angelo Coast Range Reserve, California, USA - czobulk1.16 metaG | ecosystem: Environmental > Terrestrial > Soil > Vadose zone | place: USA...
AGAAGTAGTCGAGCAGGCGGTACCTATTGGATGGGTTTAACCTCAATGTTACGCTTCGCTTCTATCGGGATTCTGACCTAATTTTGAGGGCGTTCCTCGCAGCCTGAGTCACCAATGGCCAGCGATAGAACTCCTGGCTAATCGTATCAATGGTATTATGCTGGATCATCGTACCAAAATTAGTTACTGCATCCAGTTTAGGCACTAAAAACACTTACATTCCTCATAAAGGGATAGAATGCGCCGAGCGTAGCCCAGCGGGCACACAGCGTCTCCGTCGTGTTTTCCGCTTATCTCATCACAGTTCGAGTCACATCCCGGACAAGGAATGTCATGTACTCACCATACCCGCAGATGTCACTCCCGACCATGGATACTTGGAACAGCGTCGCCATGTTGAGCATACCTGCGATCGATATGCGATAGTGCTCCCATGTGCTGAAATTGTCGCCAAGCCATTTCCCGACCTTGTGTCCGGCACCCGCGAATGTCGATCGAGTGATGACAAGCGTGCGTAGGCCGGGACGACGGGCGAGCATGGCGTCATGGGTCGCAACGGATATCATCGTGCCATATAAGTTGTCTGTCTCAAAGTGTCAAGCGACCCGCTTGAGCGCGTATCTTGCAAAAATGGGGACTTACGCGTGTCATACTCAACGAGCCCATTGGCATGAACTGCATTCGTCTAGTAAATTTAGCATGCAAGGACTTTCCGTCTAGTAGGGATAGACCTACATATGCGGTCCGGCTAGAGAGGGGACCCGCGGTATTGTTAATGACGTACGGAGGGTTGAGCAGGTCATCCCCTGAATGGTTCGGCGCTCCACGCTTTGCGTGTTCGGCTCTTTCGTTGGCGAAAATCGGAGTATTTGGATTAGGCGCGGGCGCGGTACGGGGAGGGGGGACATCGTTTGCAACGGCCTGGGCGAAGGGGTCATCGCAGGGATACACGCAGAACTGTCCGACGAAGAAAATCATCCCAGATATGAGAACCGCGAAATAGAAGTACGAGCGACGGCGTACACTGGCAGGCTCATTCATGTCAATCCAGGCACCATCTATATCAAACCCCGTTTTAGGGTTATAGAAGCTCTCAAATTCGCCCGTCCAGTATCTGAAACGGAAGCGGGTTCAGCGTCTCGCAATCCAGTGCCCAACAAAGTAGGGACGAGGGACTTACGCGCCAACTTGCGGATGGAACCAATCTAGATAACTGTGATTAAGTCGACGAATCTCAAGCCTTCATATTGATCTCTCTCACCAGGGAAAACCGTGACCCCTGGACAAAATCGGTCTTAAGGCTTTTGTGTGCTAGTAGTTGATCGGAACATACCTGGCCAAACTACGCCCAGGCTTGCGCTACCATTTGGAGCTTTGAGCCAAAGGTCTAATCGAGTTCCAAGGTCATAAGGCTCATAGCCCTGCCCTGGTAAGTACGCAACAGCAGGGTCCGTCATGAGAACTGAAGCCGCGTCGCTCATGTCACTGCGTACGTCACACCATTGGCACATAATAAAGACACACCGTAACGCTGGTCATGTTTGTGTAGGTAGTCGATGATCTCACGCATGCGAGCAGGTGGGAAATAATCAGGATCCATCGTGAAAATTCGGCGCTTGAACATATAATCTGATGCGCGAACCGTGAATTGACACACCAACACGGCACAGTAAGGATAACTTGCCAATGTCAGTCCACATCGTCTCGAGCGGGATGAGGGCGGCAGAGTAGTTCGAGATGACATTAGCCACTTCAATGTAATCTAGTCGAGCAGCAAAGCCTCGGTCATCTGCGAAACTCAGAGAAAAGAAAAAAACGACCCACCCTCGTACCCATATCTACACTGATGGAAGCCAAAGGACCAATATGGCACCTCTGCCGGAGTCCCGACGACCTGCGCGTACTGCCTCGACACCTCGGCAGGGTCGGTCTCGCTACCAGCCAAAAAGTAAAAGTCGAACACGCCGCCGATGACGTTATACTCAAGCGAAGCACCGGCGTCGTCACCACGAATCTTGACATCCATACCAGACGAACTAAGCAAGAAGACGGCGTGCGTGCCACCACCATTGGGACGATGTTCAAAGTACACGGGGTGGCTGCTATACAAATTTGTACCCTGGGGGATGCCATAAGCATCGCGCCCCCACATCGTGCGCGTCGTGTTAGCCGCGTCCAAGCGGAATGGCTCCGAGTGTTCGCCGAGGCCATAGAGGTTGGCGGCGCGGGGAAGCGCAGTCTTAATGCGGAGGTACTGCGGCTCGAAGATTACGGGGTGGCCCTCGGTCGTGAAGAGCACTTCGCCCGTGCGCGCCCGCGAGATGTTGAACGCGAACGGTGCGGCGGTGTACGCGAATCGTATCTGTGCTGCGTCTGGGCGCGTCGTTGGGTCCGCCGCGGGGCGCGGGAAGACGGACTTGGGGACTTCGTAGCGCGGGCTGGATGCGTCGGTTATCTTGAGGTGTATGCGTGTCTCTTGGTTCGGGGGCGGGATGGGGAGTGTGTATGCGTCAGAAAGTGCCATCCTTGCCCGTTGTAGCGCGGGCCCGGGCTTACCGCTCTCATACACTACGGTCAGATCCAGGAGTTGTATATCCTTGCCGAAGACGTTGCAGGGCGCACCGGCGAGGACAAGCTTGGCCGTCAACGCGGGGCCGTCGACATTTACACTGGTTGCATTGTACCCTGGACAGGCATCCAAGAGGGCAGGATCTACTTCCTCCGCGCGGACAACGTTCGGGGCCGTGCCAAGCAAAGAGAAAAGTACGGCGGCGAGAACGCCCCAGAAAAGGGGTGCGGGGAACATCCTACCGGCCAGGACTTAAAAAATGGGCGGCAAGAATGAACATCTGCTGGCATTTTATAGTCTGATGTATAGTGGAATCGAAAGTGTCATTGGCGACCATGTGGAGGGCGGTCAAGTCAGCCAGCTTCTAGCGCCGCGTACGGTACTTGCAATAATTCTTATTAATTAATTCGAGCCGAATAATTCACTATACACTGCCATTGATAGAGCTTTTACTAAAACAAAGGGACGAAAAGTCCAGGAATACGTATTTTGTAGTATGGTATTTGCCTATATATACGTGCAGGGTAGGGGGAAGGGGGAGTGTGCATCTGTAGGGCGCTGAAAAGCTGGCTTCTTTTTCAAGAGTGACACGCGGCAACCGTTCTTGGCGGAAGCCGAACAACTAAGACTGAGGTCCGAAGGTATCCATGTGCGCTCCACAAACTCCAAGCGCAATTTAACACTCCCGCCCGTGTGTGGGCGGGGAGGAGTGACAGGCCACGCGGTCGTTACGGCTTGCGGAACTCGCATAGCACGGTGTAGATCGTGTTGAACGCCGTGTATATCTCCTCCCGCACCTTCACACCCGGACGGAAATGTCAGTTCTTGCAATGACACACAGATAGCACTTAAGGAAAAACCAGTTACCTTAGCGCCGGTAAGGACGATCTTTCCAGACACGAAGATAAGGAGCACGACTTTGGGTTTAATCATGCGATATATAAGCCCAGGGAAAAGCTATGAAACTATGAGGACCTAGGTACAAAAAGACACCGGGTCGACGCACCTCAGGCTCATAACTACTGAACTGTCCGTGGCTGTACGCAAGACCCTCAAGACGGATGGGGAACTTGACATCACAACTGCCGACAATGTTCTGAATCTTGAATTCAGAAAACTTGGCGTCAAAGCCAAGTTTTTGGACAATGCGCGCGTACTTGCGCGATGCCAGACGCGAATCGTCTTCACTCTTGGCACCGGTCACGACCATCTTTCCCGACGCGAAAATAAGCGCCGTTGTTTTGGGGTCGCGAATCCGCATAATGACAGCGGCGAAACGCTATGGACGAGGCAAACAAGTAGCATCGCGTTCACGACGCGTCAAATTAGTCAGGTTGTACCAACCTTTGGATTGTACTCGGCATTGCGCGCGTGCAACGCGATTGTTTTGAGATCCAGGCGACAGTCAAGGTTTACTGTCGCGACAATGTTCTGGAGAGTGGGAACAATTCCTTCAACAGCGGTGATGTGTTGTTGCTCGAGGGTGAGAGGAGCAGGGGTAGCAGGAACCTGGGAGGGTGGCGTCGACGGGCCAGCTGTTGCTGCGCTCGGAGCTGGGGCCTGCGAAGGAGCGGTAGATGTTTGAGAAGCTGTGGGTGGGGCAGGCTTTGCCGCAGCAGCCTGCGAGTTATAAAAAGGGGGTTGTGTGGAAGAAGCCGTCACCGGCCCCGGTCCTGGGAGGACGAGACCAGATGCACCAAAATAGGGGTTGGATGCGGAGGGAAGTGCGAGCCCATTGGTCGACGCTTGTTGTTGCTGTGATTGTTGCGGTTGCTGCTGTTGTGCCTGTTGTTGCTGTACCTGTGTCTGAGACTGCGGAGGCTGATATTGAGAGCGACCACCAAAGTTGAGTTGACGAGTAGGAAGTGAGAACGAGGACATGAACAACAGCGACGGCGAACAAAGAATTTTCTAGGGCGTGGGAAAGTCGCGCCGGGGGGAAAAGAAGTGTTCAAAGTCATTCGAGCTGCGGCCTTATATACCCGTTCAGATTGAAACTCCGACCGTTACTAGTCAGCCAAACCTTATTCACCTCTTGATCTCACATCTGCATTTGATGGCGACCTCGACGTCCCTCGCTCGGGGTATCCCTCCCTTCCTATTCTCAGCTTGTCTGACATTATCTGGGCATCTGGGTGTCCCACGAGACTTCAGGCTGCTTGTTCATGATGTAGCCGTGTCGTATTCGCTCTCTCTAGTCCGCATTCTAACCGCATGCTTCGGGCGGCCGACGGTCAATTCAATTTTCCACGCTACTGGAGTGCGTCGATATTTTCAGCATTCTTGGGCGTCCCGCATCATTCTTAAGGGGCTTATCATCTGTTCATCTGTGCTGTCCCTCCTTGTATGCTGTGCATGATGCCTTGCCCTTCTTTTCCCATTTCTGGGCCCCGGAGGCCGGAGCTTTGTGGCATGATGTTCCGGTGGGTCATAGCATTGACTTAGTCGTGCGGAACCAACCCTCGTGTTTGCGCTTGTTTGTATGTGTTGATTGTTGACTGGCCTGACCGAACCTTCTAGCGATTACCTTTTTTGGCCATCCTTTCAGTTGCCGCGTCGGGCCGTCGGTGAAGCGAGCCAATCCAAATATCTCAAAAGGGTGGGTACGAAATTTGAATGGTAATGTCTGAGTAATGCTTTGCGCGACAACCTAGCATTCTGGCATGGATTGGTCCTAATTACATGATGTAATTTCTCGCTTCGCCAGGTCATTAGCAGCCTTGATAAAGTAGTAATCACCTGTTCGTAATTATTAGCCAAAATAAAAGCCCGTTCACAGGAAGGCTATGCACCATAGATGGTCCCTGTTAAATTGTTTGGCGGTGACGCGGGATTGTTAACTGTCCCGTTTGACAGTAAGCTCTGCCATTTAGACGCCCAAAAAGCGTTTGTTGTGTCATCCAAAATCTACAAGCGATGTTAAGGAGCATGTATGATACAGTAATGGGCGATTAGGTGATGAAGGAAAGGTACCTGGACCGCCGCATTGGAGTAATATGATGCCGCGCTGCTATTGGGATCAATCCTGGCGAGCAGCAAGAGCCCGTTCGCGGCTATCATTGCAGCAGATGTGTCCGCGGGTCGCGCCGGGACGAGCGGCGCGTTGAAGTCCCACGGGATGACCTTGTCTGCAGGTATATTGTCCAGGAAGTAGTTCGCCATGCGCCGTGCTGTGACCAAATATTGCACCAGCTGTGTGCGAAGATACACTATGACCACCACAAAGAGAGTTCAGAGCGAGGAGGACAAGGCAAACGAGAGAACAGTTTATCACATACTATTCGCGAAGCCATAGATGCCCCATGCTTGACCACGGCTCCAAGTGCTCGAGTTGGAGTAACCCTGCACCGTACCCTGCGAGACGACAGTGCCAGTCGTGGGGTCATAATCTACGACGTGGAACGACGACCCTGTGCAGGCATAGTTCATAAAGGGAGGCCACAGAGCGTGGTAAGCGATTTCAAGAAGGGGGTCGGCGCACCGTCTGCGCGGACATGGTTTATCATGGTCTTGTTGGCGTGCGATTCGGCGATTTGGCGCAGCATCTCATTGCCCGTGATGTCAGCGGCGTTGAACAACACCTCGAGGTTCATCATATTGTCGATGATCACCGGGAATTGCATCCCGTTGCCCGGATCCCAGCTGCTCGTGCAGCCGACGACGGGGTTGAAGCGCGCGGCCAGCGCCGCGGCGAACGCCTCGACTGCTTTTCGGGCGGTTTGGTTTTGCGGGTTGCTGTGTGAGGGAAAACAGACGTGAATAAGGTATCAACAGCTAGTAGTTAAGTTAAGAGGGGGAGATGGGGAGAAAAGGCGGGGTGGTGGCGGGGTGGGAGATTAGGACAGAGAGCATGGAAGCGTACACGGTAAGTTCATCTACAAATGGGAAGCTCAAAAACCCGACGTCGTGTCCGACGCTCGTGCGCGTTTCGAGCGGGATCTCGCCGGATGTGGAGGCGCGGGCGAGCTGGAGCCACTGCGCGTTGGTTGTGCCGCTCATGGAGCCCGGGCAGAGCGTGGCTCGCTCTGCGAGGGCGTAGAGCGTTGCGGGGAGGAAGCCGGACGTCCATGTGTCTGCGCCGAAGAGGAGCCATGCGCCGGTGTCGCGCGTGGTGTACTGCGGGTATGAGGTGGGGTTGGCGCCTTGCGCAAGATTGGCGGTTGCGAGGAATTTCTGGGAGACGAGAGGGTCGAAGAGCTGAGGGGGAAGTGGGGGATACCCAAAGGCGGGGGTCAAGGACAGCGTGGCGGAGAAGAGGAGCAGATGCAGCATGTTCCCAGATCGCAACTGGGTTTGCTTCAGGGGACCACAGCACTTATACCGCACAAGGCATGGCCAGTAATCTCCTTTCGGGAAGATGCATCAGACCACTGCGGCACGGGCATGCATGGAGGCTCGGCTGGAGCGTCGAGCAATTCCCGGATGTTTCACAGGGAGATTAAGCGATGGACCGTCCGCCGGATAAGACAACGGCATGGCCCGGGTGATATACCTACTCAACGTGAAGAGCGGAAATACGAATCATATCAGTACTAAGTTAGCTGAGTATGCGTAAGTGCGTAAGTATGCGATTTATGGAAGCAGTGCGTCCGCCGGGTCGCCGGCCGACAGCCTGTGGCTCTTATCTATAAAAGGCTAGACTTGCCATTGTTGTGACCGCAGCGGAGCCCGCGCGTCGCCGCAGGGCCGGAAGACATCTGCTCGTGCGTGCTCGTACCCGTGCCCTCTCTTCCTCTCTCTCGCTTCCCTCCCCTTTCCGTTTTATCCCATCCATAGACACCTCCTTCTAAAATGTCTACCACGTTCGGCGTAGAGATCGTCGCGACTATAAACAAGTTACAAGATGTCTTCACTGCGGTCGGCTCGAGCGCTGCGCAGATAGACCTTCCGCAGATTTGCGTGTTGGGAAGTCAGAGTAGTGGGAAGAGTTCGGTGCTTGAGGTGCGCCATGGTAATATCCTCCATCGCGGCTTGCTGATACCTATTCATAGAATATCGTCGGCCGGGATTTCCTGCCACGAGGCTCTGGCATTGTCACCCGACGACCTCTTGTATGTTACCTTCCGAAGGTTTTGCACTTCATTTCTCATACGAAATACAGGTTTTACAACTCATCCATCGACCTGCAACCGCACCAACAACGAATGGTGTCACGTGTGAGCCGCCTCCCTAACTCAAATTCTCCTAGCCTTAATGGAAAGCCTAGCAGCCGGCACTGACCCACGGATGAACGAGAATGAGTGGGGTGAATTCCTCCATCTCCCTAATGAGAAGTTCTATGACTTTAACAAGATTCGTGCCGAAATCATCCGCGACACTGAGGCCAAGACAGGCCGCAACGCTGGCATTTCGCCTACACCTATCAATCTGCGCATCTTTTCGCCGAATGTCCTCACCCTAACCCTCGTCGATTTGCCCGGCCTAACCAAAGTACCCGTCGGTGACCAGCCCAAAGATATCGAGAAGCAAATCCGTGACATGCTCTTCAAATACATCTCCAAGCCTGCCTGCATAATCCTCGCAGTGACCCCAGCCAACACGGACTTAGCAAATTCAGACGGTCTTAAGATGGCCCGTGAAGTCGATCCAGAGGGTACCCGAACGATCGGTGTCCTTACCAAGGTTGACCTCATGTGAGTATCGAACCCGAGTTGCAGCTCCATAGACGGCGTTGACACCGAGGAATGCAGGGATGCCGGCACTGATGTCGTTGACATTCTTGCGGGCCGCGTCATTCCTCTACGTTTGGGCTATGTACCCGTCGTCAATCGTGGTCAGCGCGACATCGACACGTCGAAGCCAATCCAACAGGCGCTCGAAAATGAACGCCAATTCTTTGAGAGCCATCCTGCCTACCAAGGCAAGTCACAGTACTGCGGTACTCCTTTCCTCGCACGCAAACTCAATATGGTACGTACCGCCTTCTCATCTTATGGCCGGGTTATCAAAATTATGCGTCTTGTAGATCTTGATGCACCACATCCGAGCGACGCTTCCAGACATTAAAGCGCGTATCACATCACAGCTGCAAAAGTATAACGTGGAGCTGCAATCGCTCGGTGGACCGCTTGGAGATGGGAACTCGTCGAGCATTGTGCTTAGCATCATCACCGAGTTCACGAACGAATTCCGCACAGTGATCGACGGTAACACGAATGACCTTTCGCTTAACGAACTTTCTGGCGGTGCCCGCATTTCATTCGTGTTCCATGAACTGTTCAATAATGGTGTCAAGACCATCGATCCGTTTGACCAAGTTAAGGACGGTGACATCCGGACAATCTTATACAACTCATCGGTTTGTGGGGATAGCTTGCATGTGGTTGTCACGTGCTCATATTATGGCACAGGGTTCGACACCTGCCCTCTTCGTCGGGACCGCTGCCTTCGAAGTTATTGTGAAGCAACAGATCAAGCGGCTCGAAGACCCTGCGCTTAAATGCTGCCAACTCGTCTACGATGAGCTTATCCGCATTCTTGGCCAGCTCCTCACGAAAATCGTGCGTTCTTTGACTGGTAGTGTGCGTTCTGTCTCCTAACAATGACTTTGGTATGTCGTTAGCAAGCATTCCGTCGGTATCCCGCGCTGCGCGAGCGCTTTAACAGCGTCGTCGTCAATTTCTTCAAGAACTCGATGGCACCAACGACGAAACTTGTGTCCGATATGGTCGCGATGCAGGCCTGCTATGTTAACACGACACATCCAGATTTTCTTAATGGTCACAAGGTGCGCCTCGCACACGCACTGTATTTTTTTCATTGATCTTTATTCTTCGAAGGCCATGGCGATTGTCACGGATCGCTTGAACGCGAACAAACCCGCAACGCCCGAGCCTAAAGGCGGAAAGGTGTCTGCCGCGCAGCTGAATAACAACAAGGACCTTGAAGTTGACATGAAGAAAGAGGAGCCAAGTTTCTTTGGCAGCTTCTTCAGCTCAACCAAGTCCCAACAGCAGAAGGCGAAGAAGGGCCCGCAAACCATGGAGGCGCCACCGCCGGTCATTCGTCCGCAGGCTGCATTGAATGAGCGCGAAACGCTCGAGACCGAGGTCATCAGTGCGTCTCGACTTTTTGTCTCTCGCAGCATCGCGCATTTACCGACAAATATATCCCAATCGTTTCGCAGAGCTGCTTATCCACTCGTACTTTAACATCGTGAAGCGCGAGATGATAGACATGGTGCCCAAAGCAATCACGCTGACGCTCGTGAACCACTCGAAGGAGAACCTCCAGCGCGAGCTCCTGCAGGAGCTATACAAGCCCGACGTGCTCGAGGACCTGCTCAAGGAGAGCGAGCTCGTCGTCGCACGTCGGAAGGAGGTCACCAGCATGGTCCAAGCGCTCAACAAGGCAGAGGAGTGCGTCCCCTCTTATATTCTATTTTTACGTGTTTTCGGTCGCTAACCCGGCGCCCCGGCGCATTTTTTTTTCCTAATCAGGATTGTGGCGGGTGTCTGAAGCGGTTGGGACTCTGGGTTCATTTTTGTGGTCGCATGTGGCTCTTTTTTCCACCACCTAGTCATCTTTTCCCTTTCTTTCCTTACCCCCTTGTCTAAATGCGAGTACACTAATAATACCCGTGCTGGCCATGCTTTCCCCACCCGCACTCTCCGTGGCGCTAGCGTCGGGCCGCCTACAGCCACACCCTCATCACCTTGGGGTTTTAGCTTTGTTTGCCTGATCGAGGGGTGCTTCAGATTCGCATCTACATTTCTCGTGCAAGGATTGTGGACGGTTCCTTGTCGTTCCACTGTGGTGGCATTCAGCCGCAGTGTCAGTGTACCCAACTCTTCTTTTAATGAGGGCCACGGCTCGTTGTTTTTCACTCAAAAATCACCCTCGAAAATCGTCACAAGTTGTTTTCACCGCTGACACTCTTTTACAGTAGTTTTGCTATGGCGGCTCATACGGCTAACTCCGAAGTGCACCTGCCCTCACTCGCAGAACTCGGCCTCCTGTCGTGCGCAGCGGAGCCACCGCTGCCGATTGAAGCTCCATTACCGAAGCCAGGGCAGATGGACCTCCTGCTGGACGGGTACATTTCGTATACGCTTACGCCTCTATGCGCAGAAAAATACTTGAAACTCTTTATAAAGTGCCTGGAGAGTAAAAGGGACGCATCGCTCGTTGCGCGGGACGTCGAGTGGGTCGTCGTATGCTCAAAGCCGGCGCAGCTGGTGCACCAGCTCCAGCATCTACGCCAGCAGCAGCACCAACAATCCAAACAGAAACGGAGATTCGGAGACCGACATTGGAATGGGAACAGGGCTCTACCACCACCACCGCCGGCGCCGGCGCCGCCTTGGCTGATCAAGCACCACCAGAACGATGCCCATCCACATCGCACCTGCGAAGAGGCTTTCGACCACAAGGTCGACCTGGACCGCGGTACCATCGTGCCGCAGCTGACGTGGATAGGCGTCACAGAGGCCACGGGCGTGCTCTGCCCACTCTTCTTCACACAACGCGACGGCACACTAGGCGTGCCGTACGCGCAGCGAGACGCCGCGCGTGCTCTGCTGCGCGAGCCTATGGCCCTTGCGCCTGAGCTGCTCAGGCGGAGCAACCAGAACGTGCGCATAAGGATACAGGTACGTGCCCTTCTCCTTCTTCCCCTGCAAACTTGAAGACGTGCGTGGCTAACCAGCGGTCCGCTAGTGGCCTGGGTATAGACAGTTCCACTACGAGTTCAGGATACTGGATCGCAAGCTCGGAGAGCACGTGCCCATTGCGATGTTCCGCCTCGTCGAGCGGGTCGCGCGGGGTATTCACCGTCTGTATCTGGTGAGTCTCAAAGAGCCTACAGCTCTTTCTTTGTCTCTTTCTACTTGGGGAGGGGGGTTAGTTTTGCTCATATGCGCAACGGAACGGCTGCTGCCATTGTGTGCGTGCTGTAGGAGGGGGAACGCGAACCGAAGAAGTTCAGGGAAGATTGGAAGCTGGGGGACGATGACGGGATCCAACCGGACGACATCAACATCATCGGCATGTTGCACATCTCGCGGGGCACGTGGATGCCGATTCTCCAGCTGGGCCGCTTCATCATTCCGAGATGTGAGTACTTCGGGGAGGAAGAGGAGGAAAATGTGGTTGAGGAGGTGTCGCGCGAGGATTCGAGTCCGAAGGGCGCTGATGCTCGTAGCTCGCCGTCGACTGCCACTGACGATGAACTCCCGACGCTGCCACAAAAGAATAAAAGAAAAACTAGTCGCGAGACACTTCAGCAGCAGCAATGATGACAGTACGCTGCCAGGGAACGGGTCACGGTCACGATGGGGCTATTTATACGTCCGACTCCGACAGTCGGAATGGCGCAATCGCAGCAAGGCCACAAATGGCAAATGCATTGTGCTCGGTGGCAAACACTGCCGGTCGAGCAATTTACCGTCACGGTGCCAAACCACAATTCTTGTGATCCGTCTTGCGGGCTACGTTCTGTTTTTCATTCCTTGTACCAAGCGGCGTCGAGCGTCGCAATGCACTTGCTGGCATCGAGCCGGTAGTTCCATGTCTTACTGTGCGGGCGCAGCCGTCCAAGTTATTGTTACCTTTACTGTACCGTAATCTCAAGTACCCCATGGCCAGTTCATCCCTAAACCGCAGAGTCAGGTCGTTACTCTTACCTTACCCATTTCTTGGGAATCGGCACTAGATCAGCATTCGAAAAGCGGCAAGCTTTATGCCGCAGATAGATCGGATATGCACCAGCACCCGTGACGACTCGGACAGGCTTTGCCGCCGTGTCGGCTGTCAGTGTGTACGTATGCACCTTCGCAAAACTGAAGGCGCATAACTCTCTCGCACTCCAGTCTCCCGAGCACCCGTTCTAATTTGAAGTTCGCTTTTTGTTTGATGGAATATGACAAATCCACTGATTCCTTTGCGTGTCCCCATTTTAGAGCTCGAAGTTGCTAACGCAGCTTTTACTGCCAGTGATGCCCCGCCGTCACCCCCACACTCAGGCTGATCCCAATCGAGGCCGCCCCATGGCACACTCCCGTCCCGCGGATACTTCCTTAAATGAATGCCGATCGCACGGAGGAGCCTGGGTCCCTCGAAAGTACCATTTACAACTTCCGCGGCAAAAAAGAGTCTTGAGTTCTCCCGTCACGCCCGTGCAGAACCATGTAGCCATTCCACTGGTATCTCGGCCTTTCCTTTGAACAGACTGCAGTACGTATTACGGTATCAGCATTTTCTGGGCGTTACACAGCAAGAAGTCAGGCCTCGCTACTGCCAGTGGACCTGATGCACAGATCTACTAGATTACTGTCTAACTTAGGATTTAGCCGTTACCACCCGAGCTTTGCCGTCTATCAAGAAATTTATATCAAGAAGCTTGAGGATAGTTACTGTGTTGGCTAATCTATTTCAGTAAATCTCGCCACCTTCGGTTGAGACGTCGAGTCGAGTCTTGCAAGAGGTTCTGAGCGAGCTTCTGGTGGACGTCAGCGTTCACGTTATCACCCGCGGCGATAAATCTGCCTGGAAGTAAGCCCGAATTCACGGTCCGAATCACCTGTCACCGGAGAGAGAGAGACAACTTGCGGGATTGCACTGGCAGTGGTCAGACATGCAGCAGGCAGCCGCCGCGGCTCGGACGCCACGTAGTACTACAGCCAGCGCTCGAGCGTTTTTGCCTTTACGCTAGAAAGCCCCATCGTGCGCGTATATAAAGTCGCGGTACTGTACTCGACATGGGGGGTATCGAGTGATTGAGATGTTTCTGAAGTCTATCCCCCGCACAGGCAGACACGCGCTGGTTACAGTGACAAAGGGCCTTTCGCGCCAATGTCTCCGTTTCGCACGACTCGAGACGGACACAATGTCATCCTCCCTCGGCCTCTCTAATACCGGCACCAGCACCAGCACCCGGCCCTCAGCCGTCACCCGAATCCCGCGTGCGGTGGCCGTCTACTGCGGTGCCAACCCCGGCACCGTGGCCGCTTTCAAGCACGCAGCAACCTGTCAGTTCTTCGCTTAAA
>Ga0137394_10002515_pt1 | contig 13554 bp, 8 predicted proteins | sample czobulk116metaG_FD_108278 | JGI IMG/M metagenome (GOLD analysis project Ga0137394, IMG submission 108278) | Vadose zone soil microbial communities from Angelo Coast Range Reserve, California, USA - czobulk1.16 metaG | ecosystem: Environmental > Terrestrial > Soil > Vadose zone | place: USA...
CCCTCTTATGGATTGGAACCGACAGGATTTTTCATCACAGAAATACTCAAGCGCCCCCAGATTAGCGTACCGTCTTTCCGAGAGAGGCGTTTCTCCAGATGATAGTTGTCTATCGAACCATGCCGCAATTGTTCAAAAAGGGCCCAATCCTTCTTTGCATCTTCGGGAGGAGAAAACTGGGCATAGTGTTTACTACGCATTTCCTCTTCGCTGAATCCTAGCATCGAGCAAAGAGCCGGATTCACGAACAATGGCCGCCCTTCTAGGTCTCCAGCGCAACCCCGATAGGACTCGCTTTCAAAGCATCATCGAAGAGCTGGTCATCGAGTCCCGTCTCCCGCACTCTTTCCTTCTCCATAGAAAATGGCATATGGCACCAGCACTATCTGAGCTGCAAGTATAATTTCAGGTTAACCGCTGCTTCGCTCTTCGTGGACTGTCCTTAAATGGACCTCGAACTTCCTCTTGCCCTGCTCGTCTGCGCCGCACGATTTGTACAGCGATTCACAGGACTGCAGCGCCTTCGCGGGATCCTGTTGACTAGCGGAGGTTAGGCGAGCAATACCTTCCTAGATGCCCGATCACCCGACTTTTTACCAAAGGACTGGGCAAATGGCCGTCTGCCGGATTGGGGGTACCGCGCTCCCGTCAGAACCGAAGGACAATTCCCGTCGAAAGTCGCGCGTTGTTCTGCGTATGGCTCCCGAAATTGGTCATCAAGTAGTCGCCCTGAATGATGCGCCAGCGAATACCTTTGATCAATTCCGTATCGATACCTGCCCCGATCGCCATCGAAAACGAAGAATCCCCGAATCCCGCTGCACTGAAATGCGCACCACCAAGAAGTACGTGCGCAAACGGCGAAACGCGAGAAGGAAAAGAGACCTGCGGGCCGAACAAATACGAGTGCACCGAAGTCCCAACTCCACCTGCGGAGCCATAGTGCCCGTCGAGATCCGCTACTCCGCCCAGCCAGTCGGTGAACTTGTACTGGCCGGAAAGCTCCCACCCGTTCAGGTTCGCGGAAGGTGAGCTACGGAATCGCATGTAAGAATAACCGCCGAACACCTCCACCTTGTCCTGTGTCCGCGCTGGAAACGAAGCCAGCAAGAGAATCCCAAACAGCAGCCCAATCTTTCGCACCATGAGAATTTTCTCCTCAATAACCGAGCGAGGTCCGGGATCTGTCCTGGCCCGCGAGGTGTTCCGAGCACTTGGCGACGTCGATAAAGCCGCTGTGGATACTGAAGGCCGTCAGATTGGAGTTTCCCCTACCACGTTCCGGTCGAAAAACATCGTAGAGTGCGAGAAAGTCGGGCTGACAAGCAAACCTCTAAACTCCGGCTATAGCTTTGTTCTGGAGAACGCGCACCACAACGCGACGGTTTTCCACCTGTCCTTCCGCCGTCTTGTCGTCACCGACCTGGTGGCTCTCTCCCATTGCACCAGGGGCAAGCATTCTGGTGAGGGGAATATGGCCCTGCTGCAACAGGATATTGGTTACGTTGTCGGCGCGGTCTTCACTGAGCTGTTGGTTAAGGGCCACGCTGCCAGCGGTCGAGGCGTAACCTTTCACCTCGATCATGTAACCGTTGACGGTCTTGGCTTTGTCTGACAATGCCAAGAGTTGGGGGTTATACTTCGGATCAACCTCGACCTTGCCGTTCCCAAAGTAAATCGCGACCTCGTCGAGGATGTAGTAATCGTCTAGTTGGCCGAAGCGGGCGACAGTGGCGTCAATCGCGGCCCTCTGCTTCTCTAACTCCTGCTTGTTCTGCTGGGCCTGGACCTGGGTTTCGTGCATACCGGCCTGAATGGCCTCGGCTTTTTCCAGATCATTGCCCTTGAACTTGACCGAATTTGCCACCAGTTGGTTTTGCGCGTTGTAGCTACCCTCTACCTGGACGGCGAGTCCCGGAATGAGAGCGGCCATAGCCATTTCCTTTCTGCGAGCCTGCAGTATTCCTTGTATCTGGCTTACCTCGGTGCTGTCGTTCAAAAGGACAATGACCTCACGTGAATCCGAAGTCTTAAGGATAATGGTGTCGCCGTTTCGTCCTTTGATCAGGCCTTCGACCTTTACAGATTCAGCAGCAACGGTCGTACCTATCAACACCAGCACGATAAGCGAGAGAGTTGCGACCGATGCGATTGTAAATAGCTTGATCTTTGTCATAGTTTCTCTTCCCTCAATCCCCCAATCTCGATTTCAACGCCGGCTCCGGGCAATAAAGAATTGAGGGTTGTATCTACCCTCGTTTGCAAACGCAAACCGCATTTCCCCCCGACCCGCGCCTTTGAACTCATAGTGATATGCGGTACCGGTCTGCTCCGTAACTGACAAAACTGACAGTAGAGCCGATTGGCGGCGATAACGGCAAGCAACCTCACGGTCTAAGCCTGGCATACGAACCAACTGGACGTGTGGCATCTCGGCCCAAAGCAGATGCCCAGTAACGGGGCTTAATCAGGACCTGCTGTGTTGATTCGACCCGAAATGAAGAGAGGGGCGCCCTCCACTTGTGAATGTTGGCCTTTCGCGTTGGGGTTCTTATGTGACTGTGCCTACAAGCCGTTTCATAAATTCCTCAGGGCGATCGTGGCTCAAACGAGCTGGATCATCCTCAGAAAGCTTTCTGTGCGATAAACGTAGCGAATGAGATGGGCAGAATATTTTGAAGCCCGGATGGCTATTATTTCAGGTCCACCGGAGGTCCGCTGACTCGCTTCACTCCGAGGTCGACGGTCACCTCAACGCGGTTGGCAATCTTGATGAAGGGAATACCGCTGTTCATCCCATACTCCTTGCGGTCAAAGGCCATTGTTCCCTTGATCGTGCCCGAACCTGTCCCCCTGCCAGAAATCGTAAGTGCCAGCTTTTCAGGTCTGCTAACTCCGCGTATCGTAAAGTTGCCGTCCACGTCAAGGGTGTCGGGACCAGTCTGAACAATCTTCGTTGACTTAAACGTGATCAATGGGTTTTGCTGGACATCGAAGAAGTTTTTGCCCTTCAGCTTGCCGTTCTTTATGCCGCTTCCGGTATCCACGCTGGCTGCCTGAATTTTGACCTCTAAAACGCCTGTCGAAAGATCCGGCGACGTAAATGTTAGAGTGGCGTCCCACTTGTCGAAAGTACCCCTGATGGCGACGGACGCTTCCACGTCGAACTTGATCGAGCTTCCTAGCGGCGCAATCTCGAAAACAGGCGCTTGTGCCTGGCTTCCTGACGGGAGCACGGCGGACGCTATGAGGCATAGAGTTGCTAGTCCAATTCCGGTTATGCCGAGTCTAAACATTATCGTCTCTATATCTGTTTCATAGGTATTTTTTGTCTCGAACTGGCATTTCTACCAGTAATGCAATATAAACGGCTCCCCTATTGCGATCGTGCTGGCCCCGGAAAGCGTCGTCACCCTAGCAAGATGAATCTGCAGAAGTGGGAAAACCGCAAACCCTCATCTCAACACACGCGCTGGATGGCAGGAACAATCTCTCCGTTCCCTCCACGCTGCGAATTCAGGGCGCGACCAGTGCTGCCACTCCCACTCGCTGCCCAATACCCTCAACCTGCTCTTGCAAACCCTCGGCTCGTAAGAGGTCCCGCACATCGCCGTGAACCTCCGCCAGCTTTAGTTTGGCTCCGCACGCCGCTAGTTCCCGATGGAGATCGCTGAGCATGCGCCCTCCTGCCAGATCGATATTCGCGGAGGTGGAGAGGTCCAAAATCACCAGTTTCAGACCGGAACAGGCTCCCGCTTGGCTGAGGATTTCAGATTTCACGTTTTGCGCGTTGAAGTAAAAGAGCCCCGACTCTATACGGAAGACCAGCACGCCGGGAACGAGTTCGTGTTGTGCGTATCGCAAGATATCCACAAAACGGTCGGTTCCCGGCACGCGTCCTAACAGCAACACACGCGGGCGGGAAGCGCGCCGTAGCAGGAGCAGTATGGTAAGCACCGCGGCCAGCAGCACGCCTTTCAGGATTCCGAAAACCAATACCCCCAGTGTGGCCACCATGGCCACACGAAACTCCAGCTTGCTCACCCGCCGGATGTGCTTCAGCTCCTTCGGCTGGATGAGTCCCCAGACTGCCATGAAGACCACCGCTGCCAAAACAGGGTCTGGAAGGTTCTTCATCCATCCAGTCAGAAACAGCAGGACCGCACCGATGCTGAGGGAGGCAAACGCCACGGCCAGGGAAGTTTTGGCACCGCCTTTTTCGTTTACGGCAGATTGCGACATTCCCCCCGCTAGCGGATATCCATGTCCCAGACCCGAGGCGAGATTCGCCGCCCCCAGGGCCAATAGTTCCTGGTCGGCATTGATATCGTAGCCATGCTTCAGCGCGAAGGTGCGCGCCACGGAGATACCCTCCACGTAGGCCAGCAGAAAGCACCCGAGCGCAAGAGCAAAGAGGTCATCGACTTCATGCCACGCTACGAGCGGCCAGCTCAGGTGTGGCAGTCCAGCTGGAATTGAGCCAATCGTCTTCACTCCCAGCCCGGCCACCGGCATCACCGACATGAACGCGATGGATAGCACGACGACGAGCAATGCGACTGGCCGGTGCGGCAAGAGCCACTGGCCCAGAATCAGAAGAGCAAGTGCCCCTGCTCCTATAGCGAGAGTGGGCAGGTTCGTCTGTCCCAGGTGAAGTGCTATTTGCACAACACGACTGAAGAAGTTTTTGCCCCCTGTCGTCACCCCGAACAGTTTCGGGAGCTGGGTGGAAATAATCACAAGCCCGGCGCCCACCTTGAAGCCACTGAGAACGGTGTCGGAGATGAAATTGACGATGTTGCCCAGACGAAACAGCCAGGCAAGGACGCCAATGACCGCGACTAGTACCGCCGTTGCCATGGCCAGCTGAATCTGGCGACCGGTATCGCTCGATACCATACTGCCCAGAGAGGCACCAACCAGGATTGAGATCGCCGAAGTTGGTCCCACTGCCATCTGCCGGGAAGTGCCAAAGGCCGTGTAGGCCACACCTCCCAGCAGGCAACTATAGAGCCCCGCTTCTCCTGGCAAGCCCGCGAGGGAGGTGTAGGCCAACGAGACGGGAATGGCGTACGCCGCCAGCGTCAATCCCGCGACAAGGTCCAGGCGCAGCCACTGCTTCTGATACTGCCGTGCCCAATGAAGTGCGGGCAGGGCTGCACGCAGTCGCTGGCCAAGATTCTGTGTGTTCTGTGGTGATGTGAGCATCGTCATGCGTCGTTGCTTCTGACAGGTTCCCCAATCGCGCCAAGTCTAGGAGCTGTCCCTGAAGCTGACATCTGTGAGTATTGACAGTTCTATCTTTTGCAGAACAAAATACAAACTGCGAGTAGGACTCGGAAACAGGAGACCGGTTCAAGGCTCAGAAAACTCGCCGTACGGTTGTCGGGCTAGCGTGCTAGAAAGTGATCGCAGATCTGCCCGACGGGGGCCCCAGCATACCCTCGTTAACTATGCGCGCTCTGCATTCCTTTACGGCACGGCCCACTCGATTTCGACGAATCGAGTCTTACAATTTTGCGCACCATCCCCGAGCGTCGCACAAAAGGTCGAACCCGCTGAAGCTGGCACTCCTGCTGCTCCTGACTTCCCTCCTCTTCCAGGCGACTGCCCGAGCACAGCTCATAGAAACAAGGCGAGTCCTCATTCTTAATGAACTAGGGTCAGATGTGGGTGTCGTAGACCAGGAGATATTCACTGCTTTAGGGAAGGCGCCTTACCATATCGAATTCTATATCGAGGACTTGGACACTAACCTGTTTCCAGAAAAAGATTCACAGTCTCAATTTAGCGACTGGTACCTTCGCAAGTACCGAGATCGCAGGCCAGACTTGATCATCGCCGTCGGTCCTTCCCCAGTCAGGCTGATGGCCGAATCGCATCAGGATTTTGCTCCAAATACCCCGATTGTTTTCTGGGCGAGTACCGAGGAGTTTGCGAAGGCTCCCAGGCTCGACTCTGACTTTACCGGGGTTTGGGGGGTGGCACAGCCAGACAAGACCTTGGATGCAGCACTTCACCTGCAACCCGGCACCAAACATGTGGTCGTAGTGGGCGGTGTGGCACCGTATGACCGCCATCTTGAGACCATCGTCAAAGAACGGTTTCGCAAGTACGAACCGAAACTCGAATTCACCTACCTAACCGACCTGGCAATGCCCGAGCTAATCGAGCGACTGAAGCACCTGCCAAGCAATACGATCGTTTATCACACTTCAATGATGCAAGATGCAGCGGGGACGCACTTTGTCGACGCAATTCAGTCAGTACCAATGGAGACCAGCGCCGCGAACGCGCCGGTGTATGTCGTCGACGATGTAGATGTGGGTAGAGGGACGGTAGGAGGGGACGTCACAAGCTTCGTCTTGGCAGGTCGAGTCGCCGCCGGGATGGCTCTCAGGATTCTCAACGGGGAAAAGCCGCAAGATATCCCGATTGTCAGAGGCACCAATATCTACCTGTTCGATTGGCGCGCTCTGCGGAGGTGGGGGCTCAAGGAAAGCGATCTGCCGCCTGACAGCGTTGTTCTCGAACGCGAGCCAACCTTTTGGGAACTGTACCGGCGATATATCTTCGCTGGGATTTCTTTGCTCTTGGCACAGACTCTCTTGATTATTGCGCTCGTGTGGCAGCGAGCAAAAAGGAGGAAGGTAGAGGCACAACTGATCCGCTACAGCGATCAGCTTCGCATGGCGATGGAGTGCGGCAAATCGGTCGGATGGGAATGGGATCTCACTACCGGGCGACATACTTGGTTTGGCGATCTGCGTACCATGTTTGGCATTCCTTACGTCACCTTCACTGGGAGCTTTGGCGATTTTTTCCGTTACGTCCATCCGGAGGACCGTAAGCGAGTCTCGGATGCGGTGGCGGAGGCGAGGCAAGAGTGCAAGACCTACATGGCGGAGTACCGCATTCTTTGGCCTGATGGCACAATCCGCTGGATTGTGGAGAGAGGTAAATTTGAGGACGCGACGAACGGTGTCCCCGCACGAATGGTGGGTATGGCGGTAGACATTACGGATCGCAAACAGGCGGAGGAAGCCCTGAAGATCTCAGAAGAGAACTTCTCTAAAGCGTTTCGTGAAAGCCTTCTCGCCAAAACACTAACGAGCATTCAAGACCATCGCTACATTGAAGTAAACGAAGCGTTCGAACGTCTCACGGGTTGGCGCCGCGACGAGGTACTGGGCCGAACGCCTTTAGAGATCGAGAACTGGGTTGATCCTGCTCAGAGACAGGGATTGGTAAACCACCTACTCGTCGAAGGCACTGTGCGAGATCTCGAGGTCAAAATCCGGACTAAGGATGGCCAGATCCGTACCGCTTTAGGAACATTTGAGTTAATCGAGATCCAAGGTGAGCCGTGCGCTCTTTCCATGATCGCGGACGTCACCGATCTTAGGCGGGCTGAACAAGCTGAACAGGCTGCCGAGGATCGCTTCAAGCAGTTTTTTGAGACACTACCAGAGTATTGCTTCATCGCTTCCGCGGACGGCGAAATTCTAGACATCAACCCAGCAGCCTGCAGCGCTTTGGGTTACTCCAAAGAAGAACTCATCGGCAAACCACTGTCTGCTAACTATGTCCCCGGGGCGCTGACGAGGCTGATTGAATTGTCCGGGAAGTGGAAAGGCATGGGCACACTTCACAATGAAGAGATACAAATTCTCACCAAACAAGGGCAAAAGCGAACGGTGCTTGTCAATGCTGGATCGTTGAAAGACGGACAGGGAAACCTCCAATACACGATGACAGTGCAGGTGGATATCACGGAACGCAAACAGATCCTGGAAAAGCTACGTGAGAGCCAGAACCGTTTGGAGGGCATCATCGCGTCGGCGATGGACGCCATCATCGCCGTAGATCAGGAATACCGAATCGTTGTCTTTAACACTGCTGCGGAGAAAATGTTCGGTCTCCCTTCATCGGACGCGATCGGAAGCCCGATCAACCGCTTCATCCCGGACCGTTTCCGCACTGCCCATACCGAACATATTCGCCACTTCGGAGAGACCGGCATGACCAAACGCGCGCCAGGCTCGCTAGAGGGATTGTCGGCTCTCCGAGCAAATGGTGACGAGTTTCCAATTGAAACTTCGATTTCAGAGCTGCAAACCGGCAACCAAAAACTGTTTACCGTCATCATTCGGGACGTCACAGATCGGCACCGTGCCGAAGAAGCGCTTAGACAAAGCGAGGAGCGCAGTCGGGAATTGGTACGACGTTCTCCCATCGCCATGGTTGTGACCGAAGGAAGCGAACAGCGAGTCATCATGATGAATGATCGGTTCACCAGTCTTCTCGGGTACACGTTAGACGATGTACCCGACGTGGCCCACTGGTGGACACTTGCGTACCCCGATGAAGCCTATCGCAACTCGATAAGAGCAGAATGGGATGTGCGGGTACAAGAAGCCCTCAAACAAAGAAATGAAACCAACCCCATGGAGGCAACCGTCCGCTGCAAGGACGGGTCGAGCCGCTACATCGAGTTTCATTTCTCCCCGCTCCGAAATACCAACATTGTCAGCTTCGTTGATCTCACAGAGCGCAAGGAAGCTGAGACCGTGCTCCAAGAAAGCGAAGAGCGCTTCCGCAATGTCGCGGATACCGCTCCAGTGATGATCTGGATGGCAGGCGCCGATAAGTTATGCACGTATTTCAACTCGCCCTGGCTGCAGTTCACCGGCCGACGTTTTGAAGAGGAACTCGGAAACGGCTGGACGCAGGGGGTCCACCCGGATGATTTACAAGGCTGTCGGGAGACCTACGCGAACGCCTTCGACCGGCAGCAATCCTTCCAGATGGAGTATCGCTTGCGGCGATATGATGGGGAATATCGATGGATGCTCGATCACGGTCTGCCTCGGTTAAATAGTGACGGCTCGTTCGCAGGTTACATCGGCTCGTGTATCGACATCACCGATCGCAAACTGGCTCAAGAGGCTCTGACCGAAATGAGCCGCAAGCTAATTGAGGCCCAAGAGCAGGAACGCACGTGGATCGCCCGAGAGCTTCACGACGACATCAATCAGCAAATTGCCTTAGCAACAGTGAATTTGGAGCGCTTGAAGCAAGATTCTCCGGCCCTGGGCCCGGCAGTCGTCCAGCGCCTCGATGAAATACTCGATCAAGTCTCAGGTCTCGGTAGCGATATTCAAGCCCTATCGCACCGGCTACACTCTTCAAAGCTGGAGTACCTGGGCATCGCGGCGGCGGCCTCCAGTTTCTGCAGAGAGTTATCCGACCAGCATGGAGTGCAGATTGACTTTCACTCCGAAGGCATACCGAAAGACGTGCATCAGGAGATCGCGCTTTGTCTCTTTCGGATCTTGCAAGAGAGTCTGCAGAACGCTATCAAGCATAGCGGAGCACAGCGCATTGAAGCATGGCTCAGCGGCGCATCGAACGAGATCGAACTGAGCGTACGCGATGCGGGCATCGGTTTTAGTCCCGAAGAGGCAATAAGGGGGCGAGGGCTGGGCCTCACCAGCATGAGGGAAAGGCTGAAGCTGGTCGATGGGAAGCTTTCCATCGATTCCCAGACCGGACTTGGCACTATAGTTCGTGCCACTGTACCTCTTAATCGGAGTTCCAAGGCTGCGCAGGCGTAAACACCTGCCGTGAATCTCCATGAACAAATTTAGGCGGCTCGGCTTCATTGACTATAACGACCGACTTCGGGTGTGTAATCCGCTTCTAAGTGTGGTCCACGAGTAGACCAGAGTCAGCCTCCCCAGCCACGACTCGTTGTTCTTGGTTCCCGGCGACCAGGCATGGGCTATTTTAGGGGTGTGTGCAATTTTGAACAGACGGTAGAAACGTTCTGTGCTGACTTACAGGTTATGACAAAAGTGGGAGGCTACGTATGGGTGTCTCCCACGGTCCATAGAATCGTGGAAGGTGCGTGATGACCTGCCTCTCATGTCAGTCAGTCAAGCAGGCCGAATTGACGGCCGAAATGCTCGTGCATTTCCCAGGGCTTAAACATTTGGACAAACCTGGTGTCTTGTTATTCCCGAAACTCATAGTCTGCCTAGATTGCGGCTTTGCTCGGTTTACCGTGCCGGAGAACGAATTGGAGTCGGTTGCGAAAGTTACTTTGACAAATCCATTCTGGGCTGGAGCAGGGCGCTGCTGATATCGCCTTCGGGGCGGGAAACGCGCCCTAGCTGCTAGGGTGAATTATCCGTTGCCTATAGTGCTAGTGACAAACGTCTTTCCCATGAGAACTGCTTCCACGGCAGTGAGCAGCTCACTGGCGGCCTTTATTTTGACAACGTAGCCCCGTGCGCCCAGGCTAAGGGCCTCTTGCACGACGTCAGCAGAATTTTCTTGAGTCAAGAAGATGACTTTAGATTCCGGGACAAGTCTGCGAATTTGTCGAGCGGCTTTGATTCCGTTCAGACTCGGGAGACTGATGTCCAGCAGAATCAAATCCGGCTGCAGTTCCACGCACTTCTGAACCGCTTCCAATCCGTCAGAGACTTCGCCGATGACCTGCAAATCGCTCATGTTTGCCAGCATCGACAAAATGAATTGCCGAAAAGGTAGGAAATCCTCCACGACAAGAATGCGGACTGGGGCTACGCGACTAACCGGCATAAGTCACTATTAGTTGCCAGGCTCACCTATAGCTCTTAGTGAAGGCAATTTCAATACTTATGATTCCCGCGTGCGTCCGATCACAGCACTGTATCTGAGCCCTTGCCACGTCCTGGGGAACCTGGTCGATTTTTCCCTTGATCGCATTGTTGTCTCGGCCCAAAGGACTCCCCTTGATAAGCCTTCACCAGAATTGAGGCGCAGCAGGCCAGCGCCAATCGAGACGGTAAGGGCCTTCCTGCGGACTGGCTCATGCGTGGGTCAACCGGCATTACTGGGATTGACCTAGGGGAATGGGCCCGCCTTTAGACGGCCGTCGGCCTGCGCTTTAACCCGATGGTCCGCCTTGCTGGGAGTGTACCCACGCGATTACGTCTTCTCACTGTCAGAAGTGACAGTTGTCGCGCCAACAACGTTTTTGCAATCTGTGCAATCAGTAACGGTTGTAGCCATACGCAATTCGGCTCGGGTCGTTGGTACAAGGCAGTTGTGACCTTGCGAAGCAGTTCGCGTTGAAGGGCTCGGAGGCGAGCCAAATGCCCGAGGAGAGGTGGACAGCAGTGAAGAACCGCAGACTTGTATGCTTGACTGCAGTTTTGCTTAGTGCAGCTTTTCTCCCGGCGGCCGCCTCGGCCCAGTCGGACTCTTCCAATCAGGCCACGAAAGAGCTGCGCAAGCAGCTCGACGACTTGCGCGAGCAGGTTAACAGACTGCAAGCGAGACTCGGAGAATTGGAGAGCAGCAAGGTTCCCGAGGTGGGAACACCTGCAAGCGCTCCTCCAACTAAGCAAGAAGGTACCATTCAATCAACTCAGGCTCTTCCCCAGGCTTCACCCTCGCGGCAAGTGGGAGAGACAACAGCCACGTACCGAGAATTCTCCGAGGACGCGGTTGCGGCCGCTCGCTTCGATAACGTGCCCCTTGATCCGAAATACACCGGATTCTTTCATTTGCCAGGGACACAGACGATCCTCAAGATCGGCGGCTACTTTAAGACGGACTTCATCTATGATTTGAAACCCGCGGGAAATACGGATTCGTTCATCCCTTCTTCCATTCCTATCCCTACCGTGGTTGGCGTGAATAACGCGACGGTTTCCGTCCGTCCAACGCGTATGAACCTCGACTTCCGAGTCCCCAGCGCTAAGATTGGAGATGTGCGCTTTTATGTTGAGGGAGACTTGTTTGGAACCAACTCGACAACGCCGCGCTTGCGCCACGCCTACGCCCAAGCAAAGAACTTCCTGATCGGACAAACATTCTCAAACTTTATGGATCCGGACGCTTTCCCTGACACACTTGATTTCCAAGGGCCAAACGGCATGGTCAGCGTTCGCAATCCGCAGTTGCGTTATGGATTTGCTCTCAGCCCGAGCACAACATTTTATGTTTCGGTGGAAAAGCCCAGTTCCGACATCGCTTTCAAAACGCCACAATTCTCATCCCAGCCCAATGCTCCTAGTCCTGATGGTGCTATTCGCCTCCGGCAGGAATTTGAACGAGGCCATTTCCAGATCGCAGGCTTGTTCCGTTCCATCGCGGCTTTTCTGCCCAATGGAAGAACAGATTCAGTTTTTGGATGGGGACTGAACGCTGCCACGAGTGTGAAGACATTCGGGAAGGATAACGCAATTTTTGCCGTCGCTGCAGGACACGGGATTTCGCGATATCTGCAAGACACCTCGGGACTAGGAATTGACGCAGAACCTGTATCAGGCGTAATCCCTCATTTGCAAGCGACTCCTGCAGTGGGCGTTGAGGCAGCCTATCAGCACTATTGGCTGAAGACGCTGCGGTCTAGCGCAATCTACTCGTACGCTGCCGTAAACAATACGAATCTCTCGGCCGCCACAACCTATAATCACAGTACGTATACTGGAACCAACTTGATCTGGAATCCGTACGGATCGCTGCACGTTGGGGCTGAATTTCTATACGGTTGGGCAATGGAGCAAAATGGGCTAAAGGCAAATGCGCCCCGCATCCAGTTTAGCGCCAAGTACAGCTTCGTGAAAGTGGATGCGGACCGCTAGTAGGATGCATTACCCAACAAATGTGTCGCTTTCAAGGAATTGGGCCTGCCGGCTAAGCATGCTGTTTTTGCTGATGCTAGTGGTACAAGTCGCTTTTGCTCAGAAGATCTCCACTACATTCGACAAGAACTTCGACTTTTCTGGGCACAAGCGTTACGCCTGGCGCCAGAACCGCCTCATGACTCGCCAGCACCCTGATACCAATGAGGAGATGGCCCTCAAGATCGTTAGGATCGTGAATCAGACCCTCATCGCGAGGGGTTTTGTCGAGGTCAAAGACAAACCGGACTTCTACATTTACTATGATGGAGGCGGAGACATGCAGATCAGTGCTGGAGGTCAGGCACAGGCAAACTCCACTCCTCTTAGTCCCACCGATCGCGGCCCGACGTACGGATTAGGAAACGGTCCGGCGTTGGCTCCAGCGACATGGCTAAAAGTGAATGGCCAAATCGTGTTCTATGTTGTTGACGAGTCCGACAAAATCATATGGGAAACGAAATACAACAAGACGTTTCGTGATCCTAACAAGGCGATACGCAACCTGGATAAAGAAGTCACTGAACTCGTATCAAAGTCGTTCAAAGACTTTCCACCTAACTCTAAGAAGTAGCCAGTTCCCACTCGAAGAGCTGCGTGAATAGTGCTGAGTCCGTACCGCAATTGCGCAAATAACTGGATCGCTATTCAGGTTACTGGTGCTAGGACAGTTTGGACGGGCGCTTTTTCTCGGAGAAATTGGTCGCTAGCTGCAACTTTTGCCAGTTGCCCATACATGTCAACGGCTGAATATTGAGTATGGGACGAAGAGCAAAGGCATTTCTATGGGCAACCTCGCCGGCAAATCAAGGGATGGACTCATCTGCCCAGGTGTTCTCCGAGTTGTCGTGATTTTAGGCAGCTGCGATCCAGC
>Ga0137394_10002516_pt1 | contig 13554 bp, 10 predicted proteins | sample czobulk116metaG_FD_108278 | JGI IMG/M metagenome (GOLD analysis project Ga0137394, IMG submission 108278) | Vadose zone soil microbial communities from Angelo Coast Range Reserve, California, USA - czobulk1.16 metaG | ecosystem: Environmental > Terrestrial > Soil > Vadose zone | place: USA...
GATGATGATGATTCGATGCGCAGCGCGCTGCAGGGCTTGCTGCAAAGTGCCGAATTTCCTGCACAATCGTTTGCCTCGGCGGAAGAATTCCTGAAGTCCGGCCAACGGCATCAGATTGCCTGTTTGATCGCAGACATCCGTATGCCGGGAATGTCCGGTCTCGAGCTACAGGCCAAGCTGAACGCCGAACGTTGCCGGATTCCGATCATCTTCATCACCGCACATGGCGACGAAAAAATGCGCATGCAGGCGTTGCGAGCAGGCGCGGTGGAGTTTATGGCAAAGCCGTTCAATGACGAAGCACTGCTAGAGAGTGTTCGGGCGGCTCTGCAGAGTTGAGCTGTGCAAGGAAGCGCGCACGCTAGCGCCGGGAGGTCCTTCGTGGGAGCTGTCGCAGCATTGGGGTCCGTCGATCAGGACCGTAATCAGCGCAGATTCGAACAGATCATAGGCAACAGTCCCGCTTTGGAATCAGTGCTCGAACTAGTGGAGCAGGTCGCGCCTACGGATTCCACGGTTCTTGTCCAGGGAGAAACCGGCACTGGCAAGGAGCTGATCGCGCGCGCGATTCACAATCTGAGTGCGCGGTGCGGACGCCCATTTATTAAATTGAATTGCGCTGCCATTCCGTTCGATCTACTGGAAAGCGAGCTTTTTGGCCACGAGCGAGGTGCGTTCACCGGAGCCATAGCGCAAAAGATTGGCCGTTTCGAGCTGGCCGACAAAGGCACGCTCTTCCTGGACGAGGTGGGAGACATTCCGCCGGCCTTGCAGCCCAAACTGCTGCGCGTCCTGCAGGAACAGGAATTCGAACGCTTGGGCAGCACTCGGACCCACCAAGTGGACGTTCGGCTCGTCGCTGCGACCAACCGGAATTTGGTTGACATGGTGAAGCGGGGCGAATTTCGCAGCGACCTCTACTACCGTCTGAATGTGTTTCCTATCCCACTGCCACCGTTGCGGGAGCGCCGGGAAGACATTCCGGCGCTGGTAGAACATTTTGTCGAAATTTATGCCCGCCGGATGAATAAGCAAATCGAACACATTCCTCCCGAAACTATGTCTGGCCTCGTCTCGTATCTCTGGCCGGGGAACATTCGCGAGCTCCAGAATTTCATCGAGCGGAGCGTAATCCTAACTCCGGGCAGTGTCCTGCGCCCCCCTCTTGCTAGCTTGAAGAGTGCCGCCGAAACGGAATCCCTTGGAGCAATTACCCTGGAGGACGCAGAGCGAGACCACATTCGCAAGACCCTCGAGCAGACCCGGTGGGTTGTCGCCGGCCCCAACGGGGCGGCCGCACGTTTGGGAATCAAGAGGTCTACGCTTTACTTCCGCATGCAAAAGCTTGGCATCTCACGTACCAACAAGGATCTGCTTCCCGCGCAGCCGACTTGCCAGTCTGCGGGGATCGATCCTCCAATCAATTGAGACTGTCCACGCGATAGCCATTAGACGCGCCAGAGATCACATCTCCATCCCACCTGAATCCGAAGCTGTTCGATACACAATCAGATAAATAACCTCACCGAAGCTGTCGGCATGCGGACGTGGTGTTTAACGGGCTGGCATTGTAAACGGCACCATCGCCTGTAGTCGGCCTCTACTTTCAGTCACTTACGCAATCAACACGTTTGGCAATCCTGTTGCCTCTTCCAGCTGTGTCGCTCGAGGCACCGAGACTTTTCGTGGCGGCACAAACGAGGAGAAAACCAACGGGCCCGTCGAACGTATCTGCCTGAGCGCGAGCAGGCCGCCCTTTCCCTCGCGGAAAGTCTTACTTCGGAAAGTTAAAAAAGGAGGAACTATGAAGCTTCAATCAAAAATCGCAACATCCGTGGGACTCATGCTGCTCTTAGCGTGCGTCTCGTTCGCTCAACACGTCAAGACAGACTACGACCACGGTGCAAACTTTGGCCAATACAAGACTTACTCTTGGGAAAAGGTTCAAACGAAAGACCCGCTATTGGTCGACCGCATCGAGAGTGCAGTGAACGGCGCTCTGGCGGCAAAAGGTTGGACAGAAGTTCCCTCGGGAGGTGATGTCGAGGTCTTTGCCATCGAGACGACTCAGAATCAGCAAACCCTGGACACCTTCTATAACGGGTTCGGGGGAGGTCGCCGGTGGGGATTCGGCGGTGGATTTGGCGACGCAACCACGACAGTCGAAACCTACAAAGTGGGGACCTTAGTAGTCGATCTCTTCGATGCCAAGACGGAGAAAGTGATCTGGCGAAGCTCATCGAGCGATACGCTCTCCGATAAAGCGGACAAGAACACGAAAAACCTCGACAAGGGAGTGAACAAAATGTTCCAGCATTTCCCTCCCGCCCCGTCGAAGGGGCACTAAGGAGAGCGAGATGAATCGCTATCTGACCATTTCACTCGCTTTCTCAGTGACCCTGAGTACCCTGACCATTCCTTCGCGTGCGGCCAATCGGCCGCACGCGGGAACGGACAGCCAGAATCCGGTGGTTTGGACCAACGACGATCTCGCAAGGCTCCACGGTCTCGGCCTGATCGTGGGCCAGATTGACGAAGAGAAGTCAAAGTCATCTCTGCCTGTTCGGTACGTCAGAACCCGGGACCCAGAGTGGTATGCGGAGCAGGCAGCAAGGCTGCGCGGCAAGCTGGAACACAGCCAGGCCCAGCTTCGTGAATACCGGCAGGCGCTTGATGACGCGCGAAGTCTCCGGGAATCAACCGGCGGCCTAGATCTCGAGGAGGGCGACATAGCCATCACTCCCGAAGCCGGCATTGAAATCCTCGAGCAGCGCGTGAGCGAAGCACAAACGGAGCTCGACGCACTGGAAGACATGGCCCGCCGCAATGACATCCCGCCGGGCACGCTGCGCGGTCAATGAGGCTCCTTTAGCGCTACCGGCGAGGGCCAATGAAATTGGTTCAACACGGGTTGGTCATCAAGGGGATGATCCCAATTTTGTACTGGAGAATATGCCATGAAGTTGTTCAAGCAGGTTTTAACCTTACTTCTCTGCTGTTTTCTTGTGCGATTCACTGCGCAAGCTGGCTCCTACGATCCTTCAAGCCAATCCGACGAACAGTCGCCAACTCCACCCGTGCAACATTCTCCACAAGAGTTGCAGCAACTTGTCGCGCCGATTGCCTTGTACCCAGATGCCCTCGTTGCACAAGTTCTCGCCGCTTCCACCTATCCAGCGGAGATTGTCGAGGCGGACCGGTGGATCGAGAACCATTCCAACATCAAGGGTGAGGAGTTGGCAAAGGAAGTCGACAAACAGCCTTGGGACCCGAGCGTGAAGGCCCTCACACAATTTCCCTCGGTGCTTGAAAACATGGACAAGAACCTCTCTTGGACTTCCGATCTTGGCGACGCATACGCCAACGAGCAGCAGGAGGTGACGGATGCCATCCAGGTGATGCGTCAGCAGGCTCACAAGGCTGGGCGCCTCGATAGCAACGGACAGGAAAAGGTGACAACTCAAGGCAACACGATCATCATCGAACCGGCCAACCCTGAGGTCGTCTACGTGCCTGCCTATGATCCTTGGCTCGTGTATGGCGAGCCGATCGTGGCATACCCAGGCTGGTATCCCGTGCCGGGGATCTTCCTGCCTGGACCGGGGATTGGATTTGGAGTTGGCTTCGGGGTCGGCTTCTTCGGAGGATTCGGATGGGGATGGCATCACTGGGGATGCGACTGGCATGGCCATCGGGTGATCTATAACCACAACACGTACATCTCCCACAGCCGAACGATCATCAATCGCAACAACTTCAACCACCGCAACTTCAATCACGGCAACTTCAACCATGGCAACGCGTCCCACGGAAGCAGACCCGGCGGCGGAGGTCCGGGGTTCCGCGGGTCTTCGGCTCCTCACTTTCAGCCAGGAACACGGTCGGGCGCGTTCAGCGGCTTTGATCACGGTGGCAATGTCCGGGGCTTTTCATCCCGCGGGCGGTCGAGTTTCGGAGGTGGCTCCCACGGAGGTGGATTCCATGGCGGCGGTGGTGGTGGAAGACATCGCTGATGCATGTGCCCGCAGGTAGAGCGTAGCGAGAATTCAAGAATGGAAAGGAATACCATGCTGTACAGGATTTGGATTTTTGTTCAACTTGAATGCAAGAGCTCTGTTCGATTCGCAGTGTCCGTTCTGTTGGCACTTTCCTTGGGCTATTCGTCTGCGCCAATGTTCGCCGAGGAGCCGGGACAGCGGACCTTTGCCTCCCCCGAAGATGCCAGTCGTGCACTCCTTGGTGCCATGCAAGCGCAGGACGAACGAGCTCCCTTGAGTATCCTCGGACCAGCCGGAAAGGATGTCCTCTCGTCCGGCGACCCACTGGAAGATTTGGATTCTCGCGTCAGCTTCGTCGTCAAATACCAGGAGATGCATCGGTTCGCGACGGAGACAGACGGAACTGTGACTCTGGTAGTCGGAGCCGAAAACTGGCCGTTTCCAATTCCTTTGGTGAAGAAAAACGGTTCGTGGTATTTCGATACGGCGGCGGGCAAAGACGAGATCGTATTCCGCCGCATCGGGAGAAATGAAATTTCCGCCGTGGACGCCTGCCGCGATTTGGTCGACGCGCAAAACCAATATTTTGCACGCCCGCCAGGTGACCTGCCCAAGCAATTCGCCCAGAAACTCGTCAGCGATGAAGGTGGACACAATGGTCTGTATTGGCACGGTGCTAGCGACGAGTTCGACAGCCCGATCAACCCTCTCATCGCTTACGCGCGGCAAAATCTCCCAACGGACCAGGTTGGCGAGCATGTTCCGTTCAATGGGTATATGTTCCGCATCCTCACGAGCCAAGGACAACATGCACCGGGCGGAGCCAAGAACTATATCGTCGATGGCAAGATGAGTGCAGGATTTGCCTTCGTCGCCTACCCGGTGGAGTACCGCTCCTCGGGTGTGATGACTTTCATTGTCGACGAATCCGGAACCGTTTACGAGAAGGACCTTGGTCCCAACACAACAAAGCTTGCGCAAGCGATGACCGCCTACGACCCGGATTCCACTTGGCACAAGGCGGAGTGAGCAAGCGGACTGAGCTCTAAAGCAGGGAGTCTGGACTTCGGTGCTGCTGTCAGGCCATGGAGGATGCAAGGAGCATCGAGACGATGACGGGCGCCATAAAATAGAGTGATGGCGAATGAGGCGAAGATGCTGCGTTTGACATGGAGTGAAATCGTCGGAATGGCTCTGTTTGGATTCCTGGTGCCAGGAGTGGCGGCGCAGATGTCCAGGCAGAGTCCCCCGTCGGTCGAGCGCGGTACGGAACAAAGTTCGCGGTCACCGCAAGCACAGCCGAAGTTGCAATTGCAGCGATTTTCACTTTTGAGTGGGGTGTCGATTTATGCTTCCTCTGACTGGATCGAGCGCCAGCAGACGCCGCTGCCGCCTTCGCCCAAGCTGGCGCGGTTCGCGCCGCAAGTGACGTTCCTGGAATTTACGGCTCTGGAAAATCCGAAAATGTATTCGGTGTTGCGGATTGCGACGACCACGAATCCATTCCTGGGAGGCGATGAGGTCGCGCTGGACGTGCAGATGCATGGTGCCGCAGATTCGGGCAACGGCCTCGCGGATTATCTATTCTACTTTTTCTTTTCGCCGCCGAGAGATTGTTTGGATGGGGGCTCGGAGGCTTACAGGAAGGCAAAGAGCCGGGCAGAATCGCCGGACCAAGCAGTCTCTGAGGATGTGAGTATTCCCACGTACTGCAAACACGCACCCACGCTGGCGGATTTTTATTCGAGAGAATTGAGCCCGGGCGTTTTGTTTAAAGCCACGAATGGAGTGGAGCTTGCAAGTGGAATTTATCCGGAGTTCTATCTGGCGCCGATGGAAAAAGTGGAAGCGAACGGGCTGACGTTTTACGTGTTTGAGGCGCAGGGCCGTACCCAGCTCGATCTGGCGACGGTGAACCACTTCAACTTGCCGGACGAGATGCAGGGCATGCAGGTGGATTTCTTTTGGGCTGTAGGCGCGGCGAGTCCGTTTCCTTTTTTTCGCGACCCGCAGAGGAAGAATGTTCCGGTGATCCAGGTGGCGTATTCCGGGATTGGACTGGGGCCTGATAAACGCGACATTTTCATGAGGTTGCTTCGGCAAGTCCACGCACCGTAAAGCAATACTCGCGCGAACTCGCCTCAAAAGCGGTTGACGCCGGGCGCTCACCGATGAAGGTGAAGGAAGCGGAATCACACGGTTTCAGTTTTGTAGGGGTTCGTTCCCGTGATCGTAAGATCGAGATTTTTTGAAATTGTAGCCTTGACCGCCGCCATTGCTTGGTTAATCCGCACGGACGAGGCAAGTCTCACAGTCCTGCCGGATTCGCCCGAAGTGCAAGGTAGGAACCACGTGGTGGCACTGACGCTACGGGCCGAGATTAATGCGGAGGGTCACGATGCCTTCTCCTTTAACGGACAAATGTCGGCTCCCGTGATCCGTGCTTGGCCTGGCGACACAATTAAGATCGACTACGTCAATGCGCTTCCCAAGATTGCAACCGAGCCCTGCGCGATCGAGCCCTGTCGCAATATGACCAACTTACATTTTCACGGTCTGGAGGTTTCACCACAGGCGCCTCAGGACGACGTTCTGGAAATGATGGCGATGCCCGGCGAGACACTGCACTACATGGTGCAGATCTCCCCCGGCCACCCTCCGGGTCTGTACTGGTATCACACGCATCCGCATGGGGAGAGTCATCGACAAGCGCTCGACGGCATGTCCGGCGCGCTCGTGATCGAGGGAATTGAATCCTATTTTCCAGCTCTGGCTGGCTTGCCGGAACGCATCCTGGTCGTGCGCGGCCATGCGATTACGAACGACCGTCAGTCCACCGATTTGAAGCAGCGCATTGATCTCAGCTCGTATCCTTGCGGTGGGGAACCAGAGACGCCCGAGGAGGTCATGACCGTGAATGGGTCCGTGCGGCCTCAAATTGAAATCGCTCCGGGCGAGCGCCAGTTTTGGCGTCTCGTGAACGCTTCCGCGGACCGCTATCTCGACCTTCAGCTTGAGGGTCAAACGTTTGAAATCGTTGCCATGGACGGGACGCCCATCGCCCTGCACGATCCGAATCACCGAGCGCGCATCGTTGATCACGTTTTGCTGCCACCGGCGGGCAGGCTTGAAGCCATTGTCACTGGTCCGGCAGCCGGCGCGCCCCGGCGTCTGATCTCCCGCTGTGTGGACACCGGGCCAGACGGCGATCCCAATCCCGCGATGGTGCTGGCCGATATCGTTCCGCGTTCCGCGGCAGATTCAACACGTAAGATTTCTGAGGGTTCGTTCAAGCCTGATCTCAAAACGCTGGACCTTGTGGCCGCAGAAAAAGCGCCTCCTCAGTTCACGGTGACATTCACGGAAGACAAGAAGGGCTTTTATATCAACGGAAAAATGTTCACGTCTGACGCCGCTCCGATGGTGCGGGCAAAGATTGGGACGCTTCAGCATTGGAGGATTGTCAATGCAACGGGGGAACTGCATCCCATGCACATCCATCAAGTCCACTTCTTGGCGTACGCCGAAAACGACCGACCAATAGCCGAACCGCTGTGGCTGGACACCGTGAATGTTCCATACAACGGCTCTGTCGACGTCATTATGGATTTCACCAACCCCGTAATCAGGGGCATGTCCGTCTTTCATTGCCATCTTCTCAATCACGAAGACAAGGGGATGATGGCGAAGATTCTCTTTGAATGAATGACCTCGTACATTCGGCCGTCCGCGAATCGAGCACTGCGGAGTTGCGCGGTCTTCGCGAAAGGGTTCCGTTGCTGTCTCTTCTGCGGAAGGATGTCGCTTCCAATGGACCGGCGTGGCCGCCACTTGTATTGGTCCTGGGGGCCATTAGCGCGGTCGCGTATGCCGACCATCTCGTTGTTTCGATTTCGCTCGTCTACCTGTACATCCTCCCTCTTGCCGTCGGTGCTATTTTTCTGCGCAAGGAGGTCAGCTACAGCCTCATCGCAATTTGTATCTTGCTCCATGATTCTTATTCCCAACGGTCGATTCACCCAGCGCTACGGATCTTCGACAATCTCTCCGCGATGTTGTGCTTTGCCTTTGTTGTTTACTTCATCCAGCGGTATATCGAGCAGAGGGAGGCGCTTGCCAATATAGTTCGGCAGCAGCGTGACGACCTGCTTCAGGACGTGAAGCTGGCCGCGCAAGTCCAACGCCTGTTTCTCCCCTCCGGCAAACCAGCGATTGATGGACTCGAGATAGCCGGGATGATGCATCCTGCTAGAGGCGTAGGTGGCGATTACTACGACTACATTCCCATTGACGCGCACACCATTCAGATCGTCATTGCCGACGTAGCCGGAAAAGGAGTTTCTGCTGCTCTCTTGATGTCCGCGACGGCGGCAGCCATGCGGCTTGAAGCAAATCGTGATCGAAACATGCTGGAACAAGTGGAAAGGTTGAATGCCGAGATCGGCGCCGTGTCGGATCCCGAACGGTACGTGACGTTGCTGGTTGCGGAAATCGACACACAGAAACGGATAATTCACTACGTGAACTGTGGCCACAATCCCGCGCTTCTGTTTCGAGCGAAGACAGGCACGCTTACGCGCATGAATTCGTCGTGTCCACCCATCGGACTGTCTCCAGACGAGATTTGCGAACTGGCCTCAGCTGACCTTACCGGCGGCGACGTGCTGGTTTTCTACACTGATGGAGTCACTGAGGCAGAGAACCGGCTTGGCGAAGAATTCGGCATGGAGCGCCTTTCCGCGGTAATGCGAGATGGTGCTTCACTCTCGGCCGAAGAGCTCACGATCAATATCTTTAACAGCGCGGAAAACTTCTGTGGCGACCTAGGTTTCCATGATGACGTCACTATTGTCGTGGTCAAATGCCACCTCGACAGCTCCCCCGGCATTGCTGCGTGACTTCATCCACCAGGTGAACGTTCTTAGGTCGTGCTGAGACTCACAGAGCGGTACGGAGAGATCCGATCCACATTAGTTCTTCCTCTGTCCGGCAGCCGAATTTTATCTCAAAAGACACCCTGTCAACGTGTTGGCAGCCATCCAATCGGCTGGACCCTTTGCTCTTCATCCTCCACCACTTATTCTGTGGCTTTCCTCGTAAACGCCCCTGTTTTCAGCTACTTCCAGAAGCTCTCGGGCAGTCTTCAAAGTGGCATCCAGGCTGCATCGTGTAGGGCCCGAGGCAAGAAAAACTACTCGAGGGAAATCACATGCGAAAGTTACTGACCTGTTTAAGCTGCATTCTGTTTGCGTTTGCACCACTCTTTGCTGAGGTCGCGAACGCATCGGACCAAACCAAAGATGACGACCGATTGAGAAATTGTGGAATGGTCCTGAAAGAGATTCTCGATGTTCCTGACAACATTCCGCAGGACTTGCTCGACAAGGCAGATTGCGTCGTTGTCTTTCCGTCCGTCCTGAAAGCCGCATTTATCGTTGGCGGGAGCTACGGGCGGGGCGCTATGTCGTGCCGCAAGGGTGAAGACTTCCGGGGACCGTGGGGCGCCCCCACGATGATGGCTCTGGAGGGCGGCAGCTTCGGCTTTCAGATCGGTGGACAAGTTACGGACTTTGTCTTGCTCGTTATGAATGAAAGTGGCGCGAGGGGCATTCTCGCCAGCAAGGTTAAACTGGGAGGTGATGCTTCCGTGGCCGCTGGCCCGGTCGGCCGCGATGCATCGGCCGATACGGACGCAACCCTGCGTTCCGAAGTCTTGAGCTACTCAAGGGCGCGTGGCTTGTTTGCTGGAATCTCCCTCGAAGGCTCCACAATCCGTCCGGACAATGGCGACAACCGCCGGGTGTACGGCAGGAGAATTCCTGCGAGGGACATTGTTCTGTCCGGAACAGTTGCTGTGCCCCCAGCGGCCGAGCAACTGATCTCGACTTTGGACGCCAAGACCCCCAAGCATAGGACCTAAGGTCAATTTGGTTATTGCAGTTCGGCTAAGCCGGAAGGATGAATTATGTGGATTGTTAGGGTCGCACTGAAACGCCCGTACACGTTCGTGGTGCTGGCTATCCTGATCTTGATTCTTGGAACGCTCTCCATTTTCCGAACGCCAACGGACATCTTTCCAAACATCAACATTCCCGTGGTGAGCATAATTTGGAACTACTACGGGCTGTCACCTGCGGAGATGTCCAACCGCATCATCACTCTTCAAGAGCGCAACTTAACGACAATCGTGAATGATATTGAGCATCTCGAGTCGCAGTCACTGAATGGCGTCGCTGTCATCAAGGTGTTTTTCCATCCCGGCGTCAATATCAGCATGGCGATTGCGCAGATTGCAGGGCAATCCCAAACGCAACTGAAGCAGTTGCCAGCAGGCACAACGCCGCCACTGATCATCACCTATAGCGCTTCCAGCGTGCCGATTCTCCAGATGGCTTTGTCCGGCCCTACGCTTTCGGAGCAGCAGTTAAATGATCTAGGTCTGAATTTCATCCGGCCCCAGCTCACTTCGGTACCGGGCACGGCAGTCCCGTATCCCTATGGCGGCAAACAGCGCCAGGTTCAGGTGGATTTAAACACGGCGGCACTGCAATCGAAAGGCTTGTCGCCTGCTGACGTAGTGAATGCCATCAGCGCTCAGAATCTCATTCTCCCGGCCGGAACCGCCAAGATAGGGAAATTTGAATACAACGTAGACATGAATGGGAGCCCCACAACTATTACAGAGCTGAACAACCTCCCGATCAAAGCTGTGGGGGGCACGACGATTTACATCCGCGACGTCGCTAACGTTCGCGATGGATTCCCCCCGCAAACCAATATCGTGCGCGTGGACGGGCGACGATCGACTCTAATGACCATTCAAAAGATCGGGAACGCGTCTACGTTAGACATCATCTCTGCAATCAAGAAGCTGCTGCCTAGTGTCAAGACGACACTTCCGCCAGACCTTCAAATTCGGCTTCTCCGAGACCAATCTGTCTTCGTCCGCGGCGCCATTTCCGGCGTTTTGCGAGAGGCGCTCATCGCGGCCTGTCTTACGGCGGCCATGATTCTCCTATTTCTTGGAAGTTGGCGCAGCACACTGATTATCGCTATTTCGATTCCTCTTTCCATTTTGACTTCGATCATTCTTTTGAGCGCCATGGGAGAAACCATCAACATCATGACCCTAGGCGGTCTGGCGCTGGCTGTCGGCATCCTCGTGGACGATGCGACGGTCACGATCGAGAACATTCACGGATTTCTGAGCAAAGGCAAAGAGACGGAAGAGGCAATTCTTCTTGGAGCGGAGCAGATTGCAGTGCCTGCACTGGTTTCAACACTCAGCATTTGTATTGTCTTTGTGCCGATGTTTTTGCTGACCGGAGTTGCCCGTTATCTCTTTGTGCCGATGGCGGAAGCGGTCGTCTTCGCGATGTTGGCTTCCTACCTGCTCTCGCGGACTCTCGTACCGACCATGGCCAAATACCTTCTCAGAGCCCATGCTGGAGAAGGCTCACACGCCCCGAGTAAGAATCCTCTAGTGCTGTTTCAGGCTTGGTTTGAGCGCAGCTTTGAGAGGATTCGGACCGGGTATCGCGGACTACTCGTGGCTTGTGTCCGTCACCGCCGCGTTTTTGCCGGCTCATTTCTCGCCGCATGCGCAGTCTCCTTCGGGCTCTACCCGTGGTTGGGACAAGACTTCTTCCCATCCGTGGACAGCGGCGAATTCACACTGCATCTCCGCGCCCCGACCGGCCTGCGTATAGAAGAGACGGCGGCCTTGTGTGACCGCGTGGAAGCCGAGATTCGCAGGCAAATACCACCCGCCGAGTTCGCCGGGGTGATCGACAACATCGGACTGCCTTACAGCGGCATCAACCTTTCCTACAGCAGTTCGGCGCCGATCGGAACCGCAGACGCGGACATCATGGTCGCGCTGTCCCCGAAGCATAAACCAACAGCAGGTTATGTGCATGACTTGAGGTTCAAGCTGGCACAGGATTTTCCCGGAGTCACCTTTTACTTCCTGCCCTCGGATATGGTGACTCAAATCTTGAACTTTGGTCTGCCTGCACCTATTGATATCCAAGTTATCGGAAATGATCTACAGGCCAACCGGCAATTCGCGGACACGCTACTCGAGAGGGTAAAATACGTTTCGGGAACATCAGATCTCCGCGTTCAGCAGACCTTTGATCAGCCGAAGTTTCACATTGATGTGGATCGCACGAAGGCTCGAGAAATCGGTTTCACACAGCGAGAGGTTGCGAGCAATCTCCTGATAACCCTCAGCGGCAGCTTCCAGACTTCACCAACTTTCTGGCTGAATCCGAAGAATAGCGTGAGCTATCAGGTTGCGACGCAAACCCCGCAGTACCGGGTTCAGTCACTGCAGGATCTGGAGAACATTCCGGTCACGGGCACGGGTGTCGCTCCGCCTTCCATACTTGCGAGTCTGGCATCGTTCAGCCGCAATTCCGACTTGAGCGTGGTCTCCCATTACAATGTGTCTCCGGTGATTGATATATTCGGCGCCGTGCAGGGCCGTGACCTCGGAGCCGTTTCGAAGGATATCTTCTCGATTCTGAAAGCCAGTCAGAAGGAGCTTCCCCGGGGTTCGCAAATCATAGTACGTGGCCAAATCCAGACAATGCGGTCATCTTTCCTGGGTTTGTTGACAGGGCTCGCATTCGCCATCGTCCTGGTTTACCTGCTGATTGTCGTGAATTTTCAATCGTGGCTCGACCCGTTCATTATTCTCATGGCGCTTCCAGCGGCGCTGGCAGGAATTGTGTGGTTCTTGTTTGTGACCGGCACGACGATCAGCGTGCCCGCTCTTACGGGATCGATCATGTGCGTCGGAGTGGCGACGGCGAACAGCATCCTGGTAGTTAGCTTCGCCAAAGAGCAATTGGCTGGGGGACGCTCTGCGGCCGAAGCAGCTGTACAGGGGGGATTTGCGCGGTTCCGGCCGGTGCTTATGACGGCTCTGGCAATGATCATCGGAATGCTGCCTATGGCGATCGGGTTGGGAGAAGGTGGAGAACAGAATGCACCTCTCGGACGCGCCGTTATCGGCGGGTTGCTCTTCGCCACGGTATCTACGCTGTTTTTCGTTCCCACGGTATTCACTATGGTCCACAGCCTCCGTCATCGCCCGGCTGAAACTGAAATTCAACAATAGAGCTCTTTACGAGCAAAAAGGTGTGCCAATGCCGCAAGAAACACAAACACAAGTTGTTGTGAACGCGCCGCAAATTCAAAGCGCCTTCAAGGGGAAACATCGCGCGAGACGTAGCTTGACGGCCGCCGTGATAGTTTTTCTGGTGGTGGCGGGAATCTTGGTTTCCGGCATTCTTCGGCGCGTTCGGGCCCGTGCCACCGTCAGCGCCGAAACTGCTGCGATGGCCGTGCCCTTGGTCAACGTCGTTTCTCCACAGCGTACCGCACCTTCGCACGAGCTCGTGTTGCCGGGCAACGTAGAACCTTATATGACGGCTCCGATTTACTCACGCACGAATGGATATATAAAGAAGTGGTACGTCGACATTGGGGCCCGCGTGAAAAAGGGCCAGCTTCTCGCTGAGATCGACACACCAGAAGTCGACCAGCA
>Ga0137394_10002517_pt1 | contig 13551 bp, 9 predicted proteins | sample czobulk116metaG_FD_108278 | JGI IMG/M metagenome (GOLD analysis project Ga0137394, IMG submission 108278) | Vadose zone soil microbial communities from Angelo Coast Range Reserve, California, USA - czobulk1.16 metaG | ecosystem: Environmental > Terrestrial > Soil > Vadose zone | place: USA...
GACCCCAATCTCCTGTTGCACCATCTCTTCTTTTGCTCTAGTCTGCGGATTTCCCTTGTCAACGCGACGCCACCCTTGGGAGTCTGAAAGTAATGACGAAGGAAATAACCAAAGAAGACATCTGGACAGTCGAGGATTCGCAAAATCTCTATCGAGTGGCTTTGTGGGGCGAGTCCTATTTCTACGTTAATGAAGAGGGTCATCTTGCGGTGCGCCCGATACTGGGTGATCCCATCGGCATCGACGTCTATAAAGTCGTTCAGGATTTGAGGCAGCAGAGAATTCAATTTCCGCTGCTTATCCGGTTCCAGGATCTTCTTCGCTCGCGAGTCGCAGAACTCAACACAGCATTCCGCAAGGCGATTGAAGAGTCGGGATATGGAAATTCCTATATTGGCGTCTACCCGATCAAGGTGAATCAACTTCATGAGGTCGTCCAGGAGATCCTGGAAGCAGGCCGGCCCTTTGGGTTCGGCCTGGAAAGTGGATCCAAGGCGGAACTTGTGGCGGCGCTCCCGCACCTTGAAGATGATCGAACGCTCCTGATCTGCAATGGATACAAGGACTGGATGATGATGCGGCTGCTGTTGATCGGGCAGCTTCTGGGGAAGAACGTCATTCCGATCATCGAAAAGTACTCGGAGTTACGTCTTCTGCTGGCCCAGGCGGCCGAAATAGGCGTGCGGCCGAAGTTTGGCGCCCGAGTAAGAGTTTCGATAACCGGCTCAGGAAAGTGGGCAGCTTCCGGAGGCGACAGTTCAAAGTTCGGTATTACGATATCCGAGCTGGTCAAGCTGATCGATGACATCTCGGCGAGCGGTGTCGCGGACGGTTTCAAGCTTCTGCACTTCCACATGGGAAGTCAGATACTGGATATTCAGAACCTCAAGCAAGCCGTCAAGGAGATCGCTCGCATTTACGCGACGTTAAGGAAACGGGGATTGGAAATCGAATATTTGAACGTCGGCGGCGGACTGGGAGTGAACTACGAAGCAGGTGAAGTCACATCCCCCCATGGCATCAACTACACACTTCAAGAGTATGTGAACTCGGTTGTCTACACGGTGAAGGAAGTTTGCGATGCCGAAAACGTGCCCCATCCAACGCTGGTGTCTGAAAGCGGCCGGGCGCTCACAGCGCATCACTCGGTTCTGATCGTCGAGGTCCTTGCCGCCAACACGCGCGAAATCGCTGAAGAGCCGGTCGCCGCAGAAAAGATTGATCATCCGGTGGTTTCAGAGCTGGCAAAGTTACTCGCGTCCGTCGCCGATAAATCGGGGCGGCGAAAATCTCTGCCGGTGTTGCTCGAAAGTTTTCACGACGCAGCGGAAAAGCGGCAGGAGATCGGCCTGTTGTTCGAGTTGGGTTACCTGACGCTGGATCAGAAAGGTTTAGCTGAAAGGCTCTACTGGTCGATATGCTCGACGATCAATCGAATGCTGCAAAAGAGAAACCCGGAGCTGCTTCCCAAGGACCTGGTCGCAATGAAAGAGCAGCTCATCGACCAATATCTATGTGACTTCTCGGTTTTCCAATCGATCCTGGATTACTGGGCTATCGGTCAGGTTTTTCCGATCATGCCGATCCAGCGGCTCAATGAACAGCCGTCGCGGCAGGCCACGCTTGTCGATCTGACCTGCGATTCCGATGGAAAGGTCGATCGATTCATCTCACCCGTAGGCTCAAAGAATGCGCTTGAAGTTCATCGCCTTGTCGAAGGAGAGCCCTATTATTTGGGATTCTTTCTCATGGGCGCATATCAGGACATACTGGGCGATATTCATAATCTTTTTGGCCGGGTTACCGAAGTTCACGTTTACGCGGACGCCGAGGAGCCCGACAACTATTTCATCGAAAAAGTTATTAAGGGAACAACCGTTGAGGAGATCCTGGCGGTCGTTCAATATTTTCCAAATGATCTGCAGCGCCGGATGGAACAAGTGATACAACAGAAAGTCAAAGATGGTTTGATCCGGCCTAAAATCGGCGTGCAGCTTCTCGATCAATACAGTAAAGCCTTTCATGAATACACGTATATCACTCCCGATGAGGGGAATTAGGGACGAGGGCTGAAGCCCGCGTTAAGGAGGATGAGTGAAGTTTAATGGAGTCGAAGTGCCCGCCTCGGGGCAGAAGATCACCCTGAGCGGGAAGGACCTGGTCGTTCCCGATAACCCGATTATTCCTTTCATTGAAGGCGATGGAACAGGCCGCGATATTTGGAAGGCTTCACAGTTGGTCTTTGACGCAGCAGTGGAAAAAGTCTCGAAAGGATCACGCAAGGTCTCGTGGTACGAAGTCTTCGCTGGAGAGAAATCCTTTCAGAAATTCGGAAGCTGGCTGCCGAACGACACGCTCGCCGCAATTCAAGAATTTCGAATTTCGATCAAAGGACCTTTGACAACCCCGGTCGGCGGCGGCATTCGCAGCCTCAACGTCACGCTGCGCCAGTTATTGGATCTATATGCCTGCGTTCGGCCGGTCCGCTATTTCGAAGGCGTGCCCAGTCCGGTAAAACGTCCGGAAAAGCTCAATGTCGTGGTTTACCGTGAAAACACCGAGGATGTGTATGCCGGAATTGAGTGGCAGGCCGGCAGTGCTGAGGCGCTAAAAGTGATTGCATTCCTCGAAAAAGAGATGGGGAAGAAAGTGCGGCACGACTCGGGCATCGGTATCAAGCCGATTTCCATCACGGCAACCAAGAACCTCGTTCGCCGCGCCATTGAGTATGCCCTGGAAAACAACAGGCGTTCCGTCACGATCGTTCACAAGGGCAACATCATGAAATACACCGAGGGCGCGTTCCGTGATTGGGGTTATGAACTCGCGCGCGAAGAATTCGGATCGAGAACCGTTACCGAAGAAGAAGTGACGACAAAATATAACTTCAAAGTGCCCGACGGCAAACTGCTCATCAAGGACCGTATCGCTGATTCCATGCTCCAGCAGGTTCTCACGCGTCCCGACGAGTACGATGTGATCGCCACGCCGAATCTGAACGGCGATTACCTTTCGGATGCGTGCGCAGCACAGGTGGGCGGGCTCGGTATCGCTCCGGGCGCGAATATCGGGGATGGCTTCGCGATATTCGAAGCCACGCACGGCACGGCGCCGAAGTATGCGGACAAGGACGTCATCAATCCAGGCAGCGTGCTTTTGTCGGGCTGCATGATGTTCGAGCATATCGGATGGAAAGATGTCGCTCAAACCATCGAGAATGCATTTGCCAAAACGATTCAACAGGGGAAGGTCACTTACGACCTCGAACGGTTAATGACCGGTGCAACCAAACTGAAGACCTCGGAATTTGCTAAAGCGATTGTGGAGAACATGTAAATGGCACGAAAGAAAGTGAGCATCGTTGGGGCCGGCAATGTCGGCGCAACCGCCGGGCAGCGGATCGCCGATAAGCAACTTGCAGATGTCGTGCTTATCGATATTATCGAAGGCGTACCGCAAGGCAAGGCCCTGGACCTTGCGGAGTCCGGTCCGATCGAAGGCTATGATTCCAGATTGATCGGTACGAACAATTACAAGGACACGGCGAATTCGGACATTGTCGTCATTACCGCCGGAATTCCTCGCAAGCCGGGCATGAGCCGCGACGACCTGCTGAAGACGAATTATGGCATCGTCAAGGACGTTACCGAGCAGGTCGTGAAAAACTCCCCGAATTCCATCATTATCGTCGTCAGCAATCCTCTCGATGCGATGGTGCAGACTGCATTTCGCATCAGTAAGTTTCCCAAGCAGCGCGTCATTGGAATGGCCGGTGTTCTCGATTCGGCGCGGTTCCGAACCTTCATCGGGATGGAATTAAATGTTTCTGTACAAAACATTCACGCATTTGTACTCGGCGGCCACGGCGACACGATGGTGCCTTTGCCGCGGTATTCGACGGTGGCGGGAATTCCGATTACCGAACTGCTCCCCAAAGAGACCATCGATCGCATCGTCCAGCGCACGCGTGACGGCGGCGCCGAGATCGTTAGCTATTTGAAGACCAGCGCCTGGTATGCGCCGGCTTCCGCGATCGTGGATATGGTTGACGCGATTCTGAAGGACCGGAAGAAGATCCTGCCGTGCGCTGCTTATCTGGAGGGCGAGTACGGCATCAACGGCCTCTATGTCGGCGTGCCCGTGAAACTCGGCGAGCGCGGTATCGAGCAGGTCATCGAAATCAATCTGACCTTGGAAGAGCGGGCCGCGCTGCAGAAATCCGCCGCTGCGGTGAAAGAACTCGCGGATATTATCGGAGTGTAAAACCAGCACGCTTCGCGGTTAGCTAGTTTCTGTCTCGAAACTCGTAAATCTTCCGCTGTAGCGGCGCTCGAAAGCAGTTTCGAGACAGAAACTAGCTAACGCTCTGCGCCAGCTGGCTCAAGACCGATTCGTTGATCTTGATCTGCTTGGAAGCCTCCATTCGTTTTTTAACTTCCTGAATATAGGCGCTGAAGTACTGCTCCCGGTGGGCGGGCAGGAGTTCCCCGCGGACCGTGTCCAGTGCTTTCTTCATGGCCTCCGCATTGATCTCCTTGCGCTCTTTCACTGCGAAAGCGAGGGTCTTTCCCGCAACCGTAATCGGGGTACCTGCCTTACTTAACGGCAGTGAAAACATCTCCTTGTCGAGATCGGCGATAGATCCAAATTCCGCAAGAGAAGCGCCGCGCGTCAGTTCATCGCTCGTCTTGATGTCCGCTCCGACAGCTTTCGCGGCGGCCGCGAGATCTTTTCCGCCCTTCAGAAGGTCTTGGATCTGCTTTGCTTTATCCGCGGCGAGTTGTTTTGCTTTCTCCGCTTTGACGTCTGCAACAACTTTCGTCTGAGCTTCTTCGAAGGAAGCCGGATGCGATGCCACGATATCGATGAGCTGTGGCACAACATAGCCGCGATCCACTTGAATTGCCGTTCCAATTTCCCCTTTGCTCATCATGAACATGCGGCGCTGGAAGTCCGCCGCGTTGCCGAGTTCCGGAATTGGCTGGTTTTGCTCCATCAACGGAGTTTCTTTAACCTGGGCGTCATACTTCGCGGCGACGGCCTCGAGGTTTTTGTTGTTCACCAGATCGACAGCGACCTGTTGGGCCAAATCGTTGGCCTTTTGCTCGGCTTTTCGCGTCGAGACGATAGGACGGATGGCTTCCTTGAGTTCCTCGAACGGACGTTCGCGCGCTTCCTGTTTGCCGGTTACCTTGATGATGTGAATACCGAACTGCGTCGGCACGAGGTCGCTGATTGCTCCCACGCCGAGGCTGAACGCCACGCGGTCAAATTCCGGCACCATCTGACCACGGCCGAAATCGCCGAGATCTCCGCCGGCCGCGGCAGTCGTATCCTCCGAGAATTGCTTCGCCAGACCGCTGAAATCTTCGCCTTTTTTCGCGCGCTCGAGTACCTGTTGAGCCTTTTCCTTGATCTTCTCGATTTCTTCGGGAGTCTTTCCCTGCGCCTTGAAGAGAATGTGCTGCGCTTTTACCCGTTCCGGAAGCGTGTACTCAGGCCTGTGTTGTTCATAATATTGGCGCAGTTCATCATCGGACACGGTTACTTGCGGGCGTAACTTCAAAGCTTCAAGGAAAACATATTTCGCCTTGCGCTTTTCGTTAACCGTGTACTTGGCCTTGTTTTTTTCGTAGTACTCGCGCTGTTCCGCATCGGTAGGCGTTACCTTATCTTCGAGCTTGGCGGCGTCGACGACGAAATACTCGAGCTTCGCCTTTTCGTTACGGCGTTTGTATTCCTCTTCGACTTCCTGATTCGTGACTTGAATAGCGGCGGTCACGAAGCTTCGAAGCTTCTCGGTTAAGATTTCATTGCCCACTTCGGACTCAAACTGATCGACTGTGAGGTTGTTTTGAGCCAGGATGGCCTGGTACCGGCTGGCGCCGATAAAGGTCCCGTTTTCCCGGAAGACCGGATTTTCGAGAATCTTTTGTTCGATTTCAGCAGAGGACGCATTCAGGCCGAGGCGCTTCGCTTCCTCGGTCATGACATGCCGAGTGACCAGAGCGTCCATGATCTGCCGCTCGAAACGGAAAGCGCGAAGCATTTCCGGACTGAGCTGGCCCCGCATCCGGTCGATGTAATTCCGGTAAGCCGCCTGAAATTCATGAGCGCTGACGCTGTCGCGCCCGATCGAAGCCACATCGTTGGTGATATTTACGTTTGGCAGGTCGCCGAAAGGGATGTAAAGAGTCACCAGCGTCACGCTGAATATAAAGATGAGAATCACCCACACCCATTTCAGGGTTGAGCGCTGACGCCTCATGAAATCCAACATAGATGGTCCTCCTGCGGTTTCTTAAATGACATATGAGAATTGACTGAGGCGCGGGCTAAAGCCCGCGACTACATGTCACGGCACCCTCATGTAGTCGCGGGCTTTAGCCCGCGCTCGGTCAATTCTCATATGTCATTTAACAGCCCTGAGTTACGATAATTACAGGCGCGTACCCGAATTATTGATCTTAGCAGAAAATTTGACGTGCAAATTATGCATTTCATGTATTATCTAAAGACATCTCGGTCCAATCCTACACGCCTAAAGGTGCTGATCGAATAGATTTCTCCTCGAACAAGGAGCCGAAAAAACCCACATGAACTTCCGCCCGCTGTTTAGTTTGTTTTCCAGCGATCTGGCGATTGACCTGGGTACAGCGAATACTCTGGTCTATGCCAAAGGTCGAGGCATCGTCGTCAACGAGCCCTCTATTGTTGCAATCAACAAAGTCACAAATCAGGTTGAAGCCGTCGGGAAAGAAGCCAAGGACATGCTTGGCCGCACTCCCGGTAACATCGTTGCCATAAGGCCGATGAAAGACGGTGTTATCGCCGATTTCACTGTCACGGAAAAAATGCTGACGTACTTCATCCAAAAGGCTCACAGCCGGAAAGTACTCGTCCATCCCAGAATCGTGATTGGTGTTCCTTCCGGCATAACACAAGTGGAAAAAAGAGCAGTCCAGGATTCCGCGTATCGAGCAAAGGCGAGCGAAGCTCACCTTGTCGAACAAGCGATGGCCGCAGCCATCGGCGCCGGATTACCAGTTACCGAGCCGTCGGGAAACATGATCGTGGATATCGGTGGCGGTACGACTGAAATCGCCGTGATTTCATTATCCGGAATCGTTCACAGCCGCTCGGATAAGGTTGCGGGCAATGAGATGGATGAAGCAATCACGCAATACATCAAGCGCAAGTACAATTTGCTGATCGGGGAACGAACGGCCGAACAGATCAAGATTGAAATCGGATCCGCATATGTTCTCGACGAGCCGCGTACGATGGAAATCAAAGGACGCGACCTGATGGAAGGCGTGCCGAAGAGTGTCATCATTTCGGACGAGGAAATTCGGGAAGCACTCGACGAGTGCATCAACATCATCATCAACTCCATCCGCGTTGTTCTGGAGCGTACGCCACCCGAGCTTTCGGCTGACATCGCTGATCGCGGGATTGTTCTGGCCGGCGGCGGCGCACTCATCAAAAACCTGGATAAACGAATCCGCGAGGAGACCGGATTGCCGGTAACATTGGCGGAAAATCCGCTCTCGTGCGTGGTTTTGGGTACCGGGAAGATGTTGAGTGATTTTGATCTCCTGAGAAAAATCGCTATCAACTAGTGGTCTTCCCTGTAGGGGCGGTCTGTGACCGCCCGCCGATCCGGCGGTCATAGACCGCCGCTACAGAGGAGAACGTCAACCGCCTGCTTATGAATCGAATTGTTGCAGCTTCGAAGAAACCCGCGTGGATCGCACTCGGAATCGCTCTCGTCATTCAGACCGGGCTGATCTCGATTCAGGCACGCCGCCGAATCGATACCAGCTTCGTGCGAGTGTGGGTGCTCGATTCGCTGGCACCGGTGGAGAAACTTGTGGACCGATCGACATACGCCGTTCATTCGGTATGGGATGGGTACATTGCCCTCATCGGCGTTCACGGTGAAAATCAGCGGCTCAAGCGCCAGGTCGATGAGCTTCAGATGCAACTTCAGCAACATCGGGAAGACATTCTCGAGCTTCAGCGTCTGAGAGGCATGCTTTCGCTTCCAATTTCGGATGTGGGAAAAACGGTCGTGGCCCGCGTCATCGGGCGTGACCCTGCACGCAGCCAGACCGTCACCATCGACAAAGGCGCCACCCATGGTGTGAAACCGGATTCCGCAGTGATCACGCCGGCCGGAGTTGTTGGACGTATCATTCACACCAGCAATTTTTTCTCGATCGTGCAATTAGTGATCGATTCGCAAAGCGCGGTTGGTGTTCTGCTGGAATCCACACGCCGGCAGGGAATTGTCAAAGGCACCGGGGGACGTGATCTGGACCTGGATTATATTGATGATGACAATGATTTAAAGCAAGGCGACATGTTCCTGACTTCGGGATTGGACCGGGTCTATCCCAAAGGGCTGCCGGTCGGTGTGATTGTTTCCATAGGGCCAGTGCGCGGGCTTTTGAAAACCGTCCAGATCAGGCCGAGTGCGGACCTGGGGCGTCTCGAGGAAGTGATTTGTTTTATCGAACATCCACAGAATGTGGATGTTGTGGATCCTGCGCAGGGAGCATCAAACCCATGACGGTTTATCCTATGGCCCGGACGAGTACCCTGGGCATCATCGGCAAATTTGCCGTCGCGCTGGTTGCGGTGGTGGTGATCCAGGGGATTCTGTCGTTTAAATTCAAGGTTTTCGGCTATTTTGATCTGCCTCTGATTTTTTCGGTTTATTACGGATTTACGCTGGGCAATCCAGTTGCATCCATTGTGATTGGAAGCTCTCTCGGCCTGATGCAGGACAGCCTCTCCGCCGCCGTTCTCGGCGCCAACGGTCTTAGCAAGACGCTCATCGGATTTTGTGCTGCTACAGCAGGATCGAAGTTTGCCGTCGATCAGGCGATTACGCGCGCTTTCGCATTATTTTTGTTTACCATCGGGGATGGCCTTCTGGTTACTATTCTAGGGCTCATGGTGGGGCCGGCGTCGGGGGCAACATATAGTGGCGCTCTCGGCGGGTGGGCACTATCAGCGACATTTAATACTCTGTTAGGACTGGTTCTGTTTGAGTATCACGATCGGTGGAGCAATGCGACTACGTGAGGAATTAGAGCTGCTGCGGTGGCGCATCAGCTTCATTGGCTACGTCATTGCTTCAGCGCTCCTGGTGCTCCTTTTTGGTTTTTGGAATGCCCAGATTGTTCAATCCGGGTATTACCAGCAACGTGCCGAACAGAATCGCATCCGGGAAATTCCACTACCTGCGCCGCGAGGGCGGATTTACGACCGGTATCACCGCATCCTGGCCGACAACCGTCCTTCGTACAACGTCATGTTGATTCGAGAAAACAGTCCGCATAGTGTCGAGCAGACTGCGGCCATGTTGAGCGCGGGCATCAGCATGTCGAAGGATGAGTTGCTCGACCGCATCAATCGCAAACGCCGTGAACCGAAATTTCGTCCGATCATTTTGAAAGAGGATGTTTCCGTCGGCGATATCGCTTTCGTGAAGGCCCACCGGTATGAATTGCCGGAAATTACCGTGGAATTCCAGCCCAGGCGCCGCTACCTTGACAACGAGGTTGCGGCTCACGCGATGGGCTACGTTGGGGAAGTCACCGAGGGAGAGCTGTCGACTGATGAATTCGTCAACTTCAAGTCCGGCGATCAGGTTGGAAAGGCAGGACTCGAGCGCGAATATAACAATGTCCTTGTCGGCAAGGATGGATTCAAGCGGGTGATCGTGAACAGTTTCGGCCGCGAGATGGGAAAGTTGGAAGAAGAGTCCGCAATTCCTGGAAACGATCTCGTAACCACGATCGATATTGATCTTCAAAATGCGGCCGAAGATTGCTTCAGCGGCCAGCGCGAAGACTGCAAGTTGGCCGGAGGCCATAACGGCGCTGTCGTGGCGTTGGATCCCCGAACCGGCGAGATTCTGACGCTGGTCAGCAGACCGGCGTTCGATCCCAACGTGTTTGCGACGCGAATCACCGCTACCGACTGGAACAACCTCATCACGGATCCACGCAAGCCGCTTCAGAACCGGGCTATTCAGAGTCATTTCTCTCCAGGATCTGTTTTTAAAGTCTTTATGGCGGCGGCAGGACTGGAAGCAGGGACCTTGAATCCACTGCGTTCCGTGTACTGTCCAGGTTATGCGACGTTTTTCGGGCATACCTTCGCATGTGATAAACACGAAGGCCACGGAACCCTCAATCTGCATAACGCAATTGTCAATTCGTGCAATGTGTTTTTCTACAATGTGGGGAAAGAACTCGGAATCGAGCGCATTTCACATTACGCAACCATGATGGGGTTGGGCCGCAAAACGGGAATCGATTTGCCCAACGAAGATTCCGGAATCATTCCTTCGTCGGAATGGAAGCAACGAGTTTTTAAAACCAAATGGTATGAGGGCGAAACCATTTCCGTCGCCATCGGACAAGGCTATGTCGGCGTTACGCCCATGCAGGCAGCATGGGCTATAGGCGGGCTGACAACGGGTGGCCGTTTGAGACAGCCGCATCTGGTGAATCCACATGAACTCAAGAAGCTTGGGTTTGAAGCCGGCGAGCTTGTCCAGGAAGATTATCCGATCCAGGAATCAACCGTAGACATCGTGACCAAGGCCATGTGGGGCGTGGTGAACGAAGGCGGAACCGGTGTTAAGGCACAGATCCAGGGCTTCGATGTCGGCGGAAAGACCGGAACCGCTCAGGTCGTGGGCAAACAAGCCAACCTCAAGGGCAAAGAATTCAAGGACAATGCCTGGTTTGTCGGATTCGCGCCCTATCGGAATCCCGAAATCGTTGTGGCTGTATTTACCGAGAACGGCGGCTGGGGCGCCGAAGCCGCCGCTCCGGTCGCGCACGCTGTCCTGGAGACTTACTATAAAAAGAAGACTGGGCAATTCGACGGTAAACCCACGACCATAGCCCAGAAGTAATGAAAGATATCGGAAACACGGAAACACAATGATCGGACCTGTAAAGTCGAGGCATTTTTGGAAGGACTTTGATTGGTCCTTGCTCGCGGCCGCGCTGCTGCTGTCAGTCATCAGTCTCACCGAAATTTACAGCGCCACAATGGCGATGACTCAGTCATCGGAAAGCTATTTCTTACGCCAGATGGCCTGGGTAGGAGTCGGCGTGGTTGCGCTTTTTATTATCTCGGCAATCGACTATCACCTTATCTCAGAGCACATTCCCTGGGTGTACATTCTCGGACTCGGTGCGCTGGTTTACACCCTGGCTCTCGGACATCGGGTTTCGGGATCTAAGAGCTGGGTCACTCTGGGAAAAATTGCATTTCAGCCATCAGAGTTGATCAAGCTCGTAGTAGTCGTTGCATTGGCGCGATACCTGTCGGAGCTGCGCAGCAGCCGATACATGACATTCATACAAATCGGGAAAGCATTGGTGATCTGTCTTGTCCCGATGGGTCTCGTCGCTCTGCAACCGGATCTTGGAACTTCGCTCACGTTTTTGCCGGCCATTGCTGTGGGATTGTTTATACGCGGTCTCAAGCCGGCGCTGTTGATTTCTTTGCTTCTGGGTTTTGTTCTGGTCCTTCCGGTTTCCTGGCTCGTTCTTAAGCCATACCAGAAGGAACGTATTTTGACCTTCGTGGATCCTGAGAGAGATCCGTTGGGAAAGGGTTATCAGGTTGCGCAATCGAAAATCGCGATTGGTTCGGGCGGTCTCGTGGGCAAAGGGCTTTTCCACGGCTCGCAGAACCGATTGGGATTTCTGCCCACCCGGCATACGGATTTCATTTTCTCGGTGGTCGGCGAAGAGATGGGTTTTGCCGGTGTGATTCTAACGCTTGGACTTCTGGGCTTTATCATCTTCCGGTCGGTCTATAACGCGCAGACGGCTCGCGACAACCTGGGGTTATTCATCTCGATGGGTGTTGTGGGAATTTTCTTTTTCCACTTGATCGTGAATGTCGGAATGGTGATTGGATTCATGCCGACAACAGGCATACCCCTTCCATTCCTGAGCTATGGCGGATCTTCGGTTCTGATGGCGTTTACCGCCGTCGGACTTGTCATGAGCGTCCGCCGCTGCCGTTACGTGAATTGACGGGGAGCATGCTATATTGCGGTTCAGGCGCGGATTCGCGCCAAGAGTTTTGTTAAGTTTTGCCCGTACAGAGTTGAGCAACGGACTAAATTCGCTCCTCCGGGCACAGGAGTTTCCATGACAATACGTGACCTTTGCCTTTTGGCGATGTGTCTCGACGTGTCCCTGTGCGCTGCCAGAGACGGGCACAGGAGTCTCGATGCAGAAAGAATTGATCATTTCCACGACCTCTCAGGAGACAAAGGTTGCGATCCTCGAAGACGACGAACTGGTTGAATTTTATATAGAACGTCATCGATCGCAGGGTATCGTCGGCAACATTTATAAAGGTAAAGTAACCAAGGTCCTTCCCGGAATGCAGTCGGCATTCGTCGACATTGGTCTCGACCGAGACGCCTTCCTGTACGTTTCAGACTTTTTCGAAGACACCGAGGAGTACGACAAGATCGTCTCCAGCGTGGAAGACGAGGTCGCTCAACTGCAGGAAGGTGGGCGGACGAAACTACCGGCTCCACTCCCGGCTCCACTCCCTGTTCCCTCGGTTGCGGCTCCCTTACCGCCGCCGGCTCCGATCGAAGAAACGCCGGAAGTTCCGGCAGCCGCGAACCTACCGCCGCCAGGTCCGGAAATCGTGGCGGAAGCCGAACGTCCTCAAACTCCTCCACCGCCGAGTCACGAAGATTACGGGCGGCGCGACCGCGGCAGCCGCAGAGATCGGGATCGTCGTGGCAAAAAGCCCAAGATCCCGTCGTTTGAGAGCAAGTCTTATGAACCACGGCCCGACGACCGGACCTATGGCACCGGTACGCTCGAGATCTTGCCTGGCGAATCACTCGCCAAACATTCCCGCCGGCATGAGACCGAGGCAGGCGATGGCGAGAACGCTCTTGAAGACAAGAATGCTCCCCTGGGTGCAGTCGCGGAGGAGGCTCCGGCTCCCCGGCCGGAAGCGGAACGGCAGGTACCGCCGTCTACGGTGTCAATTCCACCTGAAGTCACGGAAGGCGGCGTAGTCAGCGAAGCATCGGCTTCGACGCCTCAGCAACGCAAGGAACAAGAGGACAAATCCGAACAGAACAACGATGAAGAGCCTCCATCGAGCGCTCGCATCACCGACCGTTCGGACAAGTATCCGTTCGCGCATCGTTCTTCCAGCCGCCGTGGACGCAGAGGCCGGGGAGGCCCGCCTCCTGTCAAGCAGGAGGAACATCGGGCGAACGGACATTCGCCAAGGCCAGGGGCTACGATCTCCGAGCTGCTGCGAGAGGGGCAGGAGATCCTCGTCCAGGTGATCCGGGACGAGTTCGGCGAGAAGGGCCCCTCGGTGACGATGGAGCTGAGCCTGCCGGGGCGATTCCTCGTCCTCACGCCCCTGGCCCCGACGGTGGGGATCTCGAAGAAGATCGAGGACCCGATGGAGCGGACGCGTTTGCGGGGGATGGTGCGGGAGATCTCGGGGGGCCGGTCGGACGGC
>Ga0137394_10002518_pt1 | contig 13550 bp, 12 predicted proteins | sample czobulk116metaG_FD_108278 | JGI IMG/M metagenome (GOLD analysis project Ga0137394, IMG submission 108278) | Vadose zone soil microbial communities from Angelo Coast Range Reserve, California, USA - czobulk1.16 metaG | ecosystem: Environmental > Terrestrial > Soil > Vadose zone | place: USA...
GTAGTAGTCGATCTCGATGGGCGTGTCGATCCGGCAAGTCACCGGGACCTCTTCGTGCGATCCGTTAGATCGAGTTATTTTCAAGGTGAGGTCCTGCTGCGGTCGCAATTTTGGACCGAGTCCCACGACATCAAACAATTCGCTGCCGTCCAGACGCAACGACTGTGCAGTCGTGCCCTCCTTGAACTGCAGAGGCAACACTCCCATCCCGACAAGGTTGGATCGATGAATCCGCTCGAAGCTTTGCGCCACGACCGCTTTGACCCCTAATAAGCTCGTTCCTTTTGCTGCCCAGTCGCGGGAACTGCCGGTTCCATATTCCTGGCCGGCGATGACGATCAGCGGCACTTGCTCGGATTGATATCGCACGGCTGCCTCGTAGATGCTCAGCCGCTCGCCCGAAGGATAATGAATAGTGATGCCGCCCTCCACGCCGGGCACCATCAGGTTCTTAATGCGCACATTGGCAAAGGTCCCGCGCGTCATGACGCGGTCGTTCCCACGCCGCGCGCCGTAGCTATTGAAATCTTCAATCGGCACGCCGTTTTGCTGGAGAAAAACTCCTGAAGGCGAGGTGGGCTTAATGGCTCCGGCCGGACTGATATGATCGGTGGTAACTGAATCGCCAAAAATTGCCAGAGGCCGGGCTTTGGTAATTTCCGCAATGGGCAGCGTTTTGAGCGAAAACTCGGAGAAAAACGGCGGTTCCTGGATGTAAGTCGACTTTTCATCCCATTCGTACAAATGTCCTTTCGAGCTTGGGACTTCAGTCCACATCGGATTTTGGCCAGTGAAATCGGAATACATCTGGCGGAACGCCTCGGGACTAAAAGCCGACTGTAGGAGCTCGCCGATTTCGCGCGTCGAAGGCCAGATGTCGCGCAGGTAAACGTCCTTGCCATCTTTGCCCTTGCCGAGCGGCTCCTTTGAAAGGTCAATATTGACGTTTCCGGCGAGAGCAAATGCCACCACCAGCGGCGGGCTCATCAGGAAGTTGGCCTTAATGCTTTGATGCACGCGCGCTTCGAAGTTTCGATTGCCGGAGAGGACCGACGCCGCGACCAAATCTTTACTGACAATGACATCCTCAATGCGGGGATCCAATGGTCCGGAGTTACCGATACACGTGGTGCATCCATAGCCGACCACCTGGAATCCCAATTGATCGAGAAATTTCTGCAGCCCGGCCTTTTGCAGATATTCAGTGACGACGCGGGAGCCGGGCGCGAGCGAAGTCTTGACGGTGGGACCAACGGTTAGTCCTTTTTCAACCGCCTTGCGCGCCAGAAGGCCGGCCCCCAGCATGACGCTTGGGTTGGAGGTATTCGTGCAGGAGGTGATCGCGGCAATAAGAACATCGCCATGGCCTATGTCCACATATTGGCCAGCCGTCCGTTCCGGCTTTGGGCGCACCACGTCGGGTGTGGGTCGATTGTTCATCATCTCCAACTCACTGGTGGCGCTGGTATTTTTTTCACTTGCATGACCCGTGCTATCCACGCCGCTCGGAACTGTGTCCGAGGCCTGCTCACCGCCTCCAGTCACCGTCTGTGTGAGCGGAAGGTGGAAACCAAGTTCAGTCGCGAATCGCCGTCCCAATTCCTCCGGCGGTTTGTTGTAGCCGTTCTGGAGAATTGGTTTCTGGAGCAGGTCGGTGAAGCGCTCCTTCAACTCGAACAGCGGAATTCGATCCTGGGGCCGCTTCGGACCGGCCACGGAAGGCTGGACTTCGCTCAGATTCAGTTCGACCACGTCGCTATAGTCACACTGGCCAAAGAGCGGCATGCCGAAAAGCTCCTGGGCTTTGAAATAGTTTCGAAACGAGGCAACTTGCTCCTTCGAACGGCCGGTCGCGAGCAGGTATTCGCAAGTCTTTTCGTCGATCGGAAAAAAACCCATGGTCGCGCCGTACTCAGGCGCCATGTTGGCGATGGTAGCACGATCAACCACGTGCAATGCCCCGGCGCCAGCCCCAAAGAACTCGACGAACTTTCCCACTACTTTTGCCTTGCGCAGCAATTGCGTCACCGTCAGCGCCAGATCGGTGGCCGTGACACCTTCGCGCAACGCGCCGGTCATATGCACGCCGACCACGTCGGGCGTGAGGAAGTAAACCGGTTGTCCCAACATGCCCGCTTCGGCTTCGATGCCGCCGACGCCCCAACCGACGATTCCAAGCCCATTGATCATGGTTGTGTGCGAATCGGTGCCGACCAAAGTGTCGGGATAATAAAGACCCTCCTTCTCGAGAACGCCTTTGGCGAGATACTCGAGATTGACCTGGTGCACGATGCCTATTCCCGGTGGGACGACTTTGAAGCTGTCGAATGCTTGCGTTCCCCATTTAAGGAACTGGTACCGTTCCCGGTTGCGTTTGAACTCCATCTGCATGTTGAGTCGAAGAGCATCTGACGATCCGGCAAAATCAACCTGGACGGAGTGATCCACCACCAGGTCCACAGGGACCAATGGCTCGATAATTTTTGGATTTTTGCCCAGACGAGCCGCCGCCGAACGCATCGCCGCCAAATCGACCAGGAGCGGAACACCCGTAAAATCCTGCAGAACGATGCGCGCCACTACGAATGGAATCTCTTCGGTACGCTGCGCTTTAGGTGTCCAGCTCGCCAGGGCCCGAACATTGGCTTCACTGACCTTCTTGCCGTCACAGTTCCGCAAGATTGACTCAAGCACGATGCGAATGGAGACCGGCAACCGCGAAATCGCGCCGAGGCCCGCCTTCTCTAAAGCCGGCAAAGAATAAAACTGACCTTTGTGACCGTTGCCCAGTTCGAAGGTCTGGAGCGAATTGAACAAGTTCTGCTTCATATGTCGTACTGTATCCTTCACCTAAATTTACGCGAACGCATCAGGAAAATGATTGTTAAGGTCAACTGTTCTGATCGAGTTTGGGCACGAAGGACCTTTGGCCGCGCCATTCCCCCCACCCCAACCCTCTCCCTTGGGGAGAGGGAGGCTCCGAGGTCCGCCGCAGCAGATTTGTCCACAAATGGGCAAAGGGAAGAAGGTTCCTCCCTCTCCCCAGGGGAGGGTTGAGTGAGATTCCTCCGAAGCAAAACCTCGCGCATTGAAGCCATGAACCGGGGCGCTCGAATGGGGCACCAGCTTTTGGAGCAGTGCGGCAGTCCTCTGCCGCTTTGGCATGAGTCGACCAAGTCTCGGGCGATGTGCACACTCTCCGTTGTCCACACAAAAGCCAAAGCGGCAGAGGACTGCCGCACTCCAAAATTGGCGGTACCGCACGGTTCGTGGGGAGGGGAAAGGGCGCTCTCATATGCCAGGAGTATGCGAATTCGCGATAACAACTGACCGCAGAAGTCCACGCGCAGGCCTAAGTCAACTTCGCGAGAGTCTCTTTGATCGCTTTGAAATTGGGCAGCTCCTTGGGAGTCGGAGTCTGCTCGCTATATTGGATCACCCCATTCTTATCGATGACGAAGGCAGCGCGCGCACTGACTGAGCCAAGGCCGTTCAGGTCTGGAAGCAGTGTTCCGTACGATTCCGCAGTCTTCTTGTTTAGATCGCTGCAAAGCGTGACCCCGATCTTCTCCTTCTGCGCCCACGCCTCCTGGGCAAAGGGGCTATCAACGCTGATGGCGATGACGTCTGCATTCACCCCCGTATAGGCGTTCAAGCCCGCAGTGATATCACACATTTCCTGCGTGCAAACGCCCGTGAATGCCAGGGGGAAGAAAAGGAGGACCGTGTTTTTCTTCCCAAGATTGTTGCTCAGTTTGACATCGACCATGCCAGACGCCTGTTTGGATTTCAGAGCAAAATCGGGCGCCTTGGAACCAACCGGAATAGGCATATCTTCGTCAGTATTGGATTAGTAAATCAGTTCAACCGGAGGCGGTTATAGGCCGCGGGAGAAGCGGTGTCAAACGAGGAGTGGTACGCACGAGGGATGGAACCTGCCGTCATAAGCCCTGGCTGTTAGCTTTAAGTTTAGTCACTTCGATACGGGCGGCTCAGCGTCGCGATAGGTTCTCTTTTCTGCGTAAAGCTGTTTGAGACGCTCGTTTGTTGCGGCGATTTCAGCAGAGCCGTTGGCGCGTGCCACCGAGGCTGCTTCCATAGCAGTGCGAACGGCTTCGTCGAAGCGGCCGGCTTCAGCGTAAGCGGCGGCGAGGGTTCCAAGAAAAAGAGGTTGTTTGCGGCCAGTCAATTCACACGCACGAGTGGCCAGGGCCACCGCTTCCTTGCCATTGCGAATTTCAGATTGCGGGTTGGAGGCGTAAATCCATGCGAGGTTATTGATTGCTTCTTCCTGATAGGGATCGAGCCGAATTGCTTCGCGATAATGTGCGATGGCGTCGATCACCTGTTTTTGCGTGGTCAGGAGGTCTGCGATTCGACGGTGGCATTCGGGGTCATCAGGAATCATTTGGAGAAGTGCCGTGTACTGCTCGACAGCCGAATCGCTTTTCCCGGTGCGGGCCAGAAGGTCGGCCAATTTCTTTCGAGGCAATGGCCAGGTTGGACGCAACGAGACTGCTTGTTGATATTGTGCAATAGCCTCGTCGGGATTGACTTTGGCTTCGAGGATCATACCCGCCAGAACCCGGCATTCAGCGAAATTTGGTCTCAGACGCAAGGCTGCCAGAGCATGATCCAACGCCTCGTCCAGACGCCCGGCCATAAGCAGCGCGTTCGCAAGATTATTGTGCGCCACATAATTTGGACCGGTAACGCTGATCGTGTGCTCCCAGAGCGTAATGCTGTTGCGCCAATAACGGAGCTGAGTCGAAGTGACTATGAAGCAGCCGGCCAAGAGAACTCCTGCGGTGGCCGCAAGCGCAGCATTTGTGATCCGTAGCCGAGCCGTGAGATCTCCCGCCCACCAAATGACGGCGAGGAGCAATCCAATCATCGGCAGATACACAAAACGATCCGCCATTGCCTGGATGCCGACTTGCCACAATCCCATCGCCGGGACGAGGACACCAAGGAACCAAAACCAGCCGACGAATAGATAGGGTCGCCGCCGGAACTGCCAAAGAACGATTGCCGTGATAAGAACGAGTAAGAGAAGACTTCCCCACACAGCACCCTCTGGCCACTCCCCCGGATGAGGATAGAGCACCGCCAGCCGGCTCGGCCAAAATATCTTGCCCAGGTAACGGACATAGGACACTAAGGCGTTTTCGATTCTTAGCCCGAACGGCAAGCCGTGGGAGGCCTGGGAAATTCCCAGACCTTCATGGCTCAGGATTGTGACGAGACTCGAAGCCACCGCGAGCAGCAACAAAGGTATCTTCTCAAGCACGATCACGCCGGACCGTTTCGCCGGAACATCGACTCCGCCCTGCGCTGATGCAGTCGGCAAATGCTGACGAGCCCACCCGAATCGACGCAATGGCCAGATATCGAGCAGCAACAAAGCTGCAGGAAGGGTTACCAGGACCGGTTTTGACAATAGACCCAGGACAAACAAAACGAGCATCAATGCGTAGCGGCCAGCTCTTGGCTGTCGCGCATATCGAATGTACGCCCAAAGCGTTAACAGCCAGAAGAGACCGCTCAAAACGTTTTTCCGCTCGGTGACCCACGCTACCGTTCCTACCTGGAGGGGATGAATCGCGAAGAGGGCGGCGATGACAGCGCTCCGCCAGATAGCTCCAGTCAGTTGATTCACGACCAGAAAAAGCAGCAGCACGTTGGCTGTATGAAAAAGTAAATTGACGAGATGATGTGCTGACGCGTTTAAGCCAAAGAGCTGGTAGTCCAGCATGTGCGAGAGCCAGGTGAGCGGATGCCAATAAGTGGCTTGGCCATGGAGGTTGCCAAAAGCCCACTTTACTCCTGACCAGGTCAATCCTTGCTGGACATAAGCATTGCCGGTGACGTAATCCGGATCATCGTAATTGACGAAATCGTTTCGGCTAACCTGCCAAAAGGCAGCAAGCGTGAGAAGGGCGAGCAGAAGCAGGAGCCATTTCTTCGCTGACCAGCGCACGCCAACTTAACGCCGGACCTCGATCAGGTCCCCTGCTTCGAGGACGGGATCATCGATGCCCATGAGAAGCGCCTTTACGTTGACCGCGAATATCTGGCCGTTGCGCGAAACGGAAATTTGCCGTGGTTCCCACAAGCCCTGATATTCCGCCGCGGCCAGGGCTTTGGTCACTGTCAGTTCGGGCGTCCACTGAATCGAATGGTTTTTCACTTCTCCTGAGACTGTCACCATTGGCGTTTGTTGTTGCCTGAGGGCCTCCCGTTGACCGATCGAGTAGGCCTCGAACATCTGCGCCTGGGATTTTGATTTGGAAACACAGCCGCCTAGCAGACACCCGGCAAGGAGCAAGAGAAGGAGTTTCATTGTCAGCAACTGGTGGGCACTTCCTGTAGAACTTCGATGCAATGCGGGATCGCCCCGACAACAAAACCGAGGCACTCGACCGCGCCACTCGGCTTTCCTGGCAGACAGATCACGAGGGTGCGATCCACTACTGCGGCCAGGTTACGAGAGAGAATGGCGTTCTTAGTAATTTTCATCGATTCGATCCGCATCACCTCGCCGAACCCAGGCAATTCGCGAACGGCGATTTCGCGGACTGCTTCGGGAGTCACATCACGCAAGGCGACGCCCGTGCCGCCGGTCGTCAGTACAAGCTGGCAGCCCTTGGCGACGAGTTCGCGGATGCCGCGCTGGATCTCGCGCTTTTCGTCCGGCACCAACGACTCGGCTATAACCTGCCAGCCATAACTGATCGCGGCCTTCTTAAGCGCCGGTCCGCCGAGGTCATCGTAAAGCCCTTTGGAGGCACGATCTGAAATTGTAATTACACCTGCCCGAATCTGCATACGTCTAACGGTTGTTCACCAGACCTATATAAAAGTCCCGAAACATAAATTCAGCAAGCCCCGGAACGGTGGCGAAGCCTTTCACGATGGCGGCCAACTGACCTGGCCGAGGATAGCGCCGTGCCGCGCCCCGGTCGTTTCCGGCAGATTTCCGGCAAGACGGTGTTCCTGCAAGTATGCAAGCAAGGCAAAAGCAGCCGCCTCGACCGTTTGCCGCGGCCAGCCGTAGGCGCGGCTGTCGTGAACCGCAAGGAATGGGTGCAAGCGCGTTATTTGCCTTTTGATGCCGTCTACCAGGACCGGATTCGCCGCGCCTCCGCCCGTTAAGACTACAGTATCGGGCAGCCTTTTAAGATGAAGCCGGTAATTGAGCGCGATCGAGCGAGCCGTGAATGCGGTAAGCGTAGCGACTATGTCGAAGCGCGAAAGGCGCAATCGTTTCATCTGATCGAAAGCAGTCTCGATGAACTTTTCGCCGAACATTTCGCGACCGGTGCTCTTGGGAGGAGAGGCAAGGAAGAAGCGATTTTTCAACCAGGTTGAAAGAAGCTTGTCATTTGGCTTTCCTCGTTTAGCCCACGCGCCATTGCGATCCAGGCCTTCTTTTCCTCCGCTCAACCGGCGAATAGCCAGGTCAATGAGCATATTGCCCGGCCCGGTATCGAAAGCTCGAACGCGCGGTTGGCGCTGCCGGTCGCGCCAATCGATTGAGGTCACATTACTGATGCCGCCCAGGTTGTTCACGCAAACATGCTTGCCTTGCTCTGCAAACACCTGAACGTGGAAGATAGTTGCGAGCGGCGCCCCTTCGCCGCCGGCGGCCAGATCGGCAGCCCGAAAATTGCTCACCACTGGAACTCGGAGTTGCTCCACCAAATACGCCGGTTCGCCGATTTGGAACGTGGCCGGATTCCTGCGCGACGGACTATGGAAAATGGTTTGTCCGTGCAAACCGACCAGGTCGGGTTTGCCCCGTGAGTCACGGGCATGCTGCGCATAGAAACGCCCAAGGTCATGATGCAATTGGCCGACTTCATAGCTGCTCGCCTCGTTACGGGCTGCGGCGCTGAGCCGATGACGAAGATCCTTGCCGAACGCGGCTTTCCAATAATCCACAAGCTCACATTGGTTGGGCTTGATTCGGCAGAGAGCGTAGTCAACACCGTCCAGACTGGTTCCGGACATAATTCCCAGAACAAGCATCGTTTTCATTTGCCGGACCAATGCGCGGTGTTGAACATGGTTGCGGGCGCCTACCGCAACTCGGGTGTCGTTTCCATGAACCGTGCAGTGACGCCACCTTTTAGAGTGCGGCAGTCCTCTGCCGCTTTGGCATCTTCGGGCAGGCCAATGGAAAGCGGCAGAGGACTGCCGCACTCCAAAAGCTGGCGTCGGCGAGCGGGTGGTCTGAAAACATTCGAAGAGAGTGACATAACGCAATTGAATTATGAAGGTCCTTTCAGTTCACGCACACTTCGACGATTTCGAATTTGTCGCGGCAGGCACCTTCGAGTTGTGGCGGCGCAAGCTCGGCAAGGATTTGCGCGCGCGCGTGTTGGTTTGCACGGACGGAAAGGCGGGCCATCAATTTCGCACGCGTGAGGAGACGGGAAAACTCCGCATCAAGGAGCAACGAGAGTCGGCATCCATCGGCGGATACGAATTGGAGCTTTTGCGTCTGCCCAATGGGGAAATGCCGCGTGAAGCCTGTCTCCAACTGAGCATCGAGCTGCAAGCTGCCCTTTGGAAAGCGATTCGCGACTTCGAGCCCGATTACCTCTTCTGCCCGCCCGTGGCTCCAGATCCACTGGCCGGCATTCACAACGATCACGTCACCATTGCAGAAGCGGTCCGCAGGGTGGCCTACATGATCAATGTTCCCCATGCGTTCACGCCGGAATATCCAGCGGACGAGCGAAACTCCGAACAAAAGAAGACTCCCGTAATCCTGACCGTGTACGACGGTTACATGTTCGGAGCAGGTGCTTACGATTTGGCGATTGATGTCGAAGAAACCTTCGAGCTCATTGCGCAGATGACCTCGTGTCATCGATCCCAGATCGAAGAATGGCTCCCGTGGGTTGGCCGGCACAAAATGGCGACGCCGAAATCGCCAAAGGAATGGGCGCAAACGCTTCGGGAGCGCTTCAATCGAAAGAATCAGCAACTCGGAATCAAAAGCAGCAGGGCGTTCGAGACATTCACCGTCACCGCCTGGGGGGAAGTTCCAGCCTTTGAACGATTGATGAGTGATTTCCCGGGAATCGATGCTCAGTTTTCAAATCTCGAAGCGCTTAAGAGGCGGCTGAAACAATGGTCGGGATGAGGATGCGTGAAGGGTGGGAGCAGATACTGATTCTGCTGAAGAACCCCCACTTTTCGCGAGCAGCCTTCGCCGGCGAAAAGAACCGGAATTTTTTTTCGCTCCACGATTCGATCTGGCGGGTTTGTTCGCAGCATCCGCTGTAGTTTGGTGGTCTTTTCAACTGTCGAATTTTGATCAAATGGGGTTTTTCAGCAGAATCGATACTATTGACCGACCCTTGGCCAACCCCTTTTCGCGAGGAGACGTTAGCAATCCAGCGGGCTTTTCACTCCCAGCCCAGGCTTCTCCATCACATGCGTGTAAATTTGAGTGGTGCTCACCCCCTTATGACCCAGCAATTCCTGCACCGTGCGAGTGGATGCGGCCACATCCCGCTCCGCCGCCAGATGCGTCAGAAACCCCCATTTCCCGCGGATGCCGCTTGCCGTGAAAGAGGATAAAGCGCTTGATCCAATCCCAGTAAGCCTCCTCCGTCCGGAAGGAGAAATGCTTGAATCGCATGACCTGGCGGCACTGCTCCTGCAATCGGAGTTTAGGATTGGGGATCAAGCCCTCGGCTGGGCGCTTCGGCCTTTGCGGCTCTCCCTGCGAAGCAACCATTCTGTAACAAACACTATGGACAAGCAATTTCCGGCAACGATAATCTTCAAGTGTGAAAAGAAATAGACTGCAAGAAACCCGGTTTAGGCTGGATCCGCTTCAGCACACTTCAAGTTCAGCGTGAAAGGCGGGAGATTGCCAGAGAGCGGGTAACATCTTCTTCCGTTTCGAACTGTCGCCGAAGGGCAGTGCGAAATGACTTGGAAGTTCATGTGGCGTGCATAGAATAAAGAACAACAGCTCCTTCAGAACATGAACCACAAATCAAATGGGAAATCCTCAGTGATTATTTTGCGCAGCGTGATCACACCGCTTGGGCACGGATTTTCGGTGGTGGCGAGCATCCTATTGTGCCTCCTGGGCCAGCGTGTCGGTGCAGGCATTCTGGTTGCGACCGGTGATAACGGGCATGGTCAGCTTGGCAACGACACAACAACTTCGACCAATAAACTGTCGCCGGTGTTGGGGCTCGGAGAGGTAACTGCAGCGGGCGCGGGTGGCTCATCGGCCTATGCAATTCAAAATGGTGCTTTGTATGCGTGGGGTTACAACTCGGATGGCCAACTGGGAGATGGCACCACGCACGAGAGCCACACACCGGTACCCGTGAGCGGCTTGAGCAACGGCGTTACTGCTATTACTGCGGGCCTGCGGCACGTTCTGGCACTTAAAGAAGGAATAGTCTATGCCTGGGGATACAACGGCACCGGAGACTTGGGACTTGGTACATTTGACTACGCGCTACACGCGACACCCGCACCGGTCATAGGGTTTACCGGCGTCGTAGCAATCGCGGCGGGCGACTATCATAGCCTCGCGCTCCAGAACGGTGCCGTGTATGCGTGGGGATGGAATGATGTCGGCGAGCTGGGGAACGGCGGTTCGGGAATGGAAAGTTTACCCGTCCCAGTCGTGGGGATGACCAACGGCGTCACAGCTATCGCGGCAGGGTCCTTTTTCGGCATGGCGATTAAGAATGGCGCGGCCTGGACATGGGGAGCGGGCAGTTATGGTCAACTCGGGACCGGCGGCGGGAATAATGCATATTCACCTGTGCAGGCGACGAACTTGAATAGTGGTGTGACGGCGATTGCGGCCGGAAATAGCCATGCGCTGGCGGTCAAAAACGGCGTGGTGTACGCCTGGGGACGCAACTATGCCGGCGAGGTGGGCAACGGCGGCTGGTCAAGCATTTACGTGCCTTTGGTGGTTGGGGGATTACCGACCAACATCGTCGAACTGGCTGCAGGTTACTGGAGCAGCTATGCGCGATCCGCGGATGGCAGGCTGTGGGCCTGGGGTAACGGCCTGGAGGGACAGTCTGGGACGGGCGCTAATCTTAATTACAATACCGCACAGGAAGTACATGCGCCTGTTGGCTACCGATTCACGTCGATCACCATCGACGCGAGCGGCCATTTTTCCATGGCGAGGCTGGCCGCTCGGTCAGAACCAAGCGTGGTTCTTTCTCTTTCCTGGAGCAATGGTCCTTCCTTGAGCATTAGCGGTTTTGCTGGAGACCGCTACGCCCTGGAATATGTCTCGACGTTGCCCCCGAACAACAACTGGCAGAGGCTCGCCACCAACACGCTCACCAGCAATCCATGGATTGTAACTGACACAAGCGCAGCGGGGAACGAGACGCGGTTTTATCGCGCCGTCCTGTTGCCGTAGTCAGGCTTGAGCTAATACCTTGAGAGCGCGGAACACGGAGCCTCTGAACCAGGTCACTGGAGCGAACAGCCACCCCGCTTCGAAGTTCGAGAGTCGCGGACTTCGGCGGCGTGCTTCAGTTGTTTGGGAGACGCGGGCATTACTCCACCGGGGCGGCTGTCGCTCAGTTCGGTCGTTAGGCCACTTCGCCATGCTTCGCTGCGCATCAATCTTCCGGACAGCGGTTGGGTGTGCTGCATTGTTGTTGCTTGCCGGTTGCTTCGCTCCATCCAAGCGACACGCCTGGCAGATTTCACGCGAGGACTTGCCCCAAGTTCGGGACTCAGATATTTGGCGGCAGTTATCCACGAATGATTATGTGCGAGTGCCCGACTCCAAGCGACCGGATGCAGTGGCGTTGCTTCAGGAGCATTCGTTCGTCCCCCTCGACGCCTCGCAGCTTTCGATTTTTGCACCCAGTCTGTTAGTCCACACAGGGCAGGCGCATTTGGTTCGGGGCGCGTGTTTCTCATCGCACCCGAGTTTTACGATTGTTCGCTTCGACACCGACACTGGACGACTCCTTGTTCAGCAGTTCACCTACGACGGTGAGATAATGATGCCGTTTCGTTGGGTTGCAGAGCCGAACGCGCTCGTGGTATTTCTACCTCGCACGCCGGAGCATATTTACCCGGACGCTGTGCTCGGTGGAGACTGGATTTTTCGCGGAAGAAAATCGAACACATTGGATAGACGATGACGTGGCCTAACCATGCGCTGCAGCGAACCCGGCGTGTGCGTCCAGGTTGCAATCCATGCAGCTTGCCGAGCCTCATGCGTGCATGGGCTGTGGTCCCGTGCGCCGGGTCGCTGAGCTTGGGTCGTTAGGCGATGAAAATTCCTTGGAAACGTTCTATCGCATCCCTCTTGCTGGGTGGCGGAATCGTCCTCGTACATTGGATGTCCGTTGTGGCAGCCGATGATTTTGCCGTGGTCCGGCCATACAAGTCTGGCTTCACTGAAGTGAGCATGAGGTCAGTTGTTGCAGGCGGGAAGGGACTCGTTATTCCCATGCCCGATGGCTCACGAGAGGCCGTGCCAGAGGGCAGCATGATTGGTTACAAAGTTTTCAAGTATGGTTTTCCCTTTTCCTACAGGATGTCCAGCCAGCAGCTCCCGATGTGTACTCCCGTTTGGCAAGTGCCCATTCGCATTGCTCTGAATATCTTTTTCTTCGCGGTCATTTGCTTTAGCATCTTCAGCGGATTCATCCTGATAAAACGTCACCAGAAACAATGACAACATCGCCTAACCATGCGGTGCAGCGAACGGCGGCGGGCCGTCGCGGTTGCAATCGGCGCGTCTCGTGGGCGCCGTCGCTGAGCTTGGGTCGCTAGGCCACTCCGCACGTCATGCGCATCATCAGTCATCTGCTTACCGCTTCAGTGATTTGCCTGACGGCCGGTTGCGGTTTTGTCCCTGAGAAGGTTTCGCTGTCGGATACACGAGTCGTGCCCCTCGTTCAGGCTGCCACAAACTTCGACCGTGCCGTTTATGGTTTCACGCCCATCCCCATCAACGGAGAGGTTCGCTTGGAGGGTCGCCCACGAGCGGCCTATGACGCCATGCTGCATTTTTACGGTGAGACCTCCCGAACCATCGCGTTCCGTAAGATACCGACCGGCTGGAAGTGGATTCACGAGCAGGAGACGTTTACTGGCCCGAACCTTTACACGAACGTTGACGGCGTTTTTCACGAGGAGGTTGTTCTTACCTACGGCATTGAGCCGACATCAGGCCATAGCGCGCACAAGCTTCACGTCCAGTATCACGGCGAGGATTCGCGTTTGACTGCATCCAACCAGTATGACCTCACGCTTGCACAGGCAACGCCGATTCTTGAGGAGTGGAAGCAGAAGCGCCAAAGACGATGAAGACGTGGCCTAACCATGCGCTGCAGCGCCCGGCCATCGCGTCGCGGTTGCAATCGAACGCCCTCACGGGTCGCTGAGCTTGGGTCGTTAGGCGTCGCTACGTGCGCACCGAGAATTTCAACGCAGTGAGCAACCATCAAATTAGGAGAACAAAATGAAAATCGTGGTCATCGGCGGCAGCGGACTCATCGGAAAAAAGCTCGTGAAGA
>Ga0137394_10002519_pt1 | contig 13548 bp, 14 predicted proteins | sample czobulk116metaG_FD_108278 | JGI IMG/M metagenome (GOLD analysis project Ga0137394, IMG submission 108278) | Vadose zone soil microbial communities from Angelo Coast Range Reserve, California, USA - czobulk1.16 metaG | ecosystem: Environmental > Terrestrial > Soil > Vadose zone | place: USA...
GCTGTCTATCGCACAAACCGAAAAGCCCGAATGGTGCAAACCGCTGCCCCGTCCGGAATACAAATCGCTCGAACGCGTCCTCCCCGACGATCCCTGGTTTGAGGTCTACAAGGTCGCGCCGGGAGTCTTCGCTATTTATGAACCGCATCAAGCGGAAGAAGTCATCTCCTACCTGATCATCGGCCACAAGCAGGCGGTCCTCTTTGATACGGGTATGGGAATCAGCAACATTCGCAAAGTGACGACGCGGCTGACGTCGCGCCCGGTAGTGGTGCTCAACTCGCATACCCACGACGACCACGTCGGCGGCAACTGGCAATTCCCTTTTATCTACGGCATGGACACGGAGTTCACACGCAAGAATGCGAAAGGCTCGCGTGAAGATGCGCAAGCGGAAATTACTCCCGATCAACTCTGCGGCGATTTGCCAAAAGGCTTCCATCCAAGAATTTATGCGACAAAACCCTGGAGAATCTCCCTCGCGATTCACGACGGCTTCAAGGTGAATCTCGGCGGCCGCGCACTCGAAGTTCTGTCCACGCCCGGCCACACGCCGGACGCGATTGCGCTGCTCGACCGCGAGAACGGACTGCTCTTTACGGGTGACACGTATTATCCCGCGCCAATCTGGCTCTTCCGGCCGGAAACCGATCTCGACGCCTACGTCAAATCAGTAAAGCGTCTCGCGGCGATGACGCCAGAAATAAAGCTTGTGATGGGCGCACACAACATCCCGGTTGCGGAACCGTCAGTGCTTCCGAGACTCGTCGCCGCGATTCAAGCAGTGCGCGCGGGCCAGGGCACCGTCAAGCCCGCGGGAGAAGGCAAAGCCGTCCACAGTTTTGACGGCTTCGATTTTCTGCTAGCCGCTCAGAAAAAGGAGCAAGACTAGTTCTTGAAGCGGGTCGCCAATGTTTTTTCCCAGCGCCAAATCGGCCCTCTGTGCGTGCCTGCTCTTGGCTTCCGTGACGCCGAGTGCATCAACGAATCAGTCCAAACGTGAAAAATCCGTCTGGAATTATGACGCCGGCATTGTTTTTGCGACCGATGGATCGCTTCCAGGCGGCGCGTGCTTCCGGGTCTCCGGGGTGGCGGATGCTCCCGAATTCTTTGTCAATCTGAAGCGGATCAATGACCAGACGGGCACAGTATTTCGCCGCGGAACGGAAACCATTACGCACTTCCCGGAGGAACTGCTGCTCTCATTCGAAATTCACGATGAACCCTGCACGCCCGGCCTGCGGGAAGTCGAAGCGCGTACTTACTTGACGCGGGAAATGATGAGCACCCTTCGTCTCTCCTTTTATTGGAAGCGCGGCGTGGAGTTGCGGCCGGTGAAGAACATCACCGAGGTCCGATCATCGGTTGAACCTATCGTCCCGTACGCCGCGAGTCTGGCGTCTGAATTGCCCAAACGGTTCGAATGGTCTTACCAGATGACTGTTCCCAGCAAGGGTGTGCCGCTGACGGACAGCCTGGTGCTGGTGTTCCGCGCACCAGGTGGGCGAATCGCGGCTCGGGTCGCAGCGCGCTTGTGAGTCGTCATCCCATGGAACTGACTTTTTCCGGCTCGATCTTGTAAGTGACGCGGACTTCACCGGGCTTGCGGAAAGGATAGACGGGATTGCCGAGATATTTTTGCGAGAGCTTGTTGATGTGGTCATCGGCGCCGTTTTCGGTGATTTCCACGACCTTGCCCCGGATTTCCAGATAGCGGTAAGGATTTGCGGGATCCTGAAGCGAAATCGAAACGCGAGGATCGCGGCGGATGTTTTTATCTTTCACGCGGCCTTTCGCGGAATTGACGCGCACGAATTTTCCGTCGTAGTCCACCCACACAGGTGTAACCTGCGGGCTTCCGTCTTTCATCAATGTGCTGAGATTTCCAAACGCGGGCTTCTCGAGCAGATCGGCGTATTTTTCTGGAATTGCCTGGCTCATTTGGGCCTCCTCATGAAAATAAGATCAAGCGAAACTCATCTCGGGAATTTGCCGGCGCACGATTAAATGTGCGCCAGTCAATGCCTGCACTTCCTCGGGCGACCAGCCGGGCGCGACTTCACGCAGGGACAAACCATCCGGCTTCACGTCAATGACGGCCAGATCCGTGACGATGGTATCGACACAAGATAAGCCGGTCAGCGGATAGGTGCAATGCTGCACAATTTTTGGCGCCCCGTCCCTGGTGGTGTGCTCCATGCAGACAATTAAGACTTTTGCTCCTGCGGCGATATCCATCGCGCCGCCGATGCCGCCGGAGCCTTTGGCGCCGGGAATTTTCCAGTTCGCGAGGTCGCCTTTCTCGGAAACCTGGAAGCCGCCGAGAACCGCAACATCTAGATGTCCACCACGCGACATCAGATGCGCGTCGGCCTGGTGAAAAAACGAAGCTCCGGGGATCAGCGTGACGGGGACCTTCATGGCGTCCACCTGATCGAAATCTTCTTCGCCGGGTTTGGCGCGGCGGCCCATTCCCAGAATTCCATTTTCGCTGTGGAAATAGACCGTGATCTCTCTCGGTAAGTAGTCGGCGATGAGATTTGGAATTCCCCAGCCGAGATTCACGAATGCGCCGTCGGGCAGTTGAAGCGCGGCACGTTGTGCAATCTGTTCGCGCGTCAAACGCGGCTTGGTCAGGTTGACCACTTTTAGAATGCCGTCAGCCGGCATAACGGAGTCCTTTCGCCTGCACAAGTCGATGAACGAAGATCGCGGGTGTCATGACTTGTTCCGGAGGGATGGCACCTACAGGAACGATTTCCTCGACTTCGGCGATAGTAGTGGTCGCGGCCATGGCCATGATGGGATTGAAATTTCTCGCGGCCAGCCGATAGGTCAAATTGCCCAGCTCATCGGCGGACTGTGCTTTGATAAAAGCGTAGTCTGCGTGAATGGGAAGTTCCAGAATGCAGCGCTGGCCTTCGAGGAATCGCTCTTCCTTTCCTTCAGCAACCTCCGTGCCCACCCCGACCGTGGTGTAAAAACCCTGGAGACCAGCGGCGGCGGTGCGCATCCGTTCGCACAAAATGCCCTGCGGCACTAGTTCCAACGTCACTTCCTTTGCGGTGAAGCGATCCTGGAAATAGTTGGAGTGCGGTCCGGGAAAAGAGGCGATCACGTGCTTGATCTGATTGTTCTTGAACATCAGGCCGAGCTCGCCTTCGCGGGTTCCGCAATTGTTGCTAATGGCGGTGATGTTTTTCGTGCCTTTCCGCGCGAGGGCTTGAATCAGATTATTTGGGAAGCCCGCACCGCCGAATCCGCCGAACATGATTCGCGTGCCATCGGGAATATCGGCCACGACCTCGTCGAGACTGGCGTAGAGTTTCTTCTTCATCGCGCGGTCATCGCTCCGGCCCGCATGTTTGGCAGGAATTTCGACTCGACGCCGCTGGCACGGAGCCAACAACCAGTTTCGGTGCCGCTCAAATCATGCGCGAACAAAGCGCGCAAATCCGCTTCGTCGTCCACATCCATTTCGAGGCGCGGATTGCGGCGGACGATAACCTGGGCATGGACACTTTCGGCTTCGGCGAGATGCTTGGCGAAACTTCCATTGCCAAAATGCGAGGGAAAGAGAGTGGGCGGGGTGCGTAACATGACGTTTGTGCCGGTGCCGTCGCGAGACGGCACAATTACCAAAGCGGGCGAAGGACACTCGACGGTAAGAAGTTCGTCGATGTCGCTTGAGTGGATGAGCGGGAGATCGAGCGGCAGACGGAGCAAGCCGGTGACACCTTTTTCTTCGCAAAGCTTTGAAGCGGTATCCACGGAATGACTTTCGGAGATTTGCAGTTCTTCCCGCAGAATCTCCCAGCGATTTTCTTCGGCCAACTGCATGGCGGGAGTGTAGTTCGTAACGATAAAGACTTTTTCCGCGCAGCGCACGCCTCGGACGGCGCGCATGGTATCCGCAAGCATGGCACCGGCCAGCGCAAATCGTTCTTCAGGCGTCAGCACGCCTGTCAAACGCTTCTTTGCGTTGTGCAGGTCCTTGACAGGTAGTAGGAGTGCTCGCATGGAAACCGCTCAGTAAGCGCCTTCGGTGTAGGTGACCTGGCTCACGGTTCGAACCATCGGGAGCGTCGTTGGCGCGGGTCGCGGATCAGCTTCAGGATCTTCAAACACCCGCCGAATTTTGTAAGTGGTGGTGCGTTCGGCCGGGACTCGTCCGATCGAGCGAATCCTGGCGCGAAATTCTTCCGGCGCCACGTATTCGCCGAACGTTGCGCCGGCGGCCTTGGAAATGCTCTCTTCCATGAGCGTGCCGCTAAAATCATTTGCGCCTGCTTGCAAGCACGCGAGCGAGGTCTCGAATCCCAGCTTGACCCAGGAGACTTGCAAGTTTTTGATCGCGCCGTGCAGGAGGATGCGAGCGAGGGCGTGCACGCGGAGGTGCTCGTCGCGTTTGGCTCCCGGCCTGGCTCCGCCATGACGATAGAGCCGTGTATTCTCGTGGATGAATCCGAGCGGAACGAATTCCGTAAATCCGCCGGTGCGTTTCTGTATAAAGCGCAACAGGAGGATGTGGCGTACCCAATCCGCCGGTTCTTCGACGTGCCCATACATCATGGTGGAGGTCGTGGGAATGCCCAGTTCGTGGGCCGTTGTAATGATCTCCACCCATCGAGCGGCGGGCAGTTTGTTGGGGCTGAGTTCCTGGCGCACGCGATCATCGAGAATCTCCGCGGCGGTTCCGGGAATGCTGCCCAGGCCTTCGTCTTTCATCATTTGCAGATAGTCGCGAAGGGGCATTCCTGTTTTCGTCACGCCGTAATCAATTTCCATGGGTGAGAACGCGTGCACGTGCATTCCGGGAATGGCGTGCTTGATGGAGCGGAGGAGATTGCGGTAGAAAAAACCGTCGAGGTCGCGCGGCAGACCGCCCTGGACGCAGACTTCCGTGGCGCCGCGATCCCAAGCCTCGCGGGCGCGGCGAACCACTTCCTCGAAGGAAAGCGAGTAGGCGTCGGGCGCTGACGGCCCGCGACCAAAACCGCAGAAACTGCAACCCACGAAACAGACGTTGGTGAAGTTAATGTTTCGATTCACGACATAGGTGATTGCGCCGCCGACAGCCCTTTGGCGCAAGTGATCGGCGACGGCCACCAGTGCTTCCAGCCCTGAACCTTCCGCGTTCGCCAGGAGCAGACCCTGCTCAAACGTCAGCTCAGTGCCGGATAACGCGGCGTGCAGTATCTCGCGAGTTTTCGCCGGGCAGGATTCGAGTGCGGTCAGTCCGATTGCGTTGATCGTGGGCGTAGCCATTCCTGTTTATCCTACCAGAGGACACCACTGACGGTGCGACATCTGCGAGCGCTTCAGATTTCAGGCAATATTCGCACATCACCGATTCGAAGAGGACGAAATAGTCGTGCATGATGGGAAAATCTGACGCATTTCTCCAGTCCGCCTTGCGGCAAAACCATCCGTGCCGAGGAATGAATCGCCACTGGCCGCTCTGGTCCTCATCCATTAACATACTCATACGGCCATGAAACGCAGAACTCTTGGGATTATCATTGCGGTGGCGGTTCCGGGCCTCGTTGCCGCAACGGCCGCTTCGTTCCTGCATGATGGACTCAGTTCTCGCGCCTCGCCCACTGCTCTTGAAAAAGCCGTCGCTCGCAAGGCGCGCCATCTGGCCATCCCTTCGAATGCGCGGCTGACGCCGAATCCTGTGCTAGCCTCGGCGGAAGATCTGCGCGATGCGCGGCTGCACTTCGCGGATCATTGCGCGATCTGCCATGGAAACGATGGCGGTGGGGAGACGACGATTGGTAGCGGGCTGTATCCCAAGCCGCCGGACCTGCGTTTGCCGGAAACGCAAAACCTGAGCGACGGCGAGCTGTTCTGGATCATCGAGAATGGCGTGCGGTTCACGGGCATGCCAGCATTTTCCGAAGGAGGCGGGCACGGAGGCATGCAGGACAGTTGGAAACTGGTGCACTTCATCCGTCACTTGCCGCGTTTGACCCCAGCGGAACGTATCGAAATGGAGCGCTATAATCCCAAAGGACCGGAGGACCGGGCGGAAGAAGAGCGGGAAAATGATTTTTTGAATGGAGCAACAACGCAACAGAAACAGGAATCAAAGGATCGTCGGCAGGAATGAAGGCGCAGCACAGCGCACCTTTGTTCCGGTGGGGGAGTATTTCATGAAATTTCGCTTATGCTCATTGGCTTTATTGCTGGCGCTCGTTACGGTTCCGGCGCTGGCCCATGGCAATAAGGTTCACGTGAGAGGAACGATCGAAAAAATCAGCGCGGAGTCCGTGCTCGTCAAAACGCCGGATGGAAAGTCCGTGGAAGTGAAGCTCGCGGCTTCAACAGTCTACGTCTCACACACCGCTAGCAAAGCCGCACAGTCCACCGGCCTCAACGTGGACAAACCAGCGAAGCTGACGGATCTTGCTGTCGGAAACATCGTTGTCATCCACGCAACGGCAAAAGATAACGGGCTAGAGGCTGATGAAATCAAATTCTCCGCTCCGGCGGCGGCCAAGCCCGCGACGCCCGCTCCCGCGAAACCGAGCGCTTGAGAATCCAGTTGGCAATTGTATTTCTCCGCTAATCCACGAGATGGCAGGAGTGGGTTTTCAACACCAGCCAAACGGGGCGCCCTGTGGATAGCTCCAGTGCGCGGACGGCGCCAGGTGTGACGTGGACAATGAACGTGACGCCACAATCCACGCGCAGGATGACCATTGTCCCGCGCTGGTCAAGCGAAAGGATGCGCCCCTCGAGCACGTTTCTGGCACTCAAACCGCGAGGCGGAACCGTTGCGAGCAGAATGTCTCCTGCACGAACAGCCACTTGAATGCGGCTTCCCGGTGTAGCGTAGCCGAGCGGCACTTCGATTTCGCACGGACTATCGCCCAGACGGACGCGCATCACGCCATCGGCCTCTCGTAAATCGAGGACCGTCGCGGCCAGCAGGTTTTCGAAGCCCGCGGCTTGAGCGAGTTTTTTGCGGCGAGGCGCGTTCAGCACCTCCAGCGGAGAGCCGGCGCTGACAACGCGTCCATTGTGGAGCGCGATTGCGCGCTCGCCAAGCGCATCCACTTCATCGCGGCTGTGCGTCACGTACAAAATGGGAATGCCCTTCGCGGCATTCCATGCACGCAAATCGTCCACAATTGCTGCTTTTAAGTCTGCGTCCAATCCCGTGAGGGGTTCGTCAAGCAGGAGCACGCGGGGATCAGTCACGAGTGATCGCGCCAGCGCGATTCTCTGCCTCTCTCCTCCGGAGATCTCGCCGGGTCTTTGTCTGCGCAATTTGTCGACACGAAAGATTTTCAGAATTGCATCTACTCGCTCCCGCTTTTCCTTTTCCGGCAGATCGCTCAATCCGTAGGAAGCGTTTTCTTCGGCGGTCAAATGCGGGAATAGCGCGAGGGTCTGAAAAACGTAAGCGATTCTTCGTTTCTGCGCGGGAATGTTGATTCGAGCCGCGGCATCGAACAGGACATCGCCATCGGTCACGATTCGCCCCTCGTCGGGGCGCGTTAGCCCAGCAATACAGTCAAGTATGCTGGATTTTCCAGCGCCGGAAGCTCCAAACAGGATGGTGATGCCGGAAGGCACTTCGATCGCAACATCCAGGAGAAAAGCAGAGGCCCCGGCGCTGCGCCGCTCCTTCCGGATTTGCGCGGAGAGCATCGTTGCGTTTACTTCGCCGCCCACGGCGTCCAAACGCGGCGATTCACCGCATAGACAACGGAGAGCACGGCGAAAGAAATCGCCAAAAGGACAAGTGCCATGCGGCTGGCCTCGCCGTACTCGAGAGACTGCACGTGGTCGTAAATGTCGATCGACACCGTCCGCGTGACACCCGCCAAGTTACCGCCGACCATCAAAACGACGCCGAATTCTCCCAAGGTGTGCGCGAAACTCAAAACAGCGGCAGTGACGACTCCTGGCAGAGACAGCGGCAGGATGATTCGCCAAAATGTCCGCAAACTTCCTGCGCCGAGGACAGCCGAGGCGTCAAGTAGCTTTCGGTCGACTCCCTCAAAGGAAGCGATCAGGGGCTGCACCGCAAAGGGAAAACTGTAAAGCACCGAGGCAAGAACCAGTCCTCCGAACGTGAAAGCCAGCCCGTGCCCGAACAGGGCAATCCAAAGTTTACCGAGCGGTCCGCGCGGTCCCATGGCCACGAGCGCGTAAAAACCGAGGACCGTTGGCGGCAGCACCAGGGGCAACGCCACTATCGATTCGAGCAGGAATTTCCCGCGCCAGGTCGAATAAGCGAGCCAGTACGCTACCGGCATTCCGATTGCCAGCAAGATTGCTGCGACGCAGCCCGCCAGCTTCATTGACAACCACAATGCTTCCATCCGCTGTCCGCTCCCCGGGTTTCTCTGCGTTTTCCGTCGCGCGCACTACGGCGCTGCGCTATCTGTTCTCTTTCTTCTTTTCCGGAAATTCAAAGCCGTATTTTGCCAGAATGGTGAGTCCCGTTGCACTCTTCACAAACTCGAGAAATTCGCGGGCGGCATCTTTATTCTTTGCATCCTTCAAGACGATTGCTCCCTGTTCAAGCGCCGGATGCATGTCCGCCGGAATCTCCCAGCGTTTCCCATCGCGCATTGCCGGCGAAACAGCAAGCGATTTCGCCACAATTCCCGCCTGGGCGTTTCCCGACTGCACAAATTGCGCTGCTTGCGAAATATTCTCACCATACACCAGCTTAGGCTTGACGGATTCGTAGACTCCTGCCTTTTGCAGCGCCGCTACTGCTGCGCGTCCGTAAGGCGCATGTTCCGGATTTGCGATCGCAATCTTCTCGATGCGCGCATCCAGCAGGGTTCTCCACCCCATCTTTGCGACGTCGACTTTCGCGCCAGGAGGTGTCCAGATCACGATTCGACCGACTGCGTATTCGCACAGAGTACTCGGTTCCGCGAGCCCCGCGGCCTCCAGCTTTTTCGGGTACTCAATGTCCGCCGAGAAGAACATGTCGAATGGGGCGCTATTCTGAAATTGCGAAAAAAAATTGCCACTCGAACCGTAAGTCACGTTTACCCGGGTTTCGCTCTGTTTCTCAAACTTTCCGGACAATTCTTCCATAGCAAACTTCATATCGGCCGCCGCCGCCACGCGAATTTCTCGACCTTGTGCGCGGACGACAGATGAGAACAGCACCGCGACACTACCAAGAGCCAATATTTTCGCGAAATACTTCACGAGATTCTTCAGCGATCTCATCGGCTCGCTTCAGGATGACAGTCTCGCCTTGATGACGTCAGAGATGTCATACGCGGAGGATCATGACTTCGGTCGACTTGATCAGCGCGGCGGCGCGTTCGCCGGGTTTCAAGCGCATCTCCTTCGCGGCATCCGCAGTGATAATCGCGGTAATATGCTGCTCCCCGATCGCCATTCTGACCTGCGCCAGGAGGCCGCTGTACTTCACTTCCAGCACGCGGCCGATCAACTGGTTTCGTCCGCTGATCTTCCGTAAATTGCCACGCCGAGTTTCGATGTCGCCGCGCTCCAGTTTCTTCGGAAACAGACGATCGATTTCGCTTTCCGGCACGCGGTGGTGCCCGCCGGGTGTTTTTACCGATTTGAGTTTGCCGTGGTAAATCCACTGTTTCAGGGTGGGGTAGCTAATGCCCAAAATATTTGCCGCTTCTCGCGGCGCCAAATGCTTCTGCACGATCCTCCTCCTGCGAATCCATAGAATAGTGCAGGTTAAACTGATATTTCAATACATTTTAATACGATTCTAGGTGTTTGCACCCTAGTTCCGCAAAGGTTTCCCGGTCTTGAGGGTGTGAGCGATGCGTTCCTGAGTTTTCTTTTCGCCGCAGAGAGAGACGAAAGCTTCGCGCTCGAGGTCGAGAACGTATTGTTCGCTGACGAGCTGCGGCGAAGTGAGCGCGCCGCCGGCAAGGATGCTGGCGAGCTTGCGGCCGACGTGCGCGTCGTACTCGGAGGCGTAGCCGCCGCGGAACATTATGTGAATGGCGAGCTTTGCGCCGGCAAGGAATTGTTCGCCGAGCACTTTGATCTGGGTGGTCTGCGCTCCTTCTTGCCAGGTTGCGGCCAGGGGTTTGTAGCCGCCGCGCACGAGAGAGAGCGCGGCTTCTTTCGCGTCGGCGACCAGGCGATCGCGGTTCATGGAGACGCCGTCTTCGCGGCGCAAATAGCCGAGGTCGCGGCATTCCTCTGCACTGGTGCCAACTTTAGCCATGGCGATGGCTTCAAAGACCGGCTTGAGAGCATGGAACAAGTCCAAATCTTCGCCGCCGGCGGCGTGTTCGTTAGCGCGAATCAGCATTTCTTTTGTGCCGCCCCCGCCGGGAATCAGGCCAACGCCGGTTTCCACCAGGCCGATGTAGGCTTCCGCTGCGGCTTGAATTCTTGCCGCATGCAGGGTGACTTCGCAACCACCGCCTAGCGCCAAACCCTGCGGCGCTGCCACTACTGGCTTGGGCGCGTACTTGACTGCGAGGTTGATGTTCTGGAATTGCTTTACGGCCATGTGCAATTCGTCCCACTCCTGCTCCTGGGCGCCCACGAGAACCAGCATCAGATTTGCCCCGACGGAAAAATTAACTGCCTGGTTCGCGATGACCATGGCGTCGAAATCGGTCTCGAGCCGCTTCAGACCCTTGTGCAGCATGGCGATCAGGTCCGCTCCGATGGCGTTCATTTTGGCGTGGAATTCAACACAAGCCACGCCGTCACCGAGATCGATCACGCTCGCACCGGCATTGCGTTCGACTTCGCGGCCAGCATCTTTCAGAGACTTCAGAATGATTACGCCCTTGGGCTCTTCGACTTTTTTTGATGCTCCGCTGCCGATATCGAAAACCGTGGTAGTGCCTTTGTCCGACTCGTAAAATCCTTTCCGCCCGCTCGCGAGCACTTTCTCGATGACCGGTGGCAGGGCGCGGCCTTCCTTCTGCACATGCCCGGCAAAGGCCTTCACGCCAATTGCGTCCATGATCTCGAACGGCCCAAGTTCCCAGGCAAAACCCCAGCGCAAGGCACGGTCAACGTCCACGACGTTGTCGGAGATTTCCGGCACGCGGCGCGCGGCATACAAACACATTTCCGAAAGCGCGCCCCACAAGAACTGTTGCGCCTTGTCACCCTTCTGCCCTTCGAGCACAGGTCCCAGAAGTGCACGCAGCCGTTCGCGCGTATCCTCAATCGCTTTTCCCATTTCGAGGGAAGCGAATCTTGCTTTCTGACGGGGGCGATACTCCATGGTGTTTACATCGAGCGTCAGAATCTCCTTTTCACCTTCGCCCTTCACCTTTTTGTAAAAGCCCTGACCGGTCTTGTCGCCGAGCCAGCCGCGCTTGGCCATCTCTTCCACGAGCGCCGGTACTTTGTACATCTCTCGCGATTCGTCGTTCGGCGCCGTCTCATAAATGTTCCTGACGACGTGCACAAGCACATCGAGACCGACAATATCCGCGGTGCGAAACGTCGCTGATTTCGGCCAGCCCACTGCGGGTCCGGTGCAAGCGTCTACTTCTTCCACGGTCATGCCCAGCGTGCTCATCAGGCGCAACGCATTCAGCATGGAAAAGGTTCCGATGCGATTGGCGATGAAATTTGGCGTATCTTTGGCAACCACCACGCCTTTACCCAGACGCCGTTCGCAAAACTCGCGCAACGATTCCACCACTTGGTGCGATGTTTTCGGACCGGGAATTACTTCCACTAATTTCAAATAGCGGGGCGGATTGAAAAAATGAGTACCCGCCCAGTGCTGCTGAAACTCTTCGCTCATGCCCTCGGCGATCAAATGCACGGGCAAGCCGGACGTGTTGGTGGTTACGATGGCGCCGGGCTTGCGAAACTGGGCTACGCGGGCCAGCAAGTTCCGCTTGATTTCCAGGTTTTCGGCGACAACTTCGATAATCCAATCGGCTTCAGCGCAACGCGCCAGATCGTCATCGAAATTACCGATAGCAATTTTTTCGGCAAGCGCGGTCGTAAAAAAGGCGGCGGGCTTCGACTTTTTTGCCGCGTCCAATCCGGCGCGAACGATCTTTTTGCGGTCACCGGCCGGCGCGTCCGGGGGCAGGTTTGGCGGAACGATGTCCAGCAAAATGCACGGCAGCCCGGCGTTCGCGAAATGAGCGGCGATCCGCGAGCCCATCGTTCCTGCTCCCAGCACTACTGCCTTTTCGATGCGACGATTCATGGGACGCCTTTTGACCTGGATTTATGAGGCCCGTTTAGTAAGAAGGGACAGGTTACAAAACCGGCATGCGCGGGTCAAACGACGGGTCAATCCGCAGTTGATCGGGCTAAACTACAGAAATGACGGAAGAGGGCAAAGCCGCTGGACCACTTGGCTGGCTGCGGAGCGCAAAGGACAAATTTCGCGCCTTCGCGTACGGCGACCGGGGCGAACCCAAGGAGCGCCCGCGTGTGGGTCTGGCTCTCGCGGGAGGCTTTGCGCGCGGCATTGCGCATCTTGGCGTGTTGCGCGTTTTGCGCGAGGCTGGAATTCCCATCGATTGCGTGGCCGGAACGAGCGTGGGTGCGCTGATCGCCACGGGATTCTGTGCCGGAGCGTCGCTGGATGAAATGGCCAAGATTGGAGCCGACACAAGCTTCGCGGATTTTGGCCGCTGGACCCCGTCGTGGCTCGGGCTGGCCACCAATCAGCGCATGGAAAAATATCTGGCGCGTTTTACGCCGGTGAAAACATTCGAAGAATTGCAAACACCACTGGCCATCGCCACAACGGATATCGCCGCGGGTGTTTCTGTTTACTATTCGCACGGCCCGATCGCGCCGCCGCTGCGCGCTTCCTGCGCCTATCCCGGGCTGTTTGTGCCGATTCAATTTGAGGGACGCACTCTGGTGGACGGATTTCTGACCGCACCTGTACCAGTTGAGGGCGTGCTGCTTCTCGGCGCGGACGTGGTTATCGCCGTTTACCTGGAATCGAGCAACAGCGAAGAGCCTCGCACCTTCACGGACGTCCTCAGCCGCTCCTTCAACATCATCCAGCGGCATGGTGACCTCGCGTGGCGCACGCAAGCGGACGTCATTATCGAACCAGACGTAAAACCTTTCGTGTGGGACGATTTCAGCAAGACGCCAGAGATGGTCGCTGCGGGCGAGGCGGCGACCCTCGCGGCGCTTCCGGAAATTCGCGCGCTGTTGAGCGGCGAGAAGCGCGATTCCGCGGCCTAAGGAATATTCCTCACAAATCCGCGGAAGAACGAAAGCCTTTAAGGTTAGATTTTTTGCCAAGCTCGGGCGCAGCATGCTGCGTCCCTACAGACTTCCAGAGAATTAATCGCGAGTGATCTGCACCTTCACGGGCTGGCCTTCGCCTTTGCCGCGCTGCGTCAGCCATGCGCCGAGGCCTTCCGCAAAACGTTCGGGAGTGAGGAGGAAGCTAGCTTCGACCTTACCGTCGGCGATGGGAAGCGTGTCGTCAAAGTCGGCGGAGTTGGTGAAGTTGCGCATGCAGAATTGATCGAGCCAATCAAGCGGGCAAGCGCGGGCTTCGCCGCGAATCACCACATTGACATTGAATTTTTGCGCGTACATGGAGCAAAA
>Ga0137394_10002521_pt1 | contig 13544 bp, 7 predicted proteins | sample czobulk116metaG_FD_108278 | JGI IMG/M metagenome (GOLD analysis project Ga0137394, IMG submission 108278) | Vadose zone soil microbial communities from Angelo Coast Range Reserve, California, USA - czobulk1.16 metaG | ecosystem: Environmental > Terrestrial > Soil > Vadose zone | place: USA...
ATACCATCCCCTCTGGCCCACGGCGTTGCAGACCGTTCTCGTGGATCGTCAGGGTTTTGTTTGGGTGGCCGGAACCGGGCCGCAGGACAGCATCCTCAAGTTCACGAAGGACGGGAAGCTCGTGTGGGACTTCGACCACCGCCCGCCCAAAGGCTCGCCGGCGCTCAAGGAAAACAATCAGCAGACCGACATCCTCGCGTCCAAGGGCCGCTTCAACCTCGACGAGGACGCCCGTGAGATCTACATCATCAACTGGAAGCGTGTCCTTGTGTATGACATGGACACGGGCGCGTTCAAGCGCGGCTGGGGCGGTCACGGAATGCCTCTGAGCGAGATCACCAACGACCCGATTCCTGGATACAAGTGGACCGGCGGGCCGCCTCCAGAGGAAAAGAATTTTGTGCCGGATCTACACTTCGTGGAGTTTACAAGGGACGGGCTGGTATATGTCGGCGAGCGCGGTCAAAACCGGATCGAAGTGTTCACCAAGCAGGGAAAGTTCGTCAAGGAATTCTACGTGTCGCCCAATACTCCGTCCCGCGGCGAGATTTGCGGCGGTCTCTATCACGAGAAGTTTCCTCCTTGCGGAACCACCTACAAGCTCGCCTTCTCGCGTGATCCCCAGCAGAAGTACCTCTACGTGGCGGATGGGACGAATGACAAAGTGTGGATACTCGACCGTGACAGCGGCAAGACGCTCGGGGGATTCGGCCGCAACGGCACGTACGCCGGCCAGTTTCACTGGATCAACGCAGTCGCGATGGACTCGAAGGGAAACATCTACACCGGAGAGGTGGAAGAGAACAAGAGGATCCAGAAGTTCGTGCCCGTCATGGCAAGCAATTGAGCCGGACGAAAGAAATTCGGGGATAAGCCGCAGATTACGCGAATTACACGGATGGGCGCTTAAAAAACCCTTGGATGCGCCCATCCCATAATTCGCGTAATCTGCGGCTTATCCCCGAATTTCTTGCACACTAAAAGACGTACTTCAGCGCGAACTGCATGATCCGGGGATCTTGCGCTGAAGTGATCTGGCCGAACGTGTTGGTGTTGAGATTTGACGTTGGGTTGTTGTACCGCGCGCTGTTCGTCAGGTTGAAGGCCTCCGCTCGAAACTCCAGGCTTTTGCTTTCACGCACCTTGAGTGTCTTCGCCAGGGCCAGATCAAAAGTCCAGTACCCCGGACCCGCAATGCTGCTGGCACCGATGTTGCCGAGCGTACCCGTTGCCGGAAGCGCGAACGCGGCGGAGTTGAGGTAATTGGAAGGCGTCTTGTCGCCATATACGTTGGCCATCACTTGATTGACCCGCTGGTTGCTGATTCCCGTGAGCGCGACATCGGTGCTGGTGGTGATCGTCATGAATGTGCCGGACCGCAGCCTCAGGATCGGCGAAAATCTCCATCGGGATGCCACCATCCGGAGGGCGGAATTGCCAAAGTCCGATGTTGTGGCGACCGCGGAGAAATTGAACAGATGACGCCGATCAATGGCTGAAGACGCGCAATTTCCTCGATCGAACCGGCGATTATTGGGATCGATATACGACGTGCCACCGCCGACGCCTGAACTCCATGGATCGCTGATGCAATGCGACCATGCGTAGTTGCCGTTGACCGTGATACCTCGCGCCGCGCGGCGCTGCACATTGAGCAAGAGGCCGTTATAGCTGGCAGTTGGCCCATCATCGAACATATCCACGGCTCCAAACTAAGTGCCGACCGCCGGATTTTCCAGGCTTAATATACGACGCTGCTGCGTATTGGCCTGAGTGGAGCATGGGTTGTACGGAACTCCAGCGAGAGTGCAGGATCCCAAACTCAGAAATACAGCCTGGTTCACGGAGTTAATGGCCCACAGGTGTGCCGTGTTACTTCCGACATAGCTTCCCGATACCAGCCAGTTCGACCCGAATTGTCTCTGAATGCTGAGGTTCCATTGCGAAAGCTGCGGCGCTTTCAAGTCGGGCCGGATGACTCTAAAGGGTGAAGCGGGCGGGAACGGGGCATCCTTGCCTCTCGAAAGCGGATAGGGATTACCTCCCGGATAGTTCGCCCATGGATCATCGATCTTCACATTTTGCAGCGTGATCCTCGGACTAAGCGGCGGGATGTTTATTGGTGCCGAATTGCGCAATCAAGGGAATGAAGTCGTAGAACAGGCCGTATGCCGCGCGGACGGACGTCCGTCCATCCCCTGTCACATCCCAGGCGAGAGCCAGGCGGGGCGAAAGGCTTCCCCATTGTGTATTCTGGACCGAATTTTTTCCGACGCCCGGGTCCCCGATATGGAAAACACCCGGAGGCGCATTTGTATATTGCGCGGTCTTGATTCCTTGCCGGAGCTTGGCGAGATCGACGAGATATGTTGTGCCGTCCGTAAACTCGGCCGGAAAGAACGGCTCTCATCGGACGCCGTAAGACATCGTCACTTTCCGCGTCGCCTTCCAGGTATCGGAAGCGTACATCGCGAAGAACCACTGCGAATTGTTGTGGGTTGTCGGGTTGTTCTGGAGAAATGTCGCAGCGTTGCCGGTTAGAAAATCAGCATAACCCAATCCGAGAATGGAGCCATTGAATGATGCTCCGCCCTGCGGTATCGACTGCACATAATTCACCTCCATCATTCGTAACAGGGATGTGCCGAAAGCCAACTGGTGGGTTCCATGAACCCAACTCACGTCATCGTTAACTCCATAGGTATTGACGACCTGCTTGAAGTTCTCACCTCCTCCGCCTGCGCCAGTCTGAAGAGTGACGCCGCCTGTTACAGCCAGACCGACGTAAGAGGGGTCAGGATAGCCATACATCTTCGATCCCAGCTTCGGCCAGGAAGGCAGATCCGGAAATCGCGACCGGAAGCTGTATCCGCGATTGAGAGCCACGCGGAAAGCATTGACTGTGTTTGCGCCGAGAAGATATGTGTCGCCGAGGGTGAACGCATGTTCCCTGGCTGTTTGCTTGAGAAGGTTCGCGAATAGGATGTTCGACTTGTCGGCGTCCCACCGGTTGGGCTGGTTCAGCGCGCCGCGGTCGAATAAGTAACGCCCAAACACGGAGTGCTTCGCGGTGAACTGATAATCCATCTTACCCACCGCCATGTTGTAGTTCTCCGGTGCGGGAACGCCGTACACGAGTCAACCGCACGGATCCGAGGACGACGGAAGCAGCTTGGCGGCCGCAAGCGCGACTTTGCTGAACTGCGCCGGATCGATGCGGTTGTTCGCAAATGGCGAACGAAGCGATATCTGCCGCCCGGCATTGCATGCGGGTAAAGTGACTGCCGTAAAGTCGCCCGCCAGCATCGCTGCTGTCGGAACAAAGGTCAGAGTTCGGAGGGTCGCCGTAATCTCGACGCCAGGCAATACCGCGCCGCTTTGATCTCTTACTGTTCCGTTGATCTGAGCAGTTCCCTGCGCCCAGAGCGGGACGATGCTAACCAGAGAAAGGAGCAATGTAATCGAAAAAGCGCTGACAATACGCTTCATGATTCCCCCTTGCGGTAACTACGCGGCTACCGGTCTCTTTGCTGAAGACGGTCGATGGATGGATAGGCGCTTATAGAATGATACGGATGTGTAAGTAAAGTGAATTGGCTTCGGCCACGAAGAAAGTCGCGAGCCGGTCGTTAAAGCCACTGAATCCTTTGACAGCCGGTGTCAGAACACCGACGCGACTCCCCTAATTTCAGAACGAGCCGTCCCCACCTGTGCGGGCTCAACTCACTGCAATCATTAGAGATTAGCCGCTCAAGCGGCGGAACATGCTACTTCCCACGGGCGGCAGAGCAATTGCCCTATAAGCCCTCGATTGCGCAGCGTAGAAGAACTGCGCCGGCAAATCGCTGCTGTGTTGGCTCAGGAGGGGCCCCAGTCACGTGCAAAAACTAGTTTTGGGGATACTCCTCGATGCTTTCCGGCACGATTATCTCCGCCATACCAATTTTCTGCGCAAGCTTGCCGGCAAGAGCTTTACGGGGAAGCTGAGAGAGCAATTTGGTTTCTGCCCTCGCGCGGCTTATTTCGGAGGGTTGGAGCCTGGGCAGAGCGGATTCACGAACATGTATTGGCTGGACCCGGCGAGGTCGCCGTTCTCCATCGCGCGCTTCTTCGATGGTGAAGCCATCCGCTTTGATGAGTCTCTCCGATGGAAGGCCCGAGCGCAGGTTGATGCGATCGCTGCGACGCGCACCACACCTTTCGCGGCCACGTACGCCAGAAGCGGCACCATACCCTTCAATCTCCTTCATCAATTCGATGTGGCGGAAAAGGTGGCCCCGTGGGATCCCGGAATCGGTTATCGCTCGATCTTTCACGCGCTCGACGAAAAGAGCATTCCGTGGTTTGAGTGTTCGTGGCCCGTCTACGATGGTCTGAAGAAGGCGGACGACCCGTCCATCCTCGAACACACACTCAATCATTTGAAACCTGAGCACAGGTTCGGCTACGTCCATTTCAGCAATCTGGATGGAGTGGGCCATACGTATGGTCCGGGATCGAAGGCGTGTGTCGAGGCGATACAGGCCCTTGACAAGCAAGTCGGGCAACTCATCACCTGGTGCGCGGAACGGTACGAGGCGCTGGACGTTGTCATCTTCGGCGATCACGGCATGGTGTCCGTAGCAAGGAACGTGGACATCGCTGCGGCGATTCAGACTCCCGGGCTTACGGTTGGCCGGGATTTTACGTGCTTCATCGACTCCACGATGGTGAGGTTCTGGTTCCACACACGGGCTGCGAGAACACAAATAGAACGGCTGCTTGCGGGCATTCCCGACGGGTACATGATCGACGAGCGGATGCAGAAAGATCTCGAGATCGAGGGCTGCGATCCTCGCAATGCAGAACTGTTCTTCATGGCACATCCGGGCATCCAGTTTTTCCCGAACTTCTTCCAGGAATCCGGACATCCTCCAAAAGGCATGCACGGCTATCATCCGGATTGCCCGGACAATCAGGCATTCTTCCTGACACATCTTCATGGACAGGATTTCTCCGCGCCGATCGCCACTGTAAAGGCGACGCAGGTATTCCACACATTCTGCGACCTGCTGGGCCTCAATAACATCGACTTCGATCGTTCGCTCTCAGCCATCGATGCGAGATATCGCGTCGCGGATGCGGCGCGATTCAGTGAAGCCGAGGACGCGGAAGTGAAGGCGGTCGTAAACGACCACATGACATTGCTCGTGAGCCATATCCGTGAGACGGCGCCGGACGCACAAGCGGTGGTTCTGTCCGGCAGCTTCGGGCGAGGAGAAGGCTCGGTGCTGCGCGGCGACAGCCGCCCCCGTCCGCTCAATGACTACGACGTCCTTGTCGCGTGCGACGAGAGTTTGCGGACGCCTTTGAAAACAATGGCAGCCGCCATGGCTCCCCGGTTGGGGCTCGATTGTCTGGATATCGTTCCTTTGCACCCGAACTGGTTCGATAAGGTCAATCTCACGATGTTGACGTACGACCTGCGCTATGGCAGCCGAACGATCTGGGGCAACGAAACGCTTCTGGAATCCATCCCGCAGTTCGCCCCTGCGGACATCCCTCTGTGGGAAGGCTACCAGCTTCTCCTGAATCGGATCGCAGGCCTTCTCATCGCCCTCAAACCAAACCTGCTCAGTTCGGATGACTGGAATCAGGAGGACTCCCGGTTCCTCGTTAATCAGATGACCAAGGCCGGTATGGCGATGGGAGATTTCCGCCTGTTGTCTTTAGGCGATTACTGCAGTTCTTATCGGCAACGGTTGACCCGTCTGAGAAGTTTGCACAGGGCGCTCAACATCGGCGATGACGAGACACAGTTGTTGGAGCGCGCATATAGTTTCAAGCTCTCGCCAGATTACAAAAGCTTTCCTGCCGGATCGTTTCTGCCGGAGCTTTTGCGGCAGTTGGAAGGTTTCTTCGTGTCAGCAACCCTACAGTTGCTCGGCTCGGCTGCAGGACCGACAAAATCCGTCGCCGAAGCCGTTTCCCGATGGGAACAACAGTACGCTGCCACGGTCGGCGAAGAGATGGCAACACTGCGCGCTGCGATGGTCCTCTTGCTGTTCTCGATCCGAAAAGACTTTGGGCTGGACGCCACGATGTTGCAGGAAGCCGCCAGCCGATACCCCGGCACATTCGATGATTCGTCAGGACTGGAGCAATACGCACAGTTGAGATCGTTCTTAATTCAGAAATGGGAAGAGAAATGTCATTAATCAGCGTCGTAATTCCCTGTTACAACCAGGCACGTTTTCTCGGCAAAGCCGTGGAGAGTGTCCTGTCACAGAGCCACAAGGAATTGGAACTCATCGTCGTCAACGATGGTTCCACGGACGAAACCGAACGGGTCGCGAGCCAATATCTCGCCGATCCGCGATTCAGGCTCATCAACCAGAAGAACGCCGGCCTGCCGGCCGCGCGAAACCGCGGGTTGAGCGAAAGCCAGGGCGATTTCCTCAACTTTCTGGACTCCGATGACTGGCTCGCCCAGGACATGCTCCGCACGCTACTGACGACGCTTGATCAGAATCCCGAAATCGCTTTTGCGTACTGCGACATCCAGATCGTGGATGCGGCAGGTGCGCCTGGCGACACATTCAGCGTCGGCGCAGCGCGAGAAATCCTGAATGGCGACATTTTCGGCTCTCTGGTCCAAAGCGGCTACTTCCCGCCTCATACCGTTCTGATCCGCCGATCTGTCCTCGATGACGTTGGCCCGTTCGACGAACAACTCGGCGGGCATGCGGATTATGAGCTGTGGCTGCGCGCAAGCGGCAAAGGACACCACGCTTTATACGTCGACCAGAAGCTCGCCTGCTACCGGATTCACGGCAACAACATGAGTTCGAACCGGCAGCACATGTTCTCAACGCGCGAAGCCGCTCTGCAGAAGATCTCGCGGATGTATCCGGAACGGTTCGGATCGGCCGTGAATCGGATGATTGAAGACCGCGAGGAGATGTACCGCGCGCACACGTGGCTGAACACACACTATGTCGAACTCAAAACATGGGTGGACGAACTGCAAAAAGGCAAAGACTGGCTCGACGGGCAGTGGAACACGCTGCGAGTCGTAGTCGCGGAACGGGACAAGACAATTCAATCGCTTCGCCAGCGCATAAAGGAAATTAACGGATGATCAGCACTACCAACCCAGATTACTCCAACACGCCGGTTTCACCGGCACGGCCTTCATTTGGCTGTGTTCCTCGAGAACACAACCGGGCTCCCCGGGTGACAATCCTTACTCCCTTCTACAACACTGGAGAGGTCTTCCATCAAACCGCGAGCTCCGTGATGCGCCAGTCCTTTCAGGAATGGGAATGGATCATCGTTAACGACGGCAGTACGCATCCGGAAGCGCTTCGTGTCCTGGCCGGCTATCGGAATTCCGACCCTCGCATCCGCATCATCGAACATGGGGAAAACCGCGGCCCTTCAGCTGCGCGAAACACGGGCGTCAGGGAAGCTCGATCGGAATACATCGCCTTTGTGGACAGCGACGATCTTCTGGAACCCACTGCAATCGAGAAATGGATCTGCTTTCTGGAATCCCATCCCGAGTGTTCGTTCGTTTCGGGATATTCCGTCGGATTCGGCGCCACCGAATACCTGTGGTCGAGCGGATTTCATAGCGGCCCCGAGTTCCTGCGACAGAACATGGTCAATATCACTTCGATGATTCGCACATCCGTGTATCGGGCGGTCGGCGGATTCGACGAAAACATTCGCCGCGGACTTGAAGATTGGGAATTCTGGCTCCGCTGCGCGCAAAACCGTTACTGGGGCGACACGATCCCTGAGTATCTCAATTGGTATCGCCGTCGGAAAAACCATGGTGACCGGTGGGAGCACCTGGATTCGAACGAGCAGTCGCGAGCCGCTTCTCAGGAAATACGGAATCGGTATGCGGAGTTACAGCACTCATTCCCGACCGTCACCTACAAGCCTCTGGAAATCTATCCCCGAGTGCAGGAAAATACGGCGTTCCAAAACCGCCTGCAAAAGGGAAAACGCCGGCTGCTGATGATTCTTCCCTGGATGACGATGGGCGGCGCCGACAAGTTCAATCTTGATTTGATTTCGCAGCTCAAGACGCTGGGGTGGGAGATCACGATTGCTACCACGCTGGAAGGCGACAATTGCTGGTTGCCCGAATTCGCCTCCATGACGCCGGACATTTTCATCCTGAATCATTTGCTGAAGGTGACGGATTGGCCGCGATTCATCAGCTATCTGATCGAATCCAGGGACATCGACAACGTTCTCATCTCGAACAGCGATTTCGCTTATTCGATTCTGCCGTATCTAAGGGCCCGTTTTCCGAACCTTGCTTTCTCCGACTATTGCCACATGGAAGAGGAGTACTGGAAGGGAGGCGGCTACCCACGCAAGGCTGTCGAGTATCAGCAGTTGTTCGACATGAACATCGTCAGCTCCGAACACCTCAAACAATGGATGGTTCAGCGAGGTGCGGAGGCGGATCGCATCAGCGTTTGTTATACAAACATCGACAGCGAGGTTTGGAAACCGCTGGCCGAAAGCCGCCGTACGATTCGGCGCAAGTACGGCATCGCGGACGATACGCCGGTCATTCTATACGCCGGAAGGATTCACGCACAGAAACAACCAAAAGTCTTCGCTTCGACCATGCTTCGTCTCAGAGATTCCGGGGCGAACTTCGTGGCGCTCGCCGCGGGGGACGGGCCTGAATTCAAATGGCTCCAGGGATTTGTTCGTGAACACCGCCTGCAAGGCCACGTCCGCCTTCTGGGAGCGCTTCCGAATGACAAGGTCAAACAGCTTCTTCAGGCTTCGGACGTATTTTTCCTGCCTTCTCAAATGGAAGGCGTTTCCCTCGCAATCTACGAAGCTATGGCGTCCGGCGTAGCAATTGTCGGCGCGGACGTGGGGGGCCAAATCGAACTCGTCACGTCCGACTGCGGCATCCTGATTCAGAGGAGTTCCGAAGACGTCGAAATCGAGATCTATGCTTCCACGTTGTTGAAGATGCTTGCCGATCCGAAGAAGCTGCGTTCGATGGGAGAAGCGGGCCGCAGAAGAATCGTCGAACAGTTCAAGCTGAGGGATATGGGAGTCCGAATGCACGAGCTGCTTCTGCAAGCCTCCGACTGGAACCGCTCCAGGCCTCAACCTGGCGTCAATCGCGGTGTTGCACAATCAACATTGTCCATGTCCATCGATTACACCCGCATCGAAAATCTCTTGCGCCAGGTTTGGCAGGTCTACTCCTGGACACAGCGGCACCGAACTCACCTCGACCTGATGTTTCCCGGAGACAAGGTTCCGGTGATACCTGCTCAGACGGGGCTGCAACAATCTTCGGAAACCGGCAGTCTGGCCAAGCTGCAGTTGATGGAAGACGGGATCTACAACTTCTTTGCGCATCTGCCCGAGCGCGCGCTGCACGCTTATCTCGATGACAATATCCCCAGAAGATCTCAGCTGCTCGGAGACATTCAGGTGATGCGGCAGCGCGTTCTTCCGAGCATTGCGCGATGGCAGGAACAGAAGAGCCGCGTCTACATCTATGGCTTGGGAACGCACACTCAGGTACTTCTCGGAACATGCCCGGCACTTATGCCGCTTGTCCGCGGGTTCATCGATAAGAATGCCGAGGAACCGTTCCTCGGAATACCGTGCGTGAAACCGGAAAGCATCAACGGCGATAACGCTGACGTCATCATTTACTCATCGAAACGGTGGGAAGCAGACATGTATGCCAACCTCGCGCACCTGACGACTCAGGAGCACGTGTTGATGTATTCAAAGCCGGATGAGCAGCCGGCTGCCGTTCCCGTACATGTCGCGATTCCGAAACCAGTCGTCGCTGGGGAAGTGAACTATCGATATGACGACAACCTCATTTACGATATGGGCGTCAACAAAGGCGAAGATACCCGCTTCTACCTGGAAAAAGGCTTTAGAGTCGTCGGCGTGGAGGCTAATCCGACGATCTATCGACGCCTGCTCCACGAGTTCCGGGACGCGTTGAACGACGGCACATTTATTCTCCTGAACGTTGGCGTCTGGAAGGAACGCGGCACGTTACCCTTCTACGCGAATCTCGACAATGACCACTGGAGTTCCTTCTCTGCCGACCACGGTTGCCGGCACAACACGAGATTCGAAGTTGTGAACATCCCTTGCATCACGATTCAGGACCTGCTCGCCGAGTACGGTGTTCCCCGCTACATGAAAATTGACCTGGAAGGGGCCGATAAGATGATCGTCAATCATCTGCTCGATGTTTCTATTAAGCCCAAGTTCATTTCGGCGGAAGAGTACGGCGTGAAAGCGCTACACGACCTGCATGGCGCCGGCTACCGCGCGTTCAAGATCGTGGCCCAAAGAGACAAGACAGCTACCATTCCACCCAGTCCATCAAAGGAAGGTCACTACGTCTACAAAACGTTCACAGGATACGACTCGGGACTGTTCGGGCTGGAGCTCCAGGGAGAATGGATGAGTTATGAAGAAACCATCCGGCACTACACAGGGGCTGTGCGCGACACCGACGGCCTGTATGTAGGCCCGGAGCACGAGTGGTACGACATTCATGCTCAGCTATAAGAGTTCGTTGTATACCGCTTCATAGCCTAATCGCATTTGCTCGAGGCTGTAGTGGTCCTGCCAAAGCCGCCTCGAGAATGCTCCCATTTTCAATCGCTCGGATTCGGCGAGCTCAGCAGCCGCTCCGAGCGCTTTGACAAGCGAACCGAGATCACCCGCACGAAATAAATAGCCTGTCTGCTCCGGACGAATCACTTCGGCGATCTCGGCAATGTCGCTGCCGATCACCGGCACGCCAGCGCGATAAGCTTCTAACACCGAAAGCGGCAATCCCTCATCCATCGATGGCAAGACGAACCAGTCCGCAGCGCGCAGGAATCGGGCGGCGTTTGGCTGGTATCCGAACATATGAACGCGGTTCTGAAGCCCATTCTGCTGAATCAGCGAATTCAGCAACGGCACTTCCTCGCCCTCACCCACGATAGCGCAGGCGACGTTCGCTGGAGTCCCGCCATGCGCAATGGCTTCAATCAGGAGACGCTGATTCTTGCGAGGCCCAACCGTTCCTGTACACAGCAGAACAACGTGCCCGCTGGATTTCCACTGTCGCAGTCGCTCGATGCCGGCCTCGTCGGCAGAGTGGGCCAACGGTGGAATTCCATAACGTACGACGCTGATGAGATGCGGATCCACTCCCAATCGCTCCAGGAGGCGCTTCGATGCCATCGACGGTGTGATGACCCTGTCGACGGACTTCATTAAGGCAATGTCGGTTGCCGCTTGCGTCGAATCTTTTCGGATACCCCATCCGTGCATCGTTTGTAAGACCGGGACAAGACGCTTCGTGGCCGACCGTATCAGCAGCCCCAGCATGCTGGGTATGGCGGCATGAGTATGAATGATCGATAAATGCGCGACGTCCACCGCGTTGCGAATATGCTGGAATGCCGCGATGTTGAGCGAAATATCGCGCTTGAACGTGGAGTCGGTTTGCAGAACGCGGACATCGCTGGTTGCGAGCCGATCCAGCCACTGGGGATAGTTGCTGTAGTCCTGCTCTTCGGTACGGCTCGTAACCACGGTGACCTGATGTCCTCGAGCGGCCTGACTGCACGCAAGTTCGGCAATCGCCAATCCTGCTCCGCCCTGAAGGAAGGTTGTGATGTGCAGAATGTTCACTGAAGGACACACCTCACCCGGCTATTGCTTGTTCCATCAGCTGTATTCCCCACTGGATCTTTTTCTGAATCGTGCCGGAATCGTTCTCGAGCAATGCCTGCTTGGCCACGAGTTCGAGGAAGGCCGAGATGCAGCCGCAGTCCTGACGGCGTAACCGCAAAACGTCAAGGAAGTGCGTCAGCGCCTTATCCGTCGTCCGCTGGATACGATATCTATCGCGGAGTATCGCCGCAACATCGGTTCGACCCTTGTCAATGAGCCGAAGCGCTTCGCGCAAGGGAAGTATGTCGACCCCGAGGCGCAAAATGCCGCCTTCCGTGGCATTGATGAATCGGATGTCCGGGCGAGTGCGAATCTTTCTCGAAAAGAAATCCCGGTACGCGATCATGGTTTCAGTCGTGTGCACGAGCTCGCCCCAGATATCCATCTCTTTCAGCGGTCCGGACCACTCGGCCGAAAATGGCAGACCATCGAAAATCGTATGGCTCGCATAGGCACGACCCCACGAATAGGCAAAATCCTGACCGATGAAAATGACCGGATTGTTGCCCATGCGGCAAGCCAGATCCAATGCTGCCGTGGCGACCGAGCCCCACACTTCGAGGGAACTCTTCGCAAAACCAAACTTCGCGAACAGCGGATCCGGAAACAAACCAAGGCCGAACAGGAAGCGCCGGTCCGCGGATTCCAGGACGGACGGCTGAATGCCCTGTTCGGCAATCAGGTAAACCTGCTCAGGCACCGCGCCGGCAATATGGCGGGCATTGAGTTCGCTCGGATCCGCAGCCATGACGGCATGAGGAGTGATGCCGGCTGCGAGGAGAGGACGGAGTGAAGTGTCCATTGAGAGGATGAAACCGCGGTCTTCCGCGCCGCGGAGATCGGCGATGTTCCGGTCCAGAGACGGTCCGGCGGAAACGATCACAAGCGGTACGTTCTTGAACTGCCCGAACAGCCAGCCGACGTCGGCGGATGCCTGGAATCGAAAGTTTGCCAGCGCGTTCTGGAAATACATTTCGCCGTTGCGAAAATGCGTGAGGAGATTGGCTGCCTTATCCCGCAGGCATTTCCGGAAATCCGCCTTCAGAGATTCGAGCATTTCCCGATCCTGGACAGCGGCGGGAGGCCATTCGATCCAGAGGAAATGGTCGGTTTCCCGACAACCGTTGAGAGCCCAATCGTCAAAAAACTGCCGGACTGAGTCGCCCACAACGAATTGAAAAACCCCGTGTTTTAACGCTTCCCGGGTACCGGCATGAGCGCGGGAAATCTCAAAAAGGCCCGCATTCGGCTCAAAAACAATCACGCGCGTGCCCGGCTTCATTCGCCTTTGGAGGACTGCACCGCAGTACCCCAACCCCCAGCCAAACAATAAGATGACGTCCGCATCTTCGACTTTCAGCGCCGAACAGAACTTATCTGCCTCACGGACCGGATCATACGGGCTGTGGTACGGAGCGCCGTTCACCTCAATGCTTACAGCACCAGACCGGGCCGTAAATATGCTAAGTTTCCCAGGATCCATCATTCCCAGTGACTGCACGCAAGCTGCCTTAAGCCAGTAGCAGAGCGCAGACGCATCGAGTCAGAAAATCGTTTCCTTAAGCAAATCCAAAAGATATTGCCCGTAGCTGCTTTTCGCGATCGGCGCAGCCAATGTTTCCAGTTGTGATCGATCGATGTAGCCCATACGGTAAGCGATCTCCTCTGGACAGGCGATCTTGAGGCCCTGGCGCTTTTCGATGGTCTGCACGAACAGCGATGCCTCGACCAGCGATTCGTGCGTCCCCGTATCCAGCCACGCATGCCCGCGCCCCATCACGGTCACGTTGAGCGCGCCCAACTCCAGG
>Ga0137394_10002522_pt1 | contig 13543 bp, 15 predicted proteins | sample czobulk116metaG_FD_108278 | JGI IMG/M metagenome (GOLD analysis project Ga0137394, IMG submission 108278) | Vadose zone soil microbial communities from Angelo Coast Range Reserve, California, USA - czobulk1.16 metaG | ecosystem: Environmental > Terrestrial > Soil > Vadose zone | place: USA...
GCGCATTGATGAAGTGCCGATTACTCCCGAGAAGGTTTTGAAAGCGTTGCGCGAGAAAGCAAAAGGCCGCGACGCGCGATACGGCCCCGCTTCAGTTCCCTTGGTTGAATGGCCCGAACCTTTGCGCGTGCTAACGCCTGCTGAAGGCGGCGACGGCCGCGAAATGCCCCGGGTGGCGGTGCACTCCTAGATATTTGCCAGAGAACTTGCATGGAACAGAAAACCACATCAAGCGAAGACGAATTGCGTTCCCAATACAACCTCCGCACAATCCGTATCGTTGCGCGGAGTGACAGGACTGCGCTGTCGGCAAATGACAGCCAGGAGGGGAATAAGCCGTTGGGAGAAGTAAGAGTAAGAGTTAAGCTCACGAATGGTGCCGATGAAGTCATGGTTCGGCGAGGATTGCTGGCGGCCGATAAGATTCGCAGCTACGAGGCGGATGCACTGGTTGATACAGGCGCAGTCCGATCTGTTCTGCCAATTCATGTCGTTCAACTCCTTGGTTTGGCTGTAATCGATAAAGCAAGAACCACCTACGCCAATGACGCGGCAGAAGACGTCGACGTCACTGAAATGGTCGGCATTACATTACTTGGTCGTCGCATAACTGAAGAAACGCTGGTGCTGGGCTCCGAAGTGTTGATCGGACAAACCGTCCTTGAAAGTTTGGACCTTCAGGTTGATTGCCTCAATCACCGCGTCATACCCAACCCGGCGCATCCCGATCAGCCAGTGATCAAGATCAAATGGACGCGCGAAGCGCGTGCGTTTTCCCCATCTCGTTAAGTTGTGCAATTACCGAACTTCCACAAAGCTGTAGTTGAAATCGAAAAGCTGCGCGATTACAGCCTCAATCCCAACCATCCTGTCGGACAACATAAGGCCGGGTTTTCAAGGCCGCGCTGGGCATAACGCTGAAGGATGCTGAGTGGTTGCGCGAACGCGCGCTTGAGATATCAATGAGTGATAATGCTAATCCAGGCGCTGCCTCTGTATTCGGAGATAAGTATGTAATAGACTCCGTCCTTGAATATGGGAAGCTGTCGGCGACCGTCAGGTTCTCCTGGATTGTAGAATTTGGCACCGACTTTCCTCGGCTGACCAGTTGTTACGTGAAGTGAAAGGTGAGCGACAAATGGATAATATTCAAGAAAACGATCTCGTGGCGCTCCTGGTCGATAAACCCGAGGCAGGCCTACATCGCGGAGACGTTGGGACCGTGATTCAAGTCTTTGAATCAACGACTGATCATCCGGCTGGATTCATTATTGAATTCGTCGACGAGGCCGGGAAGGTTCGAGCCGAAACTGACATCACCGATCACACCCAGATTGTGAAGCTGCGACTTAAGCTCGATCTTGAGGCAGCTTAACAACAACTGGTTGAGATGCCCGTGAAGTTTGCGTTCTTATATGGGATCCGAAGCGTCGATATTGTCGCAAGGCATAAGCGCAACGATATTCTGGAATCCGCGCCCGCGGAACTGTCAGAAAATCTCTTCTATGAGCGAATCGCTTGAGCATTGGGTTGGCACGTCGAGGATTCTCGCTCTGGTCTTCACGGATGTTATTGAGTCCACCTCTCTAGGGAGGGCTCTTGGAGATGAACGATGGATGATTGTGCTTCGGAAACATTTTGCTCGAGCACGGTCCTTAATGATTTCCGAGAGGTGCTATGAGATAAAGATGATTGGTGACTTGTTTATGGTCGCTTTTCGTAGCGCTATCGATGCGCTGGATTTCGTCGTGGTATTCCATGCCGATACAGGTGATCAGTGCGTAAGAATTAGGGCCGGAATTCATGTAGGACCAATACGGGTTTTTGAAAACGATTTATTTGGGATGATGGTCAACTACACGAAGAGAGTTGAGAGCACTGAGAACGACGCCGGTTTCATCGTAGTAAGCGATGAAGCAAGAAATCATATTCACTCTGAAAAAGGCTTCACATCACTCAAGTCTTAAGTTTAACGAGAAGCTGGTTAAGTTTAAAGGATTCGAGGAGCCTCAGAAGGTGTGGCGAGTGACTTATCCAGGAATGAGCAAGCTCGATACTGAGAAGAGGGTGGCAGCAATGAAGGCTCGACTGGTTAAATCATCATGATGCGCTTACCCAAATTTGATTACCGCACCCCGCGAGAAATCGCGGAGGCGGTAAAGATCATGGCTGGCTCCGGTCCAGAGGGGCAGTTCGTTGCCGGCGGCACAGACCTCTATCCGAATATGAAGCGCCGTCAGCAAACTCCGCGCACGGTGATATCCGTGATGCGTGTGCCGGAGTTGAATCAGATTTCAGGCGATGGGAATTCAGGAATTCGAATCGGCGCATCCGTGACGCTCACAGACATAGTTGAACATCCACTCATCAATCGCGACTATCCGGTTATCGCTCATGCCGCGCGCACCATCTCGACTCCAATCCTGCGCAACATGGGAACGATTGGCGGCAACCTGCTGCTCGACACACGCTGCAACTACTACGATCAGAATTACGAATGGCGCAAAGGGATAAACTTTTGTTTGAAAAAAGACGGCGATGTTTGTTGGGTGGCGCCGGGGAGCTCAAAGTGTTGGGCGGTGCAGTCTTCAGATCTGGTGCCGGTAATGGTAGCAATTGGCGCGAAGTTTCGTTTGGCATCGACACTGGGCGAGCGAATGATCGATGCGGCGGGGTTCTACAACGACGACGGAATCGATTATTTGAAAAAGCGCCCGGACGAATTGCTGGTCGACATTCATCTTCCTCCGCTCAACGGCTGGCGTGCCTCATATCAAAAGCTTCGCCGCCGGGGCGCGTTTGATTTTCCGGTGTTGGGAGTTGCGGCATGGATCCAGTTGGACGAAAGCAAAAAACATGCGGGCGAGACGCCCGCGGTCCCAGTAAAAAACGCCCGGATAGTTCTCGGCGGCATTGCTCCGTCTCCGATCGATGTGAAGGAAGCAAGCGCCGCGCTGATTGGCCAGCTTTTCGATGACGATCACATTCAGGCCGCCGCTGAAGCTGCCTACATTAAGGCCCGCCCTCTCGACAACACCGACTTCGTCATGAATTGGCGTAAACAGATGACGCGGCAATACACCCTTCGAGCACTGCAGGAACTGGCTACCCCATAGTTAGGGCGCTGGTCTTTGGTCTTGGGCCTTTGGTCTTTGACTCTGAGGCGGACATAATTCCAACCTCATGACAAAGACCGAAGACCAAAGGCCAAAGACCAACGACGTTGCTGCTATCGTCCTCGCTGCCGGTCGCTCCCAGCGGATGGGAACATTCAAGCCCCTACTTCCTTTCGGCCCAACAACTGTAATCGAAGCTTGCATTGAATACCTCCGCGCCGGCGGAATTGAGACTGTAATAATCGTCGTGGGCCAAGACTCTCGCGCTGAAGAACTGAAACACCACCTCAAAGATGCTCATGTTATTTTCGCAATGAATCCCGATCCGGCCAGCGAGATGAGCGCTTCAATCGTCTGTGGACTTCGCGAGATTCCCGAATCGGCCACGGCAGTAGTGATTACGCCGGCCGACCATCCCGCAGTGCCCGCTGAAGTGGTTAAGATCCTGGTCGATGAATGGAAGAACGGAGCCAGCTTGGTGATGCCGACCAACCAGGGACGTGGCGGACATCCGGTGCTCATCGATTTGAGCTTTCGTGGTGAATTGCAAAACCTTGAGACAGGTCGAGGTTTGAGAGGATTTTTTGATGCTCACAGCAGTCAGGTCAGCCGTGTATCCGTTGATTCGAATTACATTGCGCGCGACATGGACACATGGGAGGATTACCTCGCTTTGCACCAGGAGGTCTTTGGCGTTTTGCCGCGAGAACCAACGTCTTGAGCGAAAGACCAGGACGATACCAAGCCATCAATAACGGCGAGACCGATGCCAACTAAACGGCCAAGCTACTCATCTAACGCACTGCCCCTCTTGAAGGACGGCAAAGGAGAATAAATGTTTCTAACAAACCGAAGACCTTTATTGGCCCTGCTTTTGCTGATTGTGCTGGGATCGTCGCTGGCACTCGCGCAAAAAGGGCCGGTCGAATTTTCCCTACGGTCGATTGACGGCCAAACGATAACTTCTGACAGCCTGCGAGGTGAAGTTGTGGTGTTGGCTTTTGGAGCCTCCTGGCTACCGCTTTCGAAAACACAGTTACAGGGTGTCAGGAAACTGGCTGATGAATACAGCAATCGCGGCGTCGTAGTTTACTGGGTAAGCACTGAGTCGGAAGATCCTAAGTCAAAGAACTTCGCGAGTGATGACCAACTGCGTGCCTTTGCGCAGAAGTATGGTCTTAAAGTCACGGTGCTCCGCGACCCAGACGGAGCCACTTCAAAGAAGTTTGGTATTGATCAGTTACCCTCAATAGTGATTATCGACAAAGCGGGCAATGCCAGCGAGCCCATCGGCGGGCTCGATCCGCAGGGTAATCTTGCCGGGCAACTGGCATCGCGCCTCGACAAAGTTCTCTAAGCCTTAGACTCAAGTGAAAACGTTTTCAGGCCGCCTTTCGCGAGGCGGCCTTTTCGTTGGGATCCAGACCAAGTTCTACTCATGATCATCCACAGATTACGCAGATTGGCTAAACCGACTGAACAACTCCTTCGGCTTTCAGTTTCCTTTTAATCTGTGTAATCTGCGGATTAATACCGTTCACGGTCTGCGTCCGTAGACAATTTGACCTTGCCCCACACATCGGAATCTAATAACGTGCTAATTCGATTCTGTTTCTTTAAGCGCAATGACCTTCAAGCTGATTAATCCGGTTTCACTCGGCTCACCGCGCGGCTTCTCGAATGGTGTTTTGACCGACGCCGGGGGCAGATTGCTGTTTGTTGCCGGCCAGGTCGGCTGGGACCGAACCCAGACGATTGTTAGTGAAGACTTCGTCGAACAATTTGATCGCGCGCTGACTAATGTGATTGCGGTGATCGCTGAGGCGGGCGGCAGGCCGGACCAAATTGCCCAGATGGTGATCTATGTGACGAACAAGACCGAGTATCTCGAACACCAACGCAGCGTTGGTGAACGCTATCGAGTCCGAATGGGCAAACATTTCCCCGCTATGGTGCTAATCGAAGTGAAGGGCCTGCTCGACGACCTGGCAAAAGTGGAAATTGAGGCCGTCGCCGTTCTAAATCCTTAACCGCTTTCTTAGTGATTGATGTTTACACCAAAAAGTTTCCTTATTGAAAAGAACGCGAAGGGCGTGTTAACAATCACGCTGAATCGCCCGGAACGCTTGAATGCGCTGACGTTCGAAGTCTATCGAGAGCTGACGGACACCTTCGCGGCGTTAAGAAATGAGACCGACGTACGCGCAGTCGTGATCACAGGGGCAGGCCGGGCCTTCTGCTCCGGTGGCGACGTGCACGACATCATTGGCGAACTCTTTTCGCGCGACATGGAAGGCCTGCTGGAGTTTACGCGAATGACTTGTGAACTGATCCAAAACATTCGCACGCTTCCCAAGCCGGTCATTGCCAGTCTCAATGGAACAACGGCCGGCGCAGGTGCATGTATCGCGCTCGCTTCAGACCTGAGGCTCGCAAGTGAAGAAGCGAAGATCGCTTTTCTTTTTGTGAAGGTCGGGCTTTCAGGTGCTGACATGGGCGCCGCATATCTGCTTCCGCGGGTGGTGGGTCTCGCAAAAGCCACAGAGTTACTCTACACGGGAGACTTTATTTCCGCCCAGGAAGCAGAACGGATTGGACTCTACAATCGCGTTGTACCAAGTGAGCGATTAGCATCGACAACACTCGAAATCGCCGAACGCCTGGCCCAGGGTCCAGCTTTCGCGCTCGCCAAAACGAAAGAGATGCTAAACCGCGAGTTGAATATGAACCTCGCAGGCGCACTTGAATGCGAGGCGCAGGCCCAGGCTATTTGTATGCAGCATTCCGATTATCGTGAGGCGTATGAAGCGTTTGTCGAGAAACGACCAGCCAAGTTTCAGTAATTATTTGAGCTTCGTTCTTTGTACTTTGTTCTTTGTGCTCCAGACTTCTTAGACTCTCGCCCTCAGGAGTCGCCCCGTTTAGATAGGGCACTTGTGCCCCGCGCGGGCGGACAAGTCCGCTCTCTAAACTGATATCATTAGATTACCGGTATGGATAGATTCATCGAACAGCTGCCCTTCATTACTGCCGAGCATCGCACCTTGGCAGCAGATATGGAGGAGTTTGTTCAGGAGGAAATTGAGCCACGCGCCGCGGAGGAAAGCGATGGCGATGCACATCTCCGAGAATTCGTGGCAGCTCTCGCGCAAGCAGGCGTGTTGCGTTATGCAGTTGCTTCGGCCGGCACAAAATTGGAGGTCCGTGCGCTATGTCTGATTCGTGAAGCGCTCTCATATTCTTCAGCTCTTGCGGACCTCGCCTTTGTGATGCAAGGACTTGGAACCTATGCGATCAGCCAGGCAGCTCCAGAACATGTACGCGATTTCTGGGTTTCTCGTGCGGCGCAAGGAAAGGCAATCGCCGCCTTCGCTTTAACCGAACCTGACGCCGGCTCTGACGTTGCCGCTATCAAGACGACTGCCCGGCGCGATGGTGACGCCTACGTGATCGACGGCCACAAGCGTTTTATTTCCAACGCCGGAGTTGCGGACTTCTACACCGTCTTTGCCAGAACCGGAACGGATGACAACGGCCGCGCTTCATTATCTGCATTCGTTCTCGGCGCAAAGATGCCTGGCTTCAGCGTTGTGGCGCGTACCGAGATGATCTCCGCCCATCCTATCGGCGAACTCGAATTCAAAGGTTGTCGCGTTCCGGCCGACAACATGATTGGAGCGGAAGGGGATGGCTTCTTGTTGGCGATGCGCACCATGGATGTCTTTCGCGCAAGTGTAGGCGCGGCCGCCTGTGGGATGGCACGGCGTGCACTCGACGAAGCGGTACGCTACGCCGGCAGCCGCAAACAATTCGGGCGACTACTGGTCGAGCATCAATTGATCCAGGAAAAACTCGCTGACATGGTAACCGAACTCGACGCGGCCAGACTGCTGGTTTACCGAGCTGCCCACTTGAAGGACAGCGGAACAACTCGCGTGACGCGCGAAGCCAGCGAAGCGAAACTTTTCGCAACTGAGGCGGCCTGCAGGATCATCGACCATGCAGTGCAGATTCACGGCGGCGCGGGACTCGTGCGCGGTAGCGTAGTTGAAAGACTCTATCGGGATGTCCGCGCGCTGCGAATTTACGAGGGGACTTCTGAGATTCAAAAACTGATCATCGCTGGCCAGCTTCTGAAGGAGTAGGTAGGACAGACATTCTTGTCTGTCCCTTTTGTAGTCTCAAAGAGCCTCGGATTTGAAAGAACGAAGTAAATGTCCAGTGGGCAACAATCGGAGTACTTGAAAGCTCGACTGCTCAAAGATCAGCAATTGCTCGACGCGATCAAGGCCAACCTGCCGGAGCTGGAACGGTTACTCGAGCCTTTTCAAAGCCTATATGAGGACGGCATCTATCGCTTCTATCATCATTCGTTCAAGGTTTATCAATTACAGGATTGCACGTCGAGTGGCGTTGAGATTTTCAGGAACATCGGTGAATCGACGGGAAGCGTGCTTTGCGAATGGTTTGAGCAGATTGTCATCTCTGGCACTGCGGTAACATGGAACCCAGATCATAACAAGGATTGGCTGCTCCATACTCGGCCTATCGTAGAGGCCTTCCTTCACACAAGATACTTTCTCGAAATGATGATCAAGTATGGCCGAATGGATGCGGCGCCAACTATGCTTCCGACGGGGTGGGCGGCGATTCTTGAGCTTTATAACCAGCGTTAGTTTAGGCATGGATAATCGACATGATCGGCGACGAGTAGGACAGACATCCTTGTCTGTCATTACTACTGTGGAAAGCAGACAGGCAGGAATGCTTGTCCTACTTAAATGAAAATCAACATCATCGGCGGCGGCCCGGCAGGATTGTACTTTGCAATCCTGATGAAAAAATCGAACTCCAAACATCAGATTACAATCTATGAGCGCAATGGGCCAGACGACACGTTTGGTTGGGGAGTAGTTTTTTCGGGAAAGACTCTCGCGAATCTGCGCGCTGCGGATCAGGAATCCCACGAAGAGATCAATCGCACTTTCGAGGCGTGGGACAATGTTGATGTAGTTCACCGTGATGAAAAGATCTCAATTCATGGCAATAGCTTTTCCGGCATTGCTCGTCTCGAGCTTCTCAAGATTCTGCAGCGCCGTTGCGAACAGTTGGGAGTCCAGGTGCTCTTTCGCACTGAGGTCGCCGACATTTATTCCCTGCGCAGACAGTGCGATTTATTAGTGGCCGCCGATGGTGTTAACAGCACGGCGAGAAAACTTTTCTCGGCTCAATTCCATCCGATCCTGGATGTGCGGCCCAACCGGTACATCTGGTTTGGCACTGACCAATTATTTCATGGTCTGACGTTGACCTTTCGCGAAAATGAAGCAGGTGTCTTTGCCGCTCATTCTTACAAATTCAACAAGACTACCAGCACGTTCATCATCGAATGCGACCCTGAAACCTGGGACGCGGCAGGTTTCCGAGCCATGAGCGATGGGCAGACGCGCATCTACCTTGAGGAGGTGTTTGAAAACGACCTGGCTGGCCAGCCTCTGCGGTCCAATAAATCAAACTGGATCAATTTTCTGCTGGTGAAAAACGGGAAATGGGTCTTTGAGAATGTGGTCATGATCGGTGATGCTTTGCACACTGCACACTTCTCGATTGGATCTGGCACGAAGCTCGCCATGGAGGATGCGATCGCACTGCATCAGTGCTTTGTAACTACAGGAACCGCCGGCAACGCCCTTCGCAAGTTTGAGTTAATACGCAAGCCAGTCATCGAGGAGTATCAAGCGGCGGCCTTTGAAAGCATGCGCTGGTTTGAAAATGCGCGGCAATACATAAACCTGAGTCCGATCGAATTGGCCTACGCGCTGATGACGCGCAGCGGGCGAGTGGATTATGAGGATATGAAACTTCGCGACCCAGATTTTATTGCTCGCTACGAGGCAGAAGACAACTCGATACTGGGACCGCGGGCGTCCCGCCCGCATAGGTAACCCAACATACTTGTCTGATTCATGAGAGGGTTTTTCGAAGTGCGGCGAGACTATGCCTCGCCGCTTGCGGGCGGGACGCCCGCGGTCCCAGTATTAGACCTACGCTTTCCATTCGGGGGCCAGCAATCTACGCCGTCCATCATCGACCTTCGCGATCCCCAGTTCATCTAATTCAACGCGGTCCCAAAGTTTGCATGTAACGGGTCGATGCGCCTGATCCAGTGCTTCGCAGTAGTTTGTGTAAGTACATCGCCTGACCTCTTCGCCTCTTCCGAGTTTCACTTTTACAAACCAATCAGGATCGGCGAGCGCCTGGCGTGCTAAGCCAACGATGTCAGCCTGGCCCGCGCGCAAAATCGCCTCGGCCTGTGCGAAAGTACTAATACCTCCGGTCGCTACGATCGGAGTTTTGAACCCTGCCTCGTTGACCGCGCGTTTGATTGCCGCGACCAATGGAACACTGCGGCCAAAAGGTCCAGTCTCATCGGAAAGAACTGTGGGCATGCATTCGTAACCGCTCTGCCCGGTGTATGGATAAACCGCCTGTCCAACTTTGGGCTGCTGTGCGTCCTCAAACTTGCCGCCCTTGGAAATCGAAAGAAAGTCCATGCCCGCGCGCGCAAACTCAACGCCGAAATATTTCGCATCATCGATCGTATTGCCGCCGGCGATCACTTCGTCGCCTAAGAAACGAACGCCCACCACGTAATCACCGCCAACCGCTTTGCGTACGGCTGCATAAACTTCAAGTGGCAAGCGAACACGATTTTCACGCGATCCTCCGTAGCCATCATCGCGTGTGTTAAGCGCGCTCAAGAACCCGGCCATAGTGTAAGCGTGTGCGTAGTGGAGTTCCACCCCATCAAAACCCGCCTTCCGCGCACGGCTTGCGGCTTCGGCAAAGATGCCGGGTAATACCTGTGGCAACTCGCGCACGTGTGGAAGTTGCATGTCTGTGACGTGTTCACGATAACCAAACCGAAGCGATTCCAACTCACGCGCGTCAAGCACGCGATCGAGCAGTTCCTCCGGAGCGTCATTCAGAAACTTCCGCACCTTCGTTTCAACCGCATCCAGCCAACCTGTATCTGCTGTAACTTCCGCCAACTTCTCTCGATGACGTTGATTCATCTGCAGGAAACGCGCGAAATACTTCTCTCTTTCCGGCCGTCGCTTCACACTAAGAAAATCGATGATCTGAATGAAGAGTTTGGTCTCCGCTCCGCTCGCAGATTTCACCGTCTCAACCAGCTTCCTTAACCCAGGCAGGAAGCGATCGTGACCGATGCGCAACAAGGGACCACTGGGAATATCGCGAACCCCGGTCGCTTCAACAACTAAGACACCCGGTCGTCCTTCAGAAAAACGTCGATACCAATGAAGGTTTTCCTTAGTTACAAAACCATCTTCTGTCGCCCGCCACGGCACCATTGCGGGCACCCAAGTGCGACTTCGTGCTTCGATGTCGCCGATTTTGACCGGCTGATAAAGAAGAGACCTTCGCACTTCCTCGGCGGTGGGCCAGCGCGTCTCTGGAATAGCGTGCTTGATCGGGTTCTTAAACTTCCACATCTTAATGAGTTGACTTTACCACGGATAGACCGTTGAGCCGTTTCGTCCCGGACTAGAGTTTTGCGGCTTTGCCGCCCGATGTGCGGAAGGGCTCCGCCCTTCCGTAAGTCCCCAGACTCTGGGGGCTGCGCCCCAGTTGTATGATCAATGGAAAAGCCCGGGGCACAGCCCCATTCGTTGGGTCGCATCAGGAAGGGCAGAGCCCCTTCCGCACATCAAGCGGCAGAGCCGGGATACAGAAGATCATTTGTCCGCTGTTATGGTAAATTAAGCGCAGATCGAAAACACAATGGAGAATATCTTGACCGACGAGTTACTCAAGTGGCGTCTTGAGTTTCCCATTCTGGGAAACACTGTCTATCTGATCTCCCACAGTCTGGGAGCAATGCCGAGAGAGACCTTCTCGCGGCTTACCGACTACGCCGAAACCTGGGCAACGCGTGGCGTGCGCGCGTGGGCGGAAGGCTGGTGGGACATGCCTGTCACCACCGGCAACGATGTGGTGCGGATCATTGGAGCGCAGCCCGGCAGCGTTGTTATGCATCAGAATGTCTCAATCTGCCAGTCGCTTATTCTCTCCTGCTTCGAGCCGACGCCTAAGAGAAACAAAATCGTCTATTCGGAATTGAATTTTCCTTCGGTGATGTACGTCTACGAAGCTCACGCTCGCGACGGGAAACTGCGAATTGAGACTGTTAAATCAGATGACGGTATCACTGTCTCGCTTGATCGTTTCCTCGAAGCGATTGACGAAGAAACGTTGCTGGTTCCCTTTTCGCACGTGCTCTTCAAAAGTGGCTTCCTGCAAAATGCCAAAGCCATAACTGAGCGCGCGCACGAAGTGGGCGCCATGGTTGTGCTTGATGCTTATCAATCAGCCGGCACAGTTCCCTTCAATGTAACCGAACTTGACGTGGATTTTGCGACTGGTGGTTCAGTTAAGTGGCTCTGCGGTGGCCCAGGCGCAGGTTATCTTTACGTGCGTCCGGATCTTCATCAGACGCTACAACCGAAAACTACGGGTTGGATGGCCCATGAAGCTCCTTTTGCCTTCGACCCCGAACTCAAATACGCGCCGGACATCAGGCGGTTTCTGCATGGCTCGCCTTCGATTCCTGCGCTGTATGCCGCACAGTCGGGTTATCGAATAATTAATGAAATCGGTGTTGATAGGATACGTGAAAAGAGTGTGCGGCAAACCACTCGCTTGATTGCGCTCGCCGAGGAAGCCGGATTTAAGGTGACGAGTCCGAAGAATGCTGCAGACCGTGGCGGCACAATTACAGTCGGCCATGACGACGCGGCCGCTATTACAAAGGAACTGATTCGTAGAGAGTTCATTGTCGATTATCGGCCTGGCGCAGGCGTTCGTATCTCACCGCATTTCTACACAAGCGACGAAGAATTGGAGCTGGTCATTTCCGAGATGAAGGAGATTCGGGATACGAAGGCGTATCAGACGGCCGAAGGAGTCGGCGCCGCGTTTTGAACTACGTAAGATAGCTGTGGGTATGAAGCAATTTTTTCGAGTCAACTGATTTCCTGCAAACAATCACTACCAACATATATGTCTAATGATTACGGTCAGCATTCAGCTCTTTCCTACAATAAGTATCTAAAAGTGCCTGACTTGATCGGGCTGCAGGAATGTCTGTCGGATCCGTCGCATCACGACGAATTGCTCTTCATCACAATTCATCAGGCCTACGAGCTTTGGTTCAAACAGATTCTCCACGAAATCGACGCGGCCATCGTGTTAATGAATCAGGATCGGCTACCTGCGGCCGCGCGTACGATGCAACGTGTGGTTGAAATAGAGAAGCTGCTGGTGAAACAGATTCATATCCTGGAAACCATGAGCCCTATCAACTTCCTCGGATTTCGGGATCAACTCAATCCGGCCAGTGGGTTTCAATCAATGCAATTTCGGGAGATTGAGTTTGCCTCGGGACTAAAACACGAGGGCCTGTTGAATGAGTTTCGCGACGATGAATTCGCTTACGGTCGTTTGCAAAAGCGTTTTGAGGCGCCAACTTTGGCAGACGCGTTCTTTGCGACGCTGCAAAAGCGCGGTCTGGACGCGCCAACGGATCGAGATTCCAATACTACTGCTACCGATGAGGGCGAACGAAAGAAGCGTTACGAGAAGCGCACGAGAGCGGTGTTGGAGATTCTCACCCATTTCGAGGATCGCTATGAGGAGTTTCAACTAGCTGAAGCTTTGTTAGAGCATGATGAGTACTTCTCACTGTGGCGCTCACATCACATCAAGATGGTGGAGCGGATGGTGGGTACAAAGCGCGGAACCGGAGGCTCGGAAGGCGTCGGCTACTTGCGGACTACGCTCGACAAGAAATTCTTCCCCGAACTCTGGGAAGCGCGCACCTACCTGGATACCAAGCATGGCGAAGGTGGTTGTCCTTTTGCCAAGGGGGTGAATTAGTGGCTCAGTCAACGTGTTAGAATGTGAGCCTGAATTACAAACAGGAGTTAAAACAGAATGTCACGAAATGTTCAGTACGTTACCGATGCAAACGGCGAGCGAACGGCAGTGATCCTTCCCCTCGACGAGTACGAAGAGTTGCTCGAAGATTTGCACGTTACTCGCGTGGCTGAGGAAACAAAAGACGAACCCACCCGTCCTTTTAGTGAAGTCCTGGAAGAGCTACGTAATGCCGGCCAGATAGATGTATAGCCTCGTTATCACCTCGCGGGCAGAGCGTGAGTTGAAGCGGTTCGATAAGCCAACAAAGAACCGTATCGTTATTGCTGCCCTCCGTCTCGCAGATGATCCTCGTCCTCACGGGTGCCTCAAAGTAAAAACCGGTGAGAACTTGTGGCGCATCCGTGTTGGCGATTGGCGTATTGGTTACAAGATCGATGATAAAGAGCAGACCGTAACAATAGTCA
>Ga0137394_10002523_pt1 | contig 13541 bp, 18 predicted proteins | sample czobulk116metaG_FD_108278 | JGI IMG/M metagenome (GOLD analysis project Ga0137394, IMG submission 108278) | Vadose zone soil microbial communities from Angelo Coast Range Reserve, California, USA - czobulk1.16 metaG | ecosystem: Environmental > Terrestrial > Soil > Vadose zone | place: USA...
CGTGTACGCGTAGCGGACAAAACGCGGTGCTTACTATCATTATCATCTCGAACTCGAAGGCGAGAGAACTGAAGCGACCATGTCCCGGCCGCCACAAGAGTCTCCAACTACATCGAATAGTAGAGAAAACACAGCATCTGGTCCCACATCTGTGCAGGGAACCCCAACAACGGAAGGGGGAGATGGGAACTTTGGTTCCAATGAGGACATGCAGGTACGTCGTGGACGGTTACCGCCACTACTAAAGTAATATCGTCGTTGACACATATGCGCTATTGATACAGGCACGAATCGGGGAGGCTGAGGAGCTCAAGCAAGAGGGAAACGATCTGTTTCGTCGTGGCAAGTGGGACGAGGCGTTGCAAACCTATCGGAATGGCCTGGCTCAACTTCCGAAGAGGAGAAACCCACCGCCGCCGCCATCTCCTCCTCCAGCCACCGACGAGGAAGGCGAAATACCCCCACCCGAAAGGGATGCTAATCGTATCCCCACAGACGCCCAAAATCAACACGAATCTACTGTTCCCTCTGACGCGGATTCTCCGCTAGAGCGCGAATGTGCGAAAGCACGGAGTGTCCTCAACGCGAATATCGCGGCATGTCATGTAAAACTGGCGAGTACTCACGCTCACGATTTCAGAACCGAGCCGAGGTTGACGGCTTTCTTATGCAGGGTGAAACCGAGGATGCCGTTAAAGCGTGCACTGAAGGTTCGCTATGGGCCACTGTGGACATGAACGCACCATTCGAGCGCGCACTCAGCTTTGCAGGATGATCCCTCTTATGTCAGAGTGCTGCAACGACGTGCACAGTGCAACGAGAAGATTGGGTCGTGGTCTGCGCTTTCTAGCGTAAAGGAAGGTATGCAAATATCTGCACGCTTTTGGGACTCGCGCTAAGTCGATAGCGTAGACTACAATACACTCATTACCCTACTGCCTCCTTCGTCTGATCAGGTCGCTGAGGTGAAGCGATCTTTACGATTGCTCGAGCCCCGTCTAGAGGAAGCCCAGAAGCGAGAAGTAGGCGAGATGGTGGACAAGATGAAGGGCCTTGGCAATAGTATTCTGGGTGAGCGACACATCGCGACTTGGAAGGAGACTAGCTGAAGCGGGCAACCCAGGGCGATTTGGCTTATCGACTGATAACTTCAAATTCGAGCCAAACGGTCAGGGGGGTTACTCGTTGAATTTTTCGCGATAGTAGGTTTTGTAATGGACTTGCCTAGTGGAGGACGGTTGTGGGGTTCCGAAAGATAGTCACGCGGTCGAAGGGGTATACCTGTTCGGATGTGAGTTGCAACGTATGGCAACTGGACCAACCCTTACCCTCGCCCAGAGAGTGCCGCGAACCAAGGACAATGGCACTGGTCCATAGTCTCGCGAGTCGCGTGACGTATCCGCGTTATCTCCCATGAGCCAAACATGTCCCCTCGGGACGACCACATGCTCTGAAGAATGAGCCTTTGAACCAGTTGGATCTACGCATACAATGTCTCCGGGTAATCCGAGCAGCCGCTTGCACACCAGGCGGCCAGGTGTCAGGGGCGACTCGAATGTGACGAGATCGCCACGTTTCAGGCAACCAGGGTTCAGCCGGAAGGAGAGCCTATTCTCAATGATGGCCTCGCCGTCTTCTGCCATAGTGGGAAGCATAGAAGGACCGCTGACCTGTCCGAGTGCCTATTAGATTGCTAAAGTCGATAGGGGGAAGGGGGGGAGAACGGCAACAGACCAGTTGAATTGACCCCACGTAATTGAGGAAGAGATGGAAGGCGCAGAACGCGTTGACGACCTGAGGGGTGGAAACCTATCAGCCTGAACGTCCACAGGCGGGACAAAGAATGGAAAAAGCGGACTTTGAGTGCCCCAACAACGGATGGTTTGAGACGGCGAAGGACGCTTGGTTGTGTCCATGGTGTCATGGATGGCAGGCCGCAAGGGGTGTCATCGGATCCCACCGGGCCGTCCATTTTATTGACTCAGGCGCTCACAAGACTCGACATCTTGGGCCGGAACATGTCAACTTTCAAAAGAAAGACAAGCTCTATAACGGTGGGCCTCCCTGCAGGGACGCGGCCCTCGCCGTTCTCACCCTCCACTATCCTAACATCTTCAGGCATAGCCTCTTTGGATGATATCCTCGGCGGCGGCCTGCCTTTGTCCTGCTCTCTACTTGTCATCGCTCCAGACACCCATTCATCCTATGGGGAGCTTGTCCAAAAGTTTTTTATTTCTCAAGGGCTCGCTTCAGGACAGAAAGTCTGTGTTATTGACGATGAACCTGACCGTTTCGTTTCTGGATGCATGTGGCATTCAAACGGGACCTCGTCCCCCTCCATGACTACAGGGGAAGACGATGGTAACGAGACCCATCATGAAGTTGCTAAGGTTGAAATTGCCTGGCGATATGAACACCTGAAACCATTTCAGACAGGCGTGCCAGGACTCGGATCCAGATTGTACGTTAACTAACTCGATCAATGGACAGCATACAATTTTTTTTTCATGTGCTAGCTCCGCAGATGATTTCTGCTGCGCATTCGACTTGACATATACAGTTCCAGCTCATGTGCTCGATCAGGCAATCAAATCCTCACAACTGGTCCTCGTGGATGCTTCAAGGGATTGGGCGGGGCTTATTGATGGCGTTGCCGAGAGCCTAGCCTCTTCCCAAGACGTACAACCTATTCGGATATGTGTTCCGCTCCTGGGATCCCCAAGTTGGGGAGACCCACGTCCCAAGGTATGGGTGATCTTTTGCGGCACTCTCCCTTTCTTGCAATGTCACACCCTTGGAAAGGATGTCTTACAATTCGTATACTCATTGCGTACCCTCCTGTGGAGGTATCCACATGCGTGTGCTTCGGTGGGCCTCCCGCCGTACATGTCGGATGATAGATGGGGTGGCCCTGGCTGGCTCAACAAGCTCGGTTGGCTTTTTGATGCTTCAGTAACCCTTGCCGGTTTTAGCGGTAAGAAAAATGGGGACCTTTTTTTCGCATCCTAATTATCGACGAGTAGATCCGTCCTTGTCGCTTACCTTCCCGTCATATCACGGATCTGTCCACATTCACGCCTTACCGACACGGCATAGTCTGCTTCCGGCCAGCGATAGGTCATCTACTCTACGGGGGATCTCATCCGTGTCAGGATCGAGCGGTGGAAGGGAAAACAACATTGCATTCAAATGTACGAGGAAACGGCTCGTGTTCGAGATGCACCACCTGGATGTAGAAGGCGGGGTGGGTGAGCGGCGGACAGTAGCAGATACGGGGACAAGAGAGGGAGAGAAACCCGGAGCAGGGTGGAAGGGAAAGGCCTCGTCAGGGGGAGGAGGAGCCTGGATGGAGGTGGAGTTAGAAGGAGAGACAAGCATCGAAGCCGCGGCCCCGGCCGAGAGGAAACTTACAGGGGGTTTGGCAAAAAAGAAGAGGGTCACGTTTGGGGAAGATTTGTATGACTTTTGATTAAGTTGACAGATTGAGAAGTCGTCGCTCCGCCTTTGTCCATCGGGCAGATCCGACGTTCATAAAAAAATTTGGATTCTTTCGGGTGGTCATCATCAGCATAATCATCATCGTCGTAGTCGTCGTCGTCGTAGCCGTCGTCCTTGTCGTCGTCGTTGCGGGGGTCAAAAGTGGGATTTGGTGATACAAATACAAAATGAGCGAGCGAGTCGTTTAAATAAATAAATGCGAGTGGTCGGAATGACAGCCACGGTTACGCCACGCTTCGAGTTGCTCCCGACCACTTGAATTCACTCGCTCCCTCGCTCCGCTCTTTCCTTCGTCGCATACATCTCCTTTATGTCCCTCCTCTTTTTCACCTGACATGCACACAACCTCCCGCTCCCGTTCTCTCTCCCGTCCACACACTCCAAATCAACATTCTTCTTCCTCAACTACTTCAACGCACAACATCAGCCATGACTCTGAAGAGTCGGATTGGTCGCTCCCATACGCATCACATTCCTTCTCTCACTCTCGTCCCCCTTCAACCGCACATTCTGTAGACTCGCCCGTCACTGTCCCGCAAGACCCCGTCCCACCACTCCCTTCCTACCTGCCGAGTCCCTCGTCTGACTCTGATGAAATCCCCTATTCCGAATCTAGTCCTCCTCGACCCTTTCACGGGCTCCCCAAAGCCTCAACTCTCCCTGATCCTAACCAGTTCCCAGACCCATACCCTTTTCGTCCCCACCAATACCTCAGTTCGGGTCCGCCGACGCTCTCCTCCGGTGGTTCATCCATCGCTTCAGCTCGTTCTTCCGCTGCGTATACCAGTTCCGGGAGCGCTCTCGCTTCCGGTGACTACGGTAATCATGTACACATCGCGTCTCATGATGACGACCAAGCCATTGGTGTCGGCATCACCTCGGATGACGTCGTCCATCTCGCGAACCAGGACCCGTCCATGTCCAATTCCTTGTCCCATTCGAGGGCACCAATAGACCAGTCTCGATGGTCCCAATCTTACTCGGGTAGTATACGCTCTCGTTCATCTCTCGTGCGTAGCAACAGTAGTAGCGGGCATGATAACAGTACGTCAAGTATCCAGCAAAAAGCCGGTGACTTGAGCTGGCAACCCGTTGATGAGCGTGACGAGGTTGAGCTTGTTAGCGATGCCGATACCGAGGATACCGACTTCCAAGTTGATGATCTGCCTGAGGATGAGCAGGAAGAGGAGAGGACATCTGCCATTGTCATTGCCGAGGAGGGCCGCGGCCTCATAGTCCGTGGTGAAGGTGTAGCCGTCGCTGACCTCGTTGTCCAGCCTGGTGAGCGTCATGTGTATCTTCTTCCCTCACTCATCTTGACACCTCTGCCACAGGGACGACCCATATGCTCATTGGCTCTTCAACTACCCCCAGCGCTTTGCCGGCCTTCCTGATAAGTGTCCTCCCTAATATCAGCACCACGTTATTGGCTCTAGACATATCTGCAAATTTCCTCGGCGCTCTCCCTCCCGCTCTGGAATCCTGCTTTTGCTTGGAAGAACTGAACGTGTCATCCAATCCCCTCCGGGCCCTCCCTCTTTTCATAGCCCAGTTAACATCTCTTCGCGTTCTCATAGCAGATTCGACCGGACTCACCACGCTCCCTGCCCCTTTGAGCGTATTGGATAAGCTGCATATCCTGAGCATAAGGAGAAACAAGATGTATTCCCTTCCCAGTTGGCTTTGCCTTTTGGTATCTCTCCAGACTCTTCTTGTTGACGGCAATCCATTTCATGGCCCGTGGAAGGCTTTAATGGAGCCGCTGCTTGCCAAGAGCGTTCCCGGTTTATCCTGCACTCCTTCCACACCGAGTTTTCCTCATCCCTTCGCTGCCGGTCAAGACACCGATTCGAACACTGACACAGACGGAGATGACTCTCAAGTCCGCCAATCTGACGGTCGAATCCAGGAAGACGAGGATACCATAACTCCTGTTCGTGCCCCAGTGTTGGGACGCGCGGCGACTGCACCTAATTCAATAGGCACGGGATCTACGCTGCCTGGTCATGGTGTGACGCGGACGCGGACCGTTCCAAACTCTTCATACCTTGAAAAAAACCGAGGGAACTTGAATGCTCCTTCCCGCTCCTTACGTGGTACCTCGGTGCATAGCAACGGGAACGGGAATGTACCTCATTCTGTCCATGTCGATGAAAAGGAACTTCGCCGCATGAAGAGTGCTGGTGAACTGCGCCAGCTATCTGCTTCTGGTTTTTCTTCTACTAGCCCTACCGTATCTCCAGGTCTCATCGCACGCCCTCAATACCTGACATCTGCCTCGTCATCGAACCTACTGGTAAACTCCAGGTCTGGGTCACTCCCTCAACGCTTCGCCACAGTTGGCCGTCAATCTCAATTCCGCGGGCATGGTGATCGAAGCCCGTTCGATCCTCACAGCCCTGGGGATGAGCGGTTTGAACACGCCGCAGCCTCTGCGCCGTCACTAGAACAACCTCCAGATGTTTCTGACTCATCACGGCCTCATATTCCTCCTCGGAGAGATTCTCTGTATGAAACAGACAACACGGCTTTGCGCCAGCGCAGTATATTGCGCAAGAAAGAAGACAAAACGAAAGAGCAACCAGGGAGATGGGGCTTCTTGAAGAAGATGTCAATGGGAAAGTTAAAACCAGACGCACCGGTCCCGAAGCCATCCTCTGCCTATGCGAGGCCAGGCATCACTCCCCTCGCGAATGTCGCAGAGTCAACGTCTAGCACAACACCCCTGTCCATAGTATCGAGTTCGAATCAGCTATCTCTAATCGACGTGCGGCTATCGTCAACAGGTTCCCTTGGCATGGAAATTCCGGGAGGACCTCCAGAAATTTCGGTTTCTTCGTCCAAACCTGAACCAAAAGAAGACGCGGGATTGAACGGGATTGCCCCATCATCGAGCCCTTCGCTGCCGTCGTCCCCTAGTTTGCTTTCTGTCGTTCCTTCGTCTCCCAACCTTTCTCTTCAACCCCCTTCGACTCGTGTCGCAAAGAGGCGCAGTTTCCTCCCTCTTGGAGGGCCTCCCACTCCCACTCCCTTGCCCTCTCCTGGGCCGTTGACTCCTGGTAGCCTCGCCACTACTGCAAGTGATGGAGAGCGGTTCTTGACCCCGAGTCCTATTTCTCCCGAGCCCGCTGAACAGACACAGCGTCGAGAAGAGGACAGAGCCCGTGAAGCATACACCCGCGCTCTTCGGTCGGTCATGGCCTACTTGAGGGACATGAACGACCTCTCAGTGACACAACTTTCTCTCATGAGCATGTACTCACCGTCGACAGCCGACATTACGGGCAGTGGATCTCGTCCCCGACGGCCCACTGCTGCCGACGGCAGTCGCGTGGTTTCTGATGGCACTCTTAGCTCACCTGGTTCTGTCGTCGCTTCCCGCAGCGGCAGTTCAGACCAACTGCGATCACCAGAGTCCATCGCGCACTTGCGAAGTCTGAATTCAAGTCAGACAGCTAGCATTGCGACAACAGACAGTGTGGGATCCGCTTACGGAGAAGAACGTAAGTATAAGGATGATGGCGGCAGGCGAATGCGTGTTGTCAAGGAGATTGTTGAGTACGTAGCGATTATCTATGTGCGGTAACTTATCTAACTGGGCCTCCTCTAGCACCGAACGAACGTATGTCAAGGGTTTGCAAGAGCTCGTCGACATTTATATTAAGCCAGCGGCGGCCCCGGCGACTCCGGTGAATATCCTCGGCGGCGTCAGTTCCACCAAGGAAACGGTCATTCCTACTGCGGAAAGAAGGATTGTATTCAGTGGCCTTGACTCGCTTTTCTCCTTTCACAAGGATATATTCCTCCCTGCTCTCGAACTCGCTGCAAACCCCGTACTCCATCCGCAGACCAAACAGTCGGAGCAAGAAATGGAGGCAATACTATCAGCCAATGCAGCTAGGGGTGTTTCCAGGACGTTCGTTTCGCATGCTGCGTTTATGCGGATGTATTCAACGTACATCAAGTGGGTAACAGTCTAGCTCTATGTGTGTACGAAAGCAACTTATGAGTACCCCAAGCAATTTCGACCACTCCGTCCAGCGCATCAAACAATGGGTGTCTGATCGTCCTGGGACAGCGACGGGTCCATCAACCCATTCGCCTTCTCTCACAACTCAAGCGGCTGCTGGTGCCAGTGGTTCTACAATTGCCTCAGATTCTTCAAGCGGTCCACAGTTGACGTCGAGCCAAAGAAAGCGTATCAAAAGCTATCTAAAGCGCTGCCGGTTAAACCCTCGCCACTCACAGCTGAACCTGGAAGGATACCTCCTGCTGCCAGTCCAAAGGATCCCACGCTACCGCCTTCTTGTTCGTCGCGTTTCTTTTCCTTCTCATGAATAGTTCTCACTACTTTACAGTTGGAGGAGCTGGCGCGGAGCACGCCCCCCGCGGAAGGTTATCTGGATCCACTTGACCAAGCCCTGGATGAAATCTCATCGCTAGCGACGAACATGAATGAGGGCAAGCGTGAGTCTGAATCACGGTCGAAACTTGTCCAATGGCAATCAAGGATCAGAGGGAAATTCCCGAGTCCCCTCGTGCAACCTCATCGGTGAGCTTGCTAAACAATGACAGGCAATACCTGTGAATGTTCATTTTACTCATAGGCGGCTTATCATGGACGGCCCTCTTCTACTGACGAGGGTTGTGCGCAAGGTTACGATTGGCTTTGAACTGATCAATGGACAAGGCGACGCCACCACGAATCAGGTAGAATGCCTCTCTCCAGAGCAAACACCGCGCTCCCTTCTCGGAATACTCTGCAACGATCTGCTGGTATTGTGTCGTGACCCATCGGATGGGAAAGACCCCCTTTCGCATGTCGACCTTTGGGCGGTCCTTCGGATGCAAACTCTTCCGCAACCCGCGAGTATTGTTCACGGCAATGGTGGGATGCCTCTTCATCTTCTTTGCCCTTTCTCAAAGTCTTTCTTCCCCAGTCCTCCGCATTGTCGATAACAAGGCCATCCTTTATTTCGAAGCTTCCTCGACATCTGTCGCATTGAATTGGTTCCGAGGCATGTTCCTTCCTCCACTCCCCTAATCAATGGAGACCATGACCTCTCCACAGCGATCAATCTTCACATCCCCACCTCGAAGGCATGAACCCTGGCGGCTCTCTGTTTCCTGTTCACATGTACACGATGTCCTTGGAGAAAGTCATTTTCATAATCATCATACATACATACACTCTTTTATTTGAATCCGTCCTATCATTATACGACATGCATCTTGCGCTCGCATAGTTTCAGTTGGCCAGCTTTTTACCGTAACATAGCATTTTTGTGGTATGAGATCCATCTTATGATTCAAGAGTCCTTTCTCGACACAATTTTCTGATGTTGACGCCCACCGTAACGCTTCCGAATAGTTGCTGAGGCTATTTGATGAAAAAAATAAGCTACTATTATGGTCACCCAAATTGCTACATGTGACAAGCCTTAGATATCGAACATTACAACAGGACGATATGCAGCTAGTCTCAGTTTCAGACGCTCACCACTCACATCTGTTGAGAGGTTGAGTGGACGCAAACAGGAAGATTCGACTAGGTGACTCACCAACCACTGCCAGATGGCTTCTGCCTTGTTTTTTGGTGGGGGTTCATCGTAGGTTTCTGCCTCGATCTCGGCGATTCCGGTGTAGAAATCCATCTCTGATGGTTGAACAGCAGGGACTCGTGTCCAGAACTTTGCGCCGATGTACATGATGGGGAACAACACAAACGGGAGGTAGTTCGTGACGAAGTCAGCGGTGTTCCAATGGCCCTTGATGAACACCGACCAGCCGCTGAACTGTGTAAACAAGTTTTTTGTTAAGAGTCAGCGTACTTAATCTTTCTCGAAACGCGTTGGGAGGGGGGTGGATGGATGCTCAGAGCGGATGAGGGACACGCACAAAGCAGACGACGAGGGTGCCGACGGCACCATACCACGCCGCGTAAGGCTGGAGGGGGGAAGAGAACGGCAGAGTCTTGCGGTCGATTCCTTGGGCCTTCATTCCGGCATAGAAGCGGAGATACGTGTAGGAGATACCGAACCAGGTCATGAGACCCGCGATGGCCGTCATCTGGGAGAACCAGTTGAACACCTTGCCGGAGCCAGCATGGACGCCCATGAAGGCCAAGAGAGAGAACGCTGAGGAGACCGCGATCGCTGTTACGGGCAATCCGTTGCGAAGCGTCTTTTTGAATATCGAGGGTGCGTTTCCGGCAATCGCGAGGCCGTCTACGCGCCGTGTTAGGTAAATGGCATGCACGCGATGAGCTGATTGAGCACGACTCACGTAGTGCGCGTGAACTCGTGTACAGGTCACTTGATGCTGCGGACCAGGCGGAGGTCAGAAGGCATGCGTTGATGATCTGCAGCAATCAGCCCGTTCAATTTCTGACTAGATCCGGCAAATGGAGGGCCTAGGACAAAACGAAACGAAAACGTACACCGGGGAGTGCCTTGATACCAGAACGTTTGATGGCGATGACGAACGGCGACGCTGCGGCCGTTCCGCTCCCCAAAGCAAGGCCAGGGTCATTCGAGGGTACGAGCAGGCCAATGATGGTGACGCCGCCAATATAGAAAAGTAAAATGCGGATGTACACGCGCCGGATGGCCCTGGGCAGGTTGCGTCTTGGGTTCTTCGCCTCACCAGCGGCAATCTAAAATTTTCGCCAAAACCACGCACGTCGTCGAGTGGGTGTCAACTCGCTAGCAGACAAGTCCGGCACGGAACTCACGGCGACGATCTCGGTGCCGATGTAGGAGAAGGCGGCTTGGGTGAAAACTTTTGAAAACCCGAGGAAACGCCCTTTGGCGCCGGCGATACCGTCGAACTGGACGAACGGCCCAGGGTGCTTCCAATAGCGGAACCCGATACGATCGTGATCGGGCCCTCCCCCGAGGTCGAGGATGATTCCCAAAATGATCAAGCCTGGGTGCACGGAGCGTGGGTACGCATGTGAAATTGTGTGGGGAGAACAAAACACTCACCCGTGATGGTGATGACCTTGATTGATGCAAAAATGAATTCTGCTTCGCCGTACGCGCCTAGAGGAGGCCCGAATAGGGTATAGTCAGTCCGCTGTGGAACTTCGAAGAAGCTACTGTATCGACTTCGCGTGACTTGCCTGCGCCCAAAAAGTTGATAGACACCACGACCACCAAACATATCGAGACCCAGGCGGAGTTCACATTCGTGTTCTTATCCCAGTAATCGATGAGAACGGCTGCTGCGCTCAATTCTGCCGGAAGAACGATTGTCCAGTTGTACCAGTAATTCCAGCCCATCGTCTGCAAATGAATATTGGTGATGGTCACACGGCAATATCGCAGAATCACGTACGAAGGAGAAGGCGGGGTCAACGAAGCGTTCCGCTAGTTTGATGTGCCCACCAGGGATGGGAAGATAGGAGACCATTTCCCCGAGCGACATCTGGGAACAATTTTCAGGGCGATACGTACTAGCGAACAGTTCCCACTGACCATGACGCAGTAGCAAATTGTTCCGATCACAGTGTACCCAAGCAAGAGACCGATAGGGCCACCATCCCTCAACGAGTTTGCAGAGCTCAAGAACAGACCAGTCCCAATCACACCTGAACAGACCACAAGGTCAGGCGGTTCTCAACGCGTAGTCACGGGGTGGCCGCCGTACCTCCAATACTTTATGAACCCCGAAACAAAGCTCAGTCTCAGCGAACCCATGCATGCAACTGTGGTAAGCACCTGATCATCGCAACGTGTCTGTTCTTCAGCTGACGCTGCAGGGAATCCTCCTTCGGCCCATTGTGCGACTCGGCATCGACTTTGTCTGATACAATATCCAACCCGGGAGAAGCCTTGTTGCTTGAGTCATAGTCTCCAACAGACATGGCAAATGGGTGTGAGGGGGGAGGGAACTGCGCTAAGCTTTGACGGTCGAAGCCGGCTTTTATGGCACCACTTGAACCATTCCGCGGATAAATAGGCTGGGAACACAGGCACTACGGGACACTCTATTACCGAACAGGAAAACACGGCTGGGGTTCTTTATTCGAATATCTGGAGACGGGCATAGCTTGATCGCATCAGAGCTACCACCGTAGTAGATGACCTTGCCAGATCCAGAGTTGTCGCCTCCAGTCGTGGCACCAGATCCGGGGTTGCCTTTAATGCCATCAAGGTGTCATACAGTTAGTTTCTTTGGCCTGTCACGCACATGCGCATGAAACAAAGCAAATTGAAATGTCAACACACACGACCCCGTTGGGCGTCAAACCTACAGCGCTGGTGAAATAAATAGAACGTCTTGAACCATGTGGATGCGGATACAGTATCGCCACCAATTGCAGTGTCCTCGGCTAATATATAATTAGGTAATATATTATCCAACATCCCCATCTAGATCCCCTGCTGTCCGAATCTCGGGCGAAACTTGGAACAAGCATCCCACTTATTTTTTGGAGGAGGTATCGCATGTGTGCCCGGATCGCAGCGCGCGCGCCAGACGTACGGGGATCGGTTAGATACCACGGCCAAATGGACATAGCACATATTTCTCCCATCGATTCCGCCGAGTGCGCTCATACAGTATCATTCACATTTGCTTGTCCCTTAGATATTTTATTTTCTCCACCAGAGCAGGCCGATGAGCGGCCCAAGAAAATTTAGTAGCACTTGGTATACCATGATAGCGTCGACCCGGAGTAGTTTCTCAACGCCCCCGAAGTTCTCGTGCCATCTGCGCGCGCTGTTACTGAGGTGAGGCACTTAGTTACAATCCAGTACCGACACTAGTCATTGTCTATCGCTCGTCTACTGCAGACGAAGCCCTTCGCGCGTACTCGATCTCACCTATATATCCGCCCTTAATTTCGGAAGCGCGGAGCAGCGGTATGTGCTTCCACCACTTGGCTCCAACGTAGAAGATGATAAGTGGAAAGTAGTTTGTCACGAAGGTTGCTGTGTCCAAGTTATTCCTCAAGAACACCACTGAACTAAACAATGCCAGAGATTGCAGCGTACCATGCGGCGAGAAATATGGAGCGTATGGCGATCCAAGCCTTGCTCTTGGGCACCGGCATAGAAGCGGATGTGTGTGACCGCAATGCCGAACCAAGTCATTAGACCGGCGATAGCGGTATCAGTGAACCACCCAAAGACCTTGCCTGAGCTCGATTGAACACCCCATGAATGCCAGGAACGCAAATGCGGTTGAATAAATCAGCGCAACCCAGGGTAAACCGTTGCGATTGGTGAGCATAAAGATCCCGCAACTGCGAGACCATCTGCGGAATGGTATCAGGAGATTTAAGGACTCGATAAGGATCGTTACGAACAGAGGGCACGGGGAGCTCGTGTACGTGATGATCTAATTTGCTGGGGCGTCAGGCCAAACAAGCAATAGGTGATCATAGTTGCATATGTGAGGTAGAACTAATCCCCGACCACTTAATTGTAATGACGAAAGGGTGGGCAGAGCATCACGAACGGGGTATAAAGTTGAAACTGAACACGCGACAGAAAATACTCATATTCAGGCAAATTAGTCACGTACAGCCTTTTCCCCCTCTGGCTTCCCTTCAGAGGTGGTAGCAGTCACCTTCAGGTTGGTGTTCGCGATGCATTTGCTACAATAATCTACTGTTCCACACCGATGTCAATGTAACGTGCCCACGACCCCCCGAGACTGAGCACGCCAAAACACGGAAATCGCACTGCGAGGTAAAGCTCAACGGAATACGTATAGGCTCCACCAATGGGGAAAGCCACAATCTGGGAGATTCATCTGTTTGTCAACGAGATCGTCCCCCTCACCATACACATGGCTTCCGAGAATACTCGCTTATGATAAGGGCAACTGCGGTCAACGTCCCGGTCTAGTGTGGCTCCAATACCCGCACTCGGATCCTAGGAGACCGCGACCGACTCGGAGATGTGGTGGGTGCGCCTTCGTTAAAGAGGATCTGAAACTAATCGAATCACCTGTCAACCATCCGTGACACTATCGTTCAACCAAGCTGAGGGCACACCTCGACGTTTCTTCGCGTCCACGCGTGCGCCCTTGTC
>Ga0137394_10002524_pt1 | contig 13537 bp, 12 predicted proteins | sample czobulk116metaG_FD_108278 | JGI IMG/M metagenome (GOLD analysis project Ga0137394, IMG submission 108278) | Vadose zone soil microbial communities from Angelo Coast Range Reserve, California, USA - czobulk1.16 metaG | ecosystem: Environmental > Terrestrial > Soil > Vadose zone | place: USA...
AGGTTCATAAACTCGCCCGATGCGTTCCAGCGAAAAACCGGCGCTGCGGCCGTCTTCACGTATTCCCCTTACATTCCCAGCACGCTTCTCCGTTACCAGCACCAGGCGGCGACCGCTGCGCCCGATTCCCACGATACGACCCCGTTGGACCACATCGTCGAGCCATTGGTGTAACACTTCCGCGCGTGACTGGGGCTTCGACTCATGCAAGCGTGCGCGTGCGCTTACGAGTCGTTCAAAACCCGCTACGGTAGACAAAGGCAGATCGCAACCCGCCTCCTCGAGTTTCACCAGAATTCGGTGTTCGCTTTCTTCCTTTGCCTTTTGCAGTTTCATGATCTGCAAGGCAGCATCGCGATGAGCAAAACTCCTTTCCGCGATCTCACGGATTTGAAAGAAGTTTCCGTAGGCATCAAGCAAGTTAAGCAGTGTCGTGTAAGTCGCGCGGAATTGAGAGATCAGTGGATCCGGCTGGGCCTTTAAGAGCTCGGCAATCCTTTGCGGATCCTGATGCAAACCCGGAGCTACGACAACGAACCCTATATTGTCACGTCCGCGCCGGCCGGCCCGGCCTGTCATCTGCTGAAGTTCCGAAGCACTCAACTGCCGCCATCCGCTGCCGGTGCGCGCATCTGCAACCGTCAAGACTACTGTGCGGGCCGGAAAATCAACACCGGCGGCTACTGTCGACGTAGCGAAGATCGCATCGAGTAATCCGGCACTCATCAACTTTTCAATAACTAACTTCCAGGCGGGAATGTGGCCGGCGTGGTGCGAAGCGACACCGCCTTTGATGATGGTGTCCCAATGACGATGGCTGCGGATTTCCGGATGTTGTTCGACCACGCTGCGCATAAGATCGCGCCGCGCTTCACGCCGCTGGTTGTCGGAGTCGCGACGCATCAACGCAGCCTCCGATGCCGCCTGATCGCAGCGCCGTCGCGTCGGCAGAAACACGATAGCCGGAAGCAGATTGTATGAACCGAGCGCCGCCAACAAAGTCGCCGGCGGCATCTCGGGCATGTGTACTTTCATAAAAAGGAAAAGGGCAAAAGGAAAAATGCAAAAGTAACTAAGCTGTCATTTTCTCCTTTTCGCCGTCACGATTATCGAGCCGATGATCTTTGATAATTCCTGAGCCTCAGCTTGCAGTTCCGAAAGACGTCCGGCGGGAATGATTTTCGATGCAGCCAGCAGGCGCAACCAAAAGATTGTTTCGCGTGCTTCCTTTAGAGCGATGGCATTCTTGCTTATGAAGTCAAGTTTGCTTTGCCCTGCTTGAGCTTCTTCCATGTTCGCTCCAATTGAAGTTCCGGACCTCAACAACTGTCTGCCCAGAGTTCGTCCAACGCCAGGTTGCGAATCCAATTCCTGACACAACTTCACAATGCGTAGGGCGAAATCAAAAGTTCGTTCTCTAATATCCTTCATCAATAGCTCGAGACCTTTACCTTTTTCCTTTTTCCTTTTGCCTTTCAGACAGGCGCGCAATCTCGGCGTTTAGTTTCCCGTGCTCACCGAGCAACGGAACTAATCGCCTGTCTGGCAAAAGCATCGCCGCTCGCAACGGAACCGGCCTCGCTCCGGGGCGCGTCACTACGCCGCAGCGAACGCCTCGTACGTCCTCAGTCCAGGCTGCAAACTCGTCTGCGTTGCCTATGGTTGCAGACAACAAGAGAAGTCGAATGCGAGGGGGCGTCAAGATGATCGCTTCTTCCCAGACGTGGCCGCGATCCTCGTCGGCGAGGTAATGCGCTTCGTCGAGCACGACCAGATCTGCGTCTACATCACTTCCGCCTCGCAAAGAATCAAAAAGCTGGTTGCGATATATCTCAGTTGTTCCAACAATCAGTGGTGCATCAGTATTGTCTTTCCGATCACCCGTTAGTATTCCCACCCGATCCGATCCAAACTCGTCAGTGAATTCCTGGTACTTAGAGTTCGTCAGGGCTTTCAGCGGTGTCGTATACCAGGCGCGTCGCCCGGCGTCTAACAATCGCCGAATCTCTTCGCGTGCAATCCAGGTCTTGCCGCTGCCGGTCGGCGCTGTCACCAACACGTCTTCGAATTCAAGCGCCGCGAGTGCTTCAAGTTGGAATGGATCAGGCTGGAAAGGCCCTGTCCGCGGCGTGCCAATTCCTTCCAGGAGCTGTCTGATTTGGCGCGATTGGGACGGTACGTCGCTAGCTCGTTCGGCGTTGCCGGGTGATGTCTGCCGGAAAGGTTTTCGGGCAGCTACAGGGTCATCCTTTGCGTGGTGAAATCGCTTTTTGCCCGAAGGCCGACGCTTCTTATTGAAACCACTGTCCCCTGAACGACGCATGAGTTTCATTCTATCTTTGAGGAGGCTGACCACGAAGTGCTAACGTATATGTCTCGTGACAAAGAATTCGCAACGCATTGCCTTGAGCAAGCGTCTAACATGAGGAACATAATCTTCTGAATTGCGTTTTAATTGAGTATGGCTGAGCTTTTTAAAGATTTCGAAGTTAATCGAGACCCGCAGTGGCCCATCGTTTTGCGACTGTTGGGTGGTTCGGTTGCGGTACATTTGCTGTTAATTGTTTGCGTTCTTTACATTCCTGGCGTTAGGGATGCGTTTAATATTGCCACTCTGATCGCAGATACCAGTTTTGTCGATAAGCCTTATGCAAAAACGGAAATCGGCGATGATGTTCAACTGGTGCAACTGTCCCGCAATAGGTTTCGCTATCCGGATGGCTACTTTGCGATCGCCGCGGGATTGATGCCTCCGCCTGCGCCTATCGTGGCACCGCCGGTTTTCACGACAGCGGCTCCGGCCATGCAATCCGCGCCACCCCCTTTGGCTTTGCCGAGTCCTTCGCCGACCGCACCGCCTTTGCCGAGTCCGGTCACGACCCAGTCGCCATCGCAGACAGTTGCGCAAGCCAACGCGAGTCCGTCTCCAAATCCGAAGAATGGAACCGATCAGAAGCAGGGCGACCAAAAGCTAACGCCCGAGCAGGCACAGGCCGAGCTTGAAAAAACCGCTGCTAAGAACAATATTGAATTGCCAAAAGAAGGCGAGATTAACAAGAAAGCGCTGAAAGACTTTGCCGCTTTCGCAAACGACTTGAAACAACAGGGCAAGCTCGATCTCGATAAGCCATTCGAAATTGTTGTCGAAGCCGAACTCGACTTGAACGGCAAATTAAAGAACGCCAGGTTTACCAAGAAAGCGGGCGACCCCAATTTGGTGGAACTGTTTGGTCAAATGATTTCGGCGCTAAACGACAGCGGATTTCTGATTTATTTGAAGCCGCTTGATAAAGACAATCCAGGTTCTAAAGTGGTGTTCACGATTAAGCAAGGAGAAACTGAAGTTCTCGCCACGGTCGAATCGGAAGCCTCTTCGGATGATAGCGCTCGCGTGTTGGCAAAAGGATTCAACGCTATGTTGGTCTTTGGCGCGAAGTCGCGGGAAGGCAAAGACGAAGAGGTGCTCCTGCGAAACACCAGCGCCGAGCCTGTCGGCAAAAAAATTATCTTCAATTTTACGATGCCCCGGCAGGCCGTGGTGGATTTGATCAAGAAGCAACTGGCGTCGTAACGGAATCGCTAGGAAGCTCCGCGGCTCCCTTTAATAGCTGCGGTCGAGACCTCCTGGCGAGAAGGCTCGCTTGCCTCGCCCCAACCGCTCAACTAAAATTAAAAACTGACCAAACACCGAAGAAAAAAGTACCGTTTATGAAAACGGCGTTTCGAGAATAGGATTGATAACTGTATGGGCGTCGATAAATTATTAACGAAGGTATTCGGCAGCAGCAATCAGCGTTACCTGAAATCTATCCAGCCGATAGTCGATCAAATTAATGAGCTTGAACCAGCAATAAAGAAACTGTCTGACGAACAACTGCGAGCGCGCACCGCAGAGTTTAAGGAGCAGTTGCAGCGCGCTGTCGCAGATGTAACTGATCCCGAAGAACGGAAGCGTCTTGAACGAGAGGCCCTCGACGAGATTCTGCCGGAGGCTTTCGCCATTGTCAGAGAGGCAAGCGTGCGTACTACCGGCATGCGCCATTTCGATGTCCAGCTAATAGGCGGCATCGTTTTGCACCAGGGCCGAATCGCCGAGATGCGAACGGGCGAAGGCAAGACGCTGGTGGCCACGCTTCCAGCGTATCTGAACGCGTTAACGGGCCGCGGCGGGGTTCACGTTATCACGGTGAATGATTATCTGGCTTCTCGCGATGCTGAATGGATGGGCCAGATTCATCGCTTCCTGGGGCTCGAAGTTGGTTGTATCCAAAACGACATGGACGATTTCGAGCGCCAAACCGCATACGCCGCCGACATCACCTACGGCACGAATAACGAATTTGGGTTTGACTACCTACGCGACAACATGAAGTTTGACCTCGCGACCTGTGTCCAGCGAGGCCATTATTTCGCAATCGTCGACGAAGTGGATTCGATTCTGATCGACGAAGCGCGCACTCCTCTAATTATCTCAGGACCATCGGATGAAGCCACTGACAAGTATTACAAAGCTGACGCGATCATCCCGCAGCTGCGCAAAGGGGAAGAGGTCGATGGCAAGAAAACCGGCGACTACCTGGTTGACGAAAGACAGCACACCGCCGTCCTGACCGAAGAAGGCGTTGACAAAGCCGAACGTCTGTTGGCAGTCGGCAATCTCTACGAGCCTGCGAACATGGAGTTGCTTCATTGCGTTGAGCAGGCGATGAAAGCGCACACGCTTTACAAACTCGATCATCAATACGTGGTCCAGGATGGCGAAGTAATCATCGTTGACGACTTTACTGGGCGATTGATGAAAGGGCGTCGATGGTCAGACGGATTGCACCAGGCCGTCGAAGCCAAAGAGGGTGTAAAGATCGAGAAGGAGAATCAAACCCTCGCCACGATCACGCTGCAAAACTATTTCCGTTTATACGAGAAGCTATCTGGCATGACTGGTACGGCGGAAACCGAAGCTGCTGAGTTTCAATCAACTTATAAGCTGGACGTGATGGTTATCCCGACGCACATGCCGATGGTCCGGAGTGACTTTTCAGACATGATCTACCGCACGCTGCCGGAGAAGTGGGACGCTGTGGTCGAGGAGATCAAAGACTGTTACGACCGGGGCCAGCCGACATTGGTCGGTACCGTGTCCGTGGAAAACTCGGAACTTATCGCGCGCCGGCTTGTGCGCGAAGCCGTGCCCCACAATGTTTTGAACGCGAAGTATCACGAGCGTGAGGCGGAGATCGTCGCGCAAGCGGGTCGCAAAGGAGCCGTCACAATCGCTACCAACATGGCTGGCCGTGGTACCGACATTCTGTTGGGTGGAAATCCGGATTTCATGGCCCGAGAGTTTCTCAAGAAAGACGAAGTCGATCCCGACGAGGCAACGGAGGAGCAGTGGTCGGAAGCATTCGCCAGGGCCAAGCGGATCGTGGAAGAGGAGCATAAGGAAGTAGTAACAATTGGCGGACTGCACATCCTGGGCACTGAACGCCACGAATCGCGCCGCATTGATAATCAGCTTCGTGGGCGCGCGGGCCGGCAGGGCGACCCTGGTTCGTCTCGCTTTTTCCTTTCGCTTGAAGACGACCTAATGCGCATTTTTGCCGGCGATAAGGTCAAGGCTTTGATGCAGCGTTTGGGAATGGAGAAGGGCGTCGCGATCGAATCCAAGATGGTTTCGAAACGCATCGAGTCGGCCCAGAAGTCAGTGGAAGGCCGAAACTTCGAATCGCGCAAACACCTGCTCGAATACGACGATGTCATGAATAAGCAGCGCGAAACGATTTATGGATTGCGCCGCCAGTTGATGGAAGAGCCGGATCAGCGTGAGTATCTAATGGGCGATCCGCCGTCGGCCGGAGTTGCGTATGATCTGCTTTCCGATATAACCAAGCAATATCTCAATCCCAACGCAGCAGTAGATGATTGGGATATTGAAAACTATAAAATCCAAATCAAGACCATCTACGATTTCGATGTGGATAGCGAGCATGTCGACTTCCAGCACCTGACTTCTGAAGAGATAGTAGAGACTATCTGGGAGAGGCTGAAAGTTAAATATGCCGCCAAAGAACAGCAGATTGGCCCCGAAGCGATGCGCACGTATGAACGCATCATCATGCTCAACATCATCGATGCACAGTGGAAGGACCACCTGCTATCGCTCGACCACCTAAAGCAGGGAATTGGGCTGGTCGGCTACGGGCAGAAGGATCCGCTCGTCGAATATAAGAAGCAAAGCTTTGATTTGTTCCAGGAGATGTTGGACCGCATTGACACTACCACAATTAGATCCCTCTTCAACCTTCAAGTTGTTTCGGAGGAACCGCCCGAGGCTCTGCGTCAACGTCGTTTGCCGAGGCGCCCCAGTCCAATGACATTCACCGGGCCGAATCAGGGCGCCGCCGCCGCCGGCGAAGAAGCAGGAAAAGTCAGGACTGTGGTTCGCGATCAACCGAAAGTCGGTCGCAATGAACCTTGTCCATGCGGTTCAGGCAAGAAATATAAGAAGTGTCACGGAGCGTAAGGGGAGCTTTCGATACAAACAAATTGCACCTGCCCAAAGTTTCGCACCACCGAAAGTATTTAGAGTAGACTCTTGAACCCTCGTCTTGGTTTTCTGGTTCGACACTGCTTCCTGAATGAGCATTACAACATCAACTAACCCGGCGGTTCGGACCATTCTTGATGGAACGGCTCCCCACCACGCCAGACTTGCAGCGGCCACCGGACTTTTGCCCTTGCCACAAGCAGACCTCCTGGAGGTGTTGGTCGGTCTTCGGCAATCGCATGAACCAGAGATAGCCGAAGCAGCAGCGGAAACGCTCAATTCTCAAGACATGGAAGACTTGTTGGCCGCCGCCAAAAGCGATGAAACGCCAACTGCGGTACTCGACTACCTGGCCACTCTTTCGAGAGCAACTCGGGAAATTCACGAGGCCGCAATTCTTAATAGCAGAACGTCCGATGAAGCTGTCACGAGTTTGGCATCCACAACTTCAGATGGTGCGATGTTGGAGATGATCGCCATTAATCAGCAAAGGCTCGTGCGGTCTCCGGAGATCATCGATGCGATCCTGGCGAATCCAGCCCGGTCGGCAGAAGCAGAACGTCGCGCTCGTGAAACGAAGAAGGAGTTTTTTGAAAAGGAACGGGGCGCGCAGCAGATCGCTCAAGAACTCCGGGCAAGGGGAAAGAGCGCGGCAGCAGAGTTTTTCGAAAGTGCCGACCTCACCGGGGGTCTGAGCGTCGAAGATGCCTGGCTAATCGCCGAACATATCGAAGTTTCAGATGCCGAACTCGATACATCCTGGTTGCCTTCGGAACGATATGACGAACTTAGTGCCGAGACTCCAGAGGAACATGCTGCGAACTTCAAGCGGATTGTTGAGTACGAGCGAATCGAAATGGGAGAAGTCCCAGCCGAGCGAGTATCATTGATTAAGCGGATCATGTTCATGAATGCCAAGGACCGGATGAAGTTAGCGATGAAAGGCGATCGCGAAGCCCGCAGCATATTGATCCGCGATTCTAACAGAGTAGTAGCGACTGGCGTGATAAAGAACCCTCGAATCACTGATCAGGAGGTGGAAAACATCGCCGCCATGAGAACTGTGGCTGACGAAGTGCTCCGCCTCATCGCAATGAATCGCGCTTGGGCTCGTTCGTACACCATTATTCACAATCTTGTGCGCAATCCTCGCACACCTCTTCCCACCGTTATTAGCACGCTTCCTCGCATTCGCACTAAGGATCTAAAACATCTTTCTCAGAATCGAAATGTCTCAGAGGCCGCACGTCGGCAAGCTCTGCGCCTATCAAGCGCGCGATCGGGACAGTAATTTCTTCCTTGTCGTGTTTGTGAAATGCGAAGTTGTTACGGAAGTTTTGCGAAATGGTTGACATTGTGCTTGACAGGTCACGGGTGTTCAGTATAATTTCACACTGAACACAGTAGTTCAAATTGATAAGGTGCCAATTTCAAGGGACGCGGTCTTACTTTTTTAATTAGCCGTGTGGCTTTATCTCACCCGCAAAAACGCACCGCCTGGTTTCACGGAATCGGCCATATGTGACGATTCTCCGTTCTTTGCCACCGCCGCCTGTTTACCCGAACCTGCCAGAAAGTCGCCCCGCTAATCTTAGTTGATTTGCGGGGCATCTCTTCTTACACCGTCTTTTACTAAACTACTTCATGGAAGCTGCGAACTCATTCGTTTTTCGCCCTGAGTCAGCATACACTTCCGGTGCAGAATCCAAGCGAGTACCCGTCATCTCGGCAAATAGCCTTTCATATTGGTCCACAATTCCATCCCAATCATAATACTTCTGAACCCTAACTTGAGCTCGATGGCGATAACTTTGGACAAGTGAGCCATCCCTCAAAACGCGTTGGAGTTTTTCGGCTAGATCTAATTCACCGGTATACGCAATTCCTGCGTCACCTACAGCCTCAAGGTTTTCAGGAGTAGCAAGCGTCAAAACGCAGTTACCGTAACCCATTGCCTCCAGTAGCGCTGGATGTGTTCCTCCGACCTCAGTTGCATGGACGTAGCAATAGGCATTTTGCTGAAGCGCCCGATAGTCCTGACCAAAAACGAAGCCGGTGAAGACGATTCGTTTGTCGCCTCGTGCGCGCGCTTTTAAGTCATCAATGTAATCGCGCGCGTATGGAGCATCGCCTACAATCAATAAGCGATAGGCGGTCCGCACCCTTTTAAAAGCATCGATTACAAGGTGCGCGTTGTTCTCGGGCTCAAGGCGGGAAACGTATAGAACATACCGATTTGGTTCGGTCCGCCACCTCCTGACAGTCTGGCGATCAGGCTGGCGTTCAACTTCCGCGCCGTATGCAATCATCTTCGACGGAGCATTGTAGCGGGCACGGTAGTAATCATGAATAACCTGTGCATCCGTTATTGTCACGTTTGGAAAAACGGTGGACAAACGCTCGGCAAGTAAATAGTAATACCTTCCCAACCATCCCCATTTTTTCCGTTTGTGCTCGAGCCCATCGACATTGATCGCCACCGGCGTTCCCGTAAGTCTGAGAATTGGTACAAAGGGAGCGTTGGCTGCATTGCAAATAAGAACGACGTCAAATCGAGACGGCACCGCGTGGAGAGCAGAGAGAAAAGCGTGAACGACTGTATCAAGGTATTTGTGGCGAATGGTTGGGAGGACCTTTAAGCGAACACCATGGTATTCCAGCTGGCGAGGCGAAACATAGTGTGCACGGCAATACACGGTGACCTCGTGACCGCGGGCAACAAGTCTGGTTGATAGATGTTCGGCGAAAGTTTCGAAACCTCCGTAGCTCGCGGGTATGCCGCGCGTTCCGAGAATACCAATTCGCATAAGCCGAAATCGGTCCTTAATTGTTTAGATATTAAGAAGTACTTAGTGCTCGTTAACCAGCAGCCTTCTTGTACACAACCAGTGTTTTACGAGCGGTGTCTCGCCAATCAAAAAGTTTGGCCTGTTCCAGGCCCCTCGCACGAAGTTGCGAACGCAAGTTTGAATCTTTCATCACTTGTTCCATTGCTGAGGCAATCGCATCTACATCAAATGGATCCACCAGCAGAGCCGCACCACCAACCACTTCAGGGAGACTCGTCGTATTGCCAACAATCACTGCAGTCCCGCATTTCATTGCCTCCAGCGGCGGTAAACCAAATCCTTCGAAGTATGAGGGGTAAACGAAACAGACTGCTCCTGAGTAAATTGCCTGCAGGTGTGCTTGCGGGACATAGCCGGTCAGAATCACAGACTCACTGACCTCCAGTTCCTTAATGGTCCGAAGTGTTTCCTCGTATAGCCAGGCACACTTTCCGACTAAAACGAGCTGAGGGAGCTTAGCCCCTGGCTGAGCACGGCGCAAGCGTGAATACGCCGAGATTAGTCGACTCAGATTCTTACGAGGCTGAATCGAGCCTACGCTCAGAATGTAGTCGCGCTCGATGCCATAAATATTTCGCACACGCGCTAACTCTTTCTGGTCAGTCACGGGAACGAACGAGGGGGAGGCAGCTGCGGGAGTGACGGAAATCCTATCCGGCTCAATTCCATAAGTCTGAATGATGTCGCGTCTGGAATATTCTGACAACGTAATAATTTGCGCGGCCCTTTTTGCCGTATGACGAATGGTCAAACGCATCTGCATCGAACTTCTGCGCTTGAAGGTATGTGGCAGATGTTCAAACGCAAGGTCGTGAATTGACGCGACTATCGGGCAAGGAGGAATTAACGGGGCGGTAAACTGGACGTGCAGAACGTCAACCGGATTTTTTCGTAGCTCAGCGCTTAGTGTGAGCGGGATACGTATCAGAGGCGTGTGGGGAAGCGTAGCGCGGACGGTAAAGTTTGGCCACCGATTCTTGAAACGCTCTAGAGCCTCTCGCTTTGTAACATAAAGAGTGTACTGGTTGATCGAATCGATCGCGGCGAGGGCTTCAATCAGATTTATCGCATAGCTCTCATTACCCCCAAGTTCAGCTCCCACAGAGTGGGCGTCGATTGCTATTCGCAAGTGGCCGGCAGCTCCCTGACCCAAAATAACGAATTCAACCTGGTAAGGAAGTTTTGTTCACGAACCGATCAACCTAAGAAAGGAACGAATTTGCAGGAGGTCTACTTCTTTCCCGCAGCAGACGCTTGCGATTCGCCTCCCGGGTGGACGCGAGTATCGCGCTCGCGAATGCGCGCAGCTTTCCCGCGCAGCCCGCGAAGATAATAAAGTTTGGCCCGACGGACGCGACCCCGTTTTACTACATCGATATGGTCAACAATGGTCGCATGGAGTGGAAAGATTCTTTCAACTCCGACACCAAAGCTCGTCTTACGCACCGTAATCGTTTCTCTGGAACCGCCGTGTTTGCGAGCGATGACGACCCCTTCAAAGGCCTGCAAGCGCTCCTTGGTCTCAGATTCCTTGATGCGAACGTGTACACGTACGGTATCGCCAGGTTGGAAGTCAGGAATATTCTTACGCAGTTGAGTTTGTTCAATACTATCTAATCGATTCATCTCATTACTCCAGCACTAATATAAAAAGGTCAAACTTCCAAGGCCGCCAGGGCGAATGTTGAGTTCACGTTACTTCAAGAGGTCCGGGCGATTGCGCTGCGTTTTCTTTAACGCGGCTGCGCGGCGCCATCGCGCAATCTCTCCATGATTACCAGTCAACAAAACGTCGGGGACCTTTAATCCCGCAAACTCCGTCGGGCGCGTGTACTGCGGATGATCAAGCAAGTCTTGAGAAAACGACTCATTCATTGTCGAGTTCTGGTTCCCAAGGGCTCCGGGTAATAACCTCGCAATGGCATCAACAATCACCGTCGCCGCCGGTTCCCCACCAGACAACACGTAATCTCCGATTGAAACTTCGTCCGTAGTGATGAGATCACAAACTCGTTCGTCGACTCCCTCGTAGCGACCGCAGATCAAAACAATCTGCGTAGCATTCTGTGAAAGATCGGCCGCAAGTTCCTGCGTAAACACTCGGCCCTGAGGTGATAGAAGAATTACGCGCGTCTGAGGCGAATACTCCTCGCGGTTGCGGCAACCGGTTAATTCCTCGACTGCGGCAAATATTGGTTCGGGCTTGAGTACCATGCCCTCGCCGCCGCCGAATGGTCGATCGTCAACGATATGATGTTTGTCGCTCGTCCATTTGCGCAGATCGTGGGCCGTGGTTTCCACCAGGCCGGCCGCTCGAGCCCTTCGAATAATTCCGTAATCAAACGCCTCGCGAAAAAACTCCGGAAAGATCGTTATGATATCGCAGCGCAACACAATCAATTTCAAAGAGACTATAAATCCAACAAGCCTTCGGGTGGATCGATTATGATCTTCCTTCGCGCAAGATCAATATCAATCACAATCGCCTGGGCCATAGGTATCAAACGTTCGCGTGCGGATTCGTCTTCCACAACGAGTAGCTCAACCCCGCCCGTTCTCATCACCTCGCGCACCTTGCCAATTAGCGCCCCGTGTTCGATCTCCACCGAACACCCTTCCAACTCCCAGTCATAGAATTCGCCGGCCGAAAGCTGAACGCGTTCTGCCTCCGGGAGGCCTAATTCATAGCCTACGAGCGTTTGGGCCGATTCGATGTTGTCGTAACCGGAAAACTTGAGCACCACGCGATCATTCTGAAACCAATAACTCTCCAGGTTAAGACGCTTTTGTTCTCCGTTCGCTCCGACCGCTTCCAGCTCGGAGATCCTCTCGAATCGTTCCGGAAAATCTGTCAAAAGATCAGCTACTAACTCACCCTTCAGGCCTCGCGTTTTGACCGCACGAGCAACGATAATCAACTCCTCGCGGTTTCCCTCGCCTGTCGAATTCATTCCACAATTTCGAGTACGTAACGGTGTTTTCGTTTCAAACTTGCGGCATAGGCCAAAGAGCGCAACGCGCGTATGGTGCGTCCCTGCCTGCCTATAATCTTTCCCATGTCACCCGGAGCCACTCGAACTTCAATCAGCGTGGCGCCCTGCTGTTCAACTTCGCGCACGTCGACCGCATCAACGTCGTCAACTAAAGACTTGACCACCATCTCGACGGCTTCTTTCATCTCTTCTGCGTTACCGGCGACTATTAGACTTCGGCTTCAACAGCGGATTGCTGCTTTCCACCAACCTTGATCAGTTGGCTAACTGTGTCCGTCGGCTGTGCGCCCTTGCTGATCCAATAACGAACGCGGTCCATATCCAACTTAATCTCGGCGGGCTCCCGAGTGGGATTGTATGTGCCGAGATTTTCGAGATAGGCGCCATCACGCTTTGATTGTTTCTCCTTCACAATAATTCGATATGAAGGTCTCTTCTTCGCGCCCGTGCGCATCAGTTTAATTGCTAACAAATCATTACCTCCGATTTAATCACCACTGCTTCGTCAAACGTTTGGCGAGCATTCAACCAACTCTCAAACATCGCTGAGTTACTTATCGTCGCTTCTTCTTTCGTTTCTTCTTAAGCTTTTTCCGAGACGATCCAGCCGGCGCTGTTAATGAAGGCAAGGACGGCATTTCGCCTTCATCCCCTCCCAAGCCGCCGAGACCAGCCATTTCGGGAATCCCAGCCATACGCCTCATCATCTTGCCTTTTAGGCCGCTTCCTCCAAACATGCCCGAGTTTGAAAGCTGCCTCATCATTTGGCGCATCTCGGTGTATTGCTTGATGAGCTTGTTTACCTCGGCTACTGTCGTTCCCGAGCCCCGCGCTATTCTGCGTCGCCGATTGGCATTTAGAATCTTATGATCCGTTCGCTCATCGCTGGTCATTGAGTCGATGATCGACTCAGTGCGCTTCATCTCCTTCTCCATCTGCTTCGTCTGCTCTTCGTCCATCTGCGGCATGCCAATGCCGCCGAGGAGTTGATCAGGAAGAAGCTTCATGATCTTTGAGAAAGAACCAAGTTTCTTTACCTGTCGTAGCTGAGAGCGAAAATCATCGAGGGTAAACTCATTTTTCTGAAGCTTCTTTAATTGCTCCTCTGCTTCAGATTGATCGACTTTCGACTGCACCTCTTCGATGAGCGA
>Ga0137394_10002528_pt1 | contig 13532 bp, 22 predicted proteins | sample czobulk116metaG_FD_108278 | JGI IMG/M metagenome (GOLD analysis project Ga0137394, IMG submission 108278) | Vadose zone soil microbial communities from Angelo Coast Range Reserve, California, USA - czobulk1.16 metaG | ecosystem: Environmental > Terrestrial > Soil > Vadose zone | place: USA...
ACAATATGGACTTCGAGGCGCTCACCTGGTGGCTCAAACAGCCTGCGCTGGCTGAAGAAAGCCAAGCCCAAGGTTTCTTGGCATGCCTTCCCAAGGAGACCATTGTCCAGCTTATGTACGACCGCAGCAGAAAACTCATTTTCAGCGGACATCTCTTCATTCTCCTACGAAGTTTTGGACCAGGCTTACTCGCGGCAGGGCTTGACGAGAATGAACGAGAACAAAAGACCCGTCTGCTAGTGTATCTGCGCGCTATCCACTGCATCACCTATGACTTTGTCAACCACCGCTTCATCAACCAGTATTCCGAGGATGACGTCAATTTCGTGCGGAGCAGGTTCGCGGAAATCAGCCACATGCAGGTCATGTGGGCCGATAGTGACACCGGCATCCGCGTTATAATATGGCTTCGGTTGTCCCTGTCAACAGTGCTCGAGATGGCAAGTACAACCCAACCGAGCTTATCGGGCGGCGTCTCCATTCCATGAAATCAATCAAGATGACGATATGCAAACATGCAAAATGCCAATGCGAAGCAGTCATCTGCATGTGCAACTATCAGACCGCGTATCCGAGAGTTTGTCGAGAGAAGGTCATGCACATACCGTAGATAGAGTGCCACATGCGCACGCTGTCACATGCCGATGTATGTCATCGAAAGTCGAAACCAGGCATCTTCACAAGGACGTGTAAGATTGAACTTCGAGTGCCAAATGCCATTCATATGTTACTAGCAAGGAGCTTCCGGCCGAGGGTCCAGAGTGCGCGCAACCTTGAGGTAACAGGTCGGAATTCGGGCACGATGCGCAACCCTGGAAAACTGCAGACACAACCAAAATTAAGAGATCGAGATATGCCAATGCCGATATCCGGAAGGTGGCTACAGTCAGGACTCAGGAAATGTACGTTAATGCACAACCGAAGATATTTTGCTTTACCAAAAACGGTTCCAAGTATCGTCTATTTCATGCCATCATGAACTACGAGAAGTTGACGATACATTCCCTCAGGAAAGAACCTGTCTTTGACACTTCGGTCGCATGTCCTCTCCTGAATCGAATTGTGCAGGTAGAGGAGGCCAAACGACAAAGAAAGCCGGACACGGGATTAGGGTAAGTCCATGATCGAATGGCCTAAGTGACAGGCAGGGCTCAGCGTCCGTTCCACGTTGTGAGAAAGTCAAATAGGATGCCTTCGCATTTTTTGTGGCGTGCAGCGGCGTACTTTCGGGGTCCCTCGGGTGAGCGGACCGTTCGGGCCCCTTCGTTCAGTATTGTTGACGTGTCGGCGCAGCCGAACAAGTTGGCTCGCCACACCTCCTTCCCCAAAATCCTACCTTTGTAATTATAATTGGGCCAAAGCCGCTGCCTTTCGCAATGTCATACACCGGCTTCTGGGACGAAATTCGCAAGATACCACCAGTGACGCGTTTCCTCTGCGGCTCGTCGCTGGCTGTATCGATTCCGGTCATGGTGCACCTTCTGAATCCCTACAAAGTCATTTTTCTACGGGCAGCAGTGATACAAAGATTCGAGGTGCGCGCTTTCGTATCTTTGAGGGGTGCGTCTACCTTCTGAACCGAGCGGTACTGTAGTTGTGGAGGCTCTGGTCGAGTTTCTTCTTCGGAAGTATGTGGGCCCCTTGTTTATTGCGATGCGTCAGATGCTGAAGCTCCATCGCAGGCACAGGTATCAATTATATCTTCGAGCTTGTCATGATATAGTACGTCACGGTTCCGGCCATCCTCACGTCGTTTTGGTCCTCCTAACGTCGGACGTCCACATTTAGCCGCTCCTCGAACGCTCTCGAGTTGGATCGGTACACCCGGAGGTCTCCCGATTATGCCTGGCAGTTGACCCTCGCAGCAGGGTCCATAATAGTTCGTTATTGTTTGTTCTCGTACTTGATCGTTAACGTGATTTTCCCGCACCAGGCACTGAATCTCCCGCTTGGGTCGATTATACACTCGCGCGCACTCACCCTCTGCCTACTTTACCTTTCTTCGGCACTCGCTCCCGCGGGTAGCCAGACTTCTATCATGGGACTTATCACCCTTCCCATGCAGTACCTTCCGTATGCCATGATTGGTGCGTATGTCATCTCTCCTTGTCCTTGCTTCCACTCACGCAACGGACAGGCATGGATCTAGTTATGGGTGGCCCCGAGGCTGCAGCAGTAAGCGTGACTGGTGCTGTTGTTGGACACTTATGGTGGTGGGTGATGTTTGGAGAGGACGGACGAGGCCTCCCTGGTCTGCGTGAGTTCGGCAGTGCACCATCATGGGTACGCGCGCTTGTCAGTGAGGGTGCGGGGCCGAATTTAGGCGGTACGGGTGTATACGCTACCCCGCCGCGGCAGCAGCAGGGACCATCCTCCAGTACAACAGGATACGATTGGGGGGGTACAGGACAGAGACTAGGATCAGAATAAGTGAACGTTGATCATGGTCGTTGACTTTGTGTCATCTAAATCGCACTGGCTCTACTCCTTGATGCCGAATTGTTCCCAGTACGACTGCATGCGTTGGATGTCCTCATCGCGCGCTTTGTCTTTGAGCCACGCTATTAAGTCGCGCATACGTAAGATTGCCATTACCCGTCCCTCCCCACCGAGCTCCGCTTCCAATTCCTTGACTGCGCTCCTGCCTTCGTGACCGATCTCCTCGCGATCGAGCGCCAAGACCACGCCGACGACTTCGCCCCCAGCTTGACGGATCATCTCGATAGCCCCACGTACTGCCGTCCCGGCCGTCATGACGTCGTCGAGGATGAGCACGCGCTTCCCAGCGACCGGAACACCGACCATGCGCCCGCCTTCGCCGTGGTCCTTGGCTTCCTTGCGATCGTACGCAAATCCGACGTCGATCTGGTGCTGGGTGTGCAGAAGAACGGCGGTGATGGCAGCGAGGGAGATACCCTTGTAGGCGGGCCCGAACAAGACATCGAATCTCGGGAGTTGCATCTGTGGGGGGGTTGAGACTGCTTTGGCGATGGTGTGGGCGTAGGCTGTGCATAGGGAGTTAAGGAGCGGCCCGGTGGAGATTAAGCCGGCGTTGAAAAAGTAAGGCGAGACCCTGATACCGTTCGACGTTAATCGGGGTGCTCAGCGAACATAAGAGTGATCGCACCGGCCTGACTTGAGGGTGAATGATCCGAACTTGAGGGCGCCTGCTGTCAGTGAGTCATTGACTAACTGGTTTTGATAGCCCTCCAGAGATGTTGCCGTCCCGGCCATGTTGCAAGTCGGATGGCAGAACACAGGCGTGGGAGCCAAGATTACGACAATCTTTAATTTTAAATTTCGTCATTTCCCCGCATTATCGGACCCCACCGGGGCCCGGGGTTCCATTTCCATGTAAGCCCGATGGTCTGACCACTGACACGTCTTGCTGTCGATAAGCACCCTCCACGTTTTTTCTAATCAGTGGGGTACTACAAATCATTGAACGGGCCCACTCCGAAAAATGTCGCCTGCTTTTCTCACTGCCGCGTTTTTAGCCCATTTTTTCCCAACCAAGGAACCATCGGACTTGCCTGAGGGGCCAGATCGAGGAGATCCGGAAAAGGCGGGCGCAAGTGGTTCAGGTACCAGCCAAGACGAAGCCTTCGATACGGACAGAGACGATGCGGACCAGGAGATAGAAGACCTCGACGACTTTGAAGAAAACCGGGGCGGCGAGTCGGCGGATGGGGCGGAGAACGAGGGTCGGTCGGGTCGGGGGGTTCCTCTGACGTCAACGGGGACGATGTCTTCCATGAATACCTTTTCCCGACCTTCCCTTCCCAACTGGATTGTCAGGGTTAAAGAGGTCCTGTTCGTGTCCCACCCAGACCACGAGGAGTTTATACCAAATTACCGGCGCGCCGTCATCGTATCCGGCAGTCTCGTTCCATTTTCCATCCTCCTGGAAATCCCCGGTCTGACGGAACACTGGTATATTCGCACGTACGGCTATCAAATTGTCGAGTCGCACAAGAATCCGCCCTGGATAATCATCGCTTTGAGCCTCTCTTTGGCCCTGGCGGTCATCGCAAACATTGCTCTCGTCAATCGATTTTTAGAACGACGCGTCAAGAGATGCACCATTATCTCCATTATAGCACTGACAATACATGGTAATCTCCGCACTTCTCACACTTTCATGCAAGTTGAATTTGCACCTTCAGATATACTAAACATCGCGACAGTTGTTATCTGGGCTATCCAGCATCGTTTCGACGACGGCTTCACTAATGGTGAAGCGTTCTGGATGACCATTTGCTCAACAATCGTATCTTCGATAACTAATGTAACATTGATATGGGATCTCGTCACAACCCCGAACTTTGAGAAAGCTGGTATGTCCACTCCCATTTGACACTTTACGTCACATGTTCAGCCCCCGCCAAGGCAGCGGCATCACGCGCAAGCAACGATCTCTCGTCATCATTACGATCATCTTTCTGACCTACATTGCAATCGGCGCATTAACCCATTCGCTCATGATGACGCTCAGCTTTGTCGACGGGCTATTCTTCACCGTCGTCACAACACTCGCCATCGGTTTTGGCGACATTGTACCAATAACTGCGGCCCAGCGTGTCGTGGTTTGTCTCTACGCCGTACTTGGAATCGTCATCCTTGGCTCCGCGGTGCGGCTCACATCTGTGGCCGTCCTGGAAGGGATCCAGGTCGGGTACCGTCGACGCTTACGAGACTTCAAGAGGCGCCGGAGAGAACGGAAACGTGAGCGCGAGCTTGTACGGCGCTGGCGCGCCACCGTCGAGGAGCGCCTCGTAGAACGCGGGCTCGAGGTGTGGACACCGGATAAGCCGGTCCAACCCTTGCTGCCATCCTCGAATGTGAGGCCATCCTCGAACGTGCGGCCATCGACGCTACGTCGAGGGTCAAATTTCGTATCCCAAGCGATGTACCTCAATACAGAGGCGCTCCCTCCAGACGTGTTGGAAGAAGCAGCACGGGAGGCAGGGGTGGCCCCGGAGAAATTTATTGGGCGTAAGTTTGGAAGGCGCGCGCGGCATAATCCCCCCCAACATCACCACCAGCAACAACGACAGGGCAAGGAGAGCGAGCGGCCTGCGCGGGTGCCATTAGACTTCACTTGGACCATCGACGACGGGGCGATGCATGGACAAAAAAGTAGAATCTGGGGTGGTGCGTGGTGGGATAGGGCGCGGCAGGCAATGTCTTCGACGAATACAGGAGACGAGACGCCAAATTCCCAAGATTCGGACGGACACATGACGCACCAGAAGATGGTAAGGGTTCTTGAGAGAGACGAGCGTAGATCATTGTATATCAAGGTCCGTCATTTCATCGCCCGAGAATACGATAACAAGGACTGAAGAGCCTTCGATGTTAGCTTGGCCTTGCATGGGCCATGTTCTTCGCCTTTTGGACCGTGAGTAGTTTTCTTGGCCACTAGCTTCAGGAGCCTTTAAGACCCCGACCATGCGTTAAACACTACCCTCGAAGGTTGGCTCTATCATCTTCTCCGCTACGGAGAACTGGGAATATGGCTCAGCGATGTACTTCTGTGAGTTCTACCTACGATGGCGTTAAATTCTTTCCAGCACTAACTTCAAACAGGCGTCATTGCATTCACCACTATCGGATATGGTGACTTGGCACCCAAAAGCCCCCTTGGGCGTGGTATATTCGTCTTCTGGGCTTTATTTGGAGTGGGTGCAGTGACGGTCCTCTTTGCCGGTACGTCTTCCGAATTACGCCTCCCCACCATTGGTAACTCCATTCGCCCCAGTCGTCACCGATGCTTTCTCTTCCAAGTATCAGAGGGTCACGCACGACAAAGGTTTTGATCGCGCTGTCCGTCGATATCGTCAGGGTCAGGAGAAAGCGATGTGGAGCAAGGCGGGCGAGCCCAGCCCGTTACTCGATGGGCGGCGCCCTTCACTAGTGCCGGCTCTCCAGGCCAACCTGGCTAGAGTTTCGTCAAGGGAACCTGCGCAGCCTTACATTTCACCACCGCAACCCCCGCAGACACTCGGCGAAGCAGAGGCTCGCCTGCGTGCACGAATCGAGCCGCTGCCCGCGATGATAATGAAAGAGGTGTTCAAGTTGCGCGATCACACGCGGTATTTCCTCCTGGCCAACGGACATGCGGATGCAATGGGGGCGCATGTGAGCGGAGCAAATGTGACCCCAACGCCGAAAGCGTGCGCGGTGCCTGATGACCTCAAGCAGTTGCTCGATGAGGTCGCGCATGAAGAAGGATTCGAGGAGCGGCTGAAGCAAGAGGTGTGGGACGATGCCCACGCGAGGAACGTGAGTCTCGTAACTTAGGTTTGGCGTTAAGGTTGGCTCATGCATGACCCCGCCAGACGCTCGTTCTGCTCAGTCTCGAGAGTGAGCATTCACCAAATTTGTTGTCCGAAATTGTGCTGACGGATCTATCCAGAAGGAGCGCGGAAGATGGTCGAAGCCGCGGAACTCGCGCTGGCGACGCTTACGGAACGTGATGAGATGCTCCTGAGGGAAAGGCGCGAGATTCAAGTCGAGGAGCCCGAGGAGATCCGCGAGGACGAAGAATAAACCGAAGCAGAGGGGTGGGTATCTAGCTCAGAGTGAGCGAGGGTTGATCGCCGAGTTTGCGATATAAGAGCTCCACAAGAGAGGAGAATTCAGCGTGTCGCGCTGCGCAGCGCGACACTCAACACATGGCTACAAATGGTGGCGTGGCACAGCACAGATAATTATGTAAACAATTGAATACAGAACGGGAGCGGTCTTTTCCGAACAGAGGAACTTACTTGCATCTGTCTTGTCCAACCATCCAAAATGGCTGCAGAGGCAGCTTTCAAGGACATACCAGAAATCTTCGAGGTGCGCATCCGCCAGGTCTATCATCCAAAAAAGGTCCCAGTGTTCAATATCGCACCAGGTCGAGTTGGGGGAGTCCCTCATAGCACGAACCGAGGCCCTTGGTGCGCGTCTAATCAAATCTCCTCCTCCTTCCCTAATAGTTGCCCTCGGGCTGCTCCTTCAACCCGTCTGTCCATATCGCTGAAACACACGCATCCTCAGCAACATTCCGCGAACTCGGCCCACCAGATCTTTGCCATGTCGTCAAGAGCACCGGACGCGCCGGCCATCGCGAAGTAAGTTTCTCAGCGAACCCGTCCTTGCTCCCGTCCCCCTCCCCGATCTTAACGAATAAATGACTCGATAAATCGCCCATCCCCTTCCCCCCTGGGTGAATGTTGCAGACGAGCTCGTATCACTACGTCTCCGGCATAGACGCGTCGTCGTCCGCGTCGCTCGCGGCGTATATCAACTCGCTCACGTATTCCATCGAAGAGCCGCAGGCGTGGTTTACGAAGGGCCCGACTTGGAAAGTAAAAAATGGTTGCTTTTGGTACGTCGCTTCCCTTGCACACGGATGGAACCGAGAAAAGTCTCACTGATGTCCTGATAATTTGCCACCCAACCATCCTTTCACATCGCTTTGCGGCTGATCCCGCCTTTCCCTCGTGAAATTTCCCGTTTGTGTGGTGGGTTTCAGCTGTTTCAACGCGTTTTCGCGCGTGGACGTTCGTGTGGACGTCAAGATCCCCGGAGGCGTGAATGCCTACTTCATGGATCTGCGAGGCGAGCGGTGCGTTTCCTCTCCGCCTTGCCGCCCCATGGCACTTTTTTTTACCGACGGCTTCCCCGAACAGACACCAAGCCACTGCCGAAATCTGGCAAGAAACGTACCTCTCCGCCGTCCTCCGCGCGATCCTCTATTCTGATGACCCGACGTACTTTCTCGAGGCTTATCGTAGACTAGAACCGATTTCCACACCGGACGCGGAGCTGCGTTTCCTTCAGGGCGCGGAAGCTCTCTTCATGAAAGGTTCAAATTTCTCAACATACCATACATCGATCATGACTGACCCCAGGCAACTATCCTGGTTGAAATATAGGATGGCAAGTCGGATCCGATCCCGAGATCCAGGTTGCGACTGTTGTCTCGAATCACCTCACCGCTGGTGTTCTCAAGTATTTTGGTGATAGTGGACGATGGCAATACGCCGCGAACTTATTTGAAAAGTTAGCTGCCCGCGACCCTGAGGTGTCCTGTCTGCTCGCTCGCAGTTACATTGGGATGAGTAAGTGTGTTAAGGTTTTGTAACAGAGGAGCGCCTAACACGATTCAGACGAGGAAGTCAAGGCGGTACAGATAATGGGCGCGGCTATGAAGCAGACACCACAATCATACCTCTTACTCCACATACAGTGCGACTTTCTGCGAAGTAAGGGCAAGAACGAATGGGCGCTCAAGCTGGCACGCCAAGCGGTCAACTGCGCACCAAGTGAGTTCGTGACGTGGGAGAAGCTCACTGAGATCTATATCGACCTCGGGGAGTTCGAGTCGGTGGGTGTTGTCGCCGTGGTTTCCCAGTTTTCGCCAGGGTTAACGTAGACCGGGACAGGCGTTGCTTACTCTCAATTCATGTCCAATGTTCACATTCAATGGGCGAGATGCACACCGCAACCTCACCGCATTGCGACTACATCTGCCTGTCAAGGTGGCGGTGGAGGAGATCTTGCCAGAGCGTGAGAAGACAGAGGAGGATGAGGCAGACTCGGCATTGCAACGTTTACCGGCGCCCGGATTGCGGGGGACATGGGCACGGGCGTATGCGCTACTCACGCGACTCGTATCGCAGATCGGATGGGACGAGCTTCTCAAGACACGGAGTGCCGTGTTCGTTATGGAAGAGGAGTACCGGATGCAAAAGGCGCACGCGGATATTGCCGCCGCTTCGCGAGAGGAGATGGACGCAGATGACGATGCCTCGACTAAAGGTGTACGAACGTCCCCTTCGGTGAAGCGGGGAGACTCGCCGACGTCGAGTGCTGCCCAGAGCCCCACGTTTATGGGCGACGGGGAGACCACCACAATCCCGACGATCCGTATCTCTACAGAATCAGCGCGCGAAGAGTCACTGAAGGCAGAGAAAGCGGCTGCGGCTGCGAAACTGAACGGCGTGGAGAACAGGAACCGGGAACCTGTTGTGGACGGACTGCAGCAACCTGCTCAGGCAGCGGCCAGTGGTGATGCGGATGGGGAGAGCAAAGATGCGACGCCGATAAATGGGCCGGGTGGGCAGGAATCTTTCTCATTCAGCAACAAGCGGCTTTGCGAGCGTTGGCTGGATAATCTGTTCATGGTGTTGTATGAGGTAAGCGGACAATTACGTTCACCGGTGTCTTATGGGTGGGCCAACAAAGCACCAGGACCTCCGCGTTTGGACGATCTTCCGCGCAGAAGTCGCTCACTTCAAGACGCAGCATGTGGCCTACCGCAAGAGTGGCTTTGAATGGGAAATCCTTGGCGATCTCGGTCTGCGGCTGCATCACAAGGAGGATGCAAAGGAAGCATTCCAGCGGGCGCTGGATGCACCCCGGTATTCGGTCAAGCCATGGGCAAAGTTACTGGAGATTTACGCGGACGAGAGCGATTTGATGCGCACGCTGCAAGTGGCGATACGTGTGGCCGCGTACCAATACGGAGAGTACGCTGAACTCGCGGTATGTTCGCCCATCGCGACTGTGTGAGTGCTAAATTGGACATATGGACATCGCAGTACCCGACGCAGATTGCTCGTCTGCTCTTCAAGCTGGAACAAGTCCACGGACATGCGAAAATATGGAACACGTTGTTGAGTATGGGATTACCGGAGCCTATTTTGCTCGTAATGCAGCGGTACTTGCAGTATGGACAACGGTTCAAGGTCGAGGGAAGTGACTTCTGAGGATGTCGGATTTCCATGTTTTTTTTTGTAAATTCTTTTTTTTTTGTTTTTAAATTAAATTGAATTTGACGTCATGTCTTGTCATCGATAAATTACTACAAAATCCAAATCGTTCGTTGCTCCTTCCCTCGTAACTGCCCATGTCCCTCTCCCCTCCCATACGCAGACTCTCCAGTGCCAGCAGCGGCAGTAGCAGCAAGCGTGAGGAGGACCTCATCAATGCCTACGAGGCAGAGGAGGAACGTATAATCAATGTGCTCTCTCGCAAGCTCGAAAGGGTTCGTCTCCTTTTCTAACTGTCACAGGGGCGGGCCATCGTTTGCTCAGCACACGCCGCATCCGTTCACAGCTCCAGGAAGAGAAGATTGAGCTCGAGAATGCACTGGAAGCAGAGTCAGAGTCACACGTCAACCGTCTCTCCCGCGAGCTCTCAGCGTTGCGACTTGCGCAGCAACTCGCGAACCAACAGAACGGTGCATCCTCCAGTCCCGGCACAACTGGTGTCAACGGCGACGGCACACAGTCGCCAACTCTCCTCCGTTTGCCCAATCCGCTGGCACCGAGCTCGGAGGACATGCTCGAGGCCATGCGGCGCGAAAACGAACAGCTCCGCAACCGCTTGGTCGATACCGAGCGGGAGTACATCCGAATATCCCGGCTCAATGAAATTTACAGGGAAGAGCTCATCCAACATAGGCGGCGGGTACGTGTGTGACACGTTTTTTTTTCTTTTTTCTTTTTACGTCCTCAACCGCCTCTCTTTTCTCGTGGGTGTTGACGTTTTCTTGGTTTTTTCTGGGATGTTCTCCCAGTTAGGACTTCCCGTCGACAACCTCATCGGTTTATCGGCGCACGACCCGTACTTCCAGCCCACGCACCGTCGCTCGTCCTCCAATGCATCCTCACCTTCCACCTCCGTCGCGCTCCCGATAGGCCCACACGCCGTGCGGGCCTCGCCGAGCGTCGCGATCCCGCGCCCGCCGTCGCAGGTCCATCGGCCCCCGGCGAACGCAGTGTCAGAGTCGACGACGCCGCTGTCACACTCGCCCTCGTCCGCCTCAGACTCTCCGTACCTCTCGCCGTCGTTGTCCACGCACCCGGGGAGCTTCGCGACTGCCGCGACGACGCCTCCGTCGTTCTCCGCGCCCCGAGGTCTCTCGACGACAATGTTGCCCCCGCCACTGTCGTACCCGTCCGTCCCGCCCCCGTCCCTCTCGTCGTCGTACGCGGGTCCAGACTCGCCCGTCGAGCATCGCGGGAGCAGGTGGCGCCATGGATCCTTACATGATCTGCGTCAGGCGAGTCGTAGTGCGTCGAGGCATGGCAGCGTCGAGCGCGGCGCGAGGGTGGCTGAGACGGGCCAGCTCGTTCCGCGCAGTAGGGCGGGGAGTATCGTGCCGGGGACCAACGGCCCAGCCCCAAATGCCAGCATCCCTCCCGCTGAAGTCGGGTTATCAACGTCATCATGAATGTGAAGCATTTGGCAGTTTGCTAAGCCCCAGCAAATTCTTGCTTCTCTGTTACCGGTTTTTTCTTTGGTTTTCTTTTTCTCCCGTTTTGTGCACCGAGCCTTTTTGCCTGGCGGAAAGTAAGTCCTCCCCTCAAACACTATTTACCCTCCGTTCTACATTTTTTCATGAGTTCCTTCGCGCGGTGCCCACTCGGAACGTGCAATGTGTAATTATGCTCTTGTAAATTAGCAGATAAGAACACTACGATTGTCCAAGAGGAATCTTTAATTCAGTTTTGTCCTCATCCACCTTCAATCGTACCTGACATGCCCGACAGTGTGAACTATGAGTGTGTAATTTTGATCAGGTGCTCGTCGCTGCGAATGTATTTGTATCTGGTCGAAATAAGGGATTTTTCAACGGATCTTCTGTTATACAATTGGGAAAACGAAGATGCAGCAAGTCGAAACAAGTGGTGGATACATGGAAAGCGGTCTGCACAAATTCAGGAGCGAAGAGGGTGATGGAGGTGCTGGACGATCGATGTAATATCTACTCTACCTTCTTGGCCTCCTGCTGCTGCCGAGGCGGTGGAAGCGAGGGCTGCGGTTCTTTCCTCTCCAACACTTCGACAAATTTTCTTGGGAACCATCCTTCGCGACCCTCGCGCGTACGACCCTTCCACCACTCCGTCTCAACCTCCAACCGTGGGTCGACCTCCATCCCCGTGCTCGGATCCAACTTGCCCATCACAGCCACGATCTCGTTCTCGTGCAGACTCAGCTCCGACGGCGTCGACGCCTGGAACGCATACACTGTACGCGCGAACGCGAGCCGCGACGGATCCAGAGGCGGGAGAACCTGTCCGTTCGGTCCAACGATGCCACCGCCGCCGCCGCCCTGGCGATACTGCTGTTGCTGTGGATCTTGCTGCTGTAGTTGCTGTTGTTGTGTCGCGCGATCGGCGAGGACTTTGACAAGCTTGTGCATCGCGTATGGGATGCCGAGGAAGGCCAGGAAGAAGAAGACGAGGGGCTTTTTGCTCGCGTTGGGCGAAGGTTGGGACGGTCGCGCCCCGGGACCGGCGTGCACGGGGCGGCCATTGATGAACTCGCGGAACTCGCCGCGCATTTCGCCGGCTCTCCGACGGCCAGTGAGGAGGTCGCGCAGCCAGCGCACAAGGCCGAACAAGCCGAGTACGCTGCCCAGGGCGTTGCGGAGCTGTGCGAATTGGTCGACGACACCGGCGAGGGCGAAGAACGACGAGTGCGTGGCCATGAACGTCGACTCCAGCATCTGCGAGAGGCCCGCGAACGTCTGGACGACCGAGTGCAGGAGCGCGAACGTCGTTGCTGTCGTTGACTCGAGCGCCTGAGTCACGCTCGGGTTCGTAGAGTCGTACGACATCCCCGGTTGACCGTACATCCCCACGGGGCCCATGCCCATGCCGCCGTACGTGCCCGTGTACATCCCATTCATACCGTAGCCACCGTAGCCACCGTAGCCGCCATACCCACCCAGCGTCCCCACACCGCCGTACATGGAAGAACCGTAGGGGTAGGTGGCCGAACCGAAACGGTTGTAAGGGGTAGAGAATGGGGAGGCGAAGGGCGTCGTTGTCGACGCTGTCGGAAATGCGAAGGAGGCGGGACGCGCGGGGACGGAGGGCAGTGTGGTGCTGGAGGATGATGTGGAGCCGGCGCTCGAGGCAGGTAGGACAGGCGCTGGCGTTGGCGTTGAAGTGACGGCTACAGGACTGGGGGATGTCGATGTTGCTGCTGCTGCCGCTGCGATGGTACCGCTACGCTCCCATGGCTTCGGTGGTGAAGCCATCGTTCAAATCGGAGGGTCGAGAGTGCACAGGAATTACCAGACAGAAAGTGGAATCTCCGATAAGATGTATGTACAGAGAGAGCGCAACCTATGAACATATATTTCGATAGTCAGACTGACTGGCAGACAGACGAGCGAGGGGCAGAGAAAATGAAATGGAGAAAGAACGCACCTCCCGAGGGATTTTTGAGTGAAATTTCGGAAGGGGTTTAACGAGGGAACGGGGATGGAGAGGAAAGGGAAAGTGGTCGAGGGCGTTGTGGGCGGGGCAAGCGGAAGGAAAAGGCCGAGAGGGGCCGGATTCGGCAATCAAATTGATTGTCACTTTATTAGGGTCCCTCTTTTTCATACAACCTCATCGATGCGGTAATCCCTTGCCTCGTGGGGAAGCCAAACCTGATATTTCATGTTGTTGCGATAAGGAGGTACCGTATGACGACGACCTTGGAGCGCGAGTTGTCGGGTCGCAGCCCGCGCCTTGTCGATA
>Ga0137394_10002529_pt1 | contig 13532 bp, 17 predicted proteins | sample czobulk116metaG_FD_108278 | JGI IMG/M metagenome (GOLD analysis project Ga0137394, IMG submission 108278) | Vadose zone soil microbial communities from Angelo Coast Range Reserve, California, USA - czobulk1.16 metaG | ecosystem: Environmental > Terrestrial > Soil > Vadose zone | place: USA...
ACCCTGCGCGGGTTCCCCGCCGAACGCCTGGCGGACGCCTATCGCTATGCGCGGCGGGTGGCGGCCCTCGAGACGGAGCTCCCTCTTATCACCTTCCCAGACGCCTGCCCGTGGACAATCGACCAGGTCCTGGATGAGGACTTCTTGCCCGAGCCCTGCTGGAGCCAGCCATGAGGCGGGTGGTCCTGCTGGCCGTGGCCACCTTCCCGGAGGCCTGCCCATGGCCGGTGGCGCAGGTCCTGGACGAGGACTTCTGGCCGGAGAGCCAGCCATGAGGCTCCTGTAATAAGACCCTGGCGCGCTAGGACACGACCAGCACCGCGAACCTCTACATGGATTGCAGCGATGTTGGTTGCAGCTAGCCGTAGTAGTACCTCTAGATGTCGTAAAGCACGTTGACTAGCCTTCAACGCTGATCACGGAGGTACCCATGGATCCTCTCACCAGTCTCGTCACAGCCCTGGCCACCGGTGCGGCCGCAGCGCTCAAATCCACCGTGGAACAGGCTGTCAAAGACGGCTATGACGCATTGAAGAAACTGATCCAGCGGAAATATACCCAGGTCCAGGTCGACCAACTCGAGATAAATCCGAGCTCGAAGAACCGCCGAGGGGTGATTAAAGAAGAGTTAAAAGCAGCTGAGGCTGACACAGATGCCGAGGTATTACAGCTGGCACAGGCGCTGCTGGATACAATCTGGTCTAGCACACCGGAGACGGCTGCGTCGATTGGGGTGGAGCTCAAAGACATCGAAGGTGCGTCGCTGGCTATCCGGCGTGTCATTGCCACCGGAACGGGCGTCAAAGTCGAGAAGGGCACTTTCGACGGTGACATCACGATTGAAGATGTGAAGGCCGGGAATCGTGGAGGGGCACGCCCAAACGTTTAACGGCAGCAGATCCCATGTCTGCTGCCACGCCCGAAGCAATTCTAACCGAACATGCCATTACCATCCGGCTCAAAGATGTCTCGGTTCACCGCGACCTGACAATTCAGCTGCCCCCGGCTGAAACCCACCGCGTTGATCGAGGCAGTCGCAATAGACGAGCCATGATCGAGAAAGTCTGGGCCAACTGGATTACCGGCTGGCTGCAAGCCTCGCTCCCGCAAGATCTCCTGCTGGACTTAGGCCTGACTGAGCGGCCGGCAATGGTCACCCGTCCCTTGGACCTCCTCGTGCAGCGCCCCGACATGGCCGATCAGGTGCGGGCGCCGGGCACACAGCTGATAGATGTCTTCAATCGTCTGGACCGTGCCCTACTCATCCTCGGCGCCCCAGGGGCGGGCAAGACGACGCTCTTGCTACAGCTGGCCCAACACCTGCTGAGACAAGCGGCCCAGGACCCACAGCAGCCGATTCCGGTGGTTCTCCTGCTATCATCTTGGGCGCAACAGCGGCGCCCTTTAGCAGACTGGTTGGTTGACGCCCTCAATGAGCAGTATGAAATACCCCGCAAGATCGGTAAGGTCTGGGTCGAGGCAGACGAGATCCTGCCGCTGCTCGATGGGCTCGATGAAGTGACGGTCGAGCACCGTGCCACTTGCGTCGAGGCAATTAATCGCTTTCGCCGGGAGCATGGCCTGGTGCCCCTAGTGGTATGTAGTCGGATCGAAGCCTACGAAGTGCTCGGTACGCAGCTACGGCTCCAAGGGGCGCTGTCGGTACAGCCCCTCACGCGTGTGGACGTGGATACCTATCTAGCTCAGGTTGGCGCACCACTAGCGGCAGTGCGCCAAGCAGTGCAGGATGATCCCACTCTATGGGAATTACTCGATACGCCGCTAATGCTAGAGGTGGTCACTCTGGCATGTGCAGGGGAGGCTGGCGCGACATTCCATATGCAAGGGACCCTGGCCGAGCGTCGTCAACACCTGTTCACTATCTACGTGGATCGAATGTTTCGGCGGCGGAGGGCTACCGCCGCATACACCCGTCAGCAGACTGAGCGCTGGTTAACTTGGCTAGCCGTGCAGATGACCCAGCATAGCCAGACCGTATTTTATCTCGAGCGGATGCAGTCCACTTGGCTCCCCTATCGATTACGTTTGAGACTCAAGAATTTTAGGCGGCACACCGCAGTGCGCGCCGGGCTCCTCGTCGCGTTGGGCGTCGCCCTATATGTCGGGCTGCCCGGCGGAGTGGCCACCGGGATCGATGTCGGGCTGTTTGCCGGGATGGCCGCGACGGCGGGCATCTATGTAGGCAGCATCCGAAGTTTTAACGAGGTCAATGAAGAGTTGTGGCGCCGCGCCGCGGCGGCTGGCATCCATGTAGACGCCTGTCGAAGTTTCAAGGAGACCGTCAAGGAGCTGCGGCGCCATGTCGCCGCCGGTGGGCCACCCCTGAACGTGCAGGAGGTGATACAGTGGGCGTTCACTTCGGAGGAAATTATAAGCGTTGAAACCCTTCGCTGGTCGTGGTCAGCACTTGCCCCTTGGCAGTGGCTCCTCCTGCTTATCTATATACCAATTTCCGGGCTGGGCTTCGGGTTGGTCGTCGGGCTATCCTGGGGGGGTGCCGTCGGACTGTTCGCGGGGGTCGCTGAAACGCTGTTCTGGGGGCTCGTCTGCATCCCTGGGGGAGCGTTGGCTAGCAGCGAAATCGAAACGAAAACTGTTCCCAATCAGGGTATCCGTCGATCAGCTCGAAATGCGTTACTCATGGGATTGACGGGCGGGATAGTCGGCGGGATAGCCGGTGGATTGTTGGCCGTACTGGGCTATGGGCTGGGCTTTAAGCCAATTATCGGGGTGCTCTCCGTGCTGGGCTTCATGCTGAGCTTCGGGCTGGCCGCTGCGATGCGCTACGGCGGGTACACCTGTCTTCAGCACCGTAGACTTCGGCGCTTACTCGTCCGCCGCGGCGTTATCCCTCGTCGTTATGTGGACTTCCTCGACTATGCCGCTGAGCGCATTATCCTCCATAAGGTCGGTGGCGGCTATATCTTCATCCATAGGCTGCTGCGGGACCACTTTGCCGCGCGTTATAAGGAATAGCTACGATGACCCCTGCCGACGAGGCCACCTTCATCGCCCTGTGGCAGCAAGGCGCCAGCTATCAAGCGATCGCCCAGGCGCTGCGCTGCCCGCTGGGCACGGTGGCGAGTCGATCGGCCGCACTGGCGGCCCAGGGGAAAATTCAGCCGCGGCCCCGCGGGGGCCGACGGGCCAAGGCCGGGCCGCAGGACCCACCCCCACCAGTGCAGAGACTAGTGCAGCCCACCGACACCGGTGCAGTGCAGAGTGTCGACACCGGTGCAGTGCAGTGGTTCGACACTGGACCAGTGCAGCGCCTCGATCGGCTGGAAGACGAGGTGCAGGGCCTCCGCCTCCTGGTCCAGTCCGTGGTCGACCGCCTCGATCATCTACCAGTGCAGACACCGGTGCAGATCACGGCACTGCCCCCCTACCCTCCCGGTAAGGCTGTGCGCTGGAATCTGTGGATCTTGGATGCCATCCGGGACGAGCTGACGGCGTTGGCTGCTGAGCGGGGCATCTCCCCAAGCCAACTGGTGCAGGAGCTGTTATGGGCCGCGTTGACCGATCGTCGATCAGCGACGTCGTAACCGACCTCGACACCGGGGAGCGCTGATCCTGGCTTTCCAGAAAAATCGGAAAATTTTATGCACTGGGGGAGAATAAGTGATGAAACCCAAAAAGCACAAGAAGCGGACGCCCGGACAGAAGTCCCTTACGCCCTCACCATCACAGGCTCCCGAGGCCAACGAATTACGGTCAAGGTACGAGTGTATGTCTGCCCTGTTGGACGCCGTATTCCGGTCGTGCATGGCCCCGTCACAGGTCAGTGAGCCAGACAAATCCGCCTATTGCTGGGAGCATCGGTTAACATTTAACGGCCCTGATGGCCCCATGCCTGTTAGTCAGGCACGCATGTCTCTGACTCCGGCACAAATCCCTAGCTTACGCCCGTTGGTGAAAAATTTTCGGCTCTACCTGTCTGACGACACATCGTTAGACTGGTTCGAGGAGATCAAACCCCCAGGCCCTGGACAACCACCGGGGACAAAAGCACCCTCTTCGACGACCAGATTTGAGGACATGTTGGACGCCCGCGATGCGCTTGTGGCTGCACGCAAGAATGTCACACAACGAGCCCTGCTGATCGAAATGGGGTATCCGGCAAGCCCCCCAAGAACGCTCCGCCGGTGGCTCAAATCCATGGGCGTATCCTGGACCCGTTTCAAACAATGGCCGCGGTAATCTCCACAGAATACTTTGACCTCACGTGTCCCTTCCCTTGCCTGCTACATTTCGCCCGTAAAGTGTAATGGGCGTGCATCACGGCATGCGTGCTCGCGACAGGCACGCCGTGACGTGGGGTATTGGCTTTCAATAGCGGGTGGTAAGCCCGCGCCACGGTGAGGCTGCTAAGCTATGCAGGAATATACCGACGAGGGTGGTCCAGGACAAGCAGATGGTGCCATGTGTCAACACTACCTTCGTTGTGGGCAGCACGATCAGTGGCGTCGATCTCGTCCTCCCGCAGGAGGTGGCGCGTGACTCTGGCCTATGGGCTGTTGGTCGTCGGCCATGTACTTATGGCCGTAGGCTATGGCATTAGCCTCGTTCGGGCGCTGACGCACTAGGCAAAGTGGGCCAAACAAATCCCCATCTCTCTCTTAGGGAGGGGGTTTGTTTGGCCATCGACAGTATTATCTGTGCTTCGGGCAAGCCGCCCCCTGTCCGGCCCAAACCCAACACTCATGACACCAGCCGCCAAGTGATCATCTTGCGGGTGGAATGGGGACCTGTGACAAATAGGGTTCCCCCGTAACTAAGACCGTAACATCAATAAACTCAATCAGTTGAAAGATCATAACAGTGTGCCAAAAAGGCTAAAGCCTATCTGTCACAAAGGGGTTCGACGGTCGTTGCTGAGTGCGTATCAGAACACATGATAGCGCTGAAATCCCTTTCCTATTAATTGGTTACGACTAATTGGCGGCTCATAGCAGAAGTGTTGGGTTTAGGCCAATTAGAGGGATGCACACTGCTCGTAGGAGCATACCCCACCAATGACCTGCTGCCCGTACCTGTAGTTGCGGGAACAAGAAAGCATTGGTGACACGCACGGCCTCTTTCGAGCCTTCCTCCTGGTAGGCCCTCCAGCCGCAACGGGCAGAAAATTTACGGTAAGGCGGTCAGATGTACATTTGCCGCATGAAAACAGGTACTTAGTGGTATTTCAAACGGCTGGAAAAAGTGTGTTACGCAAGCCGCAATGACGATGCTCAACACAGGGTGGCCAAAAACCCTCTGCCATGGTGTCAGCACAACCTATTGATTTTCCGATGTCTATACGTGTGTCATGCGACCTGGCCAAAAACTTTAGAAGGAGTGCATTATGCACAACGGACCTGCTGTCGAGCAGGTCTTTTGTGTGGGCCGGCTTGCCCCCGGTATGAGTCCACCTATACCAACGTATAATCGCGTTCCTGCCGCACAGGCCCTATCTTTCTCCACGACGACACCATCTCTCGCAGCACCATCACGGGAGCCCCTTGTACACAGGAGACCGCTCCGTGGCACTATTCTTGCTTTGGTGAGGGGTAGCAGCGCGGCATTTCTCTCATGACAGGAGGGTCTATCATGCCCGAGTTCATGGTCGCTATTGATCACACGTTACCTACTATGCGGTCCGGGCCGAGGATGAAGTCACCGCCATCGATCTGGTCCTGGAGGGCCAGGGGCTGGAAATTTCCTCCGAGACGCGCGATGCCTATATCAGCGAATATCAGATTGAGACCCTCGACCACACGCCTGACCTCAGGGCGGACCGTCTCGCTGACAGCGCCGCCAGGAGACACATGCGATGACTCGTTCCCAGACCCAGGCCTTACGACTGTGCGACGTGATGCAGGCCGTGCGTGAAGAGGCGGCGAACGAGCAGGAGACGCTCGCCACGATCGTCCACCTCCTCAGCAGTGGTCAGGTGCGGCTCTCTGGCCCCGCCATGAAGGCCATCCGTGAGCTGTTGGTGACCACGACCGCAGCCGCGTAAGACCGTGGAGGGAGCATTCCCATGTCGCCATCATCCAGTGCGATGACGTGGTCTGAGGGAGCGGCGGCCCTGCTCACCTTCGGTATTCTGATGTTTCTCTGGCTCATGTGAGCAGGCCTGCCGGGGGTGGCGTCCAGGCCGCCTGATCAGGCGCATCAGGTGCCGCATTGCCACGTTATGCCTCAAACGTGCCACATGTCTCTCGCAGCATAGAGACCGCACTATTTCTCAGTCTCTCTATCTCCAGTCATCCAAGCACCAAAGAACCCCAGGCACGTATGCCTGGGGCCGTTGATCATGTTTTCCTTCACCCGTTGTTCCTCCCCTATCTAAACGATTGAATCTGCCAATACCTCTGCGTACACACCGCATCCCTACACCCACATTTCCAGGCGGTGCCGGTCCGTGCCATCCATGGACAACGTCGCGGTATGTGGCGTTGACCCGCACTAGACAGGAGACCCCCTCTGGCAGATGCGCCACACGTGCCCTACATTTACACAGAGTGGAGGGTTCGTCCGTCGCGTGTGGGGCGTCAGAGCACAGGGCTCCGGCGTCTCAGCAGGTCAGCATCTGACGAAAGAGGAGGTGGACCATGTACCAGCATATCCTCTTAGCCGTCGCCCTGCAGCAATGGGACGAGTTCAGCCCGCATGCCGTGGCGGCCCGTGAGGCCGCCGTCGCCCTGGCCCACGGGTCTGGCGCACAGCTGTCGGTCCTGAGTGTGTATGACTACGACGATGACCAGCCTGATGCGCTGAGCCTGCCGCTCGAGGACGTCAGCCGCTATCGCGATACCCAGATGCAGCGGATCGATGCGCAGATGGAAGCGAAGATGAAGGCCTTCCTGACCGGCGTGCCGACCCACGAGACCCCAATCACGCCGCTGCTCAAGGTGGGGAATCCGCGCCAGCTGATCGTGGCCACCGCCGAGGCGCTCGGGGTTGACTGCTTGGTCATTGGCGCGCATAGCAAACGCAGCTTTCTCGATGTCCTCTTGGGCGGGACGGCGACGGCGGTCAGCCGCCACGCCCCCTGTGCCGTCGTCATGGTCCAGCCAGGGGAAAAGCGCCCGCTCGTGCAGACGAGTGAGGTGGGCCAAACCCACCAGGCTCCCATACCAGGGTGACCTGCCGGACGGAGTCCGGTAAGGCTGTTCGTCGCGCGAGTTCATCCTCTTGACAAAAATTGGCTGCGCGACATCTATAAAGATTAGCCGTAAGTGTGAAGTCTAGGGGTTGTGGTCGGACGATCCGTGTGGCAGTAGCCCTTGCCATGAGGAGCGCTGCGATGGAGACGCCTCCCTGCTCGTAAGCGCGCCGTGTGGGTTGGTGTCCAGACGGCGCGATGTTGACACCCCCTCCGGAGGTTTGTGACCGGCAGGGGGTTTTTTTATGCCGAGCGTTTCCGGCTCACCAGGCTTCCACCCACGGCACAACTACGTCCCAGAACGTCCGGGGCTTTCGCTTGTCCTGCACCAGTTCCCTCCCCTCCCGCTGACGCCCCACCGATGGTCTAGCCTAGTCCAGCACTTCCAGCACGTGCCGCGTGTCCTTCTGAGCCCGTGTGGCGTTCAGAATTGTCCGCATGGCCGTAATCGTGCGGCCGTGTTTCCCAATCACCTTCCCGATGTCTTCCTTCGCGACCCGCAGTTCAATGACGAGCGAGGACTCTCCCGTAATCCCGTGCACGCGCACGTGGTCTGGGTTATCCACAATCGCTTTCGCCATGCGTTCGACGAGTTCGATGATGGCCGTGGGGTCACCTCCCGTGGTTAAACCTGGTTCACCGCTTCAGCCGTGCGCTCCCGCAGGCCACGAGACGACACGATCATCAGGCGGTTGGGTCGCGCCGCCGGTGCCACCTGGCACATTCTCCGGTGGCACACGGACGTCCGCTGAGAGCCGACGCGAAGCGCGCAGGACAGCGCCGACGGGCCGGACGAGCAGGAGCGTCCCTGTCGCGGGAGACAGGTGAGGTGTGTGAAGCCGGGCGCTCGGACGAGCACACCGGGAGGCAGGCACGCCAGTCGTTACGGGACGTGCCGAGTCGCGACGCTGCACTCCCTGGATGCGCACGCACCTCGTTTCTCCCAGCCCAGGCATGGCAGGCGTGCACGTCTCAGGACGGTGAGTCTACACAAGGATACACTAATATAATTATATTATGTATAAAATTATTATAATTTGATGAACTGAAAAGCTGGATGAGGAGCCATTCAGGTCTCGCGCGTGGATGGGCTGCACGAGGCAAGAAGCACCTCACCTGAGGGGACACCGCCGAGGATCACCAGGCCAGGAGGTGACACGCCACACCGCCCTCCAGACCCCCGTTTGCGCATGCGCCTCTCGTCTGCTACCATAGGAGCGATGCATGTCAGTCGCCAGCAGTGCACGAGCGGTGGGAGACCTCAAGGGACCGCCACGGCGAGACCACGACCGTGTGCGGTTTTTTTATGCGCCTCCGAGCATGCGTGACGGCATTCTCTTCTATCCCCCATGCCAGGAGGATCATGTCATGGCTACTGGTACCGTCAAGTGGTTTAACGACCAAAAAGGGTTTGGGTTCATCACGCAGGATGAGGGTCCGGACGTCTTCGTCCACTACTCGGCCATTGCCGCCTCGGGCTTCAAATCCCTGAATGAAGGCGACCAGGTCGAGTTTGACGTCACCCAGGGACCCAAAGGGCCGCAGGCCCAGGCGGTGAAAAAGATCTGAGCCACCCCTCGCGCCTCTGCAGTCTCTCCCCTGCTCTGTTGGCGTGCCGCCGACGAAGACCGCCACCAGGCCAACGCGATGGCTCAGCGGCGGCAAGGAGCCCAGCACCAGAGCGCTTGCCGTCAGGCCGGGTCATCCTCTTGACCAGGGGGACAGGGGGGCACTATATTCAAATTCGTAGGTGCGAAGATCCACGGTGTAGGGCAGAAATATTCATGGAGCAGCAGCCCTTGCCATGAGGAGCGCTGCAATGGAGACGCCGCCTCGCTGGTAAGCGCGCTGTATGGGTGAGTGTCCAGGCAGCGCGTATGCTGAAGCCCCCTCCGGAAGCTTGTCGCCGGGAGGGGGTTTTTTCTGCCTGATGCTCCCTTGGCAACATGCCTCCCAACCGAAAAGCCCCGCGCATCCCGCCCGAGCCCTTTTCTTTCCTTTCGCCAGTTTTTCCTCCCCTACCGTTTGCATGACGGTATCTGCCCATAGTGCTGCGTGCACGCCGCCTCGTCAGCGAGGACAATATTGCCGAGGGTCGGCAGGAAGTTCCCCCCGAGCAGCCGCACGAGGCCCCCGCGGACTATGGCGGCCGCCGCTGCCCTCCGCGCGATGCGCATGACTCTCGGCCTTGGACGACCCTGTGGCATCGGTCTTGCCTCTGGACATGGGCCCCGTACAACGCACGTACGACATCGGGCCGGCTAGAGGCGTCACAGCCGGCCTCCCCAGAGATGACCCAAGGAGGGTGTGCCATGCTGGAACCGATGCTGTCCGACACCATGGTGTTCCAGGGACCGATGAGGCTCGCTGACACGTTGTTCTGTCTGGACTGTGAGGTAATGTTTACGAGCCTCGAGAGCTGTCCGAGCTGTGCCGGCAGCGCCATCTGGCCAGTAGCCGCGTGGTTATCGCCATCTCAGCCGCATCTGTCCATCGCGTCCACACCGGTGGGGGCTCCTCCGTGGTCCGACCCTGCCGCGAAGGACGCCAAGGCGGTCGCATAGCGCCCCCCGCCGATGGCGGAACTGGTGGAGCAGCATGGCCTAAGGAAGAACCCAAAAGCCCCGGCACATCCGGGGCTTTTACGTTTCTTTCCCTTAGCCAGTTGTGTCCCCTATCGCTTAAACGACTGTATCTGCCCCACCTCTGCATAAAGCTACGGCGGGCGTCGCAATATCTCAACGTTTAAAACTCTGTATCATCCAGTAACTCTGCGTACACGCACGATCCCGACACCCGCACGTCCATGCTGATCCCGTCCAGGCCTCCATTTCCCTTCGGGCATCCGTCGCCAGAGGACTCACGGCCGCCACGTGCGGCGGTCCGGACCCTAATAGATCGTGTAGCGCTGCCCAGGGTCCGGTGTATAGGTGATGTGATACAGGCAAACGGAGCTCGCGGGAATACCACTGCTACGCACTGTGAGTCTCGGGGGCGCTTAGCTCCCGCTCTCCGCCGGCGGCACCGGTGGGGGCACCACGAGATAGCTGACCAGCCAGCCGACGAGGCCCGCCAGGGCAATGGCCCCCGCCCACACGTGCACGGACCACCAGATGCCGTCGGTGAGGTGCAGGGCCAGAAAATACCCGCTATACCAGATCAGGGGCACGCCAGCCGCGAACAGCCGCAGGGCCCAGATCCGGGACACGGAGGGCTGGAGCTATTGGAGGAGCCCATCCGCCGCGAGGCCGGCGATCACGGCCACCGGGATCAAGCCCTGTTGATCCCGCATCAGGCCCATCAGACTGGCGTTGAGCGTGAAGATCACGGTGAGGCTTCCGCGCGGCAGCCGCCACCCCCACCGGCGGACGGTGAGCACGACCAGTCCCATCAGCAGGGCCGTTTGCAGCAGCACGTCGTCCATGCCCAGCATCTGGGCGATATCGGGGCTGAAGACCCCGCCGTCCTGGGTGAGCAGGGTAGGATTGGGGGCGACGAGGGGCCAGAGCGGCGCGGTCGGGCGATTACCGGCGGCGGCCCAGGGGCGACCCAGGGGGTGGGCGAACATCGTCCAGAACGTGCAGACCGACAAGAGGAACGCGAGCGAGATGACCATGGGCCCGCGGGTGGTCCACGCGGGGGGCTGGGCCGCGTCAGCCTGCAGCCAGGCCGCCCGCCACGGGCCGCTCACGAGGAGGCCGACCCCAGTGTCAGCCCCACATGGGTGGGGCTGAGCAGGGCTTCCATCCGAGCCTCGATGCCGAACAGCAGGTGCCAGAGCAGATCCCCCACCCCGCTGGCCGCGAAGACCCCCGCGCCCGCTAGCGACAGGCCATAGCCCGGCGGCAGCGCGCGCCCCCAGGGGGCACCGCGGGCATGGTTGGAGAGCAGCGCCCCGGCGGTCAGACTCGCCACCGCCAAGAAGCCCGAGTAGAAGGCGCCATGCCAGGGGGTAAAGAAGCTCTCCAGGGTGGTCGAGAGGTGGTTGTGGGCCCAGCCATCGAGATAGAGGCCGCCCAACAACCAGCTCCCCAGGACAACCATGGCCCAGTCAAAGCTGACGCGGCGGCCCATGGGCGGCCGCGTCGTCTCCGACGGGGTGCTCAGTCCGATGGACGCTGTGTGGTTCTTCATGCCGTGGTCCTCCCGATCGGTTCCAGGTGTGTCTCGACGCCCTTAACCATGCCCCGCTGAGGCCCTCCGCGTCGGCTGTGGGCCGTCCCCTGCGGCGCCGCGGCTGCGGTCACATCGCCGTGCTGGGGCTTCATCGGGGCAGCGAACGACCCCCCTGGGAGCTGGTCGAGGCATCGCGCACCGGCGCGTGGGGTGAAGTGGCCCTGTACAGCCGTCGCCAGTTTTCCTCCCCTATCGTTTGAAACTCTGTATCCACCTTCGTCCCGTTAGGAGCGGGGCTACGGTGGACACGTCTGCCTTCTAGCGTTTGAATAATTAAATTATCTAGCCTTGGCCTACTGGGCGAGTGAAAATATTTGCACCATGATTACATCTCGTATTCATTGAATTCATATGATATCATATGTCAGGTTTTGAGCAGTATTGTGCTCCGAAGAGCACGGTGGAGGTGAAGGAGGTCTCCGGTGTCTGGTCCCATGCCCTTCCCCTTACTCTTGTGGCTCGCGGTCGGGATCTCCCTCCTGTCGCTCCTCCCGCAGCCGGAAACGACCATGGCTCTCTGGTGCGTGATCGCCGTCGTCTGCCTGCGGGAGACCCTCCTGCTCTGGTGGCGCACCAAGCTCGCCTTCACCGCCGCCGAGTATGTGATCGTCACGGTGTGGTGTGCCCTCCTGGCAGCGCTGTACGGACGCGGGTGGAATGTGTTACGCGCGCCGGAGCCGTGGATGGGGATTGTCTGGGGAGCACTGCTCCTGGTGCTGGCCTGCCATCGCCTCGAGCGGCGTGTGCACCCAGCGACGCAACAAGCCTTGCGCACGGCGCGGCGCCAGGCCACGCTCCGAGACTGGTTGCGCGGGCGGCATATCCCCCGCCTGAAATAGCGGGGCTCTCCCCTCGCTCCACAGGGTGACATGAGCCCTCAGACCTGGGGCGCTCGTGCTATCCCCACCAGCATCAGGATCTGAAGGCCCCGAGCATCACGCCCGAGCCCTTTCCTGTACTTTCGCGAGTTCTCCCCCCTATCCCTTCACGTATCCCCTACCGTGATATGGTTCATCCTAGGGCCATCTGCAATCTGACGTTCCCCTTCGTCGGTCAGGTGCAGAGATGGAGGTCGCTAACCCTCGGGACGCGCCGAATGCCTACTGATCGGAGAACAAGGCCCCAGCCGCCCAGTTGTCCGTCGCTGGCGCACTCCGGCTGTTTCCACCGCTGACGGAGGCGAAGTCGCCGCTCGCTATGTTATTTTCTCCCCCAGTGACCGAGGATGCGAGGCCGCTCAATACTACGAGAAGACTCACCACCAGACGCATCTGCCAGCACTGGGTATGCATGAGGATCCCTCCGTTTACAGGTAAGGCGCTGATGAGGTGACGGTGGCGCTGGAACGCATCAGGGTGAACTGAGGGATGTCCCTCCCACGGGAGGGGAGATCAGCGGGTCAGGAGTTGCGGCCGGGCCAGAAAGCGGGAGAGCACAAGGGAACCACTGGGGACGTGCGGAGGCGGTGGGGAGGGCGCGAGCATAGAGCGGAGGAAAAGGTTTGTCAATCCAGTATTTTAGGGATGAAACGCGAGCAGAAGATCAGCCGCTAGGCACCAATGGAGATCATCTGAGATAAGGGAGGGGTACCCTGCAGCTGACGGCTATGTGAGCGTGGTTTATGCGGCTCTGGCCATCTGACCGACTTGGGAACACAGCAACGTGACCAGCACCCAGGGCCGCACGGTGCATAGGAGGGGACCCTCGGGGAGGCACTGCGTGTGAGGCCCACCAGGCCCTGTTTTCACAGCAGGGTCTGTCAATCGTGACGTGATGGGTCGCACGTCGGCGGCCATGACACGGTCGGCTTCGTTCCCCACGGAGGTAAAGGATGTCGTGACTCTGTTGGTTAAGTCGAAAACGCGGTTTTGCAGACGGCGTTTGAAAGCCGAAGAGATCACGGACCTCCCTGTGTGACACGCACCCCCCTGGCATCGGAGATGGGCCACCGCGACTTACCCAACAGAGTCTGTCGTGGCGAGGCCTGTACAGGCCATGAGCGCGTAACGGGCCCAGTAGCACGGAAGCTGCGATACCACCTAATAGGGTCTATCTCATTGCTAAGAAAGACCTTCTTGCATCACCACCGTCGGCTTCCATCTGAGTGCGAATTTCCCTTATCTCCAGGAACCGGCACTTTCTTGCAACCTTTGAGCGTATCCCAGCCCCCTCTCGGGTGATTTTC
>Ga0137394_10002531_pt1 | contig 13526 bp, 12 predicted proteins | sample czobulk116metaG_FD_108278 | JGI IMG/M metagenome (GOLD analysis project Ga0137394, IMG submission 108278) | Vadose zone soil microbial communities from Angelo Coast Range Reserve, California, USA - czobulk1.16 metaG | ecosystem: Environmental > Terrestrial > Soil > Vadose zone | place: USA...
CAGATTTCTGCGATCGTTTCGCGAGCATAGTGGGTACTATGTGAGTGAAACGATCGCAGAAATATGCCGATGTGGGGCGGCCGCAGTAGGCGCATCATTAGTCAGACAGGCTCCTGGGGGCTAGCCGCGCAGGAACGCGCTGATTTGCGCGGCCAACGCCGGCGGCGTGGCCTCGAACGGATCGTCGCCGTAGGCAGCGGCATTGACCAGCAAGCGCTGCTGCTTGGCCGCGTTCAGGCGTTCCGTCGACGGGACTCCGGCCAACACCAGGCGCCTCACGAGTTCCGGCCGTGAGGCGGCGAGTTCCAGAGCCACCTCGGCACCGTATTGAACCCCCAGCAGGTCGGTCTGGCGCAGCCTCAAATCGTTGGCCAGATCCGAAATCGCGATGGCGGCATCCGCGATACTGCGTCCGGGCGAGGAATCCGATTCACCGTAGCCCGGCAGATCGGGCGCATAAACGGACCGCACGCCGGCGAGCTCGGGCAGAATTCCGCCGAATGTGCGGCTCGAGGCATCGATGGGATGCAGACAAATCAATGTCACCTGTTCATCGAAGCCGCCCGTCGTCGGGAAAGCCGTACGCACATGCAACTGCCCGAATTGGCAATCAAAATAGGCCCGCCGCGTGCGCACGGTGACGGGCAGAGGGGATAACTTCGGGGCCTTAATCACTGCGGGCTCTCCAGCAAGCGTATATTTGTTGCGCGAAGCATACGCGAAATCGCCCATTGGCCCTCGCCACGGCCAGCCGGCGGCAACCGTTATCTGTTGCTTTTGTGCTACATTAATTTTTGCACTTCTTTGCAATAGGGCTGGCTTCGGCGCCGGCTGAGGGCTAGAGTGTTGCTCGAACGCAATAGGATTCTAGGGAAGTAAAAAGACCAATCATCGCCAGAGCGCAGCATAACGGCGCCACAAAAGGCATGGGGACCTAAAAGCCGGGCAATGCCCGGCTTTTTTATTGGCCTGAGCGATCCCATACACGTGACATCGTGAATCCACTCGACCGGCCACCCCTGAAGCCCACGATCTCGATCAGGCGCTGTCCGTCTTCGGACAGGCTGTATTGTTCTTCAAACGGCGGGCGATCATCGTCAGGATCTCCAGCCTGAACGACCAGAGTCTTTTCAGCCCAACCACAATGCGGCGACGGCGGGTCGCGTCCCGAGTGATGTCGATGACCCTTCCCCGCATCCATGGGCTGACAGACGCGATTGATTCCGTCCGAGGTAAAGGCCACGACACCCGCGACCTGCTTGATTTCGAGCTGCTTGCCCGGCCAGCGTAGGCCATCGCTCATGACACTGACCGGCGGCATGACGGGACCGCCCGGACCACCGGGGACCACGCCGCCCGCGCCGCCTCGCCCACCGCCCTGGCGGCCGCCGCGACCGCCCCCCGAACCACCGCCCGAGGTGCTCTGGCCCTTGGCGGGACCGTTGATCTGGGCCTGGATCAATCGCTGCGGATCGTCGCTGTCCGCGTCGTTGAGCTTCCAGCGTCCGCTGAAATCCACGCCGGCGGGCGGCGCCTGCTCGAGCCCTTCGCTCGCACACGCTGAGAGACACATCACCGTCACAACCACGACGAGCCGCATGCCTCAATATTAATTGAAGCTCGCTCGCACGGGTATAGCCGGAGAGGAATCAGCCGGCGGAGCGGCGTGCTCGAGGGGCTGCCCGCAAATCCTTGGGTCCGCAAACCCACACGCGGCCTTCGAAAGGCTGAAAGCACACGCGCAGCGCTTTGGTCCTGCGCGTGGTTTGAGTGCCGCAGGCAATTTTTCCGTCCGCGAGATCGGCCTTGATCAAGTCGACCAGGGAGGCACTGGGCTCGCCTGCATCCGTCGGCGGCAGCGCGTGCGCGATGATTCTCGCCTGGACTTCGTCAGCGCGCGTGGCATTGCCGAGCACGGCACGCTTGAAGCGGTCGAGCACGACCAGTACCGAACTCAAGGTATTGTCGGTCACATCGCTGGGACGGCCGGTTCCGCCCATGAAACGCAAATGCAACAAACCGCCGACGCCTCGACCCTCATCATGCAGGCAAAGCGCGAGGGCTCCGTGCAGATCGGCGATCATGAGCATGGGTTCCGGCGAGACATGATAAGTGTCCGGCGCGACCATGACTTCCGTGAGATCTGTAGCCAATGCGGACCCCTCAACTGACACCGCGAATGCTGCACGTAACCGTAAATTCCCTCTGCCGAGCCAATCACGGTTTCGCACAGGACCAGGAGTCATAAGCTCATGCTTTCCTGTCATTGGCGGCCCAGGGGGCACCGGACGTATCGTCTCGGTCTATGTATCGGTATGACGCAGTCGACAAAACGCTGGTAAGGGAACGCGTCTCACAGTTTCGTGATCAGACGCGCCGCTTCCTGGCGGGCGAGCTCACCGACGACGAATTTCGCCACCTGCGCCTGCGCAATGGCCTGTATCTCCAGCGCCACGCCCCGATGCTGCGCGTGGCGATCCCGTATGGCCTGCTGTCGTCGACACAACTGCGTGCTCTGGGCAGCATCGCCCGCCGCTACGATCGCGGCTACGGGCATTTCACCACGCGTCAGAACATCCAGTACAACTGGCCCAAGCTCGAGCAGGTTCCGGATATCCTGGCTGAACTGGCAGAAGTCGAGATGCACGCGATCCAGACCAGCGGGAACTGCATCCGCAACACGACTTCCGACCACCTGGCGGGCGTAACTCCCGACGAGCTGGAAGATCCGCGCCCGTGGTGCGAGCTCATCCGTCAGTGGTCGACGTTCCACCCGGAATTCACCTATCTGCCCCGCAAATTCAAGATTGCGGTCACAGGGGCGGCCCAGGATAGGGCTGCTTCCCAGGTTCATGACGTGGGCGTGCACATCGTGCGCGGACCCGGCGGCGAGCTGGGCTTTGAAATTCTGGCCGGAGGCGGCCTTGGGCGCACGCCCATCATCGGACAGGTGGTGCGCGAATTCCTGCCGCGCGAGCACCTGCTCTCGTATCTCGAAGCCATCCTGCGCGTATACAACTTGGAAGGACGGCGCGACAACATCCACAAGGCACGCATCAAGATTCTGGTGAAATCCTTAGGGATAGAAGAATTCAGGCGGCGCGTGGAAGCAGAATGGGAAAACACGCGCGCCGGCGGCCTGCGCGTCAATGACGCAGACATCGCGCGCCTGCGCGGCTTCTTCAATCCGCCGGCCTACCGCAAGCTGCCGGATACGGAACCCGCGGCGGGTAAGAGCACGGCATTTCGCGCCTGGTACCGCTACAACACCACGGCGCATAAAGTGCCGGGTTACCGTGCCGTGTACATATCGCTCAAGAAGCCCGATGTCGCTCCCGGCGACATCACGGACACTCAGATGGAATTGGTCGCCGATCTCGCCGATCGCTTCAGTTTCGGGGAAGTGCGCGTCACCCACACGCAGAACCTGTTGTTCGCGGATGTGGAACAGGACAAGACATTCGAACTCTGGCAGACGCTCGAGAAGGCGGGTCTCGCCACGCCGAACATCGGCACCTTGACCGACATGATCTGCTGTCCGGGATTGGATTTCTGCAGTCTCGCCAACGCCGGTTCCATCGACGTGGCGAAGCTCATCAATGACCGGTTCGACGACTACGATTACCTCTACGATCTGGGCGAGCTCGAGATCAAGATGTCGGGCTGCATGAATGCCTGCGGCCATCACCATGTGGGGCACATCGGCATTCTCGGCGTGGATAAGAGCGGCGAAGAGTGGTACCAGATCACCATCGGCGGCGCGGCGGGCGCGGACGCATCCTTAGGAGAGGTCATCGGTCCCTCGGTGCGCAAGATTGAGGTGCCCGAAACGATTGAGCGTCTGCTCGAAGTCTATGTCGAGCGGCGGCAGCCGGACGAGCGCTTCCTCGACGTCGTGCGCCGTCTCGGCGTGAAGCCTTTCAAGGAAAGAGTGTATGCCGCGCCGGCTGCTGCGTGACGGTCGCATCGTCGACGATGACTGGTTGTACCTGGCGGAAGCCGAGGGCAACGCGGCTGCGCCGCTCATCCTGACCCTGGCGGAGTGGCAAGCTGACCGCGACAAGTGGCTAGCGCAGGACCGGCGACTGGGGGTGGTGCTGTCGCCGGCTCACAAGGTGGAATTGTTGGCGCCCGATATTGCGCGGTTTGCCCTGGTCGGCGCGGACTTTTCCGGACCCAGCGAGGGACGCGGGTACTCGCAGGCGCGCGAGCTCCGCGAACAGTGGCAGTTTGCCGGCGAGCTGCGTGCCACGGGCTATGTGCGCCGCGATCAACTGTTCTTCATGGCGCGCTGCGGCTTCAACAGTTTCGAATTGCCTGATACCGATATCGAAGCGGCGCACGCCGCGCTCGCGACTTTTTCGTGGGCCTATCAGCCGTCGAACGACGCGGGGCTAGGAGCCTGTCTGACTAATGGGCGCCGTCACGAGGGCGCCCCACATTGAGCAGATTTCTGCGATCGTTTCGCGAGCATAGCGGGTACTATGTGAGTGAAACGATCGCAGAAATATGCCGATGTGGGACGGCCGCAGTAGGCGCACATTAGTCAGACAGGCTCCTAACGCTCAGGCTGCGGCGCCGCTAGCGGGATACACCTGCCATCGCCTGAAGCGTAGGCCCACGGTCTGGCCGACGCTGAAACGCTCGCCTTCGTAACGCTCGCGGCTGATTTCCGCTTCCAACGGCTCATTGGTCGGCAGACCCTGGGCGCAGACCTCTAAGCGCACGATGGGTCCGATCACCCGCACGGCAACCACGGTTGCCGGCCAGCCCATCCCTTCGGGTCCGATTTCAATTTCGTGGGGTCGAATCAGCGCGATGTTATTCGCATCGCCCGTACGCACGTCCGCGGCCGGCGAGATGTCGATCGGCCCGAGATAGGCGCGGCCGTCGCGGAGGTGCACCGGCAGTTCGTTGACCTGACCCAGGAAACGGTGCACGAAGGCCGAGGTCGGCAAGTCATACACTTCGCCCGGAACGCCGGATTGTTCGATTCGTCCGCGATTGAGCACCACGATGGTATCGGCGACCTCGATCGCTTCCTGCTGATCATGCGTCACGAAAATGCTGGTGAAGTGCAGTTCGTCGTGCAGCCGCCGCAGCCAGCGGCGCAGTTCATGGCGCACTTGGCTGTCGAGGGCGCCGAAGGGCTCATCCAGCAACAGTACATCGGGATCGACCGCCAGAGCGCGCGCCAGAGCCACGCGCTGCCTCTGGCCGCCCGATAGCTGCGCAGGGTACCGATCGCCCGCCCAGCCGAGCTGCACCAACTCCAGCAGCGACTGCACCTTGCGGCGCATTTCCGCCGAGGAAGGCCGTTCGCGCCGCGGTTTGACCTTCAAGCCGAAGGCGACGTTTTCGAAGACCGACATGTGGCGGAACAGAGCGTAGTGCTGGAATACGAACCCGACATTTCGATCGCGGATCGGCCACAGGGTCGCGTCGCGGCCGTCGAACAACACCTGTCCTTCGTCCGGCGTCTCGAGACCGGCGATGATGCGCAGCAGCGTGGTCTTGCCGCAGCCCGAGGGACCGAGCAGCGCGATCAATGCGCCCGTCGGGACGTCCAGATCGATGTCTTTGACCGCGGCGAATTCGCCGAATTGCTTGGCTATGCCGCGTAAAGCGATGCTCATGTCTTTTCCCTCCGCGTCCGATCATGCGCCAGGCGGGCCGCATGCTTGAGCTCCGGTTGCCGCCATTCCAGAAAGCTCTTGCCCACCAAGGTCAGCAGCGCCAGCAGGGCGAGCAGCGATGCGACGGCGAATGCCGCCGTGTAATTGTATTCGTTGTACAGAATCTCGACGTGCAGGGGCATGGTGTTGGTCAAGCCCCGAACGTGCCCGGAGACCACCGAGACTGCGCCGAACTCGCCCATGGCCCTGGCGTTGCAGAGCAGGACGCCGTACATGAGGCCCCAGCGAATATTGGGCAGGGTGACGCGCCAAAAGGTTTGCCACCCCGTGGCGCCGAGCGACAGCGCCGATTCTTCATCGTCCTTGCCCTGGGCCTGCATCACCGGAATGAGCTCACGGGCAATGAACGGGAAGGTGACGAAAATCGTGGCGAGCACGATGCCCGGCACCGCGAACACCACTCGGATGTGGTGAGCCTTGAGATATCCGCCGAACCAGCCGTGCGAACCGAAAAGCAGAATGAAGATGAGTCCGGCGATGACCGGCGACACGGCGAACGGCAAGTCGATGAGCGTGATCAAGGTATTCTTGCCGCGAAATTCGAACTTGGCGATCGCCCACGCGGCGGCCACGCCGAACACCAGGTTGAAAGGAACGGCGATGGCTGCGACGGTGAGCGTGAGCTTCACCGCGGCCCAGGCCATCGGATCGGAGATTGCGGCAACATAGGCACTGACGCCCTTGGCCAGCGCCTGGACGAACACCGCGAGCAGCGGCAGCACCAGAAACAGGCCCAGGAACAGCAGCGCCGCCGCAATCAACAGCAGGCGGCCCGGCGCGGCACGGCGCACGTCGATGCGTGCTTCAGCGGCCGCCATGTCGCGACAGGGCCCAGTTTTGTAAAGCGTTGATGCCGAACATGAGTGCGAAGGACAGGACCAGCATCACCACGGCGATGGCCGTGGCGCCCGCATAGTCGTACTGCTCCAATTTGGTGACGATCAAGAGTGGCGCGATTTCCGATTTCATCGGCATGTTGCCCGCGATGAATATCACCGATCCATACTCGCCGACGGCGCGCGCGAAGGCGAGTGCAAATCCCGTGAGCAACGCCGGCCAGAGCGCCGGCAATATGACGCGTGCAAAGGCCTGCAGCGCCGAGGCGCCGAGAGTCGCCGCGGCCTGCTCCACTTCCCGGTCCAGATCCTCGAGCACGGGCTGCAGGGTGCGCACCACGAACGGCAGGCCGATGAACGTCAGCGCCACGACTATGCCTAAGGGCGTGAACGCCACGCTGATCCCGAACGACTTGAGCCAGATCCCGAGCCAGCCGTTGGGCGCATACAGCGCGGTCAACGCGATGCCGGCCACGGCGGTAGGCAGCGCGAACGGCAAGTCCACCATGGCATCGACGAGCCGCTTGAACGGGAAGGAATAGCGCACCAGCACCCAGGCGACCATGAACCCGAAGATCACGTTGATCAGCGCGGCCGTCAATGAAGCGCCGAAACTCAAGCGCAGGGATGCGACCACTCTGGGGGCCGTCACGACGTCCCAGAAATGGCCCCAGCCCGATCCCAAGCTGCGAAAGAACACCGCCGACAGGGGAATCAGCACGATCAGCGACAGATACACCATGGTGTAGCCCAAGGTGAGGCCAAAGCCGGGCAGCACCCGCTGCGGCAGCCGCCGCGGCGTGGGCTCCTTGACTTCGACTGCCGCGACGGGCGTTGCCATGGGTGTCCCAAAAATAGAGTTGCGCGCCAATGCCGGCACAATCGCCGGATACTGATCTGAAGCGCTCTTCAGGACCATGCGCGATTACTGGCCGTAGATTCTGTCGAAGGTACCATGGTCCGCGAAATGCGTGGCCTGGGCACGGGTCCAGCCGCCGAATACGGCATCGATGGTAACCAACTGTGGAATGTTTGCGAATTGTGCCGCGTATTGCGCCGCGACCGCCGCATCGCGCGGGCGGTAAAAGTGCTTGGCCGCGATTTCCTGGCCCTGCTTGGAATAAAGATATTTCAGGTATTCCTCGGCAACCTTGCGGGTGCCGTGCTGGTCGACGTTCTGGTCCACCACGCTCACCGGCGGCTCGGCCAGGATGCTGACCGAAGGCGCGACGATGTCGAACTTGGCGGGCCCCGACTCCTTGACGGCGAGATGGGCTTCATTTTCCCAGGCGAGCAACACGTCCCCGATGCCGCGCTCCACGAAAGTGACCGTCGCGCCGCGCGCGCCGGAATCGAGGACCGGTACATTGTGGTAGAGCTTCTTGACGAAGCCTTCAGCGGCGGCATCGCTGCCGCCGGGCTGCTTCAGCGCCCAGGCCCATGCCGCCAGATAGTTCCAGCGCGCCCCGCCCGAGGTCTTCGGACTCGGTGTAACGACCGAGATGCCCGGCCGCACCAAATCGCCCCAATCATGAATATTCTTCGGATTGCCTTTGCGCACCAGAAAAACGATCGTCGAGGTGTAGGGCGTACTGTTGTCCGGCAATCGCGACTGCCAGTTCGCCGGGATGAGACCGGCCTGGGCCGCCAGGGCGTCGATGTCGTAGGCCAGTGCCAGCGTCACCACATCGGCCTCGAGTCCCTCGATCACCGAGCGCGCCTGCTTGCCCGATCCGCCATGGCTTTGGTTGACCCTCACGGCGTCGCCGGTCTTGCTCTTCCAGTACGCCGCGAACGCCTTGTTGTAGTCCTCGTACAGCTCGCGAGTCGGATCGTACGAGACATTCAGCAGCGTGGAGTTCGCCGCGTGCGCCGCCGAGCCCATTAATATGACGATGAGCGCCAGCGCGAACCAGAAATACTCGCGTCCGACGCGCCTGCCGTTGCCCTCGATCATTGACTACCACCCGGAAGCGCACTCGATCAGCGAATAAAGAAGGCTAACGGCTGGCGCCGCGGCCCGGAACTACTATCCCGATATCTGCATATACGCTTACGGCATGTCGCGCTTACGGCATGTCGCGGAGCGGAATGTGCAGATCGCCCAGAATACGGTCCACCTCCTCCTGGGTCTCCAATTTCTCGGTCTCCCGCACCAACTTGCGGGGCAGGTGGGGCGCCAGCAGCTCGATGAACTCATACATGTAGGCGCGCAGGAGCGCGCTCCGCCGGAACCCTATCCAAGTGGTGTGTCCCTCGAACAGGTGGCTCGCATCGAGTACTACCAGGTCTCCGTCGGTGGCGGGATCGATGGCCAGCCGGGCCAAAATACCCACCCCTAGGCCGATGCGCACATAGGTCTTGATGACGTCCGAGTCGCGCGCCGTCAACGCCACGTCGAGCGACAAACCGGCTGTTTCGAACAGCGCGGGCAGTGAGGATCGGCCGGAAATGCTGAACACATAGGTAACGATCGGATACTCGGCCAGCTTCTTCAGGGTCAATTTGCCGGCCGATGCCAGCGGGTGGCCGCGCGGTACGACCACCGCTCGGTGCCAGCGATACACCGGGAGACGCACCAGATGCGGAAATTGCTCCTCCGAACCCGTGGCTATGGCGAAATCGACGCGATCGCGCGCAACCATTTCGGCAATTTGCTCCGACGTGCCCTGATGCAGATGCAGCCGTACCTTCGGATATTTCAGCCGAAAGGCGCGAATCACCGGCGGCAGCACGTAGCGCGCCTGGGTATGTGTGGTGGCGATCGACAGAGTCCCGCCGTCGGCCTTGCGCAGCTCCGCGGAGGTGCGGCGAATATTCTGCATTTCCCGCAGGATACTGGCGGCGCGCGAAATGATTTCCTCACCGGCGCCGGTGGTCCGGGTCAGCGCACGGCCCTCGCGCTCAAACAGCTGAAAGCCCAGTTCCTCCTCCAGAAGCTTGAGCTGCCGGCTGACTCCGGGCTGCGACGTGTGCAGCTGGCGCGCGGCCGCGGTTATGTTGAGGCCGTTTTCATGGACCGCCACCAGATAGCGCAATTGCTGGAACTTCATCGCCGGCCGGCCTTATCGTTGATTGGTGTTCGGCGCATAGGATATAAGTTTAAACCGCTCCGCGCGCTAAGAAGCGGCGCCCGCCGCCATCACTAAAACGCATGTCCTCATGCGCTCTAATTCGTTTCGCCAAGGCACGGTCCGCCCTATAGTTTTCCCTCTGATATTGAAGCGAACCAGCGAGACCCCCCTTGTTCGAGCTCTCCAAGGCCCTGCGCGAGCGCGCAGAAGACAGCATTTCACAACTCCGCAGTGCAGTCGCGGAATACAAAAACGTGTGTTATGCCAATAGCTTAGGGCCTGAATCCATCGTCCTCACCGATCTCATCTGGGGGTCGGTGCCGGAAATCGACATCTTCAGCATCGATACCGGGCGCCTGTATCCTGAAACCTACGACCTCATCGAGCGAGTACAGCAGCGCTACGGGCGGGCCCTGACCATCTACTATCCCAAGACCTCCGACTTGGAACGCTGGGTCGGCGAGAACGGCATCAACGGGTTCCGGGACGGTCTCGAGCAGCGTCGCGGGTGCTGTGTCGTTCGCAAGGTGGAGCCGTTCCGCCGGGCCATCGCCGGCCGCAGCGCCTGGGTGACCGGCATCCGGCGCGGGCAATCAGCCAGCCGCGCGCTGGCCTCACCGGTCGAGTGGGACGGCGAATACGGCCTCTACAAGGTGAGTCCGCTGCTCGAATGGTCGGAAAATGAGATCTGGGAGTACATTCGCAAGAAGCGGCTACCCTACAACGCCCTGCATGACCGGGGGTTCCCCAGCATCGGTTGCGCGCCGTGCACGCGGGCGGTGCAGCCCGGCGAAGACGAACGCTCGGGGCGCTGGTGGTGGGAACGCAGCGATTCACGCGAGTGCGGGCTGCATCCGCGCCGCCAGCCGGCGGTGTTGGCGGCGGCGCGCGCATCCAAGCAGTAACGGGCCACGTAAAAGGCCGAGGATAGCGTGTGAATTATTTTCCGGTCTTTTTCGATCTCACCGGACAAAAAGTGCTCGTCGTCGGCGGCGGCGACGTGGCGCTGCGCAAAATCTCGCTGCTGGAGCGAACTTCTGCGTTGATCACCGTCGTGGCCCCCGACGTCGCGCCCGAACTTCTGGCACGCGCCGCCTCAGGGAAGCTGAAACTCGCCGTCCGGGAGTTCATCCCTGCGGATTTGGACGGTGTGCGCTTGGTCATTGTCGCCACCTCGCGCCGCGCCGTGAATCGATGGATCGCCAACTTGAGCGAGTCGCGCAATATTCCCGTCAATGTGGTCGACGATCCCGAAGCGTCGCGCTTCATCGTGCCCGCAATCATCGATCGCGATCCCGTACTGGTGGCGGTCTCGACCGGCGGTACATCGCCGGTATTGGCGCGCCGACTGCGCGAACGGCTCGAAGCGTTGATCCCCCGAAGAATCGGTGAATTGGCGTTGTGGCTCAAGGCGCTGCGCAGTGCCTCGCGCCGGAAACTGCGCGGCACCGAGGAGCGACGGCGTTTCTTCGAGGCGATCGTCGACGGGCCGGCGGCGCAACGCTTCGCCCTGGGCGACGCCCAAGGCGCGCGGCGCATCGCGCACCAGCTCCTGGCGACGACCTCGACCGCGCCCCGTGCCGCGGGCGACGTGACGTTGGTGGGCGCCGGTCCCGGGGATCCGGAACTCCTGACGCTGAAGGCGCTGCGCGCTCTGCAGGATGCCGATGTGATTCTGCACGACCGCCTGGTCGCTCCCGAAGTGCTCGACCTCGCGAGGCGCGATGCGGCGCGGATTTGCGTGGGCAAGGCGGCCGGCACGGCAGGCACCACGCAAGAGGAAATCAACGCCTTGCTGGTCAAGCTCGCGAATCAGGGCAAACGCGTGGTACGCCTCAAGGGCGGCGATCCCTTCGTCTTCGGGCGCGGCGGGGAAGAGCTGCAGGCACTGGCAAAAGCCCAAATCAATTTCTCGGTGGTGCCGGGCATCACCGCGGCCCTGGGGGCCGCCGCCTATGCCGGCATTCCGCTGACACATCGCGACTTCGCGCACAGCGTGAGCTTCGTCGCCGGTCAGCGCCAAGGCCAGGGTCCCGAGCCCGATTGGCGCGCACTGGCGACGCCGGGAGCCACGGCCGTGTTCTATATGGGGCTGGCGCGCCTGGATCACATCGTGGAGAAACTCTTGCAGCACGGCGCGTCGGCCACGCTCCCGGCCGGCATCATTGCGCAGGCCACGACGCCAAACCAGCGCGTCATTACCGCCACTCTCGCCACCATAATCGATGCCTCATCCAAGGCGAATGTAGCGTCGCCGGCGCTGCTGGTGGTGGGCGACGTCGTGGCGCTGCACTCGACGCTGGCGTGGTTCGGCGCCTCGGCGGCAGTCGACCTGTCCCGGACCGCATAGGCACGATAAGGGCGCGCACGTCGACCGGCACGTGAGCGCGCGGGTACTCCGCGGCTGAAGAAAGCGTTCGGCGAATTTTCTCCAACAGCTAATTAGTGGCGTAACCCCATGCAGCACGTGACGAGGCTTGATACGCTATTGTCCGGAGTTGTGAGGGAGAAGCTTGCCGCAAAATGCAAACGCGTGAAACTGTCGATCGCTCGAAGTTCAATCTATCAATTCAGTTGCCACATCAGCTAAGAATAGGTGACTTCGAATCTGCGATGCAGGATGTTTATGACTTTTTCTACGACGTGAATGGATTGCTTCTGGAGCGCGGGCTGCATCGGTTAGACGATATGCTCCGGCCAGCCGCGATGTCAGGGATGATTTCGGACATGCTGACTGCATCAATGGCGAAACACGCTCGCTCGCTCGTAGAGAATAAACACTTTAATGGTCATCCTGATTTAATTGTCCAAGGACGCTATCCAAACAATTCCGTGAAGGCGGTACGGACGGCGTAGAAATTAAGAGCACACGCAAGAAGGGCGGGGCGGTCGACACTCACGGTGCGCGCGAACAACATATGTGCGTGTTTGTTTATCGGACGGATCACAAGACCGAGCCTGCCATAAGCCGTGCGCCGATGAAATTCTCAGAGGTTTACCTGGCCCACGTTGTCCAGTCCGATTTTCGCAAGAACCCTAGGGGCGACCTCGGAACCAGAACAGCTACGCTTGATCGCGCAGGTATTCAAAAACTAAGGCAGAGTTGGATCTACCTTACTTGATATTGATGACTGAGAGCTTCGAGATGGCTTTTTGCGCCATGCTTATGTATTGCGGATCTCGTTCAATGCCAATGCTTTCATAACCATTAGCATTCGCCGCCGCCAGTGTAGATCCCGAGCCCGCAAACGGATCAAGGATAACGCCTTGACCCATTGGCAGCACCGCCCGTACGACAGAACGTAAAAATGCCTGAGGTTTCAGTGAAGGATGAGGTGCAATAGCGCGTTCATGTCGTGGGGTGGGTCTGGATTGTATGACGTCGCCAAAAGGCCGCTCAGGGGAGGGTCTGCGAAAACCGCCGGTGGCCCATTTCCTCAAATTGTCCTGAACTCGGCCGTCAAGCCGGTGCCGTAAAACCAACCACGGCTCAAACATCGAACGCGGCATTACGCTAACGTCCGAAAACTCCTCGTGCGCATTCTTCGGCCGATCACCGCCTCTCATGGTCATTACAAGACGCGAAAGATACCCTCGAATTTCGAGTCCGGCCGCGCTCATTGCATTTGCGACGACATGGACCAAGAGCGGATTGCTCGCAATCAGGATGTTCGCCCCTGGTACGGTAATTCGTACCGTTAGTTTGCCGAATTCGAGAAAAAAGTCGTACATCGCCGCGCGGTCGCCGTCATTCAGAACGGTGAAGCGAGGCAGGGGCGCGCGTTGGTGGCCATCAAAAGAGGGAGGAATCCGCCAAACGCCACCGCGCCCATTGCGAAGCTTCGCCTGCTCTTTGTCGGTGTATTCGACAAGCCCATAGGGTGGATCTGTAACTATCGCGTGCAAGGAATGTGGTTCAC
>Ga0137394_10002532_pt1 | contig 13525 bp, 14 predicted proteins | sample czobulk116metaG_FD_108278 | JGI IMG/M metagenome (GOLD analysis project Ga0137394, IMG submission 108278) | Vadose zone soil microbial communities from Angelo Coast Range Reserve, California, USA - czobulk1.16 metaG | ecosystem: Environmental > Terrestrial > Soil > Vadose zone | place: USA...
CCTGCTCAGCACGCTCTCCGTCCTCGCCGTCCTCCTGATCGCCTTCCGCCGCGAGCTCGCCTGGAAACGGTTCACGGTGGACGTCGCGCCACCGGCCTTGGACCGCAAGCTCGCGATCCTCTGCGCGGGCTGTCTCGTGTTCGTGCTGGCCGGATTCCTCCTCGGCTACAGCCTCGCCTGGACCGCGATGACCGGCGCGGCGCTGCTGCTCGCGTTCTCCCGCCAGCCGCCGAAGGAGATGTTCGCGCAGGTCGACGGCACACTGCTCCTCTTCTTCGCGGGCCTGTTCGTGGTCACGCACGGGGTGGCCCAGGCCGGGCTCACCGAGCGCATCCACGGGGCGCTGGCTCCTCTGTTCGGTGATGACGCAACGCAGCAGACGCTGCGCTTCGGCCTCTTCACGGTCGCCGCCTGCCAGCTCGTCAGCAACGTCCCCTTCGTGCTGCTCGCCGCCCACTGGGTGCCGAAGCTGGCCGATCCTCACCTCTCATGGCTCTCGCTGGCGCTGGTCTCCACCCTGGCCGGGAACCTCACCCCCGTGGCTTCCGTGGCCAACCTGATCGTGCTCGAACTGGCTGGAAGCAAAGGAAAAATCCCCTTCCTGAGATTCCTCTGGCTGGGGGCGTTATGCACGTTCATCCCCCTCGCGTTGGGGCTCGCTTGCCTGCTCTTGGAGCGTCCATGGCTTTGACGTGAAATACTGCCCTCCTGCCATCGTAGAAAATGTCGTGGACACGGCCCTCGCCTTCCCAGTGCCCTTCGCCCCCTCCAGCGAACTGGTCCGCCCTGGCTGCCCCACCGACGAGGCCGAGTGGGCGCGCGCGGCCGCTGGCGGAGACAAGGCCGCCTTCGCGCGGCTGGTGGAGAAGCACAAGCAGGCCGTCTACGGCCTCTGCTTCCGGCTCGTGGGCGGCGGCGAGGAGGCGCGCGACGCCGCGCAGGAAGCCTTCGTCCGGGCCTACACCGGCATCCGCGACTTCGATCCGCGCCAGCCGTTCGCGGCCTGGGTGCTGCGGATCGCCCGCAACCACTGCATCGATCTCCTCCGGCGGCGCCGGCCAACCCTGGCGCTGGCTGCGGAGACCCGGAGCGACGACGGACCCGAGACCGGGGTCGCTCCGGAGCTTCCCGACCATTTCGCCGTCACCGGCGAGCAGCGGGTGCAGGAGGAGGAGGCCCAGCGCGACCTCGACCGCGCCGTGGCCGCCCTGCCCGCGCGGTACCGGGAAGTGATCGCGCTCTTCCACATCCAGCATCGCAGCTATGCCGAGATCGCCGAGACCCTGAAGGTCCCGATCGGCACCGTGATGACCTGGCTGCACCGCGCCCGCAAGGAGCTGAAGGCGCGCCTCTCGGAGCACCTGTCATGAGCCACCTCACCGAGACGCAGCTCCAGTCCTTGGCAGACGGGACGCTTCGCGGTCCGGAGGGCCTGGCCGCGCGCGAGCACTGCGAAGGATGCGTCGAGTGCGGCAGCGAGCTGTCCCTCTACTCCGCCCTGAACGGTCAGCTCGCCACGCTGCGGGATCCCGAGCCGCCTTCCGACTTCACCGCCACCGTGCTCGCCGCCGTGCAGGTTCGCGAGGCCCAGCTGGTCACGCGCAAGCACACGCTGCTCGCCGCCATTCCCGCCTTCGCCCTTGCCCTCTTCGCCATGGTCGGCTGGGCGCTGAACCTCAAGGTGAACCAGCTGATCGACGGCGTCGCTGTCCTGCGCACCGTCTGGGGCGCCATGGGCCCCGTGTTCTCCGCCGTCCGCGTGCCGCTCGGCATCGGCGCTTTCCTCTTCCTCGCCGTGGTGCTGACCGCGCTCTCGCGTACCCTCAGGCCCACCTACGCGCGCCTGACCGCGGGGTCCTGATCCATGACCGGCTTGATCCTCAGCCTGCTGGTCGCACAGAGCGGCTTCTCTCTCGAGCACTTCGCCCACGGCATGGTCACCCGGATGGTGGGCGGCCTCGCCGACCGCGTGATCACGGTCCGGATCACCAGCGACGACGACCAGGGCTCGGCGGAGGACACATCCGAAGCGGAGACGGACGACGCCGACGAGGCGGACGAGGGCGCCGACACGGAGGTGTTGCCGCCGGTGCCGCCCGTGCCGGCGCTTCCCGGGCAGCGGGTGCGGAAGTACCCGGTCCAGGTCGACCGCGGCGGGCGCGATCTGCCCCACTTCACCGAGAAGGCGAAGAACGTCCCCACCGCCGAGGTGCTGCACCGGATCGCCCGGACCGCGGGCTGGTCGATGACGCTGGTCGGCGCTCCCAAGGAGCTCATCGACGTGGACGTCAAGGACGCCGACCCGCGCGAGGCGCTGCGCCAGGTGCTCAAGCAGAGCGGCGCCATGGGCGTGCTCAAGAGCGACAAGCTGGTGGTGGTGGCGACGCCGGACTCGCAGGGTGCGGCCGGAATGCTGATCGAGAAGAACACCTCCTCGCGCCGCGGCGGCGTGCGTGTGGTGCAGGGCTCTTCCCGGCGCGGCCACCACGAGATCGTGCGCGTGTTCCAGGGCGACATCACCGTGAACGAGGGCCAGAACGTCCAGGGCGACGTGGTCTGCGTGGGGGGCTCCATCGAGCTCAAGCCCGGCAGCGTGGTCCAGGGCGACGCGGTCGCCGTCGGCGGCAGCGTCCACGTCAACCAGGGAGCGCTGGTGATGGGCCAGGCCGTGGCGGTCCTGGGCTCGGTCGACGTGGAGCGCGGGGGCCAGGTGATGGGCGAGCCGGTCTCGGTTGGGATCGGAAAGATGTGGGGGTCGCGGTCCAAGCACCGCGGCTGGCTGACCCGGCTCGGACCGTTCGGGCTCTTCCCCACGGTCGCGCTGTTCGCGGTGATCTACCTGACCGGCCTTCTGGTGCTGCGGATGTGGCCGGAGCGGGTGCGCAACGTCGGCTACGCGCTCTTCGAGAACCCGGTGCGCAGCTTCACCGTGGGCTTCCTCTGCTGGCTGCTGCTGCTCCCCCTGGTGGTGCTGCTCGCCATCAGCCTGGTCGGCATTCCGCTGATCCCGCTCTTGCCGGTGATGATCTTCCTCAGCATCGTGGTCGGCCTCTCGTCGATCGCGCTACGGATTGGCGAGGCCCTCCCCGCCGGCCCCGGGCAGCGGTTCGTTCCGCCCGCAGCGCTGGGCATGGGCATGGCCGTATTGCTGCTGGTCGCCTTCGTTCCCTGGCTCGGGGTGTCCATCCTCGCCCTGATCCAGTTCTTCGCCCTGGGCGCCTCGGTGAGCTCGCGCTTCGGCCGCGCGCTGCCCGCCCACACGCCGAACCCCTGAGAGACACGGAAGCTGGAGCGTCCGGGGCGCCGCGCGTAGACTGCGCGGCACATGCGCCGTCTCCTCGTCCTGGTCGCGATGCTGCTCGGGTGTCGCGAGAAAGCGGCACCGCCTGCGGCCGCGCCGCCCGCTCCCGGTCCGGTCAGGCAGGTCTCGCCGCTGCGCACCGACGCCGCTTGCGCCGCCCCGTTCGAAGGCGCGACCGCGCGGGAGAAGCTGCGGGCCCCGAGCGGCGAGGTGAAGATCGGCGCGATCGCCGGGCTCAAGGACGCGGACGAGGAGAACGTCGCCTTCATCCGCAAGCTGGCCGGCGAGCTGAAGCAGCGCGGCGCTGACGTGATCGTGGCCGCCGGTGACGTGGGCGACAACCCGGACGAGCAGGAGACGCTGCTCGCCGCGCTGGCGGAGACGGGGCTGCCGGTGATCGTGGTGGCCGGGAACCGCGAGGTCCGCTCGGACCTGGACGCGGCGGAAGCCGAGGTTCGCAAGAAAGGGGCGCGCATCCTCGATCTCTCGCGCACCCGCGTGGTGGAGCTGGGCGACGCGACGGTGGTGGGTCTGCCCGGCACGTTCGAGCGCCGCCAGCTCCACGCGGACGGCGCCTGCGTCTACGTGCAGCGCGACATCGACGCGGTGGGCACCGCCTTGGATCGGGTGCCGCAGCCGGCCCTGCTGGTGGCGGCAGTTCCCCCGCGCGGGCAGGACGCGAAGGCGCTGGACGTGAGCGAGGGACAGAACGTGGGCGATCCCCGGCTCTCCCCCTTGTTGCAGAAGGCGCCGTTCGGGATCTTCGGGCAGGTCTGGGAATCTGGAGGCCGCGCGGTGGACCGCCACGGGGCGCCGGTGGCCCCCGGGGTGGAGTCGCCCCAGCTCTACCTGAACCCGGGCGCGGCGGACAAGACGCCGTGGCCCATGTCCGACGGGACCACGGTGGCGGGCCAGGCCGCGCTGCTGACCATCCGGGGCCGCAAAGCCAGATGGGAGCCGATCCGTCCGTCGGCGGAGGCGCAGCGATGAGCGGAAAGCTGGGCGACATCCTCATCTCCCAGGGCGTGATCGATCACGACAAGCTGATCTCCGCGCTCAGCGACCAGCGCGCCTTCGGCGGAAAGCTCGGGCGGACGCTGATCGACCTCGGCTACGTGACCGAGGACGAGCTCCTCTGCGCGCTCTCCGCCCAGCTCGGACTGGAGCTCGTCGATCTGGACGACGTCGAGGTCCTGCCGGAGGCGCTCCGCTGTCTCCCGGTGGACGCCTGCGAGCGCTACGGCGTGTTCCCCGTGCGGGTGGACAGCCGCGAGAGGGTGCTCTCGGTGGCCACCGCCGAACCGGACCGCGGGACCCTGCAGGAGGTGGCGCAGGTCGCGCAGTACACGCTGGAGCCGATGCTCGCATCGATGACCAGCATCGAGCGCGCCGTGCGGCGGTACTACTTCGGGGAGAGCGATTCGGGCCCGCGCGACTTCCCCCTCGCCGCGCCCCGCGCGCGCTCGGTCCCGAACCGCTCGGCCGAGGCGGCCTATCCGGACCTGACCGCGGATCCCGAATCCTACGCCGCCGAAGCCGTGGCCCCGGCCGGGCACGCCCTCGACGAAATGCAGGAGCTGAGGGTCTTGATCATCCGGCTCGAGCGCACCGTGAACGCGCAGAGCCGCGCCTTCCGCGCGCTGGTGGATCTGCTACAGGAAAAGGGAGTGGTGCGGCGGGGGGAGCTTGGACAGCGGACTTCCAAGAAGTAGACGCACGGTCGCCGGCCCGCGCGGGGCTACACGAAGCTCATCCCGTCGTGCCCTTCTCCGAACCCCTGGAGGATCGCCTCCACCACGCTCTTCCGCTTCTCGGTGAGCTCGCTCACCAGCGCCAGGATCTGCGGGTGCGTCACCACCAGCTCCTGGAACTTCTCGCCCGGCAGCCGCAGCAGGATCGCGTTGGTCTGCGCCGTCACGGTCGCGCTGGCCGGCTGGCGCGTGAGCAGCGACATCTCGCCGAAGATCTCTCCCTCCTTGAGCAGCGTGATCTCCGTCTGCTGCACCGTCACCTGCATCACGCCGTGGAGCACCACGTACAGGCCGTCCGAGCTCTTCCCCTCCGCGATCACCTTCTCGCCCGGCGCGGCCTGGCGCAGGCGGAACTTCTCCACGATCCCCTTCCGCTGCGAGGGATCGAAGTCCTTGAAGAGCGGCGAGATGGCCATCACGTTGTTCAGGAGCCGCTGCCGGTAGAAGTTCTTCAGCGAGGAGATGACTTGTGGATAGCGGGTGGCCAGCTCCCGCAAGAGCGTGTCGGTCACTTCGAGGATCTCGGTGTCCTCCTCGGCGACCACGTTCGCGGTACGGGGGGCGCCGGAGAGCAGCGCCATCTCGCCGAAGAACGCCCCTTCGCCCAGCTGGGCGAGCGTGATCTCCTCGCCGTCGCCGGCCCCGCCCTTGTACACGCGGACCTTGCCCTCCACGATGATGAAGAAGCTGCGCCCGGGATCGCCCTCGCGCAGGATCACCTGGCCGGCGGCGTGCCGGTGGTAGCCGAGCCGGTTCACCAGCGCGACGAAGGCGTCCTGCGAGAGGTCGTCGAACAGCGGCACCTTCTTCGCCACCACCTTGACCAGACGGCCGCCGTCCGCCGGCGCGATGTTGCCGAACGCGCGCTCCAGCTCCTCGTCGTCCGCGGCATTCTTCGCGGGCTCCGCCGTCCGGGCGGCGCTGACCTCCTCGTCTGCGCTGATGGAGAGCAGCTCGATCTCTTCCTCCGCGCCGCCGGAGAGGAGATCCGCGATCGGGCCTCCTTGCCGCTTGAACTCCTCGCCGGAGATGACCTCGCCGTCCTGCGCGGCGGCGGCGAGCTCCTCCGGCTCGGGCGGGAGGATGGCGTCGTCCGGCAGCAACTCCGGCTCGGCGGGCGGGAGGGCCGGGTCGAGCTCCAACTCGTCGTGCCCGGTGCGGCTGCTGGCCAGCGGCTCCGCGGACGGAGGCGGCGGCGCGATCACCTTCGCGGCAGCGGGAGCCGGACGGGCCGCGGCCTGCTTTTCTTTTGGCGGCCGGGGCTCGGAAGGCTTTCCGTCGTCGAGCTCGAGCGGCTCGTCGTCGTCGGGAGGCAGCTCGATCCCGGTCGGATTGGACGGGGCGAGAGCCGCGCCCTGCGCCGGAGCGGCCGGCGCAGCGGGGGCCGCCTGGGCCTGCGCCGCGATCTCCGTCGCCAGCTTGGACTTGAGGCCGACGCGGGCCAGCCGCACCTTGCCCATCCGCCGCTCGTTCATCTCGGCGAGCTGCTTTTGCGCCTGCGCGTTGCGCGGGTCGAACTCCAGGATGATCTTCACCGCGCCGATCGCCTTGATGAGCTGGCCCTCGTCCGCGTAGAAGCGGGCCGCGTGCTGGTACGACTCGATCGCCTTCTGCGGCTGATCCATCCGCCGGTACGTGTCGCCGAGCCGGAGCCGCTGCACCATGTCCTTGGGCTCGGCGGCGACGAGCTGCTCGAGGGCTTCGGCGGCCTTCTCCCACCTCGACTTCTTGAGGTGCTCGGCGGCCTCGTCCTTGAGCTTGCGGACGTCGACCGTGGCGTTCTTGCTCATCCAAGCCGTTGTAACCCTGATTCCCGGACCTGTCGCGAGCGCGGCTCGAGCGTTCCAGGGGTTGAACGGAGGCGCGATCAGCGCCGATCCGCCCACATCTCAGTACCGGCGTAGTCACGCGTGTTTCCCGCCTCCGCGGGAACACGCAGAAAAGCGTAGCCGCACTGTCGCCTTCGGCGACAGCGCTACCGCCGCCGGCCCCGCCGCGTCCGCCCGCCCGGCGGAGGCGGCCCATGCCCGTGCCGCCGCGCGGGCAGCGCCACCGGCCTGGGTCGCTGGCTGGCCTCGGGCTTCTTGCCGGCCTGCGATCGGAGGAGATGCACCTCGGCGCGGGTCAGCTCGCGCAGCTCGCCGGGTCGCATCCCCGCAACTCCGATCCCGCCGTAGTCCGCGCGATGGAGCTTCTGCACCGGCGCGCCCACCGCCTCCATCAAGCGCTTCATTAGATGCTGCCGCCCTTCCGCCACCACCACCCGCACCCAGGTATTCTTCGGGGTGCGCGAGTGCACCTCCGCTTCCAGCGCGCGGGCGCGTCCGTCCTCCAGGCGGACGCCGCCGAGCAGCCGCTCGATCTGCTCCCGGGTCGGGACGCCGTGCACCTTGGCCAGGTACGTGCGGCGGACGCCGAACCGCGGGTGCATCATGGAGAAGGCCAGGTCGCCGTCGTTGGTGACGATCAGCGCGCCCTCCACGTCGTAGTCCAGCCTGCCGACAGGGTAGACGCGCTCGGGGATGTGCTCGAGGTACGTCTTGATCGTCGGCCGGTTCTCCGGATCGCTCAGCGTGGTCACGCACCCGGCCGGCTTGTAGAGCACGTAGTAGACCTTTTCCTGCGTCTCGCGGATGGTGCGCCCGTCGACCTGGATCACGTCCTCGTCGATGTCCGCCTTGCTCCCCAGCTCGCGCACCACCTTGCCGTTGACCGTCACGTGGCCGCTCTCGATCAGCGCCTCCGCCTTCCGGCGGGAGGCCACCCCGGCGTGGGCGAGGATCTTCTGCAGCCGCTCGGCGCTCATCTCACTCGCCCTTGTCAGTCCCGGAGGCGGGCGGCGGCGGCTCGGACGGAGGCTGCGGCGGTGCCGGCGCCAGCACCGCGGTCGTGGTCTTCGCCGACTCGTCCGCCAGATCCATCGCGCTCTCGAGCTGGGCCAGCGCAGTCTCGCTCTCCACCGTGGATTGCATCATGCGCTCGGCGACGGCGGGATCGTGGGCGAGCTCGGTCAGCCCGGTCACGGGGGGCGGCGGCTTCGACTCCTCCTCCACGATCCGGCGCGACTCCTCGGACAGCTCCTGGAACTCGCGCAAGGTCGGCAGCTGCGTGAGGTCGCGGAGGTTGAACAGCTCCAGGAACTCCTTGGTGGTCCCGAAGAGCAGCGGGCGCCCCGGCTCGTCCTTCTTGCCGAGGATGCGGATCAGCTTGCGCTCGAGGAGCGCCTTGGTCACCGCCCCGCAGTCGACGCCGCGCAGGTCCTCCATCTCCGGCCGCGTGATCGGCTGCCGGTAGGCGATGATCGAGAGCGTCTCCAGCGCGGCCCGGGTCAGCCGCAGCGGCTTCACTTGCAGCATCCGGCGCACGTAGGCGCCCACCTCAGCCTCGGTCCGCAGCTGCCAGCGCCCGCCGAGATCGAGCAGCGTGACCCCGCCCGTTCCCGGCGCATACGTCGCCTGCAGCGTGGCCAGCGCGGTCTCCAGCACCTCGCGGGGGAACTGCGTGGTCTCCTCCAGCGCCTTGAGGTCCAGCGGCTTGTCCGCCGCAAAGAAGAGCGCCTCCAGCACTTGCGTGGCGCGCTCGGGGGTGACGAACCGGGCCGCCTCCTTGAGCTGCTGCAGCTCGGTCTGCGCCGCCTGCTGCAGCTCCTGCTCGTCGGACGTGGCCTCGCCTTCGGCGGCCGCCGGCTCCGCGAGGGGCAGGTCCGGCTGCTTCTCACCCTCGGTAGTCAAGCGAGACTCCTTCCGCGGACGCGCTGAGCAGGGCCTCGGTCCGCGCGATGTAGATCTCCGAATGACGCTCCGGCTGGTGCACCCGGATCAGCTTGAGCTTGGCCATCTCCAGCACGGCGAGGAAGGTCGGGATCACCCGGTGCCGATCGCGATCGTCCAGGTCCGCGAACAGCGAAGTGAAGGTGATCCGGTCGTCCCCGCGCAGCCGGTCGGTGATCACCGAGATCCGATCGCCGATCGAGAGCCGCTCGACGAACACCTCGTGCGGGATCTCGATCTTGCGCTCCTTCAGCACGCGCGCCATCAGCTCGATCAGCCGGTAGACGGAGAGCTCCGGAGACCGGTAGTACGCGACCTCCGCCGGCCCGAGCGGCAGCTCCTCCCTGGCGCGCCGGACGAACACGTCGCGGCCCAGCTGCGGCCGCGCTCCCAGCATCTGCGCCGCGTCCTTGTACTTCTGGTACTCGAGCAGCCTGCGAACAAGCTCCTGGCGCGGGTCCGGTCCGATCTCTCCTTCGGGCGCGTCCGCCGTCTGCTCGCGCGGCAGCAGCATGCGCGACTTGATGTGCGCCAGCGTCGCCGCCATCAGGAGGTACTCGCCGGCCAGGTCGATGTCCAGCGCCTGCGCGGCGTTCATGTACTCGAGGTAGCGGTCGATGATGAAGCTGATGGGGATGTCGAAGATGTCGAGCTTGTGCTCCTGGATCAGCGAGAGCAACAGATCGAGCGGCCCTTCGAAGACGGGCAGCGCGACGGCGAAGGCGCCATTCTGTGCGTGCTGCGTTTCCATCGCGGCGGCGTCGCTCACGTCAGCTTCACGGCGGCGCGCACGGCGGTCATGGTCTCTTCCGCCACGGCGGTCGCCTTTCTCGTGCCGAGCTGCACCAGCTCCTCGATGCGGCCCGGGTGGCGATCGAGCTCGGCCCGTGCCGCCCGGTGCTTCTCCAGGACCGGGATCAGGTTGCCGAGCAGCATCTTCTTGCAGTCCACGCAGCCGATCCCCGCGCTGCGGCACTCGCGGTCCACCGTCTCCACCATCTCGGGCGGGCTGTAGGCGCGGTGCAGCCAGTAGATCGGGCAGACTTCGGGGTGCCCGGGGTCGTGCCGCCGCTTCCGGGCGGGATCGGTGACCGCGACCATGATGCGCTTGCGCGCGCTCTCGGGGTCCTCGCCCAGCTCGATGGCGTTGCCGTAGCTCTTGCTCATCTTCCGGCCGTCGAGCCCGAGGATCTTGGGCACGTCGGTAAGGTACGGGTGCGGCTCCACCAGCACCGGCTTGTCCGGCCGGCCGAAGTGGTGGTTGAACTTGCGGACGATCTCGCGCGCTACCTCCAGGTGCGAGACCTGGTCCTGTCCCACCGGCACCGCGTCCGCGCCGTACAGCGCCACGTCCGCCGTCTGCAAGACCGGGTACCCGAGGAAGCCGTAGGTGTTGAGGTCCTTCTCCTTGAGCTGCTCCTGCTGCTCCTTGAAGGTCGGCACCCGCTCCAGCCAGCCGATGGGCGTGACCATGGCGAGGAGCAGGTAGAGCTCGGCGTGTTGCTTGACGTGGCTCTGGATGAAGAGCGTGCAGCGCTCGGGATCGAGTCCAGCGGCGATCCAGTCGGCGAACATCTCCCGCTGGGCCTGCGCGATGCCCGAGGTGTTCTTGTACTCGCTGGTGAGGGCGTGCCAGTCGGCCGAAAAGAAAAAACATTCGGCCATCTTGCTGATCTCGATCCAGTTCTTCACCGCACCTTGATAATGGCCGAGGTGCAGCCGTCCGGTGGGGCGCATCCCGGAGACGACGCGGCGTGGCTGGCGCTGCGGACGTGGGATCTTCTGGGCGGCTTCGGTCATCGAATCCGCGGGACTGTAGCGGATCCGGAGGGGCTCGGGCACGTCTATTTGCGCACGTACTTGCCGCCCGCGCGCGCGTACATGTACGCGTCGGGCTCCTCGCACTGCGAGGCTCCCTCCACGCAGCGCTGCACGGCGATCTCCTTGGGCAGCGCGGGTCCGAAGCTCAGCTTCCACTTCGCGACCAGCTGCCGTCCCTGCGCCTGCGTGGTCGAGTCGTAGAGGGGCGTCTCGAAGATCTTCTTCAGCTCCGCGCCCTGCGGCTCGAAGAACGCCGTCTTGACCGAGCTGGTGGTGCCGGCGGGATCGTCGCAGGACCCGCCCTGGTCGGTGGTCTGGACCACCTTGCGGCCCTTGGCGGTCAGCTCGACGAAGTCGAGCGCGCGCGGCAGCTTCCCGGGCTTCTCGCAGGGTCTGTCGGAAGCCCGCTGGTCAATCGAGAGGTCCTCGCCCGCGAGCTTGCAGAGCCGGCCGTCCGCAAGCGGCACCACCACGGCGATCCGCAGCGCCTGCGTCTCGTTCTGCTTGTCGCCCTTGCAGACCCGGAACCGCGCCTGGACCACCTTGTCCTTCTGGCCGGTCAGGTTGGCCTCGAACAGGTCCACGCCCTCCAGCACGGGCCTATCCGCGCACTCCGCATCCGGCGCGTTGTCGCCGGGGACGGACTGGAATCTCAGCGCCGCAAGCGCGAAGTGCTGCTCGTCACTCCCGGGCTGAGCGGCCCGCATGGCGGCCTTCCATTCCTTCAGGTCGAGGCGAAGCTTCTGGTCTTCGGGACAAGTGAAGGCAGCCAGCAGGGCAAGGGTAGCGATCATGGAGGTGATCGATGCATCGGACTACTTCACAATCAAGCATTGTGCTGCGGCCGAATTGATCGCGTCGTAGGTCGACGGCGCCACCGGCTTGTTTGCTTCCTGCGCCCTGGTGGCGGCCACGAACTCGGACCACGTCAGGTGATGGCTGAGGTGATTGCCATAGCATGTGCAGGTGGCGACAGCGTTGCTCCTGGCCGCCGGCGCCAACCGGGGGATCCGCTTGCAACCGTCGATGACGCCTTGCAGGCCTTCCTCGGGCCATGTCCTCTCTGGATGGGGCCGGAATCGACCCATCACCGCGCCGACGGCGAAGGACACGGCCATGACGCAGGCAACGCCGATCAGGATCCGTTTTCCCATGATGTTTCTCCGGCTTTGAAACGTCGGCTATGCGCGGGGATGCTTGGCGATCACTGTCTTGAGCCGCTCGCGATCCACGTGCGTGTAGATCTGCGTGGTGGCGATGTCCGCGTGCCCCAGCATCGCTTGCACGGCGCGCAGGTCCGCGCCGCGCTCGAGAAGATGCGTGGCGAAGCTGTGCCGCAGCGTGTGGGGGTAGACGCGCTGCTCGATCCCCGCCGCGCGCGCATACCGGCCGAGCAGCTTCCAGAACCCCTGCCGCGTCATCCGTCCGCCGCGCGGGGTGACGAAGAGATCAGTGCAGTGCCGCGTACCCAGAAGCCTCTGCCGCGGCCCGGAGAGATAGGCGCTGAGCGCCTCGCGGGCCCTCTCGCCGACCGGCACGATCCGCTCCTTGCCGCCCTTCCCGCGCACGCGGACCACGCCGGTCTGCAGATCGATCGCGCTGAGCGGCAGCTCCACCAGCTCGGTGACGCGCAGGCCGCTGGCGTAGAGCACCTCCAGCATCGCCTTGTCGCGCGCCCCTGCCACGGCGGAGCAGTCCGGCCGGGCCAGCAGCCGGTCCACCTCGTCGACCGCCAGGAAATGGGGCAGCGGCCGCGAGCCGCGCGTCGCGCCCACGCCCTCCGACGGATCGGTGGGCGTCAGCCCCTCTGCGTTGGCGAACTTGTGCAGACCGCGGACGGCCGCGAGGTGCCGGGCCTGCGAGGCCTGCGAAAGGCCGCGGACCTGGAGCGCGCCCAGGTGCTGCAGGATCGTCGGCTCGGTCACGTCCGCGAGCCGCGCGATGCCCTGGTGCGAGAGCCAGTCCGTGTACTCGCGCAGGTCGCGGGCGTACGCCTCGAGCGTCGCCGCGAGCAACCCGCGCTCCACCCGCAGATGGGCCAGGAACCTGTCCAGCGCCGCATCGAACGTGGACGGACCGCTGGAGATGGCCTCGGTCACGCGACCCCTCCTTCCAGCCGGCCCTTGCCTTTGCGAAGCACGACGGGCGACGGGCCCGTCAGGTCGAGTACGGTCGACGGCTCGTTCAAGGTCACGCCGCCGTCGAGGATCAGGTCGACTTCTTTTCCGAGGCGATCCTGGATGTCGGCGGCGTCGATCAGCGGCTCTTCGCCCGGCAGCGAGGCGCTGGTGGTCGCCAGCGGGTGCCCGAGCCCGCGGACCAGCGCGGTCGCCACCGGCGCGTCCGGCACGCGTACGCCGACCTGCCGCTGGCGGGTGAGCGCCGTGCGCGGGACCAGGCGGGTCGCGTCGAGGATGATGGTGTAGGGGCCCGGCAAGAGCCGCCGCATCAACCGATAGCTTTCGTTGGAGACGATCCCGTACTTCGCCACCTCGCCGATGTCCGCGCAGAGGAACGCGAACGGCTTCTTGTCGTCGCGCCGCTTCAAGGCCGCGAGGCGCTCCATCGCCTTCTTCTGGAACACGTCGCAGCCGAGCGCGTAGTACGTGTCGGTCGGGTACGAGACGATCCCGCCGTCCTGCAAAACTCCGAGGGCGCGCTCGATGTGCCGCGGCTGCGGGTGCTGCGGATCGATCGGTTGGATGGGCGCGCTTTTGGCCACATGGCCCATGTTCCGACGTCCCGGGGAAGAGGGCAAAAATTCGGCAATGGGATCGGGGGCTAGTCTAGGCGCAATGCTGCTCAGTCAAGCGCACCGAGACGAACAGGTCTGCGTCGACGTCGACGTGGTCGTGAGCGTGGACGGCGACGGCGACGGCGAC
>Ga0137394_10002533_pt1 | contig 13518 bp, 10 predicted proteins | sample czobulk116metaG_FD_108278 | JGI IMG/M metagenome (GOLD analysis project Ga0137394, IMG submission 108278) | Vadose zone soil microbial communities from Angelo Coast Range Reserve, California, USA - czobulk1.16 metaG | ecosystem: Environmental > Terrestrial > Soil > Vadose zone | place: USA...
CCGAACAGCTACAAACAAACTGCCCGAAACGGCTTGCCGCGAATCATGCGTCACGTCTGTTACCAGCCCATTACCGTCGCCGGTTAGTTTACCACCGCCGGCGTCAGCTACACGTTTAAGAGTTATAGGTTCTTGTTTATTCACGGTCAGGAATTCTACGCAGGGGTGATTCGAAAGTCACATGAGGCTATTTGATTGTGTTCTGGATCCAGTTTTGCGGACAACGAAGGACAGAGAGCGGGGAGCTAAATAGAACACACAAATTGCCAGTCGGTTTTCTTTAATGCGCTTGCCGCTCCCAAATCGATAACGGCCCAGGTTGCGCATTAACTCAAGCGGCTTTGCACAAAAAGTCATTCGGCCACGAATCCAAGCTAGCCCGCGGAGCGGGTGGCAGCGTAAAGCCTGGGGTGGAGCGCAGCGGAACCCCAGGAACCGCGAATTGAAAGACCACAGCCCGCGGGAGCGGGCGACAGCCTGGGATCACGACAAACGCTGTCGCTCACTCCGCGGGCTGGGTCGTCTTTGGACCATTAACCTGGGGTTCCGCTGCGCTCCACCCCCAGGCTTTACGCTGTCGCCCGCTACCGCGGGCTGGCACTCGGTATCCACCGCTGGAGGGTGACTCGGAGTTCATCTCCGACTTTTTGTGCAAAGCAACCTCAAGCAATCGCGCGCGGCTTGACGAAAGAAGTGCTGGTTTCATTCAGCCCGAAGTCAACACGAACTTCGCCGACGGATAATCCCGCTTCTCGCGCTCGCATCAGGCAGCTGGAGTTCCGGTGCGAAAGCACCTAACGGAGTCTTTCGACGCCACCGGAAATCTCAACTCCTGGATAGGCTATTAACTCAACGCAGCGAGCGAGAGCGCCTTGGCGAGGGGCTCTACGTGCTCACGATAACGGAGCACTCGATCATAGCGACCTGCTGCAACTTGCTCCTCACCGTATTGTTCGTAAAAAGGCAGCTGGTCACCCCAACAATGGTTGTCGCCGTTCATCTCAACCTGGTGCAAGCGCTCCATTCTAAACGCATCAATCGAAGTTCGACTAAGCGCCGCCGAAACTTCTTCAGTAAGTGCCGTATATCCTTTTGCCGTGGCCATCTTTCTCACAAATGCTTCTTCGTCGAGTTTGAGGTAAATGTCACCAGCGCGCGGCGCCTCACAATCCAGCTGCCGGGTGCGCAAATTGAATTCGAGGTTCCCGACGTGTCGCCCGGCCGCCCGACTCGCAATCCCTACAGCTTCGTTGATGATTAGGCGACAGACATCATGCGTCGGGTTATAACCCTCAGCCGCATCGCCGGCGACATAGTCAATCCGCTCAGCCGTGAATGCTTCCGCAAGTTCTTTGGCGAGTCGGATAAAAAGATCAAACTCATGGTCGAGGATAGCCGCGTACGCAGCGCGATCTGAAAGACGTCCGTAAACACAACCCGGTTTCGCTCCGGCCTGGCCGAGTACCCTCGTGGTTGAGTCCAGTCTCGAGCGATTCATTCGGCCGGAGCCGTCGGTGAAGACAAAGACTAATGGCCGCGCCAGTTCGAGCCAGCCGTGAACCATTAGTTCGTGGCCGGGATGAGCTACAACCAGAGCCGTGCGAGCGTTTGAGAATGCGGAAGGAGTGTGGTCGGGTGATCTTGTCATCGAATTATGCCGACACCTGAGAGTCTTTCCACGAGGTAAGTCTTGTGGAAATGGTCTTCATCAAAAATTTCCTGCTGGGAAGCTGGACGCAAAAACCGATGACCTTCCTCCACGGTGTCATATTGATTGTGCCAGCCTATCGCCCTCTCGTCTGGATTCCACCTGGCTTTGCGCTCTCGGAACACTTTCTTCTCTCCGTGTTTCTGCGACCTGACGGGATAATGCTTTAATAGGAACTTGAATGGATACACGCGAGACCCTTCGAAATCCACCTCGTGTCCGCCGGAAGTCACTGACGAGATTTCCCGTCCGTAATTCTTCCATGCTTTTCTTTGTATAAAGCAGGCCAGGTGCTTCGCAAAGACGAAATGTTTAAAATAGCTTTCATGATCACGGCCCACCTCGAATCCGTCGTCGACCGGATGAAAGTCGATAACTGTGTGATCTACGCAGTTGAAGCCCGCTTGATCGACAAGATACAGCCCGTCTCTGTAGCTTACAGCCGGCCACGGAGACATTAACACTTCATCCACGCCTCGTCTGACAAACCAATCAGCCTTGATCTCGCGAGAGAGTCCGTCGATGCGTTCGAGGATCGCTCCCCAATCGAAATACGGCGACGGCCCTTCTTTAGGGAATCTTTCAACTGTTAGCGGAAGGCTACTCTCCAAATGTTTTGCCAGATCGTAGGTAGCATCGGTGGACCAGTTTTCAAGAATATGCACATGAATTCCTTGATCAGTCCACTTACGGATTGACTGAACTATGACGTCCTCTTCATTGTAAGCCGCCATGAACCCGACAACCTTGAAATCTGAGGGCGCGCCCACGCTGACGAGTTTACCGGTCCTGTTTCTTGTAGTCACAGCAACGATGGTCTTCTTCTCGTAACGGACATCATCATCAGCGGTCCATCCAATAAACTCAACATTAAGTCCTTCATCCTCCAGCAAGCACTCGAACTCCACCAGATTCCATCCGGCATGAGAGCTGTGATCATTCGTGCTCCGAATCAAATCCCTGTCGGCGCTTGTGAAGACACAGACCGGCGCATGGTCGAGCCAGTCTTTCACTCCTCGTATTAGACGAGTGGGATCGCCGAGTCGATCAATCACGTTTGCGCAAACAATGGTTGCTCGTTTTAGAATATTCTCGTCCAGCGGGATCTCATCGCTGTTGTCCGGGTTTCTTTCCAGCCAGGTGCCAAATGGAAATTCGTTGCGGTAAAAGCTGAGAGCTGAGCTGGGAACTATTCCTATAATCTTAAATTCGGGGTGGAGTTGCCTGAGGTCTTCCGCTGTCGGTTCGCCAATCGATATTACGTGAGTACACTGAAACCGCTGGGCCAGATAAGCTGCGAATGGGTAGAGATCGGGCTGAACCTGGATCTGGAGAGGGCTGGGACTCCCCGGTAATTGAATGTGAGTGGGCGTGGATTGGCTCATAGAATTCAATCCGTTTAGACGCGCCACAGATCCTTCTGGTTCGGCAAATCCTCTCTTTGCTCTTCAGACCGGCGCAGGCGTCGACCTTAAAATAGTGCCGTTGAGATATCCAATTTAATAACTTGCGCCATTAGTCAAACACGTAGAATATCATAAGAGCGCGATGAAGAAATCACAGTTGCTGGGAAATGCACGATATCGCTCCAACGAATCAAGTCTGACGATGGGTACCCTGAGATTCAAGAAGGAGCTTATGGGGGTCGCTTCTTTCCTCATCGCGGTTCCGTTAACTGGACATTTCTTATTCTCCTGGATGGGCTTCACCCCAACTGACGAAGGCCTCACTCTGGCTTACAGCAGGAGAATCCTGGACGGACAGATCCCCCATAGCGATTTCATCATCGTGCGGCCTTTCTTTACGCCACTCCTTCATGTGCCCGAGGTTTTTTTCGGTGGGGATTACACCTTTTCGCTATCCAGGATGTTAGTGTGGTTTCAACTGGCGTGTATGTCCTGGCTGTGGGTGGCGATTGCCAATTATTTGACGAGGGCCTCTCTTTCTCTCAGAAGTCGCTTTTGCCTGGCCCTGATAGCTTTTGCTGCCACGACCCATACGAAACATCTCACGGCATGGCCTTCGATTGACGGTCTGTTTTTTGTAGCTCTCGGCCTGGTTCTTTGCGTTAGACCACAACGACTATCAAAACTTGCAGGTTATTTCCTGATCGGTATCTCTCCCTTGTGTAAGCAGAGTTTTGTATTTGTGGCGCCCTTGTCACTCTTCATACTGAGTGATTGGAAGCATCTGAAATATTGGCTTGCGGCGGCTTTACCAGGATTTTGTTATTTTTTGTATGTGGTTCTGGCGGGCGCGCTTCCTGAGGCAGTCTTGCAATTGACTTCGAATAGACAACTACTGTCAGTTGGCTTCCAGAGATACGCGGATATCTGGGTTGTGCTCCCGGCCCTCGTTGGTTATTTGAGTTGTCGGTTCGTCTACCGGCGGCGCTCCGCGGGCGAGACATCCGCGAAACTCATCGCTGTTTCGACCCTATATTGCGCACCGTTGCTGGGAATTGCCGTGAGTCTCTGGTTCGGCATTGTTATCAACACTTCATTTGCTATCTTTGGATTATTAGCCGGCGTTGCCATTTACGTGCTCACTGGCAATTCTGACTTGTCGGCGCAAAGACGGCTTGTGTTGCTTGCCCTCTTGACTGCGTGGAGCGCTTCAATTTCCTGGGGCTATAACAGCCCGGCGTTGGGCTCGGGGCCAATCCTCGTGGCTCTGGTGGGCCTTGTTTTATCGATCTATAAGGGCGATAGGATTCTGGAGTTCTCGCTCGTTGCGGCCGCATTGGTAATTGTGTTGAGCTTCGGCATAGCGAGGACTCGATACATTTATCGAGACCAGCCGGCCGCCACCTTGAACAAGTCTCTCGAAGGAGTTCTGCCCGGGGGGAAGCGGATCTACACAAACACAAACACTTACGAATTTATGAAAGACTTGGGAGTGGCAGTAAAGATTGTACAAGCGAATCAGCAGCAATATGCGATTCTTCCCGATGTGGCCGCGTACTGGGTAAAAGCGAACCAGCAAAATCCACTGCCGGCGGTCTGGCCGCTTACGATGGAAGAGCTGAGTGAGCCGAAGTTGTTGAATCGCTTCATTGAAGCCATGGAGCAAAAGAGAGGCAACACGATATTTATTGTGCAAAGGGTCGAGGCTCCGACTCTGGCGAATGGGTTCACGCCTTTAGAAGATAGCTATTTCTACGAGGTAGTTCGCTACGCTCGAACCCACTTTAGCAAAGTGGGTGAAACTCGATACTTTGAACTCTACAGATGAAGTTTTATTGAGCGACATGAATGGCTGTAGCGTGGGCCGAGAATTTCACTAAGCACCCTGGCAGTCCACCGAGGCCGCCCCGCTGGGGACTTCCGCAGATTACGCAGATTAGAACCATACAAACTGGTAAAGAAAGGTTGGCTTTTCCTAATGCTTCAACTCGTCCGTCTCTTGCAGTCTGCTTAATCTGCGTAATCTGCGGATAGTAGTTCCTGTCGTTACGTCCCGCCTTGCCCTCGCTCGTCGAATGCGATTACGATTTACCGCTCCACCAACCCAACTCAAGGTGAAATAATGATCAGGATTTCAGTCGCCTTCAGTCTATCGGCCATGCTTCTCTTCTCCTTCGTCTCAAGTGCTACGACAACATCCGCACCCCAGTTTGATTTGCTCATCAAGAACGGCCGGATTATTGATGGCTCCGGCCGGCCCGGTTATTTGGCAGACCTCGCGATCAAAAGCGATCGGATTGTTCGCATCGGAAATCTTAAGAACGCGTCAGCAGCTCGTGTGATTGATGCTACGGGGATGGTAGTGGCGCCCGGTTTCATCGACATGCTTGGCCAGTCAGAGAGCTACCTGCTCATCGACCCGCGCGCCATGAGTAAAGTGATGATGGGCGTGACCACTGAGGTGACCGGAGAGGGCGAGTCGATCGCGCCAGTTAATGAAAGACTTATTAAGGAGCAGAAAGACTTTAACCGTCGTTACAACCTGGACATCGATTGGCGCACGTTGAGTGAATATTTCCAACGCCTCGAGAAGCAGGGCTCAGGCGTGAACCTCGCCACCTTTGTCGGCGCCACTCAAGTCCGCGCCTATGTCGTTGGTTTTGATAATCGCCCTCCTACTCCCACCGAGTTGGAACAAATGAAGCAACTCGTGGCCGAGGCAATGAAGCAGGGGGCTCTGGGTTTGTCCACGTCGCTGCAATACGTTCCTGCCCGTTTCGCAAAGACTGACGAGATTGTAGAGCTGGCGAAAGTGGCCCACCAGTACGGCGGAATCTATGCAACTCATCAACGAAGCGAAGCTAATGCCCTTGATGAATCGCTGGCGGAGGTTTTCGAAATTGCGCGCCGCGCGCAAATTCCTGTCGAGATTTGGCACCTCAAAGCTGCATACAAGAAAAACTGGGGACGCATGCCGGAGGTGTTGGCAAAGATCCGGCGGGCTCGCGCGCAGGGGCTGGACATCACGGCCGATATCTATCCGTACATCGCTGCCAGCACAGCGTTAAGCGCGTGTCTACCGCCCTGGGTGCTGGAAGGCGGAACTGAAAAGATGCTTTCTCGATTGCGCGATCAGCGTATTCGCCAGCAACTCAAAAAGGAAATAGTCACTGATTCGAAGGATTGGGAAAACATTTATCTGGGTAGCGGCGGCGCTGCCGGAGTGCTGATTGGATCCTTCGTCAATCCAGACCTCGAAGCGTTGCAGGGCAAACATGTTTCGCAGATTGCAGAGGAACAAAACAAAGAGCCGCTGGATGCACTCTTCGATTTGATTCTGGCGGACCACGGCCAGACTGGGGCCATCTATTTCATGATGAGCGAAGCCGACTTACTCGCGGCAATGCGCGCGCCCTTCGTGAGCTTCTGTACTGATAGTGGAGCGCGCGCGGCGGATGGTCCATTGTCGAGAGCGAAGTCACACCCGCGCGGATGGGGAAGCTACCCGAGAATTCTGGGCCGCTATGTTCGCGATGAACACCAGCTAACGCTGGAACAAGCCATTAACAAGATGACCGGCATGCCCGCCCAGCGCGTTGGCCTGCGTGAACGTGGATTGTTGCACGACGGGTTTTACGCAGACCTCACGGTTTTCGATCCGAAGCGAGTAGTGGACCGCGCCACGTTTGCGGCTCCCAATCAATATCCGGAAGGCATTAAATACGTGATCGTCAACGGCCAGGTCAGCGTGGACGATGGAAAGCGAACACCGGCGTTGGCAGGCCGACCGCTACGAGGACCTGGGTATCAAAAGAAATAATAAGATGCGATCCACTAAGTCAGACGAAATTCCCTCACGCCATTCGTGTTAACTCGTGTCGTTTCGTGGATCGTTTGCCTTAGCCGACCCGCTTTATATAGCCCCGGTTATCTTTCGAAACTGATCCTCAGTGAACGCGGGAAGCGTTTCAGTCTGAACGTTACCCTGAGATCCGAGTGTCAGCAGTGCTCTGGCCACAGTCTCATCATCCGGTCCTTCAATCACACAGACCAGGTCGTAGCGGCCCATCGTCAGGTAGGTGTCTTTTATTTCGACACCGAATTTTTTGAAAGCTTCGCGACCCGAGTCGAGGCGCTTGGGACTGTCCTTAACGTTTGCCACGCCTTGTTGCGTCCAGCGAAGCAGGGTGATGTAAGTTGGCATTTGAGTTACTCCCTTCCAAAATCAGTTCCGCAGATTACGCACCGCGGTAAAGCCGCAACCAAACCATAGACTGCACGAGTCGAACAAAACCTGCCATCACGCGGAGCGATCTCATTCACACCGTGGCTTTAGCCCGGTGACTACCACCCTCCATATGAAGGACGAACCGTTTCAACGGTTTTTGGTGGCCATAGATGACCGGAAACCGTTGGAAACGGTTCGCAGATCATTTTCTCTCATCCTGATCACCGGGCTAAAGCCACGGCGTGAATGAGATCGCTCCGCGTGGTCCAAGGCTCCAGACCTGCGCAGATTACGACCCCGGAAACTGGTAAGGAAAACTTAGGCTTTTCCTAATGGTCTCAACTCGTCCGTATCTTGATGTCTGTGTAATCTGCGTAATCTGCTTATTATTCTCTAGACCTTAATAAATATCTTCCCTTTGTAAAGAATCCACATCAATCCCAGCCACAGCAGAATGAAGGCGATCGCGTATGCCAGCGACGCATGGATCGGTGATAGCCAGGACAGGAAAAGCTTTTGAAAGATCCAGCCTTGAAGCGAGATCTTGGTGTCACCCCATGGAAGTTTGATCAGTCCCATCAACCGGCCCATCAATCCCGTGCCCACAAAAAGAGCTATCGCGTTTACTCCAAAGACTACGAACGGCTTGGCCCACCTTTGATATTTCTTGATGTCGATTATCCAGTAACACAAAGCGAGAAACTCCAGCGCCAGGCCGCCGGTAAAGAACACGTAAGAACTTGTCCACAGCGATTTGTTTATGGGAAAGAATGGATTCCAGCACCAGCCAATGATCACACAACATGCGCCGGCGACGAACATCCCGGCGACTTTCTCGTAGGGCGTTTTATCCGTGCGCAACCATTGACCCGTTAAAACTCCGAATACGGCTGTGGCGATCGCAGGTATGGTGCTGAGTAGTCCTTCCGGATCGTAAACCTTTCCCTGTTTCCAGATGTGTGGTCCAAAAATCGTGCGATCGATAAAAGACGCCAGGCTTCCTTCTTTGCTTAGGTCACCTGCCCCAAAGCCGGGGGCGTGTACGTGGGTCATCAAAAACCAATAGATTAAGAGCAGAGCGATGGTAATGATGACCTGAGTCTTTACCGACGTCTTCAGAAAAATGATCGACGCAAACAGGTAGCAGACTGCCAGGCGTTGCAGCACGCCGGGAATTCGAATGGTCGATAGTTGAAAATAGGGGAAGCCGGCGAGAAACAATCCGAGCGCAAAGATAATCAACGTGCGCTTTGCGATCTTCCAGTAAAGATCTCGCTTGCCGCCACCGCTTTCCATTCGGCGTCCAAATGCGAGCGGGATTGCGACGCCTACGATGAAAACGAAAAACGGAAAGATCAGATCGGTGGGCGTCCAGCCATGCCATTCGGCGTGTTCCAACGGCCAATAAATATTGCTCCACGTTCCCGGATTATTGACCAGGACCATGCCGGCGATGGTGATGCCTCGGAACACGTCTAACGAAACAAGCCGAGAATTTGCTGTCAGCAAGTCTCCGCGTACGGATTCAGCCATAGAGTCTTTCTCGGGTTGTAGTGGTCATAAGGTCAGTACCACCTCGCGGTAGCGGGTGGGTGGGCCATGCATGGTCTAGTAGTGACAGTCATTACCAGGCAAAGCCTTACACAGTTCTTTCTGACTAAACGAACTAAACTATTGGATCGATAGCCTCCGCACCGAACACCCACCCGCTACCGCGAGGTGGTACTGACTTCAGGAGACCGCAGGGTTCTGTACCGCTCTGGAAAATGGGGCGTGTTTTATCTCAAATCGACTCGGAATACAACCTCGGTGTACTATCTGGCCTCCCGGGAGAATGAACCTTGTCCTTAATGCTGCAAGAGATCGCGGAACAACCCGCGGCATTGGCTCGCACCATTGAAGCCGAGCGCGGCAAGATCGCGCGTTTGGGAAATTTTCTAAAGGCGCGTGAGATCGATCTGATTGTTTTAGTGGCGCGTGGGAGCTCGGATAACGCCGCCCTCTTCGGCCGCTATCTCCTGGAGATTACAACCGGCATTCCCGTTTCTCTTTCCGCGCCATCGGTCCACACACTGTACGGCGCCAAGCTCAACCTGCAACACGCGCTGGTGATTGGCGTATCTCAATCAGGTGAAGGCGAAGACATTAACCAGGTACTGGAAAACGCTCGCGCCGGCGGAGCTTACACGGTAGGCATTACCAATGAACCGTCGTCGTCGATGGTAAGTCTTGTCGATGAAACGCTCTTGATGCATGGCGGCCGCGAGCGCTCAGTGGCGGCAACCAAAACTTTCACAGGCCAGATGATGCTCTTCTATATGCTGGCCGCCGAACTCGCCGGCAGTTCACCTCCATGGGCCTATGAGACGATTCCTGACTTCGCGGCGCGGGCGCTGGAACAACAGCCGGCCATCCTCGAGTTGGTCCAGCGTTATGTATTCATGGAAAACTGCGTCGTAGTAGGACGTGGACTGGCATACGCGAATGCCTATGAACTCGCCTTGAAGTTAATGGAAACGTGTTACGTCGTGGCCGAGCGTTTTTCATCCGCGGATTTTCTTCATGGACCCCTGGCGATGGTCGAACGTCATTTTCCGGTGATTCTGTTTGGACCGCCCGGCGTCATGTTGCCGGGAGTCAAGAGCCTGATTAAGCGCTTGAAAGAATTGCGAGCGGACACTCTGGTCCTAACCAGCGATCTGGAGGCAGCGGCCGATTGTTCGCGTGCGATCATCATGCCGAAAGAGATTGACGAGTTCGTCGCGCCGATTCCTTATATAGTGCCGGGACAATTGTTTGCTGCGCTTTTGGCTGACGCGAAGGGGTTGGATCCTGACAAGCCGCGATCCTTATCGAAAGTAACCAGGACGCTGTGAGTTCGTTTTGCTGGGACCGCGGGCGCCCTCGCCCGCTTTCGTTGAATACCATTTTGTCAGAGTCGACAGAGCAACTGTGACTGGAGTGAACTTGTCGCTCGATGCGGGCGAGGGCGCCCGCGGTCCCATGAAGAGCTGGCCACTTTGTCACCACGATGAGTTTCATAGGTTCTAATTAATAGAAGCCCAATGATGAACATCACTTTACAAGACTTGTCCAAAGGCCCGGTATACGCGCAAGTGCGCGAACAGATTGAAGTCGAGATTAAAAACAAAACCATTACGGCTGGGGAAACGCTTCCTGCAACGGCAGCACTCGCGCAAAAGCTCTCCGTCGATAAAGGAGAAATTCAACGCGCATATTTTGAACTCGAGATGGCGGGATTGATTAAGAAGGAGACCGGCAAAGATTTCCTCGGGCAGGCTAAGACTACCTATCGTGTAGTGTGATTCTCTTGCGGATTTCGCTCCATAGGAGCGAGATGTTTATAGAAATAAGATCTTATTAGTCTCCTTCGCTGGAAACGAAATGCTGCATTTCAGCTTTGCACAAGAGTCTACGTCGGCGAAATCCATGCCAACCCGCGGAGCGGGTGACAGCGTAAAGCCTGGGGTGTAGCGTTAGCGGAACCCCAGGTTAACGGCCCAAAGACAACCCAGCCCGCGGAGCGGGCGACAGCGTTTGTCGTGATCCTGCTGTCGCCCGCTCCCGCGGGCTGTGGTCTGTTAATCCACTGTTCCTGGGGTTCCGCTAACGCTCCACCCCAGGGCGGGGTCCCCGGCCGAGCATCTCGGCTGGGGTGCGAGACTTTATGCTGCCGCCCGCTCCGCGGGCTCAGACTCGAACGCGCTGTTTACTTCACCTCTCGATCGGCTCCTCGAACATATGTTTCTTAATCTCAGTTCGCCCCACTCTGTGAAAATACGCCCACGTGATATTCTTTTTGCCGCTTGAATAACGGATTCGTTTGAACGCGGGAAACGCGAAAGTGGCGGAATTGGCAGACGCGCCAGACTTAGGATCTGGTACCGCAAGGTGTGGGGGTTCGAGTCCCCCCTTTCGCACCACTTGGTCAGTAGTCAGTGGTCAGTCGTCAGTGGTATTCAATTTCTTGAAGCGTGACTCGACACGCTAGGCGAGTTGAAGAATGACTGACCACTAACAACTGACCACGAACATATATTTAAGGAAGGACGCTCGTTGATGTTAAAGAGTCACAACGAGCATGGTCTTAAATGAAAACAGACTTGGTAGATGTCTCCCCTACGCGGAAAGAGATCAAGATTGAAATTGAGCCCGCGGCTGTGCGTGAAAGTTACGATCGGATCAGCGACCAGTATGCGAAGCAGGCAAAGGTGCCGGGGTTTCGTCCCGGTCATGCGCCGCGCGCGGTGGTTCGTACAAGGTTCAAGAGTGAGATTCGCTCCGAGGTTCTGCGGGACGTCGTGCCTGGCGCAATCAATGAAGCGATCCAGACGCACGAGTTAACTGTCCTGGGTGAGCCAGATGTACAGCTCGACAATGATGAACCGCTGGAGAAATTCGGAGAAGCCCCGATTTCGGTTACGGTGAATGTCGAAGTGTTACCCAAAGTTGAATTGCAGGACTACAAGGGCATCGAAGCCGTTCGGCAAACCAGGCGCATCACCGATGAGAACGTAGACGAGATGCTCGAGGTCCTGCGCGAGACGTCAGCAGCCATGCAACCCGTAGAAGATCGCGGCGCGGAACTCGGCGACACCGTTACCATTAATGTTGAGGGAACGTTTCTCAGCGATGGGACAGATGCCGGTGAGGCGGACGAAGAACCCATCAAGACAGACGACGTGGAGGTCACGCTTGGTGGCAAAGGCGTGCAACAGGAATTCACGGATAATCTAATTGGCGTTAAGGCAGACGACCAAAAGACCTTCCTGGTCGACTATCCCGACGACTTTTCCTCCAAAGGTCTTGCAGGCAAGAAGGTCGAATACACAGCCACGGTCACGGCCGTGCGCGTCAAGGAACTCCCCGAAGTAGACGATGAATGGGCCAAAAGCCTGAGCGAAGATTTTGATTCTGTGGCCACGTTGCGGGGCAAGATTCGGGAAGACCTTGAGAAGCGAGCGGGGCACGAAGCTGATCATCGTTTACGCGCCGACCTGATGCGGAAGCTTCTCGAAGCACACCAGTTTGAAGTGCCCCAGAGCATGGTAGATCATCAGGTCAACTATCGTCTGGAAACTGTAGTTCGCGACATGATCGGGAGAGGCATCGATCCTCGCGTCCAGGAAATAAACTGGGAAGGCGCGCGCGAGGAGTTGAAGGGTCAGGCAGAAGAAGATGTGCGAGGTTCATTGCTGCTCGATCGCATTGGCGAAGAAGAAAAGATCGTCGTTTCAAATGATGAGATTGAAGCAGAGATCCGCGCCATTGCGGAAGGCTCAAAGCAGCCAATAGAGCAGGTGCGCAGCGTCTTGACAAAGGATGGGGGCGAACGTAGCATCGCGAGCAGATTGCGCAATCGCAAAGCGCTTGACCTTTTAGTTGAAAACGCCCGAGTGGTAGATGAAGAGTGGCGCGAAGAAACAGAAGAAACTGAGGAGTCAGAAGTCAGGAGCCAGAAAGCAGAATGAATCACTTCTTATTCTGATTTCTGACTCCTGATTTCTGTATTCTCACTGGAGAGGTTAACGAAGCATATGGCCCTGGTACCAATGGTTGTCGAGCAAACGTCGCGCGGTGAACGTGCTTTCGATATTTTCTCGCGACTCCTGAAAGACAACATTATTTTTTTAGGCACTCCGATTGACGATCAAATCGCCAACTTGATAGTGGCCCAACTTCTCTTCCTCGAAGCCGAGGACCCCGAGAAAGATATCAACATCTACATCAACTCGCCCGGCGGTTCCATCACCGCCGGAATGGCCATCTATGACACGATGCAGTTTATCCGTCCTGACGTAACCACGATCTGCGTAGGCCAGTGCGCTTCGATGGGAGCCCTGCTCTTGACGGCGGGCGCCAAGGGTAAGCGTTTTGCTCTGCCGAATTCCCGCATACTGATTCACCAGCCTACCGGCGGCTCTCAGGGTCAGGCAACTGATATTCGAATTCAGGCGGAAGAGATTCTGCGCATGCGCGAATTGACGTCTCAAATTATTGCCAAGCATACCGGTCAGGATTTTGAAACTGTCGAGCGCGACGTTGAACGCGACAAAATAATGTCCGCCGCCCAGGCGAAGGAGTATGGTTTAATAGACGAGGTAATCGCGCATCGCGAGTAGCTGACCGTTTGGTAGCGCAAGTTCCTGACTTGC
>Ga0137394_10002534_pt1 | contig 13517 bp, 8 predicted proteins | sample czobulk116metaG_FD_108278 | JGI IMG/M metagenome (GOLD analysis project Ga0137394, IMG submission 108278) | Vadose zone soil microbial communities from Angelo Coast Range Reserve, California, USA - czobulk1.16 metaG | ecosystem: Environmental > Terrestrial > Soil > Vadose zone | place: USA...
ATCCCTGTTCTTTCCCCACCTTCTTTGACCTCGTAAAGCATCAGCCGTCCGTCCGGTGAAACGCGTAGAGGCTTCACCGCGGTGTATTTCCCGGCTCCATGTTCGGCAGGGTCTACCAATAGCTGATCATCTCCATCGGCCCGCGCCCTCATGCAGATCGATGGCTGCTCTTGGTCCGCGAGGCGTTTGCGAAAGAAATATCTGCTCCCTGCTTTCTGAATGAAATCGTAGGTTTCTACAGCCAGGAACTCGCGAACGCGCTCGCGGATCTTCTGCCGACCGGGCAAGTGGTCAAGATATTCGCGGGCGTATTGCCTCTGTTCTTCGATCCACTGACGGGTGCGCGGCGAGTCCTGATCTTCGAGCCAGCGATAGGGGTCCATGACGGACACCCCGTGAAGAACTTCGGTGACCGGTTCAACGGCAGTAGACGGAGGAGCCGAAGCTAGTCCAAGCACAGCTCGCTCCTTTCCGCCGCGCGGACGGCCTCGCGGTACATCCGCCGCGTGAGACTGCGAAGATAGCCCGCATGTTCGGGAGGACACTGGGAGGCCGGCGAGCGCCACAAATCGGACGCAAGGGCGTAGACAAAGACGGCGATCAGAGGCGAGACTTCCAGTGCCCGCCTCAGACCTTCCGGAAGATAGAAAGACGCCCAGGGTCGAACATAAGCAGCAGTGAGACGCTCAATAGCTGACGGTTGCGGAGGAGCGCTGCGTCCGAAATGCTGGCGGAGGTACTCGAAGGCGATCACGGGATTCGTGACGCAGCCTTCCGCCCAGTCGAGAAACACGCAGTGGTTGGGAGACACTAGAATGTTTCCGGGATTGCAGTCCATGTGGCCGAGGGTGTCAGGGAGGCCAAAGCTCTGAAGAAGTGAAAACGATTCCTTGAGTCCTTCAGCGAGAGAAGCAAGCGCCAAGTTCGCAAGAGGCGCCGGAGAACGCTTTTCCTGAGCGGCCATCAATTCGGCCATGCGAGTAAGAAAGGGGTCGATGAATTTCAGGATCTCAGGGAGTCGCAGATCTTTGCATTTCCCTTCCAGCAGTTCGCTGCTCCTACCGATGGACGCAATTTGGAGTTCAGCGAGTTCCCCCGCGACTCGCTCCCACGTGGAACAGTCTGAGATTTCATCGAGCGCGGTGCCCGATGCTTCTGCCGTTAGCCAGCCATTCCAGAAAGGGTGGACTCCGAGGATCCGAGGGACATGGCCCGGAAAGAGCCGGGCGAGAAGCAGAGAAACAGGCAGCTCGTGGGAGTTGGGCTCTCCGGTGGCCTTGAACCAAAGAGCTCCCTCATTTGTTTCCAGGCGGACGAGGCTGAAAGTTGGGCTGGCATTCCATTGCCGGAAGCCGCCGGTGAGGCGGAGGCCTAACGGACTGATTTGATCTTCAACCCACTGGAAGAGTTCTTTCAGCCAGCCGGGTCTCGCGAACGGGCCGGGCCTCTCGCCTCTCAGGTAAGAATCAAGTTCCTCGAGAGATTCCATGACAGCCGCGGCCTCTCCCGCATCACGACAGTCGGCGGCTGCCGACGGCGGCATCCAGCAGGTTCCGGCAGGCGCTTTGTCGTTCTGCCGGACAGACTCCATGACCGCACACTTTGTCTCGTCTCCGGTTCTGCCCGAAGGCGCAGGATTTGGAACAAATAGGCAGTAGGTTTCGAGCCCGCACTCCCCATTGAGTTGGGACGCCAGCTGTTCCGCTACTCTTTGTCGCGGTCGAATGGAAACTCGGGGAAGCGTCCAGACGGAGCCGTCTTGTGAAAGGAGAATCTCGGAAGCATTTCGTCGCGTGACAATCAACCGGTAGCTGTCCCCGGGATCGTAAAGTGCTTGCATGCGGCCCCTCTTTCATTCAAATCGTCAAACAGCGTCAGCGGATCGGACGGCTTGGAGGATGTGATGCTTGTTGAGAGACTCGATGAAATCGCGCACATCGGCGCGCACCACTTCCCTGCTGGCCCCATAGGCACGGCTGATTTCGTCTGCGATTCTTGCCTCGTCATATCCCCGTTGCATCAATTCGAGGATCTTGGCCCCGACAACATTCAGGCAAAACATCTGGCCGTGATGGATATCGAGGAGAATGCCTCCGTCGGCTGTCTCAGTTCGCCGGATGGTGTCGGATATTCTGAACATGGATCTTGCGTTTCAGCCGGGTTCGATACGTTTGTCTCAGGTGCCAGAGGACTGTCGCACTGGCCTCGGAAGAATTCCAGAAACTGTTCTCTTTGTTCGCATCGGGGCAGGTTTCGATCGCAAACTCTTGTGAGGACGGGACATACGATGAAAGGGCTAAGGGAACAGAACGCCGGCTGTGTTCGCACCGCTGACCTAAGCGAACACAAAATGAAGCGGTGACTTTTCTCGGAGCGGCTGAGAAATTTGAGATCTAAAGTGTGGAAGAGAAAGAGACTAAGAGAGCAGCAGGCTAGATTTCTTCGCACCGCGCGTCCGGTTTGCGCTCGCCTGTCTGCAACCGTGACGACAACGATTCAGGAAGTGGCGTACTACAACATGTTTGATTGAAGATGACCGCCGGCACGGCCTTCATTTCCACTTTGACCGCGCAACGCGCTTCATCTCTTCCGCGATTCTTCGCATTCGTTCCAAGGCTTGCTTGAGCACGGACACGCTCTCCTCTTCGGAGAACAGTGTTGGCGGTGGCTTCATCGAAGGCAATGGCCGCAAAAGCGGGGTGATCCAGATAAGCATGGCAACTTCAAATGAAACCACGCTGGCCGAAACCCACCAGGAGAAGTATTTCATCATCCATTGTTTCATGAAAGTGTTGTTGACGATTTGGAAGGTGGAGAACACCGAGAAGCCAAGCACAACTTTCCTTTCGATCCCACCGAGCCACACTTCGTAACGAAGGCCTAAGCGAAGCAGTGCGACAAGGATCACAGCGATTCCAAAGTCCAAACTGCGTTCCACGGTCAACAGGAAGGTTATTACCGGAGAACTATTCTTCGCGGCTGCTACGACCGCGTAGACGAGCATCGCAAAGGCCAGGAAGGCAAGCACCCTGCGCGCGATTAGCCAAACAGCCGGAGAATGTCTCAGACCTCTCCAGCACAGTTCAGCGACGGCCAAGGCTCTCGCAACAATAACTACGCCCAAGGAGGACCAATATTCATACTTGGCCGCAGGCGAGGTGTAACCAAATTGGTGATACGTCCAGCGGAGCGCAAGGTCATCCACCACGACCAGGACAACGTACAGGCTGAATAGCGGCAATCTGCGATGAAGCCCGCGAGCAAACACCAATACGCAAAGGATCAATTTCAGCGCAGTCCCCACTATCCAGAGGAAATTTTGGAAAGAGCTTAGACTCACGTTGGGCGGATGTTACCACGCTGAAGCCGGGGCAAGTGGAGCATTTCCACGTCGACCTACATTGCAGAAGTCTTCCGGGCCGGGATGGATCAGGAGTTCCTGAGAAGAGATTCCACGAAATCCACGTTGTCGCTCCGTTCAAACACATTCAACATCGAGCGCACCTCACTAGCCAACGTTGCAACGATATCAGTGAGACGCCGCAATTCGCTTGGTGAAACCTGTCCGGTCCACAGACGAAAACATATCAAGGCGTGCCAGGTGTAGTAGGGGAACTCTATCTTGATCCGTTGCCATTCTAGCTGCCGCAGGATTCCTATCTCTGGAGAGCGGCTCATGACGACTGCGAAAATCCGGCTGCCCATCTCGAAGTCCTTTTGCAGTCCCTGAACGTACTCGCGCGCAAGCTGCAACTCGGCAGCCCGCAGCTTCATCCGTGTCCTATCCCACATTGCCGTCTGAGCGCCTTCTGCCGTGGCCGCCCACAATTTATTCTCGACTTCAACGAAGGACCTGTAGTGGTGAGGCAAAAGCTGCTCACGCGGCAAGTCGCGCTGCCTTTCTATCCTGCGCTCCCGGGCCTTCTGTTCCTTCAAATAAGCGAATGTTACGTAGAGGAGCGCGCTTGCCAAGAGCACGGAAAGCATTAGTTCCCTCACTCGATGCGGCGTATCAGCACATTCTCGCTATTTTACATGCAGATACGTCCACATATATTTACGCGCATCCTAGCATACCCCTCTAGAACAGACCAAGAAGTATTGCCAGGATGCGCGTCGCCTAGTGAGCCTCAGTCATCTTGCGTGACTAAACTGGCCACGGCAATGGTGGCTTGGGAGGTGGTGGAGGATTCCCATCCGCAAACAGCCAAGGCCCTGGGGGTGGTGGTGGGTTCCCGTCCGCAAACAGGCCAGGTTGAGATACGAAGATTGATCCGGTTGCGACTAGGCCGAGCACAAACAAACCACATACTAATTGTCGTTTCATGTTTTCTCTCCAAGTTGATTTAACAGGCGGGTGCGCTGCACCGCGCCGGTCTGAAGATGCCCCAAAATCAGACCGGCACGCACTTATTTGTTTGGGTGCAGACGGCAGTTCGGAATGCGGACAACAAAAAGGCCCATGCCGCAAGCACTTGTTGGCAAGAGATTGTTATTCGGAGGCGGAAAAGCTCAAAGCCTTATATGGTCATTGACGGATTTTGCAAACGTAGAACCTATCGGAGTCCCTTGCGCAGATAAGGGCAAGTCATTTGACCCGCATGGCGCAAAGCTGCGCTATCTAAGGGTCCCACTGCCATCCGCAAGATGCGGTTCACGTTTCGCTTGCGCTGCCTTTTACCGTTGCGCGGTGGGGAAGCGGTCGGCAATATAGGCGAACAGATATCCTTAGCTATGTTGATTACGATGCCAGGCTCCAGAGTCCGCCGTTTCATTTGGGTTGCTGCGCCGACCCTGCTCATTTGGGCGATTTCAGCCGCACGGTCTTCTCAGGGCCCGCAGGAAAAACCGAAAGATCAGGCCGAAAGACCGGTGGGCGGCGTTTCTGTTGGGGGCACATACCCGCCAAGAAGGGATGCCGAGAACCGCCCTATAACGGCAGGAGGGTTCCTAAAGAGCGCACCAGTGGTGTTCCAGGATGCGACAGCGAAATCAGGCCTTGGAATGTTTCAACACGCTTCCGGGACGCCGTTGAAAAATTTCATCCTGGAGGCACCAGGATCCGGTGTCGCTATTTTAGACTACGACAACGATGGCTGGCCCGACATTTACCTGGTGAATGGTTCCACATTTGACGCGCTGCGCGGCAAACAGAAGCCACCGCGAGCTGCGCTGTACCACAACAACCGCGATGGCACGTTTACAGATCTCACGGCAACGGCTGGACTAGCCAACGAACGGTGGGGATTCGGTGTCGCCGTCGGGGATTTCGACAACGACGGCTGGCCCGACATCTACGTTACGAACTACGGCAAGAATCGTCTTTATCATAACAACCACGATGGCACTTTCACCGATGCCGCGGAAACAGCTGGCGTGGCCGTGGACGGCTGGTCGACCGGTGCGACATTTGGAGATTTCGACGGCGACGGCCGATTAGACCTATACGTAACGGGCTACGTGAAATTCGACCTGGACAATCTGCCCATACCCGGCACAGCAGCGACGCGCTTCGAGAATTGTGAGTACCGGGGTAAGCCAGTGATGTGCGGACCGCGAGGCTTCGAAGGCGAAAGGAATCACCTGTTTCGCAACAATGGCGATGGGACCTTCACGGACGTAAGCGAGAAGGCGGGAGTCGCGAACCAGAAAGGCTACTACGGCTTTACTGCGGTTTTTGCAGACGTAAACGACGATGGGCGGTTAGATCTGATCGTGGCGAACGACTCCACACCCAACTACCTTTTTCTAAACAAGGGGGATGGGACCTTCGAGGATGCCAGCTACGTGTCGGGTTTCGCGCTGAACGGAGACGGCCGCGAGCAGGCCTCCATGGGACTGGCAGTCGGTGATTATCCTAACGACGGGCGCTTGTCTATCTATGTCACAAATTTCTCTGACGACTATTTCACGTTGTACCGGAACGAAGGCGACGCCAATTTTGCGGACGTGACCAACCAAGCTGGAATAGCCGCGGTGACCATTCCATTTCTGGGCTGGGGCACCGGGTTTCTGGATTTCGACAACGATGGATGGAAGGATCTTTTCGTCGCGAACGGCCACGTATATCCCGGCGTTGACCAAAATGACTGGGGCATCACCTACCGCCAGCGCCCGCTGTTGTTCCGCAACCTTGAGGGTCAGAGATTCCAAACGGTTCCGGCGGCACCGGGAAGCGGACTGGCGGTGGTCTCTTCTGCGCGAGGCGCAGCATTCGGTGACCTGTTCAACGACGGAAAAATCGACGTGGTGATCAACAACATTGATTCGTCGCCTGTTCTCCTGCGAAATGTGCTTCAAAAGCGGAACAACTGGGTGGAGCTGAAACTCGTCGGAGGAGCAAAGAGTCCGCGCGACGGTGTCGGTACCAAGGCTTACCTCACCGCGCACGGAATAACTCAGCGTGGCGATGTAATCAGTGGTGGAAGCTATTGTTCGAACAACGACTTCCGTTTGCACTTTGGGATCGGCAATGCGACGCGAGTGGACAAACTACTGGTTCGGTGGCCGAGCGGAAAAGAAGAAATTGTTCCGCTACCGGGCGTGAACCGAATCTTCACCATCGAAGAAAACAATGGTGTGATCGAGGATTTGCGCCGGTGACGCCATTTGCTCCCCGCAGGAAACCTTAGGCCCGCCCCAGGACACCTCCCAGTGGATCTAGACTTGCGTCTCGGATGCGACGGGCCCCGTCGATTCCCGGACTACCAGATGAGTCTCGACAGTGTATTCCTTGCCTTTATTCGATTCCCCGCGAAGAATATGGAACAACGCGTCGAAAGCCTTCTGGCCCAGCTCTGCACGCGACAGCCGGATGGTTGTGAGTGGAGGGTGATTGAACTCCCCAAACGCGATGTCGTCAAATCCAACGACGGAGACATCCTCGGGAATACGCAGACCCGCAAGTCGAATGGCGCGCAAGGCTCCGATGGCAGTGAGATCGTTGGAAGTCAACACCGCCGTCGGTCGTTGCTTTCTCTGCAGGAGGCGAAACATGGCCAGTTCGCCTCCGTCAATCTTGTGATTCCCTTCCACCATCAAACCGCTGTCCTCAACAAGGCCATAGGCATTCCAGCATTTCAGAACTGCCGACTTGCGGGTACAAGCAGACTTCAAATTCATCGGTCCGCTGATGAACCCGATTCGGCGGTGTCCCAATGCGATGAGATGCTCCACTGCTTCTCGAATCCCTTTCGCATAATCCACATAGATATTGCTGATTCGGTCGCGCACTTTTCCGACGTCGAGGAAGACGATGGGAATACCGCGCCGCGCTAGATCGCCGATCAGCTCCGGGTCCATTTCGGAAGTCATGATGGCCACGCCTTCCGCCTTGCGTTCCAGCAAGCGGCGCACGCACGTCGCCATTCGGGCAGAATCATAGTTTGTGTTGCTGAGTATCACTTCGTAGTTGTTCTGAAGCGCCAGATTTTCAAATCCCTTGACCAATTCCGGAAAGAAGGGGTTGGCAATATCGGAAATGATGAGGCCAAGAATGTGGCTGCGGCCAGAGACAAGGCTGCGCGCTTGGGTATCGGGGTGATAGTTCAACTCGCGGATGACCCGCCAGACTCTTTTCGCAGTCCCCGGGCTAACCAGAGATGAATCATTAATGATGCGCGAGACGGTCGCCGTTGAGACTCTGGCTTTCCTAGCCACATGCTTAATGTTCATCGGACTGCTCAACCTCCCCGGCAGGGCCCCGCTATGGTGAGCGGCGCTGGCGAACCAAGGAACGGCATTACCGATAGTAGGTATCACAAAAACGCTTGACAGGCTAGATTGCCGGGCGTAATTTCTGCGCCAGTGAAACAGCAATGTAAACGATAACATTTTCTGGATCAGGGTCATCCGGCTGCCGCACTCCCGGCACGCCAATCTGAAAACTTCTGCTGCGATTCTGACGACCGGTGCAGAGACACGGGGTGAGGCATGAAAGCAAGCAAAAATTTCAGGATCGCATTGGTTTGGTTGCTACTGAGCTCTGCAGGAGCGTTCGCGGCCTTGGCCCAGAGCGACCGGGGCACCGTCACTGGCACGGTGACGGATCCCTCGGGAGCCGTGGTGAGCAACGCCGCCGTAACTGCAACCAACGCGAGCACCGGCGCGCTGCGCGCCACGACGGCCTCGGCCGAGGGCAATTACACGTTATCGGAATTGCCGGCGGGTTCTTATAAAATCACCGTAGCGGTTGCAGGTTTCAAGACCTCCAATCAAAATATCACCGTCGCAGTGCAGGAAACGCGCCGCCTTGACTTCCAGTTGGTGATGGGTGTTGCTTCCGATTCGATCACCGTCACGCCGCAGGCCGCCCTTCAGGCGGACAGTCCCGTGCAACAAACCTTTGTCAGTGAAAAACAGGTGCGTGAACTGCCGCTCGAAGTGACGGCGGAATTCTCGGGGCGGACACCGCTTTCCTTCATCTTTCTGGACAGCAGTATTACTTCTGGTACGGCGACCAGCGGCAGCCGCACCGATGCATCCGTTTTCCGTGTGAACGGCGGGCAAGCCATGGGCACGAGCATCCTCATCGACGGCGCTGGGACACAGCGCGCGCAAAACGGGACATTTTTCTCTGAAGTGGCGCCCGGTCCTGATGCCTTTCAGGAGTTCACCGTGAGCACCAGCAGTTATTCGGCGGAGTTTGGCGGTTCATCCGGCGGAGTGATCAATTTCACCCTCAAGTCGGGCGGCAATGCCTATCATGGAGAGACCTATGACCTGCTGCGGAATACGGTGCTGAATGCCAACAGCTTTCTGAGTAACGCGAACGGCCTGCCCCGCAACCTGGATCGTGAGAACGATTTCGGTTTCAACCTGGGCGGCCCGATTTGGATTCCGAAACTGTATAAAGGCGCCAACAGGAGCTTTTTCTTTTTTAACTACGAGGGCTATCGTTTCAAGAGGGGTGAAAACGTTTTGCTGACCGTCCCTACGGCCAAGATGCATACGGGCGATTTTTCCGAGCTTCTCAGCGATCCTTACGTTCTCAGTTTTTTTGGCGGACCGGTACTGATCTATGACCCCACGATTGCTCCCAGTCAGCGCACGACACCAGTTCCGGGAAACCGGCTCGACCTTTACACGAATCCCGGCACCGGACAATCTGTTATTGATCCTGTCGGCCAAGCCATTCTGAATCATTTTCCAATGCCAACTGGCCCGGGCGTATTTCACAACTACCGTGCTTCCTCGCTCGCGCCGACCGATATGAATAGCTATGTTGCAAAACTCGACCAGGTCATCACCGATCGGCAACACCTCTCGGGCAGCTACACCTACCGCGCGAATGAGCGGATCGTCGGAGGATTTCCGCGTTTCCCGCTGCCTTTCATCGCCCAGGACGTCTGGCACCAGATCTTCAAGTCGCATTTCGCTCGGGCCCAATACGACTACACGATTACTCCCACGCTGGTGAATCACTTGAACTTGGCTTGGAGCCGTGCGGACGTAACCAACCAGAACACCGGATTTGGTCATATTCCATCGGTGGAGCTGGGCATGCCGGCGAACGCCACGCAAAATCTTGCTTTTCCACGAGCGGGCTTTCCAGGGTACGGCCCCGTGGAAACATCTCTGGATCCGCGGGCGGCCCAAAACATCGGCTCAACTTTTTTTTCAGACCACCTGCCTGACAACACTCTGGAGATCAGCGACACCGCTACTTGGGTGAAGGGGAAGCACACTTTCAAGTTTGGCGGTGACATCAAATGGCAGCAATTGAACGTCTTACAGTACGTGGACCCTGGAGGTACTTTTAATTTCAGGGGAGACCAGACGGGATCGGACGTAGGACCAAACGGTTTTGCCGGCGGAGGGGGTTGGCCGATCGCGAGCCTGCTTAGCGGCGCTACCGAATTTTCCTTCGTCAACATCCACTCTGTCCGTCCCGCTTGGCGCTACTTTGCTCCAGCCTTCTTTGCCAACGACGATATCAAGGTCACACCAAGGTTGACCTTGAATGTCGGGGTACGTTACGAGATCCCTTATCCAAGGACGGAAGCGCACAATTTCATGCGTGGGTTCGATCCGACTGTTCCCAATCCGGATCCGCAGATCGCAGGGGCGCGCCTTGGAGCGCTCGTCGGAGCGGCCGGCCAGGGCGGCTTGCAAGCGGCCAACCGCGGCCTCGTCAAGCCGGATTACACTGACTTCGGGCCTCGTCTTGGTTTTGCCTACTCCCTCAACAACAAAAGCGTGGTCCGCGGAGGAATTGGTCTGTACTACGCGCCTCTGCTTTCCAGTGACATCGTATCGGGGCTGGAAGGTTACAACACTACGATGTTGCGCACCCCCAACAACCGGCAATCCTCCGCATTCCTGGCGACCTATCCGGCGGCGCCCGCGCCCGATCCCAGCGGTCAATTCATCGGCAGCGACGTTGATTACTTTGATCCGCACTTCAAACTCGGCCGCACCGTTCAGTATAGTCTCGACTACCAGCGCCAATTGCCGTCCAATTTCGTAATGACCTTGGGTTATGTCGGTGGCCACGGCACGCGCTTACGGTCAAATTTCAAGCGGATGAATGCCTTGCCGCTCAATGATCTCAAGCTGGGATTCCCGATGTTGACCGAGCCTCTTGCAAATGCGCTTGCGAATCCAGCAGAACTAGCTTACGCAAGCAGCGTGGGCGTGACTTTGCCAAGCAGCGTCGCGGCCGTCTATCCGGGCTTTAGCGGTTCAGTGGCGCAAGCGTTGCGACCCTTCCCGCAATACGGCCAGATTATTCAGCAACTGGAGAGCCAGGGCACCAGCCTCTACAATGCGCTGCAGATCAAGCTCGACAGGCGCTACTCGAAAGGTTTCCAGTTCGGTTTCTCTTATAACTTCTCGAAGCTGATCACCAATGCGGCGGAGGACTTGTTTGGGCGCTCTCCCATTAACAACGTTGTCCAAAATCCGTTCGACATACGTTCATTGCGGAGCGTCTCTCCGAACAATGCGGCACACGTGGCGGTGTTCAATTATCTTTATGAGTTCCCCTTCGGTCGCGGCAGGGCCTATTTGTCCCATTCGAGCCTGGTGGACAAATTCGTTGGTGGATGGCAGATCAACGGCATCAATCGGTATCAGGCGGGGCTTCCCATCGCAGTCCTTGATTCTGACAATCCCTTTACAACCGATTTCCTCAACTTGGTCGGGTACTACAGCAGCATCCGTCCGAACTTGACCGGACAGCCGATTCTGGCGGGGAACAGCCCGGCGGGGGTCAATTTCCAGCTTTTGAACCCCGCAGCTTTTTCCCTGCCGCCTACGTTTAACAACACTGCGGTCACGGGGACGAATGTGACTCAGCCGCAGTATAGGAATTACTATGCCGACCCGAGCAAGTTCTTTGGCAATGCGCCGCCGGTAATCAGCAACGTGCGGGCTCTGCCGTTCTTTAGCGAAGATCTGAGCCTGATGAAACGCACGCCGGTCACAGAAAGATACATTATCGAACTGCGGGCGGAGTTCTTTAATGCATTCAACCGCAATGGCTATTTTCCACCGGACGGAGACCTGCGAGACCTAGGGGGTGGGAACTTTGGCAAGTCCGGCGTGGGTTCGCACGAACCTCGGGTCGTGCAGTTCGGCCTGAAAGTGATTTACTGATCGAGGCCGGCATGGTATCCGGCGGAGGACGCTGCTGGGTTCTCGTTTACCCTTGTGGTTATGCAACGGGTGTCGAAACTCCGGGTCATGCCTTTCTTCCTGATGCTCACGCTAAGTTCGAGCTGTGCGGCGCGGCCGCGATTAGCCGGCGGCCACGGCGAGCAGCGAGCTGGTGAGAAACAGGCCGCCAGCCTGGTTGCGGATGGCGTTGCCGCGATGGATCGCGGAGATGCGGCCGGGGCCAAGACTCTGTTCCGGCGCGCTCTCGCTGCCGACCCCCAGAATCTCACGGCGCGCACCTATCTCGGAATTCTCGCCGACAACGCCGGCGAGTTGGAGGAGGCGGATCGCCAGTTTGCCGCGGCCGCCCATGTTTCCCCTGATTCCCCGCAAGCACGCAACAACTACGGCGCAATTCTCTTGAAGCTGGGCCGCCGGCGGCAGGCGGCGGCAGAATTTGAGGCCTCCCTTCGCCTGGACGGCAACCAGCCGGGAGCACTCGTTAATCTGGCACAGATTCGCTTTCAGAGCGGGACGCCGGAAGGACTCCGGGCGGCGCGGGATCTGTTCCGGCATGCCCAGGCGGTCGCTCCTGACGCGGAAATCGCGCGCGCGCTGGTGGTAATTTCCCTGCGCTTGCATGAGTCCACGCAAGCGGCTTCGGACTATCAGGATTATCTGGCGCGTGTGGACGGCGCTCCAGAGAGACTACGCACACGACTGACACGCGCCGAGCTTGGCGCCGCACTACTTGAACAGGGTCTCGCCAAAGAAGCAGCACAAGAACTCGACGCTGCGGTTCACGCCGATTCTTCCAATGAAAACGACATCGTTCTATTGGCGCGAGCCTATCTGGCGCAAAAAGATTTTCAGTCCGCAGAGCGCACTCTGGAATCGGCGGTCGCGAGGGGCGTAGGAACCGCCCAGGTATATCTGGCACTAGGAGAAGTTTACGAAGCGAGCGGGCGCATAGATGCGGCGATTCCCGCGATGCGCCGTGCCGTCGAACTGGAGCCCAAAAACGAGGCTTATCGCTTCCGTTACGCCATGCTGCTGACGGACTCGAGCGCGCCGCAGGCGGCCATCGTGCGTCTGAAGGAAGCGCTCGAGGAGTTTCCGAAATCCTCGAAACTGTGGTTCGCGATGGGTCTCGCGCAGTTTCAAGACAACAAAAGCGCAGCGGCGGCGGAAGCCTTCGAGCATTGTTTGCGGCTTGATCCGAAGCTCGGTTCCGCCTATGCCTATCTGGGCATGATCGAGGTGGATCTGGGAAAGAGTCACGAGGCGGTGAACTTTTACAAGAAGGCGCTGACTGCAGAGGGAAACTCGGCAGTGACTCATTATTTGATGTCCGAGGCCCTGGAGAAACTGGATTCACCGGATGACGCCGGGGCGGAAAAACATTTGAGACGTGCACTCTCCCTGGACCCTGGATTTCAGCAGGCGCGCCTCGCGCTTGGCAAACTTTTCTTGCGCGCCAATCGGTTTGAAGACGCGGCGCGGGAACTGGAAGGAGTCATTCAAAGCGATCCGAAAATCGCGGAGGCCTATTACCAGCTTGGCCGGGCCTATTCGCGTCTGAAGAGGAAGGAAGAGGCTCAGGCGACGATGACGAAATTTGAACAGCTGAGCAGCGAAGAAAAGGAGCAGTCGGAGAGAGCGCGGCGGGAGATTGTGCGCCGACTCGCCGACGTTCGCTTCTGAACTGACAACCGAGAATCTCTATGGCGAAAAGCGTGCGAAATCACATGCGGCAAGCAGCCGCGACTTGTGCGGCATGGGGGCTCCTGGCCGCCACAACATCCCTGTCGCGTGTGCCGCCGTCTTCTGTGGCCCAACCGGCTACGGTCGAATGGACTGCCGGCTTCGAAGGAGATTCGCTCGATACCGCGAAATGGGAGCGCTTTACGTTTGAGGGA
>Ga0137394_10002535_pt1 | contig 13515 bp, 9 predicted proteins | sample czobulk116metaG_FD_108278 | JGI IMG/M metagenome (GOLD analysis project Ga0137394, IMG submission 108278) | Vadose zone soil microbial communities from Angelo Coast Range Reserve, California, USA - czobulk1.16 metaG | ecosystem: Environmental > Terrestrial > Soil > Vadose zone | place: USA...
AGTGGCGAGCCTGAACCCCGGCACTTGCAGAGGCCGGCTGTGGCTGCTTCCTTCCGGACCTGACCAGGTTCACCAGACTGCAATGCGGGGAGGCCCGCCACCTGCATTGTAAGTCATTAAGCCTGCGAAACAGCGCCGCGCGTAAGCCCTTTGTCAGGGTGCAGTCAGGCCCTTGATTGACCCGGGCGCTATGCTTTTTCCGAATGGATCCTCCTCCATCGCGTGGATCCACGCGCGATGGTTTAAACGCCCAGCAAGCGAAAGCAAGCCGGGCGTTTTCTTTTGTACCATTGCCGGGTGAAGATTTCCGCCCACCTCGGGATGTGGCTTTGCGCGGCGTTCGGCCTAGTTTGCCTGGGGTTTGCGTACAACGGATTTTCCAGCCTGACCACCCTCACCGACGAGGTCGAGCGCGACCTTTCGCTCGGCTACGCGTGGTTCTGGACGTTTCTTTTCGGCGTGGCGCTCGCCTTCGGCATCCTTTCCTGGATGATCAAGGAAGGGAGGATCGGAAGCTCCGACCTACCGTAATTTATTTTGCTGGCCCTGTTACGACCGTGAGTTGATAACCCTCGGGCCCGGAGACTGCAACATTGCGGCCCTCGGCGTCCATCACGTTAAGCGGGACAATGCGAATTTCGGTCGTCGTCGGGGCGGTCGCTACGACACGAAATTGCACCGGTGTCGGCGCCGAATGTCCAATATAGCTCCCGGAAATATCGACCCGCGCCCGGCCAGAGTCCGTGGACTGCGCGGCATCTGCAATACTTCGCCGCAGGACCTTAGTGTCGTAGTAGAGCTCGACATTTCCATCCTGAAGCATCCCGACGCCACCAGCTTCCAGGCCGACCATCAGAGTGAACTCCTCGCCAATGGCGGCTTGGCGCGGACCGGTCACGAGCAATGTTGCCTCCTGGCTGGCGGCCGCTGACGAGAGCGAATCGGTGATCGGAGCATTGCGCCCTCCGGATCCGGAAAGCAATAGAGTTTCTGGTGTGCCCAGCGCCAGGTAGGTGAGCAAGACCCGGTCCTCGTCGATTGACTCAACGCGATAGGCACCCTCCAGCACCTCGGTGGTGCGAACCACATAAATGCGGTCATCTCGACTAAGGACTGCAAAACGACCACGCGTATCGCGCCCTTTCCCGACGTAGGCGTAGGGCACCGGCGGTGCCCGTGGCACGGGGGCGACCGCCGGCGATTCACGCATTGCCTGGTTTCGAGGTGATTGCTCCTGCCTGCCCGGCTGCTGCCTGCCGGACTCGAGTTGCGGTATCGGCTTTTGCTCCGCCGCGACAGTCGGTGTTGTTTGCGTGACTGCGGGCTCGTCGCGCCCGCTTTCCCTTGTGAGCAGCCCGGCCAGCGCAACGCCGCCAACGACAAGCGAAATTGCGAGCCCAAGCCACCTGTTCTTATGGTCGCTCACGGATGCTCTTCAGCACGTCGCGTCCCTCGCGAATCTCGTACACCTTGTCCGCGGCAATAGGTCCGCTGAAGCGCTGCATCAAGCCGCTGCCTGGCCATCTGATTTCGAGAGAATCGATGGCACTCGCCTTCCCTACTCCGACGTGCGGACGCAAGCTCGATGCGCCGAAGCTTCCACCGCTGTTCACCGTCCTGAAGATTTCGCGTGTCCTGCCCCCTTCGGTGATCTCCAGACGGATGCGCGCACCGACGGCGAAACGGTTGGATCTCGCTCCCACCAGGTGCAGCTTGATCCAGTGATTGCCGTGGCCGGGGTTCTTGAAGAGCACGCTCCAGAACTTATCGGCGGTATAGGCGCCGCCGATCACCTCGAAGATATCCTGGGTGCCGTCGTTGTGGATGTCGCCGAATGCCACCGCGTGCCCCTTCTGCAAGTGGCCGAATCCTCCAGAGGTGGTGACGTTCTGAAAGAACTGTCCCTGGGCGTTCCGGAACATCTGGTGCGGCACGATGTTGGTTAGCGGCGCGGCTCCCGTTCCGAGGTAGAAATCGAGCCAGCCGTCGTTGTCCAGATCGCCGAAGTTCGCTCCCATCGTGAGCAGCAACTGGTCCAGGCGCGCCTCGCGCGACACATCAGTGAAGGTGCCGTCGCGGTTGTTGCGGTAAAGGCGCGGACGGTCGCCCTTCGCCTTGTCCTTTTCCCCAAGGTATTCGCGCACGATATTCGGCATCGTGGCCCAGTAGCCGGAAACGAAGATATCGGGCCATCCGTCGTTGTTGTAATCGAAGAACCAGCAGGTGAAGCTCATGTTGGGCTCGGCGACGCCCGCCTGTGCTGTCACATCTGTGAATTTAGGTGTCCTGCCAGCCGCCGCAAGGTTGCGAAAAAGGTGATTAGGCCCGCCCATGACCGAGACATATAGATCCGGCCAACCGTCGTTGTCGTAATCGTCGGCCGTGGCGCCTTTGACCATCCCGCTGAGCCGAATGCCCGTATCCGGGCCGACATCCGTGAATGTGCCGTTGCCGTTATTGATGTATAGCCGGAAATTGGGCGCGCTCGCAGGCCACTGAACTTTCTCGCGCACGATCTCGTTACCGACGAATAGGTCGAGCAGGCCATCGCCGTTGAAATCCGCCCACACGGCCGTCTGCGTCGGGTAGTTGTTAAGCACACCCGCCTTCGCCGTCACGTCGGTAAAGCTGCCGTCGCAGTTATTGCGCAACAGGGAGCTGGGGTGTTGTCCCTTGTCGTGCAGCCACGCGCCGCGGGGGACGAAGATGTCGATGCAGCCGTCGTTGTTGTAATCGGCCTGCACGATGTTGAGCCCGCCCACAATGCCCTTCAGCCCGGCCTCCTCCGTCCTGCGAGTGAACGTTCCATCTCCGTTATTGCGGAAAAACTCCAACTGCTCTTCGATGCCCATGTGCGAAATGACGAGATCGAGGTGGCCATCGTTGTCGAAGTCCTCGAGGATCACGCCTCCTGCGCGGCCGAATACGCTCACTCCGCGTGTGGCAGCGACGTCGCGGAACTTGCCGATGTCGTAGTCCGACTTGAAGGCATCTGGCGGGATCAGCCAGCGCTTCGGAATGCCGTCCGGGTACCGCCCCAGCACCATGTAGCAGAGGTTGAGCAACCACCGGTAAACCAGCGCATTTTCAGGATCGGTTGCCGGATCGGACAGCAACTCCGTATAGCGCCTGGCCGCCTCCGCCGCGCCGAGGCGCTCTTTATGCACGCCATCGTCCCTGATGGGAAAGATGCAGGCGTCGGAATTGTGATTCCAGGTGCAGTTCTGCTGCTCGCCGAGACGAAAATAGGCGAGCGCGACGTCCGCTTTCAAAGTCTCGATATCGCGCACCGGCAATGACTTGCCGTAATCGAGGAGCAGCTTCTCCAGAAGCGCGATCCCCGGCTCGGCGGTGCCGCCGTAGACGTATTGCAACGCAAGCTCGCGCTGCAGGATGAGACGCTTGATCGGATCCTCCTCGGATCGCAGATCCGATTGCAGGCTGCCGATTTTCTTCTCCTGCACCGTCCAGGGATTGTCCCAGGGGCCCTCCTGGTCAGCGATCGCGGCGAGAGTCTTCACCATGTCGAATTTCTGGCGCGGCCAGGCGAAGGCGCCGATCGCGATCGCAACCGCCGCGACGGCAGCCGGGATCAGCCAGGTTCTGAGCCTGCTCATGCAGGAGCTCTCCTCCGCGACATTCTAGCGCCGGCTAGCTGCTGCCAGGCGCCTGGACCTGGCCGCCGGCGATCGGCAGCGACAGGATCCACAGGCCGACGGTGGTAAAGAGCACCATCAGCGTCAGCATCGGCAGCTGGCTCCATACCGCCTGCTTTTCTCGAGGGAAGATCTGCAGCGCCTGCGCATGCGCGAGATACACGCTGACCACATGTCCGACGAGAATCAGCGCTACTTGCGCGTGCCACACGAAATCCGCCGACAGAATGACGGGCGGCGATGAAACTCTCGCGGTACCGAAGAGATTCCATCCGAACCCGAAGGGATCCGAGATCAGCGCCACGACGGCGGGTGCCTGGCTGAACAGCAAAGTGAAGTAATGCGTGACGTTATAGACGAACGCGATCGGGATCAACGCGAACGTGAACTGCAGTGCAAGGTCGCGCACGCTCCTCGGGCTGCCCGTGGCGAGCTTCATGAGCCAGACGAACAGGAGGTAGATCGCCAGGTAGAAGAACGGCGATACGAACAGCATGGCCCACTGCCAGTAGTAATAGATGTCCACGAAGAATAGGTAGGGTTGCTCGATCATGGCCGTGAGGAGCGGGTAAATCCACTTCCAGAACACGCTCACCCACGGCAGCGTCTGGTGCACGCCATCGAATGCCGTCGAAGACAGCATGAAGAGCACCAGCAGCAGCAGGCTGAAGTGATCGGCAGGTTCTAGCAGCAGACCGACGAAAGGTTGCCGCAAACGGATTTTTCCAGCCTTGCATTCGAAGGGTGCAATCTTGCCGATCAGGCGCAGCACCACGGCGAACAGCTCCCCGTGCCGGAACCACGCCTCGAGACCGAACAGGGCTGCGCCGAGGACGTTGATCACGCTGTACGCCGCCAGGAACAGACCGACGCCGCGCGGCGAAGCTTGACCGAAGAGCTCGAGCCAGATAAACGCCATGTAGAGGGCGAGCGCCGGGTAATAGCCCAGCCATGCGGGGTACGCCAGCCGGGGGCGGAAGCTGCCGGGCCGCAGCCGCTCAACCCAATCGCACAGGGTCCGCCAGGGATTGATCGCCGAGTAGAGGTCGCCGACGAGCGCCGTGAGGTACGTGAATCCGAGCACAAAGAAGATCCAGAAGAACGTCACGCTGAAATTGGCGAACGGATTGTTGGTGCCGAAGAGCCCGGCCAGGACCGTCAGCAGCAAGGCGAGCACGCTCAGCGCCTGCAGCGCCGCCACCACGCCGCGCTCGGCTCCGGCGTCGAATGCGACAAGATCGAAGGTGCGGAAATTTCTCGCCGCCGATTTCGCGCTGACAAAGTAGCCCACCACCACAAACGACAACACCAGTGCGGCGGATGCCGAAAAAGCGTACATCCAGAATGGAATCGGCAGTGTGTAGATGTTCCCGAAGGAATGCGCTGCCGCGTTGCTACAGAAGAGCGCCACTAACGGCGCGCCTACAATCCGGCCTTGCTTAAAGCTCATTGCGGATAAACTTCCAGCGCGCCAAGCTCCCTGTGCGCCTTGTGCAACTCTAAGCCGAAACGGCCCGTGCGATCCGCGGTGAATTGCAGGACGGCCGCCGCTTCCGGGCTGACGCGGGCGCGCAGATCATAGCCGTGCAGGTGCAGCTCGTCGGCGGTGTCTGAGCTGACGCGCACGGTCAGTTTTTCTCCCTGGCGCACCCGCAGCACGGCTGGTCCCGATGTGAGCTTGCCTTGCGCGAGGCCAAGCTCAAACACCGTTTCGGTCACGTCAGGCTTTGCGCTCACAGGGGCCTGCGGTCGGAAAAAGACCCACAATGCCCCAACGACCACGACGATTACCGCGACAAAAACCGCACGCTTCAGCATCATTTGAGCCAAAAAAAACCCCGCGCACCGCGCGGGGCCGCGATCAGGTAATGATAATCAGTTTTGAGCGCCCGGCGGCGTGCGGCTGTCCGGAAATGGCCACACGCCTTTCCTGAATTTCAGGGCCAGCACGCCGTTGTCCTGACAGGTGGTCCACAGCGTGCCCTTCTTCGCGTCGAGGTGCACTTGGGCCGAGCACCAGTCCGGGCCGCCCGCGACCCAACCTCCAGCGCGGTTGTGGTTCGACCCTGGAGTGGGTGTCGTTGTCCCGGCAGGGTTGAAGTAAGCGATTTCCCTGGGCCGCAGGGGATCGCGGATGTCGAACACGCGGATGCCGGAATTGAAGTACCCGCACGCCAAGGTCGTTGCGTGATGCTTGTTGTCCACGCTGCAATAATGGCTGCCATAGGTGAAAGTCAGCAGTCCCACGACGTCGGGCAGCACCTTGGCGCAGTTCGCCGGATCGTGCGTCTCCAGCATCAGCCGCGACACGATCTTCGGGTTCGTCTCATCCTCGATGTCGATGATTCTGGCCATCGGGAAAGGAGGAAGACCGGCTGCGCACGCATTCGCTTGCTGCGCCGCGCCGGACGTTCCGCCAGCTCCCGCTTCATCAACGAAAATGATGTAACGCTTGCCCTTGATCTTTACCGGAATGGTGTGCTGCGCCACCGAGCCATCCTTCCAGAACAGCTTGCTGATCAGCTTCGCCTGCGGATTGGGCTTGCGGGCTTGAATCTCACTCAGGTCGTAGATCATCAGCCCGTTCGTCGCCGGCTTTGTTGGGTCGGTCAGGTCAGGCCCAATCGAACGGCCCAGCGAGACGAAATACCCGCGGTTGCCGTCGTCGCGGATCGACAGGCCGTGCACATTGGCGAATCCAGGCACCCAGGTCGCCAGCAGCTTCGGAGCGGACGGGTCGGTCGTGTCGACAGCGTAGTACTGCTGGTTGCGGAGGTCGCCACCGTAGTATGTGAGTCCATCTGGCGCCCAGCTACCTTCATGGCCGATCACCGCCTTTGGAATGCCGGTGCTGCCATCGGGCTTGCCGACCGCGACCGAGGTGATGAGCTGCGGAAAGCGGCAGTCCCCCGATAAATCATAAATGTCGATCTCCGGCCCGCCGCCGCCGTTCTGGCCGTTGTCGGCACCAAGCAGTTGCCGCCGCTCGTTGACCTTGAGCGACTCCCACGGATCTAGCATCGAGCTCGTGGTGAGATACGCCGTCGGCGTCGGATTCCGGGGGTCGCTTAGGTCTAGGACGGGGACGCCCAGATGCGCCCGGCCCGGCAAGCTTCGCGCTGGAGATGCGGTGCCGTGGTAGCCGCAGACACGCGTGTGCTTGTTGCCGTGTTCGCCATCGCGGTCGCCGTCTTCGTTATCGTTGTTATCGCCATCGCCCTCGTCACCGTCGTCGCGCGCGCGCTGCTTGAACTGCGTGGTCTGCCAGTTCGCGCCGTCGCCTTTGCTCTGGCCGAGGAGCTGGAGGTTGCAGTTGAAGCCCTTGAAGCCGGCGGCGCGCAATGCCGCCGGTACCTGGCCCTGGAGGGCGGTCTCGGGATTGTCATGCGGGCCGCACACGGCTTTAGGCACCGTGAGCGGGATGGGTTTGTCGTCGGAGTCTTCGCGGCCTGCTCCCAATAGCGCAAAGCATGCGACGGCGATCAAACTCGGTTTGACCGCCTTGCGGATCCATCTGTGCCCGACCTTCATGACCTGCCTCCTCAAGATTCGATGCCCGATCAGCCGTCTATCAGTTCTGAGCCCCCGGCGGTGTACGGCTATCCTCGAACGGCCAGACGCCTTTTCTGAACTTCAGCACCAGCACGCCGTTGTCTTGGCACGTGCTCCACAGCGTGGCCTTCTTCGCGTCGAGATGGACCTGCGCCGAGCACCAGTCTGGACCGCCTGCCACCCAGCCCCCGACGCGGTTGTGGTTGGAGCCGGGGCTGGGCGTCGTCGTACCAGCCGGGTTGTAGTACGCAATCTCTCTAGGACGCAGTGGATCGCGGATATCGAAGACCCGGATGCCTGAGCTGAAGTACCCGCACGCGAGTGTCGTCGCGTGGTGCCGGTTGTCGACGCTGCAGTAGTGGCTGCCGTAGGTGAAGCTGCTCAGACCGGCCAGATCGGGAAGGACCTTGCTGCAGTTGGCCGGGTTGTTCACCTCCAGCATCAGGCGCGATACGATTTTCGGCCTGACCTCATCGCTGATGTCGATGATTCTCGCGAAGGGCCATGCGGGCAGCCCGGCATCGCACGCCGCCTGCCACCCGCGCGGGGTGTTGCCGCCGGAGCCGCCTTCATCGACGAAGATGACGTAAGGCTTGCCACCGATCTTGACGTTGATCGTGTGCTGTGCGGCAGCGCCATCCTTCCACAACAGCTTGCTGATGACACGGACCTGCGGATTCGGCTTGCGCGCCTGAATATCGCTGACGTCCGCAATGATCAGCCCGTTGTTCGGGATCACGTTGGGGTTGGGCAGATTCGCGAAATCGATCACCGACGAGTAGACGGCGGTGACGAAGTAGGCTCGCTTCCCATCGTCGCTGATCGACATGCCGTGTACGTTCGCGTAGGGAGGACCAGCGCCGAAGGGGCTGTGGAAGGTCGTGATCAGCTTGGGTTTGCTCGGGTCTGTCGTGTCGACCGCGAAATACTGAAACTGCCGCAGATCACCGCCGTAGTAGGTCAAGCCGTCCGGCGCCCAGGCGCCTTCGTGTCCGGTAACCGTCGCAGGCACGCCGGTGCTTCCATCGGCCTTCCCCACAGCCACCGACGCGAGGAGCTGCGGATAGCGGCAGTCGTCGGACAGGTCGTAAATGTCGACCTCGGGACCGGCGCCGCCGTTCTGGCCGTTATCTGCGGCAAGGAGCTGACGCCGTTCGTTCACCTTGAGCGATTCCCACGGATCGAGCATCGCCGTCGTGCTGAGATACGCCGTGGGCGCGGGATTCTTCGCGTTTGTCAGATCCAGGACCGCCACGCCGAGATGCGCCCTGCCTGGCAGGCTTAGTGTCGGCGACGCGGTGCCGTGGTAGCCACAGATGCGCGTGTCGTTGTTGCCGTGGCCGCCGTCGCGATCGTCACCGTCGTCATCATCGCGATCGTCGTCGCCACGCTCACCACGCGCGCGCTGCTTGAACTGCGTGGTCTGCCAGTTGGCGCCGTCGCCCCTGCTCTGGCCGATCAGCTCCAGGTTGCAGTTGAACCCTTTGAAGCCCGCGGCGCGCAGCGCCGCCGGCACCTGGCCCTGCAGCGCCGTCTCGGGCCTGTCGTGCGGGCCGCACACGGCCTTCGGGACTGTAACGGGGATGGGTTTGTTATCGGAATCCTTCTTGCCGCCGTCCGCTCCAACCAAGACAATCGACGAGAAGAACACTGCGCCGATCTTCAGCGATGTCCCAACCCAGCGATTCATCACGGCAAATCCTCCTCTAGTTTTGCTGGCCGGGCGGCGTACGGCTGTCCTCGAACGGCCACACCCCTTTCCTGAACTTCAGCGTGAGCACGCCGTTGTCCTGGCAAGTCGTCCACAGCGTGCCGCGCTTGGCGTCCAGGTGCGCCTGCGCAGAGCACCAGTCCGGACTGCCCGGCTTCCAGTTCGCACCGATGGCGTGGTGGTTGGAGCCAGGGCTCGCGGTCGTCGTGCCAGCCGGGTTGTAGTAGGCGATCTCCTTCGGCCGCAGCGGATCACGGATGTCGAACACGCGGATACCGGAGTTGAACATTCCACAGACCAGGGTGGTCGCATGATGCTTGTTGTCGACGCTGCAGTAATGCGTCCCGTACGTGAAGACGGTGAGCCCCACGAGGTCCGGCAACACCTGGGGACAGTTCTTAGGATCATGCACCTCGTGCATGATCTTGGTGACGACCTTCGGGTTTTTCTCGTCGCTGATGTCGATGATGCGCGCCATCGGGAACGGCGGCATGCCGGCCGCGCATGCAGCCTGCAGCTGAGCGGCGCTCGTGACGCCACCCGAGCCGCCTTCATCGACGAAGATCACGTATGGCTTGCCCTTGATCTTCACCGGAATCGTGTGCTGCGCGGTGGCGCCGTCCTTCCAGTACACCTCGCCGATCACCTTCGGCTGCGGGTTCGGCTTGCGCGCCTGGATGTCGCTCAGGTCGTAGATCACGAGGCCGTTGTTCGCGGCAACGTTGGGGTCCGTGAGCGTGGTCGGCGTGATGGATCCGATGGAGACGAAATAGCCGCGCTTGCCGTCGTCGCTGATCGACAGGCCGTGGGTGCGCGCGCCGGTGCCGACGCGGGGCACGAACCAGGTCGAAAGCAGCTTCGGCTTCGTCGCGTCAGACGTATCTACCGCGTAGTAGTTGTTCGGGACAGTGCGCCCGCCGCCGTAGTAGGTGAGCCCGTCGGGCGCCCATGCTCCCTCGTGGCCGATGATCGGCGTCACCACGCCGCCGCCGTCCGCGCCGGTGCCCACCTTTACGCTCGCCAGAAGCTGCGGGAAGCGGCAATCGTCGGAGATGTCATAAATATCGACCTCCGGGCCGCCGGCACCGTTGGCGCCGTTGTCCGCCGCGAGCAACTGCCGGCGCTCGTTGACCTTGAGCGATTCCCACGGATCCAGCATCGACGTAGTGTTGAGATAGGTCGTCGGCGTCGGATTCTTCCAGTCGGTCAGGTCGAGCACGGGTACGCCCAGATTGGTGCGCCCGGGCAGGCTACGCGTCGGAGAGGCGGTGCCGTGATAGCCGCAGACGCGCGTGTGCTTGTTGCCGTGCTCGCCATTGCGATCGCCATCGTCGTCATCATCGTCGCCGTCATCCCGGGAGCGTTGCTTGAACTGCGTCGTCTGCCAGTTCGCGCCGTCGCCTTTGCTCTGCCCAAGCAACTCCAGGTTGCAGTGGAAGCCCTTGAAACCGGCCGCGCGCAGCGCCGCCGGCACCTGGCCCTGAAGGGCGATCTCTGGATTGTCGTGCGGGCCGCAGACCGCTTTAGGCACGGTGAGCGGAATCGGTCCGTCCTCGTCTTTGCGGCCGTTGTCCGCGCCGAGCAACGCAATCGACGAAAAGAATACCGCGCCGACCTTGAGCGATGTGCCAACCCAACCATTCATCACGACAGCTCCTCCTCTAGTTTTGCTGCCCCGGCGGCGTGGAGCTCTCCGGGAACGGCCATACGCCTTCCCTGAACTTCAGGGCCAGCACGCCGTTGTCCTGGCAGGTAGTCCACAGCGTTCCGTTGTTGGCGTCGAGATGCACCTGCGCCGAGCACCAGTCCGGGCCGCCCGCTCTCCAGTTGTTGCCGAGCGGATGATTGGATCCAGAGCTGATGGTCGTCGTCCCCGCCGGGTTGTAGTAGGCGATCTCCTTCGGCCGGCGCGCATCGCGGATGTCGAACACCCGGATGCCGGAATTGAAGTAGCCGCATGCAAGGGTGGTAGCGTTGTGCTTGTTGTCTACGCTGCAGTAGTGGCTGCCGTACGTGAAGATGGACAGGCCGACGAGGTCCGGCGTCACTTTGTCGCAGTTAGCGGGATCGTGCGTTTCCAGCATCACGCGCGAGACAATCACCGGATTCTTCTCGTCGCTGATGTCGATGAGGCGCGCCATTGGGAATGGCGGCATCTTCGCGGCGCACGCGCGCGCAATCTGCGCTGCCGAGCTGAAGCCGCCTGAACCGGCTTCATCAACGTGGATGATGTACGGGTTGCCCTTGATCTTGACAGGGATCGTGTGCTGGGCGCCGGAGCCGTCCTTCCAGAAGAGCTTGCTCACCAGCTTCGCTTGCGGGTTCGGCTTGCGGGCTTGAATCTCGCTCAGGTCGTAGATCATCAACCCGTTCGTGGCGGGTACGGCCGGGTTGATGAGGTCGACGCCGCCGTCCAGCGATACGAAATAGCCGCGATTGCCGTCATCGCGGATCGACAGCCCGTGCACGTTGGCGAAGCCAGGCTTCCAGGTCGCGAGCAGCTTCGGCGCCGACGCATCGGTCGTATCCACTGCGTAATATTGCTGGTTGCGCAGGTCGCCGCCGTAGTACGTCAGGCCATCGGGCGCCCAGCTACCTTCATGGCCGATCACCGGCTTTGGAATGCCGGTGCTGCCATCGGGCTTGCCCACCGCCACCGAGGTGATGAGCTGCGGGTGGCTGCAATCCTGCGAGATGTCGTAGATATCGATCTCGGGCCCGCCGCCGCCGTTCTGGCCGTTGTCGGCGCCAAGGAGTTGCCGCCGCTCGTTGACCTTGAGCGATTCCCACGGATCCAGCATCGAGCTCGTGGTGAGATATGCGGTCGGCGTCGGATTCCGTGGGTCGGTCACGTCAAGGACCGGCACGCCGAATTGCGTGCGCCCTGGCGCGCTCAACGCCGGCGATGCCGTGCCGTGATAGCCGCAGACCCGTGAAAACTTGTGACCGCGCTCTTCGCCCTGACCCTCCTCCCCGTTGTCGCTGCCGTCGTGCGATCTCTGCTTGAACTGCGTGGTCTGCCAGTTCGCACCATTGCCCCGGCTTTGTCCAAGCAACTGCAGGTTGCAGTTGAAGCCCTTGAAGCCGGCTGCCCGCATCGCCGCCGGCACTTGTCCTTGCAACGCAGTTTCAGGGTGATCATTCGGCCCACATACCGCCTTGGGCACCGTGAGCGGAATTGGCTGGTCGTCGGAGTCCTCGCGGCCTGCGCCCAAAAGCGCAAAACATGCGACGGCGATCAAACTCGGCTTGACCGCCTTGCGAATCCATCTGTGTCTGATCCTCATGACTGCCTCCCTCAAGACTCGATGTTCCATCTGCTGCCGTTAGTTCTGAGCCCCCGGCGGCGTGCGGCTCTCCGGAAATGGCCACACGCCTTTCCTGAATTTCAGCGCCAGCACCCCGTTGTCCTGGCAAGTGCTCCACACCGTCCCTTGCCTGGCATCAAGATGCACCTGCGCTGAACACCAGTCCGGGCCGCCGGCGACGAAGTTGCCGCCGCGCGTGTGGTTCGACCCCGCGCTTACCGTGGTCGCTCCAGCAGGATTGAAGTACGCGATCTCCTTGGGTCGAACCGGATCGCGGATGTCGAAAATTCGTATCCCCGAATTGAAGAATCCGCACGCGAGCGTAGTGGCGTTGTGCCTGTTGTCCACGCTGCAGTAGTGGCTGCCATAGGTAAATATGGAGAGGCCAACCAAGTCGGGAAGAACCTTTGCGCAATTCGCAGGATCGTGGGTTTCGAGCATGACGCGTGAAACCTGCTTTGGATTCTTCTCGTCGCTGATGTCCACAATTCGTGGCATCGGAAACACCGGCAAGTTGGCGGCGCAAGCCGCCTGCCACCCCGCCAGGAATATGCCGCCGCTACCGCCTTCGTCGACGTGGATGATATAGGGCTTGCCCTTGATCTTCACCGGGATGGTGTGCTGCGCGACACTGCCGTCCAGGAACAGAAACTTGCTGATCACTCGAATTTGCGGGTTCGGCTTGCGCGCTTGGACGTCACTGGTGTCCAGAATTACGAATCCGTTGGTGGGCGTGACCGCTACGCCCGTCAAGTTCAAGCCCGGGGTTACAACATAAGCGCGTTTGCCGTCTTCGCTGATGGAGAGGCCGTGGCTCGCTAGGCCGAGCGTCCTCATGTCGAAGGTGGCGATCATCTTCGGCTTGGTCGGGTCGGACACGTCGACCGCGTGGTAGCTGCGGTTGGTGGTGTCGCCGACATAGTAGGTCAGACCGTCGGGCGCGAAGCTGCCTTCGTGGCCGATTGGCCTGAACGGCAACACCATGCCGCCATCGGCACCCGTACCGACCGGCGCGTTCGCAAGGAGTTGCGGGAAACGGCAGTCGTCCGCAAGATCATAGACGTCGATTTCCGGCCCACCACCCCCGTTTTGACCGTTGTCCGCTGCCAGGAGCTGCCGCCGCTCGTTGACCTTGAGCGACTCCCACGGGTCCAGCATCGAGCTCGTGGTGAGAAACGCCGTTGGCGTCGGAGCGCGGGGATTGGTCAGGTCGAGCACCGGAACGCCAAACTGGGTCCGGCCCGGCGCGCTCAGTGCCGGTGATGCAGTGCCGTGGTAGCCGCAAACG
>Ga0137394_10002536_pt1 | contig 13509 bp, 15 predicted proteins | sample czobulk116metaG_FD_108278 | JGI IMG/M metagenome (GOLD analysis project Ga0137394, IMG submission 108278) | Vadose zone soil microbial communities from Angelo Coast Range Reserve, California, USA - czobulk1.16 metaG | ecosystem: Environmental > Terrestrial > Soil > Vadose zone | place: USA...
CGGGCGAAATATGCACCAGGTTCCGGCGACGGAGTATTACGGCTACCAGAAGGAGTTGCTCGGCTCGACTTATGTTTCCGATGATGATTACGATCGGTTTTTGAAGAAAGCAGCGCCGCACACCGGAGGCATCAGGCAGCTTATGTCTGCAATTGGCGTAACCGCAAACGGATGGGAGGCCAAGCCGTGGCCGCTCGCAGAAAAACTGCATCCGACGATCTGGGTGGTAAACCAGGGACGCGACGTTTTGAAAGAAGCGCCTGCGGACAAGCCTTTGTTTTTGACGGCGTCCTTTTTTTCGCCGCACCCGCCGCTTTTTCCGCCAAAGAAATATTTCGATTATTACTTTAATAGAAAATTGCCGCCGCCGGCGCGTGGTGATTGGGTAAACGGGGATGCTCTTTCGCCAAAAGGCGATAAACAGGGTCACCGGGTCCGATTGGAAGGTGAGACTTTGCGAGCGGCGCAGGCTGGTTATTTTGGGTTGATCGAGTTTCTCGATAACGAAATCGCGCCGTTGATTTCAGATTTCAAAAAGCGCAGCGAACGGGCCAAACGACCATGGATGCTTGTGTTTACGACCGACCATGGTGAAATGCTGGGCGACAACGGCTATTTCAGGAAATGCGAGCCCTATGAAGGCTCGGCGAACATTCCATTTATTGTGATCGGCTCGTCCGAATTGGGGTTCCAGAAGCGGTTGCGGTCCGATCAAGTTGCCTGTCTTGAAGACATCATGCCGACGCTGCTTGATCTTGCAGGAATAAAATGTCCCGACCCGATGGATGGGATCAGTCTTGTCGACACTTTAAGGGGAGATAAAAAGCCGCTGCGGCCATGGCTGCATTTCGAACACGCGGACTGTTATAGTCGGGAGCAGGCGTTCCACGCTCTAACCGACGGGCATATGAAATATATTTGGAGGCCATTGGATGGCAGCGAACAACTATTCGATCTGGACAAAGATCCACGCGAAGAAGTTGATTTGGCAAAAAACGGTTTGAGGGAGCAGGAGTCGAAGCTTTGGCGCGGCAAGCTGATCAAAGAATTAAATGGCCGACCAGAAGGATTTTCCAATGGACAGAAGCTCATGGCTGGCCGGCCGTATCCGCCACTCCAACAAGGGAAATAGCCTTCTTATCGAATTGACAGGGTAGTCCTCGACAATAGGTTGTGGCATGGACGAGAGATCACCCGGTGAAAGGAGTTTGTTCAGGGTAATAAGGTTTGCCAGCGCTCTCTCGTTCGGTTTGCTGGGCGCGATTATTGGTTCGATGAAAGATTTTTTCCACGGTGATGCAGCCTTGAGTTTCTCGTGGAAAACAGGCCTTGGCTTTGTTCTGGGATTCGCTATCGGTTGGCTTCCGTGGAAATGGATTGCGAAAAGGATGACTAGGTGATCTCCGAATAGCCGTGGGCTTTCGCAGGCCAGGCGGCGATGGACACAATCGTGCCGATGACCGCGATGATGAGCAGGCCGATGAAGGCGGCATCCCAGCCATAGTGCTTTACCAAAGTGCCCAGTCCCCAACCGGAGAGAAGAGTGCTCGAATAGCCAAACAAACCAGTTAAGCCTACAGCGCTCGCAGCCGCGCGTTTGGTCGCGAGATTGGCAGCGGCGATCCCGATCAAACATTGCGGTCCATAAATGAAAAAGCCTGTGCAACAAAGCAGAGCCGCGATCCATATCTTCGATTCCGCCGCCGCCTGCCAGAAGAGCAATAGCGAGATTCCCGCAAATGCCATAAAGAAAATACAGGCGCGCATCGGCCGGCCGCCGAAAAAGCGTTCGGTCACCCACCCGCCAAGCAGCGCGCCAATCGCGCCGGAAACCTCAAAGCCCGCCACCATCCAGGCTCCGTGCTTGATCTCGATGTGTTTGGCTTCCTTGAGAACCGTTGGCCCCCAATCGAACACCGCGTATCGCAACGTATAAACAAAGAAATTCGCCAGCGAGACGTACCAGATATATTTATTACGGAAGACGCAATCGACCAGAACCGTCCAGGCGCCCTGCCGGCCCTCGCCTTGCAAGGCGGAAACAGCTTTGGTGCCTTCCACCTCTGGCAATCCAACCGAAGCAGGCGTATCGGCCAGCGTGAACCAAAGAAAGACGACGCACACCAGGGCCATCGCCGCAGGCACGAAAAAACAAAGCCGCCAGCCTCGTGACACCAAATAGCCGGTCAGCAAAAGAATCACCACGCCGCCGATACAATGGGACGTGTTCCAGATGGACATTTTCGTCGCCAGTTTTGTGGGCGAGAACCAATGCGTCAGCAACCGTGCGCACGGCGGAAAGCCCATGCCTTGCACCCAGCCATTGAGCATCCAGAAAACGCCCAGCGCGAAGACGCTCGAGCTCAGTCCAAAAAACAAATTCAGAATCGCCGATGCAGCCAACCCCACAACCATGAACGAGCGCGCATTACAACGGTCGGCGAAGAAGCCGTTTGCAAACTTGGAAATACCGTAAAGAACTCCGTGTAACGTCAGGAATGTGCCAAGAATATTTTTCGGGATCTGCAGATCGTGTTCCATTGCCGGCATGGCCACCGACATGTTCTTACGCACGAGATAAAACGTTGCGTAGCCGACAATGGACGAGAAAAGGATTTTGGATTGCCAGCTTCGGAAGCCGGCGTCGATTGCTAACGCGTCGGTGAGAATGCGCGCAGCCGGCGGACCAGGGGCAAAAAAACACAACCATCGCGGAAAGGCTTGAGGCTTTTTTAAGGGAGGCTGCGTCGTTTCAATCATGAAAATGCAGCCATAGTCGTCGATTTAGTCACTTGTATCGGCCACCGGCCATCCGCGCCGAAAATCTGGCCGAGAAAACTCTCCAGCAGGCCCGCGCGAAGGACGACATCTAAAACCGTAAAGCGCCTGCGAATGAGGACTGCCTCGAAAAAGCTCGCTCGCAGGCGTTCGCGCGAAATGCCGATCTGTTCGGGCTCCACTGGCGCTCCCGCGCTCCGCAGCATCGCCTTTGCCTGCTCAAAACGTATGAGTTGTTTGCGGAGCCGATTTTTCAGCTTGGGCCAGAGGCTGCGCAAAATCTCGATCTGCGAGCGCAATGCTTCCCGCGTAACAGCTTTTGCGCGGCTTTCCTGCAAGGCGACTGCAAGCAAATCGCCTTCCCGGAATGTTTGGCGAATGAAGTTTTCCTGCGAAACTTCGTTCGGCCAGGAATCGCAACATTTGACTATATCAAGATCTTCCACGGGATAAGACAACAGGCATTCGTAAAGAGCCGTGACGGCGAGGGTAGCGATGCCAACTTTGAACCCATGAGAAGGAGCTTGTCCGTTATGTGTGTGATGCTGCATGTCCCAAAGGTGACTGAATTGATGCTCGGCGCCGGAAGCGGCGCGGCTGGTTTGAGCCGACTGCATCGCAAAGCCCGCGAGCATCAGTCCTTCAAGCAGACGCGCAATGGCATTGGCATCACCTGAGGGCACGCCTTCAGGATAGCTGAGCATTTCCCGCAAACCGCCCTGGACAATTCGCCATGCTTCCGGGGCGATCGGTTCCATCCCCAGCGCGTCCGCCAAAATCCAATCCGCTCCGGCAGTCGTCTTGGCGAGCAAATCGGCGTAGCCCGACGCGTTCAGTTGGGATGGAGCACGACGCACGATCTCTAAATCGGCAAGCACGGCCTGCGGAGCGGGGCAAACGAAGGTTTGTTTGGCGCCATTGTAAGTGATGGAAGCGCCGAACGCTGTGTAGCCATCCATGGACGCAGCCGTTGCCAAGCACATGTAAGAGCGTCCTGCGCGATGTGCGGCCAGCTTCGTCAGATCGTTGATGGTTCCCGCTCCCCCCGCAACCGGAATGGCATCATTTTGTTTTAAGCCGCGTTCGAGCTGCTCCACGTAGCCGTGCTCAGCGTATAGATTCGGGTCGGTATAAACGAAGGGTTCGAGACAAGGTTGTCCGGCCGCGCGGAAGGAATCCACCACCTGACGGCCCGCTACCTCCCACGTGATCGAATCAGTCACAATCAGCGCTGTGTTTCCGGGAAATTGTTGCTGAAAAACGGAGGCCGATCGAGGAAGGATACCTGCGCCAATCTCCAATGCGCGCGTTTCGCGGGCCGAACGCAGGGCATCGGAAATTGTGATTGAACCCGACGGATGAGTCATTTGGTGAGACGTGGATACGTTGATATGTTGATACGACGCGTGGATGCGTCAAAAGGTTAATACGTCAAAACGTGTGGCTTAAGAAAGGCAAAAACAGGCGCCATGTTGACTGGCGCCTTCGATTTTAAGGCTTTTAACGTTTTAACCTTTGTAACGCATCGACGTATCAACGCACGGCTGCAAACCCATTCGTCCGAGACAGATTATCCAATCGTTGGCGCTGCTTTTGGTCGAGAAGTTTCAGTTCGCGGCCAAGATGATTCAACGTCCGAACGTTTCCAGCCACGTAGATCATAAGTATCGCAATGATTATCAGCACCACGATCACGGCGGTGCCGCTCTGGCGAGACGGTTTTCGGCGGACGTCACAGCGGGTCGATAGCCGATAATCGGCGAAACGTGAGAGCGGCAAAACTATTCGAGGCTTCATTTGACGATATTGGCGTCCGGAACGGCGATGAAAGTGAACAACGGATGAATCCGATTCGTGTTCGAAGTATCTTTTTTGACCGGCAGCAACTCGAGTTCCCATCGCCATGCGGTCAGGCGCTGGCGCGCATCCGGCTGCATCGCGGAGCTTTTGACGTTCGCCAGCACGCGCACCCACGCGTTCGACGGCGCGCGGCGCAGGACAGCATTGGTTTCGAACCGGTACAGGATTTCACCCCGAGCCGTTGGGATATGAATGACTTCCTGTCGCTCGTTTTGAATCGGCGCATTGGCGGCGCGGACATCCGCCCGCCAATGTTCGCCAGCCTGAACGGCAGACGTGAGGGCGTCGGCATTTCTGCGAAGCGCCACTGACCGATCGATGCAGCGGTACATCGCCACATAAGCGACTCCCAGAAGCGTAAAAAGCACGGAAAGATAAACCATGGTCTCGATGATCATGTAGGCGCATTCCGACTGCGATCTGGATACGTTGTCTGAATTCATTTTATCCTGGTTTCGCGCATCACCGATCCACCCTGCATTTTGATTGCCGGTTCCCATTCCAGCCGCAGTTTTTCATTTCCGACTTCGAGCCTGAACTTACCGGGTGGCAAATTCGTGATGGCCGCCGCATGAACAGGGTAATCCTGCCAGCCGTTCTTGAACGAGCGCCATTCGCCTGCGGCCAGGACTTCCACCTCGCCATCCACGATCTCCATCGCCACTGCGCGCTGGTAATAAGAGCGAGCTAGACGTTTCTCGGCGGCGAAGGAATACGCGAAGGGTAATAGCGCCCCCGTCAGCAGCGCCATAGCGACGAGAAGTTCGGTCGTAAGAGCCGCACGCTCTTTCAATTTCAGTCGATGAAATTGGATCACCATAGCACGGCTTGATTGAGGAGATTAACCAGCGCAAGAAACACAGCGATCACGATGCAGGCGACGATGACACCGTTCACAAGCACCAGAGCCGACGTCGTGACCTGAGCGGCGCTTTGTTCAAGCTGAAAAGCGCGCGCGTCCAGCGCCTCATGCCACCCGGTCAGCGCCTGGAGGAAACCTTTGCCCTGCCGCAAAGCGTTTGTCAGTCGCCAAGGCAATTCGCCGGACTTATCCAACTCTTGCAGCGCTTCGGGTAAGCGCATGCCTTGTTTGAGTTTCCGGCAGACCTCTTCTGCGCGCCGCATCACCTTTGGGCTGGCTGTGGCTTCGCCGGCCATGCGCACAGCTTCCGCTTCCGGAACGCCTGCATCGAGCAGCACGCCCAGCATCGCCGAGAAGTCCCGCTGTATCCGGCGCCAGGTCCAGGGCCAGATCCATTCGCGATTGCCCAGCAAGGCGCTAACGCCCTGGCGAATGCGGGGTCCACCCGCATAGAAGAGCAACGCAAGCCACAGGGTTAAGAGCAGCAGCAGTTGAATGAGCGTAAGCCAGGAGCTGCTCGCAAAAATCATCCGCGTAAAGGCGGGCGGCTCGGATCCCTCAGACATGCCTTGAAAAACCTGTTGGTAACTGGGGATGACTTTGATCCGTAAGTAAATCGGAACGGCAGCCGAAAAGGGCGTTATCACAAACGCCAGGACAATGAGATAATTCAGCGCGCCGCGAACCTGCGAAACTCCATCTCGCAACAGAAGACGACACGCAGGCAGAACTTTGCGGATGTCCCCAATTCGCTCGCCAGTCCGCAGCATCCCCACAATCCGTGGCGGCAGGAGGTATGGAACGTGATCGAGAGCCCGCCCGAGGCTTAGCCCTTGTCTCAGATACTCGCCCAAACGATCAAAGCGATTGCCCAATGAACGGTCCTGTGTCGAAGCCGCAGCCTCGATTGCGCTTTCGGCCGAGCGGCCCTCGTCCAGCCCCATCTCCAAAAGATCCAGAAAGAGCCGGGCGCGCTCTTTGCGTCGAATAGGCAGGGTCAAAATGAAGTAAACCAGGGAAACTAAGAGGCAAATCGGGACGAGCCCAAACAGCACGAAGACCACAATTGCGCCCAGTGTCGCTACTGTGCTCTCGAAATTAGAACCGTCGTTCATGCAGCATTATCCTCCGGTGCCTCCCCCTCCGGCGTCTCCCAACGAATTCATGAATGCAATCAGCGTCTGGAGCATCGGCGCGACCTGCCACAGGATCATTTGCCCCAGCAGCAGAACGGATACCGGCAATGCGCCGTACAAGGCCAGTTCGATCCGATAGGATGCGCGCGAACCGTAAAGCTCCGCCGCTTTGCCGAAGCCGACCGCAGGATGCTCGGGGCTTTTTTGCAGCAACCACACGAACAACGGCGGAAATGGATTTATTATCGGCAAATGCTTGAGCTGGCCTTGTCCGCTCTCGACGAGATTTCGCCAGGTAGCCAGCGCGCCCCCCGCCGGTGTGCCGTGTTCAAGTGCCTCAGCCATTGCGAGCGCTTCCGACAAGGTTGCGCCGTTTCGAAGCATGAGCGCCATGGCCGATGCGAGTTGCGCCAGGCTGGCCTCGCGAAAGGCGGGAAGGCGCCAGCGCAATCGCTCGCGCCACGAAGGAATCAGCAGAGCGCACAATCCGAAAACGAGCGCGAGACCGAGCACAATGGGCGGTATCCACGCGGTCGCCAGCAGCGGTCTGGAAATAACTAATTCGCCGGGAAAGTTTCCGAGGAAGTGACGAAAGCCAATACACAGCAATCCCGTCAGCGCCAGCGACACCACAATAACAATCAATGGGTAAACGAGCAAACCCTTCAACCGTGTCCAAAGGATATTGGCGCGGTGGTAGTAGTCGGCCAGCAGCGTTAAGGTGCCTGGGAGGTCGTTGGCCCGCGCTCCCATTTCGACCATTTTCTTATAAAAATCCGGAAGTCTCCGCGGCGCGATCGCCTCCTTTAACGGTGTCCCTTTCGAAAGGCTTTGTTCCAGCAATTCCAACTCCTGCCGCAGAACTCCGTTTTGCATATCCGCACAGAGTTGTTTGAGCGCTCCTTCGAGGGGGATGCCGTCGTGCAGCATCGCCGCCAGTTGCCGGTTAAAAAAGGCGAACTCGTCATAGTTCATATTTCAAAAGCCCAACACTCGATCCACTTCAGTTCTGTTCGTGATTCCCTCCTGCACAAGCTTTGCGGCGCATTCCAGAAGGTTTGGCCGCGCTTCGAGATTCTCCCATTGCCGCGCGCCAACTTGTCGCCGTAATTCGTTCGTGATTCGCAGTAATTCAGCAGTCGGCACGCGTCCCCGATATCCCGTTTGCAGACATGCGGCACAGCCCGCGCCCGAGCATGCCGAGCATAGCCGCCGCACCAGCCTCTGATTCAGCACCAACCGCACTGCTGCGCCGATGGCGGTTGCGTCGGGGCAAAATGCAAGCAACCGTTCGAAAACTCCGGCGCATGAACCCGCATGCAGCGTCGAAATCACCAGGTGACCTGTCAGCGCCGCGCGAACCGCGATGACCGCTGTTTCTTCGTCACGGATTTCCCCCAGCACCAGCACCTGTGGATCCTGCCGGAGCAGATGCCGGGCTGCCTTGGCGTAATCCAGCCCCCGTGCCTCATTAACTTCTGTCTGCATGATGCCCGGAATGATCTGCTCCGCAGGATCTTCCACGGTGATGATGTGTCGTCCGCCTGCCTGGGCCAGCTCGCGCAAGCACGCATAGATCGTTGATGTCTTCCCGCTCCCGGCTGGGCCGGTCAGCAGCAGCAGGCCCGAAGTTTGCCGCAGGAGCCGGCGCAGTTCGTCGCTCACCTCGAATGGAAACCCGAGATCGGCAAGCATCTTCGCCTCGGCATGATTGAAGAGCCGCAGCACGATCTTCTCGCCCGTAACCGTCGGGTAAGTGGCCACCCTGATCTCGCAGCGCGAATTCAACGCCGATTTTTCAATGCGCCCATCCTGCGGCAACGATTCCTGATACGTCTTGAGCTTCGCCAGGAACTTGATCCGCCCAAACACCCTTTCCGCTACCTCCTGCGGGAGTTCACCTGCGGCGACCAACACGCCATCGAGCCTGAACATGATTTGCGCTCCGCCGGCCCCCATTTGCAGATGAACGTCGCTGGCGTTGGCCTTTTCCGCCCGCTCCACCAAACGTTCCAGGAGTTCGGGAGCTGCGGAATCGTTCACTGCAGCTTCCAAAAGGACTGGCGTTGCGTTTCTTGATAAAGACCGCGTCCGCATGCTTCAGATTGTTTCCAGAACAGGTATTGGACAGTCTGCGAAGGAAAGCGTCACGGGAAGAAGTCGGAAGGCGGGGTGGAGGCGCACTCCCCTCCTTGAGAGTTTGAGCGCTTCTGCAATCGGACTGGTCTGACCGCTCGGACAGGTCAGACTCGTCAGATGTATCTTAAACGAGGCTTGGGTGGGAACCACCCGCGGACGAAAACATCACAGAAGAGGTCACAACCATCCGAGTGTTTCATCACTTTTGTGCACGGTAAAAGAAGTACTCCGCAGTGTAGGGCACCCGTGCTTCCTGTCCCAATTGGGTTGGAGCATTGGCCGGAGCGAGACCGCCGGTCGTGTTGACGCGCTGAACGTACGTAGTGCGTTCAAAGATGCCCGGCCCAATTGTATTCGTGGAGACGGCGCTCAGAATCAGCCAGGGAATGGCGTTTGAGCTCACTATGACGGGCGCGACGGTGCGGGCGCCAACGACGCGGCTGCCGCTTTCGCTTTCCCATGCCGGACGAGTTGGTCCGGCAAAGGCATAGTGCATGCCGACGACGTTGCCGTCCGCATCGTACAACACGGCTTCCGGCGCACGGAACGTCCAGACGAATCCGGTCGGCGAGTTTGTTGAGGCTGTCGCGACGTAGATTTGGACGCCGACGGCGTAGGCGTGAAAGGAAACTTTGTTGCCATCCGGGACCTCGAGAGTTGCCGGCACGGTTGGGGCGCGGTTGTCGTTGCCTGGCTCGGCGCGGGAGGGCGAAGCGCATGCTCCCAGGAGCAAGACAAGCACTGGCGCGACCAGGTTGACTGCGGGAAACAAGCCTGGCCGGGCGCTTGCGGTTCGTGAGTTTTTCATAACTGGACCTTTCCTGTGTTCAGGCGGCATGCGCCTGTGGGTTTGTTTTTTGCCAGAAAATGTTCGCGAGCCGCCAGTGCGTCGTCACAAACCAGCGAGGCGAAGGGCCACCATTTTTGGTGGCAGGCTTTGGTGACACAGACCCACTGTAGGGCTTATGTGCCCAACTTCAAGCAACATAGATGTCGACTTTGTTATCGTTATCGTTCAAGTCGAACCGTTCAGGCGTTTGGAATGTTGCGGGGTATTCGCTTCCCCATGCTGATGCGCTTTTCGATGGAGAAGCCGAGGGAGGAGTAGAAGGCAGCGACCTGCTGGTTGCCGTCCATGATTTGAAGATTGATCTTTACGGCGCCTTTCTCGATCAAGGCTTGCTCGGCCACGGACATGAGTTGCGAGCCGATGCCTTGCCGGCGATGGGACGCAGCAACCGCAACGGAATAAATCCAGCCGCGATGTCCATCGTAACCAGTCATTATCGTACCGACGACCGAGTCGCCGGCGAGTGCGACAAAGAAAAGCTGATCGTTCACTTCGAGCTTCCTGTCAATGACCAGATTGGGCTCGTTGTGGGGTGTGTCGTAGGCAAAAACCGCTTTCCAGAGGGTAACGACCTGGCCGCGATGAGCGGCGTCGGAATAGGGACTGATAGTTATGGAAGGCATGGACGTCGATGGTGATCAAAAACTCCCTCTTTTACTCTTGCAAGTGTCAATTTTTGGAACGAAACCAGCTTTCTTGAGTCCTCTAATGGTGACGCTGCATAGCATATTTTAAGCCGAAATTGGGTATGGCCAAACTGGTGGTTATCTCCAAATCGCAGGCTGGTCTCTCACATCCCCTCGGAAAACAGTGGGTGACGATAGGTCGTGGCCCGGGCAACGCCTTTCAAATCACGGAGGCCTCGGTTTCGGGGCACCATTGCGAGGTTTTGCTGCGCCGCAACGAGTTGCTGGTGCGGGACATGCGCTCGACCAATGGCACGTTCATCAAGGGCCGGATGGTTACCGAGGGCGTGCTGAAAATGGGAGAGGTTTTGCAAGTGGGCGAAGTTGCGCTGCGGCTGGAGATGTCCGATCCGGCGCTGATACCGCTATCGATTTACGGTCCCGGAGAAAAGGATGAAGTGAAAATCGGGCCCACCAATGGAACGCCGTCAAATGGAGCCAAAAAACATCAGGTGCTGCTGGTGGATGACAGCATGGCGTTTTTGGAAACTGCGGGCGAGATGTTCGAAACTTTTGCCAACGGGGAATGGGAAATTTATAAAGCCTGCGGCGCCGACCAGGCTCTGAGCACTCTGCAGCAGCGCCAAATCGAAATCGCGGTGTTGGACATCGATATGCCGATGTTGGATGGAGTGCAGTTGCTGGGCATGCTTCATCGACGGCATCCGGAAGTGAAGAAAGTGATGTTAACGGGAAGGGGCAGCGAAACCCAACGTACTCATTGTCTCTCTAGCGGCGCCGAGCTTTTCCTGGAAAAACCTATCACTCGAGATGGGATACGTTCCGTTTTCAACATGTTGAACGATCTGATCACCTGGAATCAGCGCGAAGGATTTGCCGGCACGCTGCAACAGGTGGGGTTGATGGATGTCATCCAGATCGAATGTCTGCGTCGCAGTTCCTGCGTTTTGGAGATTCGCGCCCCGCAGATGCAAGGCGAAATCTACATCGAGTCGGGGTCCATTATTCACGCCATGACCGGCGGCCTTTTGGGTGAGAAAGCTTTGCAACGTTTGTTGTCATTGAACAACGGACAATTTCAATTGTATCCATACCGACAGCCTTCGGAACGGACCATTCAAGGTCCATGGGAATGGTTACTGATGGAAGCGGCGCGGCTTCGCGATGAAGAGAAAAGCGCGCGCGCAGGTGACAAGACTGTCTTCGTTACGCGAAGCGAGATCCAGAAAAAGGCTGCGACGGAACTGGATACGCAACAGCTTCCGAAACCGGAATCGTTGGAAAGCAAGTCCTCCACGTCGGCTGAGAAGTTGGATTTGCCTGATCTTGGGAATGGCGTCGTGGTTGTTTCCACCTATGATGGCAAATGGAAGCCCGTGGATGACGGCAAGAAATGACGAAGGCCGAATGAAGTTCGAAATTCGAAGTCCAAAAGTTTCGTGCAAACCAAGATCGGCAAGGTGCGGAGCTAATACCGTTCAGTGCCCTTGAGACTTGCCGGTGCGGAGGATTGGTGTCTTGATGGGCCATTCTCATGAATGGGTACGGTTTTTTCAGATCTATTCAACTGATTATCGGCCTCGGTTTCATGATTCTGGTGGGAGCGGTGGTGATTGGCTTCAATGTTTGGAATCGACGACTTCGGACTTTAGACTTTAGACTCTACGCCTTATCTTCTGCCTCATGTTTCGTCCCTGCATTGATTTGCACGAAGGGAAAGTGAAGCAGATCGTGGGCGGCACGCTGGGAGCTGAGCCCGAGCGATTGCAGACTAATTTCGTCTCGGAGCATTCGGCGGCGTGGTACGCGGAGCTCTATAACCGCGATGGTCTTAAGGGCGGTCATATTATCATGCTCGGTCCGGGAAATGATGAGCAGGCCGAAGCAGCACTCGAGGCATACCCGGGCGGGTTGCAATTAGGTGGAGGTGTAAATATCCATAATGCGGAGGATTGGCTCGATTCGGGCGCGTCACATGTGATTGTGACTTCCTGGGTTTTTCGAGAAGGGCATGTGGATTGGAAACGGTTGAAGGAATTGTCCGAAAAAATCGGCAAACAGCGGCTCGTCGTGGACCTTAGTTGCCGCAAGCGTGGGAAGGATTATCTCGTCGTGACGGACCGTTGGGAAAAATTTACCGATGTAGTTGTCAATGCGGAGACCTTGAACCGGTTCGCCGGGTGGTGTGGCGAATTTCTCGTGCACGCCGTAGATGTGGAAGGGCTTTGCCGAGGGATTGATGAAGAACTTGTGTCACTGCTCGGCAAGGATGCTCCGATCCCAAGCACATACGCCGGCGGGGCGAGTTCGCTTAACGACCTGGAAAAGGTGGCGCGATTGAGCAATGGCAAAGTGGACCTCACCATCGGTTCGGCGCTGGATATTTTTGGCGGCAAAGGCGTGCGGTATGAAGACGTCGTCGCCTTTAATCACAAGAATGCATGAACCCACGACGCTGGTTCCGCAAACATTCGCTGAAGCTGCTGGCGATTCGTGATTCGCCTGAAGCTATCGCCGGTGGCGTTGCTATCGGCGTGTTCTTCGGATTCATGCCTTTGCTTGGCTTCAAAACGCTGTTAGCCATATTTTTCGCCTGGCTGACGCGAAGCAACATCGTGGCCGCAGTTCTGGCTGCAACCGCCCATGAGATTTTATTTCCGGTGATGCCGCTGATTTACAGGTGGGAATATGACATTGGCCATTGGTTTTTGAGTGATCCTCACCGCTGGCCGGTCCCTGTTCTGAAAATGAACTGGTCGCCTCGGGAATGGTGGACATGGGATACGCTAAGCACGATTGGGCCGCCGTTGCTGCTTGGATCAGTCGTGTGTTCCGGCCCGCTTGCCTTGGCCGCATTTTTCGTCACAAAAGGAATTCTTTCGCGTCATCAACAAAAAAAGGAGTCCTCGTCTCATGCTGACGAATCTTCTTCCGAAGGAGTTGACGCGCCCTGATCTTCGGCAAACAATCTGTCTGCTATGCGCTTAAAAGTCATCGCCTGCCTGGGACTGTTGATGCTGATGCCGTTTCGCTCTCCGGCGCCGTTGATTTATACCAACGGCACATGGACGCATCGGCCAGTGGCGAAGAACGCCGAGTCCCTATCCAACGATCCGCTTTTTCAAAAGTTCAAGCCTTTGCCCGCGCCAGGGCCAAAAAGTTTGATGGTTAAAACGAACGACCGGCTCGCGATCTGCGGCGATTCAATCACCGAGCAAAAGATGTATTCCCGCATCA
>Ga0137394_10002537_pt1 | contig 13507 bp, 8 predicted proteins | sample czobulk116metaG_FD_108278 | JGI IMG/M metagenome (GOLD analysis project Ga0137394, IMG submission 108278) | Vadose zone soil microbial communities from Angelo Coast Range Reserve, California, USA - czobulk1.16 metaG | ecosystem: Environmental > Terrestrial > Soil > Vadose zone | place: USA...
ATTTGGGAATACGACACCGTGCATTGATTGCGCGCGGCGGTTGCTCGAGGCCGAAGGATGCGAAGTCATCGTTTTTGCCGCCGTGGGCAATGGTGGACGCAACTTGGAATCGCTCGTGGAATCCGGAATGGTGGCCGGAGTCCTTGATATTACCACCACCGAATGGGCCGACGAGTTAGTCGGCGGCGTCCTGAGCGCCGGTCCGACACGGCTGGAAGCTGCCGCTCGCCATGGCGTGCCTGCTGTCGTTTCCACCGGGTGCCTGGATATGGTGAATTTCGGCCCACCGGACACGGTACCGGCAAAATTCAAAGACCGTCGTTTTTACCAACACAACCCGCAAGTCACCTTGATGCGAACGACGCCCGAAGAAAACGTCCAACTGGGCCATCTACTTGCCGAAAAACTAAATCTTTCCGCCGGCCCGTTAACCGTCCTCCTGCCGCTGCGCGGCAATAGCCTGATTAGTGCTCCTGGCGGCGCCTTTCACGATCCGGAAGCCGACCAAGCTCTGTTCTCTTCGCTCAAAGGCCGATTACATGCTGACATCCCGGTGCTCGAATTGGATTGTGCGATTAACGACCCCGTCTTCGCCGAAGCGTGCGCTCGGGAACTGCTCAAGCACGTTAAGAGCTGAGAATGCTTACTGCGTCACGGCGCGGTAGAACTTGTGGTTGGAATTTGCCGTGTCCTGGGGTCGTGCTCGACAAATTGGTGAGTGACGTCCAGTCGAGCAGGTTGGTGGAAGTTTCCACCCGATAGGCGAAGCGTTGATTGTTGACCATTGAGCGTTTCCGTAACACTTCATCTTCTACCCTGTCTGGCGTGACAAACCCTGTCACCGAGGTGACTAAGCTTGTCACGCATTAAGAAAGTTTGACCTTCCTTCGCTGGGAGCTACGAAGGGCAGGCCCTCCTTCGTCGGGAAAGCAGGAGGCGGAGAGCAGAAATTCAAACGGATTGAGCCTCGGCACCCTTACGCTCGAGGGACGATCGTGGCGGACGCCGCCACCTCGAACCCGGCCAGACGCTGAAACTCTTCTATCAATTCGTTGAGCTTGCTCAGAGCATCGAGCAATTCAGCAAATTCTACATGCTTCGAACCGGGCAAAAACTCCGTGTCCAAATCTTTTGCTTGGAACAGGGTGAACTTTCGTTTTTTGGGGTCTGCATCAAATGAGTTGTGCATGTAACCATGCGCTATGTGATTCCGGAGGTCCCGAATTGGCTTGAGACGTTCGACTAGCTGTTCGAACTCCGCTTGCTGCTCCGTTGGATACGCCGCATCCTTTAGGTGCTGCGCGATTCTGTTGACACGATCCTTGCAGTGCCAGTTCTGGATTTTGGCGAATTCATTGGTAGACAAGTGGTCTTTCAAGAACACAAACACCAGATAATCCAGCGTGCTAAAGTTGACGACGAAATTCCCGACCGCAGAAGGCCAATCCAAACTTTCGGGGAGTATCGAGACGGAACTCTTTGGTGGCGCTGACAAGCGGCGCAGAAGATCGCGATTGCGGTACACTTGGCGGACCATCGCGTAAAGTCCGTCTACGTTTGGTTCGTGCGGACACACGAATACTGGTATTCCATTCGGGTGCCCGGTCGTGACTAGTTTGGGCAGAGTTTCATTTTCACCCCACGTCGCGCCGTGGCTCGCCCCGTGTTCGCGGATGAAATCTGCCAGTTGCTGCTTCCCGCCATTCGCCCTCGGAATCGGACCAGCTACGAGCAGCAATTGAACTTGCGAAAGATTACTCAACAATTCGAAGAACCATTTTACATCTTGTTCCACCATTGCCCTAAACAATGGTTTATTAGTGGCTTTATCGAGCATTGGTGCAGTGGCGCGTGGGGAAATGTCGATGTGGGCGGCGCTGCTGCCTGCATACGAGACCTCAAGAAGTTCCAGGCAAATTGACCATGTCTCGAACCACCTATGAGAGGGAATTGCCGGTTGGAGAAAATAATTGAGCAGGCGTTCCTGCCAAATGGCGACCGTGACGGCCTCACTCCATTTACGGCTAAGATCGAATTCCGTGTTCGAGGGATTTACTCCGACGGTCAAGACACGCGCATTCAACACATTTCCGAAAAACGGAATTGGACAACCAATAACTTTGTTTGCTGTATAAGCGGATTGGGTCGCTTTGGCATCCTTCGCGAGCGCGCCCAGCCAGACCGTGAGTTCATCCGCCGTCATCCTTTTACCTTTTCAAATCCTCGCAATGGTTAAGCATGAATCACAAAGCCGGCAGGTTTGGATTTTTTTGGTCTCAAGCTCGGGCCTCGAAAGTCCCGCAGGTTAAGGGAACAAACATTCACGGCGAACAAATTACTGCCGTGAATGTCAAAAATTCTCCTATCCCATCGCTCCTTGTAAGGTGCGCGGACTGCGCTCCCTCCAAACTTTTCGGCATTTACCAGAATGACGTGCGAGAAAAGATCGTAGTGCGTCGACTCCACAAGGTTGTCAAACGTTGTAACGTCTTGGTTGTTTGCTGCAATAACCAATCCCTCGACCCGACCTCGCAAAAGGTCTCGAATGAGGAGGTTCGTAAACTCATAACAATTGATTGCGGCGAGGCGACCCTTCTGCCCGTTGATTCTCCAAATGATTGCAGGATTTGCTTCGATCACCGGCGGATGCAAAGCACTCTCTCCAGGAGTGACGTGAATTTTCTCCTGCAACAGCGCCGCCAGATGTTGGCCATCGTCATCCAGAGGGACGATCCACATCAACTCATTCAAACGTCGGCTCCGATCTGCAAGAACGCGAAGTTCCAAGCCCGCGAGGACCAAGGTTCGAGTTTGACGTGCAAAGCGGCAAAGAGTGCGAATTGAGGCGGTCGGGACAGAAAGCTCCGGAAAGACCACTAAATCCACGGTGTTTCCTTCTGTTCCCTTCTGTTCGAGAATCAATCGCGCGATCGAAAGTGCACGCCGAATCATTGCATCATCCACCGAAGCCGGGTGTGACGGAATCTGACAAATTACTAGGTTGAAGACAGGACTCGTGATTGGTTCGCCAAGTTCCTTCGGGGTGTCAACGTCACAAATCACGGCATTCGCCGTGGAATTTATTTCCAGGTGCTTTTCCAACGTGGCTACATCGCCCAGAAAACGGCGAACCGATGTGTAGCCCTTGATTTTTGACCCGTGCCAGGCAAGAAGGCGGTCAAGAATGCTTCCAGCTTGTTTTGGCAACTTGCCGCCGGCGCGTACCAGTGAACCAAATGTGCCGGCAAGACCGAAACGTCCTGCCGTAGTTATACCCAGCAGATCGATGGCCCTTCCGGTCGCAGCAGCTCTAAGGGCCAGGCCAACTGGCAAAGCCCAATCTTGAGTATTCGATTTCACGAACCAGCCCTTCCGTTGCGCGGAATAGCCTTGGAAGGCGGGCATTGGACGATCAGGAAATTTCAGAGACACACTCCCATCGTCCGCCACACTAATCGCAAACGGGTTTAGCAAACCCCGCGCTATGCTCTTTTTGTTCTTCGGCGTTATTACGAAGCGCCCAAGTTGTAGGGCTAGTTGCGTCCAAGATCTTGGGCTTTTGAACTCGCCCTTTAGAACGCGCCGATACAGCATGTCCTGATTGGTATTTGTAGCTTGCAAGTCGACCAGATCACGAAATGCTGCGAGTTCAAAGAAGTCGTCGCGCGCACCATCGATGAGTTTTAACGCGAGATCCTTGCGACGAAGCAGTAACGCTCGCAAAAACCTAATTCTTCGCCGCTCACCCTTGGGCTGAAGCAGCGCACGAAGGCATTTAAGGAGCCGCCGAGAGGATGTTGGAAGAGAGCAGAGAATCCCCACCTCCTCAACCTCTGACAGGATTTCATCCTGGACCATTCGGCCTTCAAGTCGATTGCGCAGCAGCCACGCGTTGTCTCGGTATTCACGCTCAATATCATTTTCCCATCTGATCATTGGCTCGGCTGTCCGAAGCAAATAGTGTTGGGCCTTGTTCACCAAAATCGGATGTTTCCACTTGCGGCGAAAGACCTCTTTCGCGAGTTGGAGCATTGGCCACCCCTTCAAATTTAGACGTGATGAAACCAAGGAATCCAGCAGATAAGAAAGAACGAAGACGTAGTAACCAAATGACGACGGGTTCTCGTTCAGCTCGTCAAGTCGGACTATGACTTTGCGAATATCTTGCGGCTGCAGACCAAGCTCTAGCGCGCACTGGAGTAGTTGCGTCTGGCCCGGGTCTTCGTGCCATACTCGCACGAGTTCTTGCGCAAAGACCTTTTTTTCATCAGTCCAAGGAATAGACATTCGATCCAAGTCTCTGGCGACTCCTGCCCATTTGTTCGCAGCAAAGCGGCGGCGTGAATCGGTTCGGACTCCGGGGTTGTCAAGCAGCTTCGGGCCGTCTAAGTTGGAGATCGAACGAACATTGACGTTCGTCTCGGCGTGAAACAGCAGTCGAACTTCCTTCGCCAACTCCTTCAGATTCTCTGGCGGCAGAGGAAAATATGCGCGCTTCGTAATGGACTGCATCCTTTCCGCGACCTGTCCGGTAGTCAGCAAGCTGCCTGTCGCATCCTGGACAATGTCTGAAGTCTTGCCTTCTGAGAGTCCGAGCCCAATGGACTTCAGGAAATACGAGACTTTGTCCTTGGTACCCTGCAGGAGTTGGTTCGAATGCTCACCCTTGCAACGAAACACCAAGCGCATGTCATCAACATAACGAGCATAGAAATGAAGTTGGCAAGAAACGCCGCGTTTCCTCAGGAGCGCAGTCAATCTGGACATGACCCATTTATCGAAGTCCGCCAAATATACATTTGCCCAGAAGCCGGAATGTGCAGGCCCTTGAGGTAGCCCAGTCGAGGATAACTGTCCCTCATTGCCTTCACATCCCAGGCTGACATGAACTTCGAAAGCGCCAAGCATCCGATTGATCAGTGGCCGAAGGTCCGGCTTGGTGTGCCGCTTGATAATTTTGGCGAGACGTGAGCGATCAATGGTCGGATAAAACGATTTCAGATCCGTGCAGATGAGGACGACTCGGTCCTCACGACTCAAACCGGTCAGCACCTTGTTGAAAGCGGATTCAGTGTCCTTGACAAAACGCGCATAGTCGTCACCCCAGTCGCGATAAATGCGGGCATTGCCAACCGAGAACGCCCGGTCTTGATCTGACTTTACGAGATGGAGACGATTGCCAAGCGACCACAGGTCAGGAAAGCGGTCATTTTCCGGGTCGCCCCACAATGGTTCAAAGTGATTTGCGAGTAAAGAGAGCAAGGCAACTTCGACAACTTCATCTCGAAACGCTTGCCTACACAGGGGGCGGTAATAGTAAGAATCCTTCCCATCGCGAGATTCAATTCGTTTGGGGGCTGGGAATACAATCTTTGCCGACGGCTTGTATGTCCCGGCCCCAATCTCACGCGAAAGTTGAGCAACGTGGAAATTAAGTCGAGCCATGAAACTCAACGATTGAGTCCGGTCGTGATACCACTGTCTACGGTCGGCAAACTTAAAGGCCTTTTTTGCCGCCAAAGCCAACAGCGCCCTGTCCGAGAGCATTGCAAGGCTTGGCTTTCTGATTTTCATTGGCCGAATAGCTCGCCTTCAAAGGCCCCGCTGCAGGTTGGACTGTCGGAAGCTGGTGGCGCGGTGGAGGTTGTCTATCTGCCGCCGGGTTTTTTCTTCGGGGGTCATTCAGGTGAGTAGATTACAAGGAAATAGCTTCAGGGCTCGCGTAGCTAAGGCCGGAGCGATTTTTCACAGATTCTTTGACCTTCCTCTGAGGGTTCATGCCAACTGCGACAGACTACCGATTGGGAGGAGAATAGCCAGTCAAAAGCTGAGGGTTTTTCGAGAGGTGCCGCAACCCCGTTGGCCGTTGGGGTTGACAATTTTCACTGCATATTTACCCAGTGTAGCTCGTTCCTCGCAACCCAACACCGTTGCTGGCCTTTGAGGCTCAATCCCGTTGTGGATTGGGTTTCGAAATGCGACGGCTGAAGAGGGCATGTGAAAACGTTTTTGGCGTTGGGATCCGGGCTGAGCCATTACCGCTTTTATTTCCAGGGCCATTAAAAATATCGCAAAACGTGTAAATTTCATAGAAAGAATTTTTTTAAACCTTAATTTAATTTGACCGAGGATGAAATTTCCAATGGTCGAAGACCAACTCATTTGATCGGACAGCATTGGCACCGGGCTCATTCTTGATTCCTTCGTTTATTTCTTTAATTTCTTTAGCAACGGTTGCGAACTACTTCAGGCGGGAACGCCCGGTGAGGGCACCGGGCCTACAAAGGCGGGGGAGGGACGCCCGGTGAGGGCACCGGGCCTACAGGGGTGGAGGGGCCATTATTGTGTTTTCTCAATCAACATCCCGGTCTCCAATAGCCGGGGTGTGCCGCGCACTAACTGCGGGCCGCCCGATTCAAAGTGGAATATCTCCCCGCCGAATGGCCATTCCTCCGGGCGCTTAACCAAATGGTATCGCACCGGGTTCAGGCAGACGTACTCCCATTTGCGGGATTCGCTTTCGGGTGTGCGAAGTTTGTGGTCGTGGTAGCCGATCTGCCAGCGCCATTTGCGAGAGATCCGCGTGAATTGGTGCGTGTCAGGTGGAGACATGGGGACGCCCGGTGGGGGCACCGGGCCTACAACAGGCACAACGCCGTGTGGGGGCACACGGCCTACAACGGAGGACGGGGGTGCGTCCTGTAGGCCCGGTGCCCTCACCGGGCGTCCCGGTTTTTCCGGTCCCCCACGACGTTTCAAACCGCCAACCACCGATTTCAATGCCTTGAGCCATTCGCCAAGGCGCACCGCATCGTGGCCCATGCGCGCAATCACATGAATGTGGTCTGGCATGACAACAAAACGGCGCCCAAACCAATGATATCGTTGCGGGCTGTCGAGCAGGAACTCAACGAGACGTTGAAATGTGGGTTCGTTGTCGAGGATGCGGTCACGGCCATCGACACACACGGTCAGGAGATAGGAGATGTTGCCATCACGATCCGGCCAGACACGATGGAGACGACGCAGGCGTTGCGGAGGCGGGTCGACTTGAGAGGGAACGGCGACTGGGACGCCCGGTGGGGGCATCGGGCCTACAGGAACGGAACCGCCCGGTGAGGGCACCGGGCCTACAGGAACGGAACCGCCCGGTAAGGGCACCGGGCCTACAGGGTCGCGATTGGTTTGGTCTTCATTCATATCGCGTACACCTCGTTGGGCAACCATTTCGCGATGCCGTGTTCGGGGTCGGCGCGGTTTTTCACAGATTCTCGACCTTCCTCTGAGGGTTCATCCCAAGCGCGAAGAGACTAACGATCGGGAGGAGAATGGCTAGTCAAAAGCTCTGAGAGTGTTTTCCGTAAAGGGAGCAGCTCAGTTTTTGACACCAAGAAGTCCGGAGATCCGCGCTCGTCCGCCGGATCGATTACGATTACGAGGACGATTACGATTACGATTACGAGGTCGAGCCGGAGCCAAACGGACGGTTGACTGGTAGCCCAATCATGGGTCCATGACTCGATAGAAGCGGCGCGTGACCTGGGGATCGGAGGCATCATCTGTCTCCACGATACCCGACACCGGGGCGTCGACCTGCTTGAGGTCTGTCCACGGCCCAGTCGGTTCATCCGAGTATTGGAAAACGTAGCTATGGCCTGGGAGGCCGAGGAGCTTGAAGTGGTAACCGGTTTGAGTCGAGTTGATGTGAAGGCGCATTAACTCCGGGTCGGGTATGGTCACGGTCACGTAACCTTCCGAGCCATATCCATAAGTATCGCCGACCGTGTAGTGGAAGGTGTCGGTGCCGAAGAAGTCGAGCGGGGGAGTGTAGGTCATTATGCCGTTTTTTATCGAGAGCGTGCCGCCATGAGCGCTCGGTGACGAGTAGCCCATGAAGCTGAGGGTATCACCATCCGGATCCGTGTCGTTGGCCAAAAGGGTCGCTACCGAGACACTCACCGAAGTATTGACCGTAGTCTGCAGCGAGTCCGGACCGGCGATGGGCGCGTCGTTCACGGGCGTGACCGTGATATTTACCGTGGCGCCCACGTTGAGCGAGCCGTCTGTGGTCTCATAAGTGAAAGTGTCGGGGCCAAAATAATTTGTGGCCGGCGAGTAAATGAATGCGCCGCTCGGCGACACGTTCACGGTGCCGTGGATGGGTTGAACGACATTCATCACAGTCCAATCGCGGCTGTCGGCTTTGGTGTCGTTGGCGAAAATACCGGGCGCAGCCACGTCCAACGGCGTGTCTTCGGCGGTGGAAAAATTGTCATCGAAGGCCTGCGGTTTGACGCTCACACCTGCCTGTTGGCTGAACAGGTAACCGCCAGGCGTGGTCATTTCGACCCAGTAATTCGTGTAGTCAGTAACCGGCGGCGTGGTGAATGAGTTCGAATTCGCGCCGCTGATAGGATATTTGTTGGCGCAACTGGCTCCCTCGTACCATTGGCAACTCACCCCACTGCTCGGGCTTGCGACAGTGAACGTCGCAGTCTGATTACGGAACACATTGGTGCTGACAGGCTGTGTAGTAATGATGGGAGCCGGTGATTTGGTGACGAGCGCCGGACCGGCCGTGACCGTGACGTCGTAGGTCCCCAGGTCCATGGGCTTATCGCCCGAGATGACGAGATAATACTTGTTGGGGCCCGAAAGCAGCGTGGCGTTGAAAGGGGTGCTGAGGGGAACATTGTTGAGGTTCAATAACGGATTGGCCGGGCTGAAGACACCGCTGTAAAGGAACACTCGTTGGTTGAAGTTGCCGCTGACAGAAAAGGTGTAGGTTCCGTCGGTCGCGACCTGGAATACAAACGTTTTGTAGAAAACCATTAAGCCACTCAACTGGCCCGGCCCGGACGGCCGATTGAACTTGTGGTCGCAATCTGTCAGCGCCCCCGAGTCGCCGACCTGGCCGTTCGTTACGAAGACCGTCGCGGCGCCGGAATCGACCGTGCCACCCGCGTGAGTCATCCGCGCCCAGCAGGTCATGTTGGTAAAGAGTATGGGTGTCACGTAGGTGAAGCCGGTCGCGCCGGCGATTGGGTTATTCGTGTCGCCGCTGTTTCCGCGATACCATTGCAACGTGAACGGGGTGCCGCAGGTCGTCGAGACGTGGAGCGCCGCGGTTTGCATCGGCCAAATGGTGGTGTCCTGCGGGCCCGACAAGAACATCGGCGGCAACGGCGCTGGCAGACCGACGATGGCCGGACCGCCGCCGATAGAGCCGTTGAAGGCGCCGCCCGGGCTGGCTTTGCTGATGACAAGATCATAGGTGCCGGCCGCGTAATATCCATTGAGCACGCCCCAGAGATTGTTTTGCGGGTGCGCGGAATCAAACACGCCTTGATAAGTCGTGAGATTGAAACCCGGGGTAACGCTGAAAGTGTAACTGCCGGCCGTCTGGATTTGAAAGCGCTGCACATTGAAGAGATCGCCGCTTTGCAAAATGCAGCCGCTGGGAGTGAGTGAGCCGGAAAAATTGGCGCCGGGATTGCCCGTAACCGTGATGTCAGCAGTGCCGCTGTTGGCCGAGCCCGAGCCAGCCGGGCCGGTTACTTTTACCCAATAACTCGTGTTGTTGATCAGAGGCGGGGAGCCGTAAACGGCATTGGTCGCGCCAGCGATTGGATTGGAAGTGTCGCCCGACATGCCGCTATACCATTGCCAGGTGTGTGGCAAGGGTCCAATGGCGTAAACCCGCAGCACAACACTGCTGCCCGAGGCAATCGTCTTGTCCTGCGGCCCGACGCGAATCGTCGTGTTGGCGGTCGTGGTAATAGTAATGTTGCCTGGCCCGGAAACGGACGCGGAAAACGTTCCAGCGCTTCCGTTGGTCTTCGCGCTAAAGACGACTTCGAAGAGCGAGTTCGCGGGGAGGCTGAGCGTCTGCGAAACCGTTCCGGCGGCATTGGCGACGACACCATTGGCCCAAAAGTTAGCGTTGGGCACGGTGGGATCGAAAGAGTTTTGATAAAGGTTGATCGCGCCGGGAAATCCCACGGTATTCATCGTGAAGGTGTAACTTCCGGCCGGCGCGCCGAAGGTGTTGAACTGGTAGGCAACGAACGGAACGACCTCGCCGCTCCCGACGTTGATCGTTGTCATTCGCTCCCACGTGTAGTTGTGGGGCACATTCAGAGGCGTAAAGGCCGGTGCCAGCAGTTGCACCGCGTTGGCAACACCCAACAAATTCAGCAGGGCGAACAGGGACAGGGTGAACCGCGAATAGCTGGTCCGATAATGGCATGCAGTTTTCATAATCAACTCGCGCTTTCTTTGTTTACATCGACCGTGCGAACACCGCGTTCGCGAGAGGCCGATTTGTTTCAACGCTGGTGATCATCAGTGCTCTTGCAGAAATGGGGAATGCGCCTCCAGTCGTAGGAAGGCGACTTGGCGGGAAGCGGCACGTGCGACTTTGGTCGTATCCGATTTACGGGGAGCGTATTGCGATCAGGTCAGCGCGGAGGGGAATTCATGCGGTTGCGAAAGGATGTAGTGAATTGATAAGGGGTAAATCTTAACTGGGCGGTATGGTTGGTGATAATTGTGCTCATTTTACTTCTCCAATTCCTTCGCAATCATATGCAATGACAAAGCTGTCATATATGGGTCATTGCTTTGTCATGAGGATTTGATGAAATGGGAAAGTTGAGAGTGACGCGGTAACAGGAACAAAGCTGAACGCCAGTAACCAGGAGAGCAAAAAATGAACAAAATGATGAATCGAAGGATGATCGCGCTAATGGTGGCTGCGGGATTGCCAGGTCTTTGGACCGGGTGCGCCACGAACAAAAGCAGCGCGGCGGCCAAAGAGGAACGGGTGACGTTGGCGCAAGTATCCGCTCCAGCGCGCGCCACGGTCGAAAAAGTGACCGCTGGCGGCAGCGTGGATAAGATTGATAAGGAGTTTGAGCGAGGCAAAGTCGTGTATGACGTCGAAGCCACGGTAGGAGGCAAGCACGTTGAGTATCTGATTGCCGATGCCGACGGGCAGGTGCTGGGGACTGAGGTGAGCATTGAGTACAGCGAACTGCCGGAACCGGTGCGCCTGGCGGCAGAAAAATATTTTGATAGCGCGACCGGACTAAAGGCGATGAAAGGCGTCGAATACGGGGAGACGCATTACGAGATTGAAGGGCCGAAGAATGGAAAGACTGTAGAAGCGACCTTCGACCCATCGGGGAAGAAAGGAAAGTAGACCCTCAGCGAAGTCATCCATGTGTATCCTGGTTTGAAGAAAACCCCAGCGCCATTTCGCGCACCTTTCGCAAATCGAGTTTGCCGGTTCCAAGATAGGGGAGGGCATCGACATGAAAGAACTGGTCCGCCCGCGGCTTCCAGAGGTTCGGCAGATCCGATTGCGAAAGCTTATCGAGGCACTCTTGAAGGCGGCCATCGACCAACTTATGGAGAACAACCAGGCGCTCGCCTTTTTTATCATCGGGCACTCCGGTGACAACGAACGTTTGCTCGGTGGCCCCTACGAGTTCATGCAATTTCTCTTCGATTTTGATATGGGGAACCATTTCACCGCCGATCTTGCTGAAACGGTTTAACCGGTCGGTTATTTGGAGAAAACCATCCTCATCGATGGCCGCCACATCGCCGGTGACATACCAGCCATCGCGCAGAACTTCGGCGGTTTTATCCGGCCGGCCCAGGTAACCCAGCATGACGTTGGGGCCGCGCACGAGAAGCAATCCCGGCAGGCCAACCGCTACTGGTGCTGAAGTTTCGACCTCCACGATGCGCACGCAGAGGCCCGGCACTGGATGGCCGATCTTGCCTCGTTTCCCGCCGACTTGGCGAAAACCCGCGGAACGGAAATCGTGCGTATTCACAGCCACGACCGGAGCGCATTCGGTGCAACCATAACCTTCGAGAGGCCGGATGCCGAATTGCTCTTCAAAGGCAACGGCTAATCGCTCGGGTAGTTTTTCAGCGCCGGTCATCACGAGGCGAAGGCTGCCGAAATCTTCTCCCGAACAGCCGCGAATATAAAGTTGCAGGAAGGTCGGCGTGGCCAGGAGGAACGTGACCCGGTAATCGCTGACCAGGGGGCCAATCGTTTTGGCATCGAGCGGATTTGCGTGATACACGACGCCCACGCCAAGAATGGCGGGCAGCCAGAGGGTTCCTGTGAATCCGAACGAATGGAAAAAGGGAAGGATGCCCAAAATCCGGTCGTGCCGGTCGAGACCGAATACCTGGTCGAGTTGTTCAATGTTCGAGGCAACGTTGTAGTGACTGAGCATGACGCCCTTGGGGTCGCCCGTGCTGCCGCTGGAAAAGATGATGGTGGCGAGCTCGTCCAAGGACCCAGGAGCAGCATTGCCGGGGGAGGAAGATGGAGGCGATGGTTTCGCGTCACTGAGTGAACGCTCAAGCATCGAGACGGGCTTAAGACAAGCACTGGTTAGCGCGGCTATTTTTTCTCCGAAGCGCGGTTTCGCCGCCAGTTCCTCCAGAAGAATTGTCTCGCACGGGAGTTTAAGTTTCAGCTTCTCAAGAAATACTTTCGAGGTAACGACGGTCTTGATCCCGCATTGCTGAATGCAGGAAGCGAGGGTGGCCTCCGATACTGTGTAGTTCAAATTGACCGGGATTTTGCCCATTAAAAGCGCGACATAATTCACCAGTGCTCCAGGAACGGAGGGCGGCAGCAGCAAACCTACAAAGCGTTGCCCGGTCCAAACCGGGCGCAGGCGACGGCCGAGGAAAAGCGCGCGCATCAGAGCTGAGCCAAAACTCACTCGCCTGGATTGACCATCGGCCAGGGCAAACCGAAATGGATGTTTCCGCGCCGTGCTTACGAATGCGCGATGCAGAGGTTTCATCCGTTTGGCCCGGTGCTTCCAGGCCTCGGCCATGAGTTCCTGCACGGCGTGACGCACCTCGAACGGAGTGGCGGTCCGCGGCAGGGGTTTGCCGAAATTCACAGTGACCGGGTAGGGGATTCTACGTGGCAATTTCCACACAAACCGGCGGTTCTGAAAACTAAATATGCTGCCCCAGACTCCGTCCAAAGCGACTGGAATGATCGGCGCTTCGACGTCCTTCATAATGCGCTCGAAGCCCCGACGGAACGGGAGCATCTGGCCGATGCGGGTGATTTGGCCCTCGGCAAAGATGCAGACGATTTCGCCATTTTTGATAGCCTCGCTGGCATCTCGCAGAGACTGGATCATTTCCCGAGGACGCAACTCGGAGGAAATGGGGATGACGCGCATAATGTCAGCCAGCGGTTTGATCAGAGGTTTCTGGTAGATGCCTTTATACATCATGAAACGGATTTCGCGTTTGCTGGAAGCCAGCAACAAGAGGGCATCAACATGTGAGAGATGGTTACAAACAATCAGCGCGCCGCCTTTTTCCGGAAGATGCTCCCGACCGCAAATACGCAGGCGATATAAGGTGTGGGTTAGAGTCCAGAGCACTGTGCGCAACAGCCAGCGTGAGAAGCGGCCACCGAATTTTGCGGATCCATTGCCAGTCATGCAGC
>Ga0137394_10002538_pt1 | contig 13505 bp, 11 predicted proteins | sample czobulk116metaG_FD_108278 | JGI IMG/M metagenome (GOLD analysis project Ga0137394, IMG submission 108278) | Vadose zone soil microbial communities from Angelo Coast Range Reserve, California, USA - czobulk1.16 metaG | ecosystem: Environmental > Terrestrial > Soil > Vadose zone | place: USA...
AAAGGACCTGGGCGGGGATCTCATCGGGCGGGTTATTGCAACTCGCAAGAAACTACTTGAATACCTGCGCGAAGTCTATGTCCCTCAACTTAGCGAAGATGAAATCGAGCATGTCGGTCTTCCACTCTTACCAAACGAAAAGCGTCACTTATTGCTCTACTACACTTACTTCGTCCTAGAGATGCTGGTAACGTGCAATTTAGATACATTCCATCCTGAGTGGGAAGACGAGCTTGATGAAGCACTGGAGATTGGGATCTATCGGACCCGTATCGATCTTAACCGGGCGATGAAGGATAAGACCGACGTCGAGAAGCCTGGGGACAAGCCGTGGTTTGAAGACCCGGACAAATCAACTTTGTGGATTCGCGACTGGTTCTCGTTCAAAGAACCGGACCTTTTTCCTCCTGTGAGCAAGCGAACTATTGGCGAGCCGAGTTTGATTCCCCTTAGTGTTCGGTGCAATGCCCAATACGCCTATTGGGTTGCTGACGGAACTGACGCAAAGATGCCCTGGCTCTTTGGCTTGCTGTTGGACGATCGCAATCCGAAGGACGGTCTCTGGGATGAAAGGTATGACCTCCTGATTACGGAACGGGCAATTGAGGCTATAGTTGATTATTTCGATTACGTAACTAAGTACGACAGTCGGCATGAGAGTGGGCTAGGCGTGCCCCATCAAGAATCTGTCCTTGATAGGTCATTCCATGATGTCATCAAGATGACCGTTAAGGATTTCTTCGACTCCGATGATGGGCGGGCACTTCTGCTTCAAGCTACGAACGCTGTTCCCCCTGGGTCGCACGATGAAGCTGGTGATGTCGGCACGCAACTGAGTAAACTTTCGGATACCTTGGGTAATGCTAATCGAGCTCGCAGGCAGAAGGATAAGTCGAAGTTGCAAAACGAGGTTGCTGATCTTGATCAAGCTTTCACTGCGATGGTCTATGAGCTGGTGTGTGAGTGGCTAGGCAGCAATCTCAAAAATCAACCGGAGAAACTCAAGAAACTGCGAAGCGCTGTCGAATCGAGTAAGAAGGCGATTCCCGATAGTTTAGGAGGAGCTTTAGCCGCTAATCCAGAAATCGCCGGTAAGAGCCTCGTCAGCATTGCCGTGGACTACCTGATTCAAAAAGCTACTATAGACTACGAGAGATCCATGGCAGATAGCGCTGACTGAAGTCTGCGTGACCGAAACGCTCTTGGGCTATGATTGATATTTAACTATCGTGGTTGTGGTTAGGAAAGAATCATATGTCTGAACCCAAAGTCATTTCGTTTTACTCCTTCAAAGGTGGCGCTGGACGGACCGTTAGCTGCGCTAATTTCTCCGGTATTTACGCCCGGCAGATAAAAGCGACCGCAGATCGTCCAATTCTGTTAATGGATATGGACCTCGACAGTGCGGGGCTTACGATTTTGCTCGAGTTGTCGCATGAATACGATGGCCGACTGAGTCAATACAGCACCGCCAGCCTTACAACAGGGAAGCTTGATCTAATAGTCGCCGATGAGAGGGAAAAGTTCTTTTCCGAGGGCCTCACCGACGTATCCGATAAAGTCGGGGCTCCAAAGGGAACTGTGCTTTTCGTCGGAGCCCAACTTGCACGCGAAAGAGATGAATTTGAAGGCACATTGAATCGGAATGTGAGCAGCCTGCTACGATGGTGCGGTAACATCTCAACCATAATATTCGATTCGGCATCGGGCAGACAGGAGGCGGCTAAGTGCTGCCATCTTTTTTCAGATGTGATCGTTTGCTGCTGTCGATTGACGAAACAGTTTGTTGTGGGTACGGATAGCCACATGAGAACTTTTGCTCTCAGGCATAAGAAGCAGAGTGGACAGAACACAGTTCTTCTTCCGACTGCGGTTCCACCCATTCGTTCGAAATTCCAGGCGACCAAAAACATATGGATTCGAAGGCTGGAAGGCCTCATATCTGACGATGTCTTCGTTTTTGATGCTATTGGAGAGGTCGAGTCCTTCAAATGGGAAGAGTCGATTCTGCTGAAAGACAGGAAGCTTGAGAAGTTGGAAGCAGATGAACAACAAGCTGTGAGTGTCATCTCAGCTTTGGCAAGACGGGTTAGTGAATTGATGGACAAGCCTTAATCGCGCACGTGTTATCCTGCCGTTAGAACTTAGGGGAAAGCATACCAACGCCAATCGAATGACAAACAATACCCAAGCGCAGACCGCCCTAGCTGCAGCAACCAATGGCATACATCAAACTCTGAGGCCGTTCATTTTCGAAGGAAGTGAAGAGAATGCAGCGCTGCAAGTACGTGATTTTGAGGCTCATCTCTTGCCCGATGCTGCAGTCCTTGTATACAAGCTCGCTGGCGTCTTGATGTTGGCCTATTGCTACCTGTTAAGAAGTAAGCGCCCCGACGAAAATATCCCTCCTGCGATCTATGACTGTGTGATGCAAGCCTGGGAAGAACGCGGAGGGTATAGTGAGTTACGAGCTGCGTCGATTCTGCAGTTAGCCGCTGACTCGCCGCCCTCGTCGAGCATCAGTAACCTCGTACACAATCCCGAAGTGCACTACAGATGGGGAGACCTCTTGCGTGCCAGGGAAGACCGGTACCGCTTGTACCTCAATAAGCTCGAAGAAGTTGACATCTATGATTGTTTCACCCAATTAATCCTCTCACTTCCGATACTGGCGCAGACTTCCTTCGATGGCGATGGCTTTAAGTTTCCGGAGTTTGATGATGTCGTTCCGAAATTTCCTTACCTTTATAGATCCAACAAGTATAGCGGTGTCATGTTCCTTAACTGCTTTAAACAGGCCCTCTCCCAGCCCCTTGTCGTTTATCGGGGAGGACGAAGCGATTATAGGGAAGATCTCAGGTTGAGCGACGACCAACTCACTCAATATGACTTCATGCGGGAAGTTCTTGGCTTCAAGGAAAGGCGGCAAACGCGCAGCGGTATCGTTCATCTATTTGGCCACACATACAAACCATTTGAAAACTTAGCCCGAGTTATTGCTAAGACCCGAAATGATGCGGCAGTGAAGGCTTTTGTCGCGCAATACGAAGGCCAGATCTCGGTGTCGGGCGGGCACCCACTTGAGAGCGAAGAACTTATGGCTGACTTTGTCACGCTAGCTCTGGCTGAACTGGGCCCGACAAAGGTGCTTAGATCAATTATTCGGCACGGATGGAGCATAACGGAACGCTACCTGGAGGGTTTAGAAAAACTAGGTGTGTGCAAAGCTAGTGAATGGGAAGGAAAATTGGAGCAGCGAGTACGCGAGAAAAAGATTAGCCTGATGAACTTTCTTCAGTTGGCACCGACTTTCAAGGTGAAGGTCTTTGGAGAAATAGAATTGGATAGCAGGTGCTGGTGTTTACTAAATGCTGCCGGATTAGTCATCGATTCTCCAAGTGATTACTTTGAATCAATAGGCACAAAGATCGAGACCCAAAAAACCTTTAATGCTCAATTTCATCCCGACGACTTTTGGAGCGTTGGAGTAAGGACGGCGAGACTGATTGAGCGAACTCTGAAGTTTCTCATCGCCTTCTATTCCGGACTGCATGCTTATTACCGATCTTGGCAAAGCACCACCACCGATGACTTTGGAACCTTTGAGACCGCTATGATCAAAGAAGCCGGGCGGGCATATCACTCTTCGCGACTTACCCCAGGCCAGCTGATCGGTAGATTCCGGGAAATGTGTAATGACAAAGAATATAAGCGAGTGGCTGAAAAGTTGTTAGGAAGGGACACAATATGTGACGTGGATGAGTTCAAGAGATTTACGGAAGAGAACCTAACATCAGTTGCGGACGAGTTGTCCCCTTCATCTGAATCAGCCGACGAAACAGCAAACTTGGTGGACATGATTAATAAGGTGAAGCACGACAAAGGTTGGCTGAAGCCTGAAGACGTTAGAAGGTTTTTGGATCAAACGCTCCAGTTACTTGTATTCCTACGCGATGGGCAGAGTCTGGACCAGAACTTGTCCGTTCCGGATAGACTGTGTCAGAGTTTGCCCGTCTATCCGGCGGTTGTGTCGTTCCGTGAACAACACAGGAAGCGCGATGGTCTCGTCGTGTCAAACTATAAGGTTTATTCCCACGATTGGGATGTGGATGAGGATAGTGATGATCCGACTCGCGTTGCCAGCTTGAATATCAAAATTTTTTCTCCCCGCGAGTACACGCCGAATGAAGATTACTACTGCATACCATTTCACAAAAGAACGACGCCAGAGTGGCTGCTCGACCCTTTCTTAATTAGCTGTAGCAAACTTAATAGCTCTTTCAAATAGAGTCTAGCCTTACAACCAAAGGGAGAGTTCTCCATGAATGAAAGCAGTTCCAACCAGCCGACTATTCTTAAGAAGGTTGAAATCGTCAATGGCGAGATCAATTTCGCGTGTTTGAGGGAGAACTGTCCGACTTCCTGCTGCGGACCGTTTGGGGGCGTCCAACGGGGCATAGACTCGGTCGAAGGTCGAGAATTTAGCGAAATCGTGTTGACCGACGAAGACACGAACCGGCTCTTGTCCTCAGGTTGCGCGCACCTAATTGAACGCACAGGTGAAGGCTACTATCGAATGAGATTGCACGAAGACGGAAGTTGCGTTGCTTTCATCAACGGGCGTTGCAGCATACATGCCGTCAAGCCGACTCTCTGTCGAGCCTTTCCGTTCTACGTTGATATGTTCGTGGGGTTATGTGGCGTGACTGATTGTCCTGGCTTCGGATCAGGATGGACTAAGGTTGAAGACCTGCAAGAGGAGGTTAAAGCAGCAAAGAAAATGTATTCATTCTGGTTGGATAGAATGTCGCTTTCCCGCGGAAGTAAAGACGAAGAACAGCTCCCCGCAGTGCGTCAGTCGCCTGCGGGAAAACTTGACCGCACATTAACTCAAGATACCGTTGAGTTAGTCAAAATCACTCCGCGAGATCGAAAATAGTCGAAATCTTGCCGGGCCGGCTTTCCAATGTTAACGGTCATGAATTAACCATCCTTAAGACTATGCCTCGAAAGCCGAGGTCATATTATGACTGACGCAACATGTGCGGACTGCGGAGCTTCCGAAGGTTATGTGCGGCAACCTTTGGTGAACGATCCTTCTTACTTCCGAGGCTACGTAATTGATCAGGCAGCGCATCTCAGCTTCTGTCAAGGCTGCCAATTAAAGTTCTGTGAGCGCTGCCAAGATGGTTTTCGGTGTCCTCGCTGCGACCAGCTCTTGGTAATTGATCATATGCGGGGGCCTTACTCCCTGCTGAATCCAATATTCTCTTGGTTGCGCCGACTCTTTAAAAAATGGGAATGACCGTATCAATACCGTTGTTCTGCGAGCGGAGGTCACATACAAAATTCGTTAGTCGCTATTCAGCACCGTGGGAATTCTGCCAGGACCATCGATCGCCACCGATACATGCTCTGCTCTCTGCTGCTTGAAATACTCTTGCCAGAAAATCTGTACGGCTTCACGCCGAGGTTTGGCCATCTTCTTTAGATCTTTACTGCGCAACATGCCGAGGTAGAGACTTGTTCCAGCGAATACGTCTTTGTGACTGTCTGAAAGTTCTTTTGCAAGCGCGATAGCGGAGAGATCGTTTGCCAAATCAGAAGAGGTGTTGAAGTTGAGTTTGGAATCGTCCTGGATGAAGTCACTCAGGATTACGATTACTTTGTGGACTTTGCCTTTCTCGATTGAGAGTTCTTCCGCAGCTAAGTCGGCGGCGCCGAGAATGTCGGAATGCTGGTAAGGATTGGCAATGGCTTCTGCCTGCATCAGTTCGAGTTTTTCCTTAACCTCGCTGGCCAGGTTTGTCAGGTCAGAATCGTAAACCTGACGGTTTTCGTTCAAATGAATTCTTAGAATCTTCCCCTGGCTTTCGGTGAGAGTATCGCCCGTGATCGGAATGACATAAATCGAATCGCCCCGCTGGAGCTTCTTGTTATCGAACAGAGGGCTGAGACTTTCCAGAGCCTCCCGAATAGCTTCCTGCTCAATACTCCCTGTCAGGTCTATCACGAAAGCGATGGCGAGACGCGGTCTTTTCTCTGGTCCACAACTAATGCAGACCAAGCCCAAGACAACAATTGCCACCAAGTTTCGTGATTTCAATTGCCATTTCATCTGCTTACTCCCAAGGTTGTATGTCTTCAAACTGAGCCTTTCAATCACCGATCGCGCACAGCGCTAACCAGCCAAAAATCATTCCTGGTTTCTCATCATCGTGCGGTGGCTGCCTGACTGCGTTCTTCCGTCGGACTCCCGAGCGGCGGCTTCCCATTACCTGCACCCGGGGAAGACTGCGAAATCACGAAAGGCTCTGAATCCTTCTTTGGAGGTTCGGACCGGAAAATCGTCGCCTTCTGGTCGTATAACTGTCCCGCGGTTGGTCGATCCCAAGCCTTGATCGCTCGGCTCGCGTACAGCACCCCAAAACCCAAAGTCATACAACCGTAGAGTAAACTCCGCATCCACCCTGACTCGATGTATTGAGCGGTAATCGGATCAAGTAGCAAACAGATGGTGAGCACCAGCAAGACAACTGCGGCAATCTTCAAAACAACTCGCCATAGAGGAGTCTGCCAGGCGCCTGTCTTTTGGCCGAGCTCATGATTCTGTAGATATGCCTGTTTCCATTCTTCTCGCATCTGTTCGAGCTCTCTAATTCGACTGTCTCTCCCTTCAATTCTCTGTTCCAGCTCTTTCTGAGTTGAGTCGAGCTGTTTCGTAATGCGCTTATAGGTCTCGCGCGACTTACGCCATTCCCAAGCCAGATGCAATCCATTCAGTCCCCACTCAAAAGCGATGGCCACAAAAATTGGCAAGGCAGTTGTCAGGAGAACTACAACCAAGCGCGTGAGGACAGTATTGTTCGCAAGGAACTCTTTCCAGGGACCGGTCTGCACGGCGGCGGCGTAGATCATTTCTTCAGCACGCCACCAACCAAGAATGAATACCAAAACGAGGGCGAGCGTGGTTAGCACACCAAGAAATATCAAACCACCAAGATGAGCAACTTTGCTGGCACCGTTTGTGCTCTGCTCATCTGTCGCAAGGTGATCACTCGTTCGCGCGCTGTAGACTCTTTTTGTTATTTCGAACAGGCCGCTGGTTGTAATCACAATAACGCCGGCAAAAATGAGTTGGAGTGTAGCGTCAGCTATTCCGAGCCCGTCCATCACCGGAGCCAGAAAAACCGCTTCACCAATCACGGCAGCTATTGCACAGACTACAGCTATTAATGGCAATACAATTTGGGGTGGCATTCCTTCCGTGCGGAATTCGAGATCACCCCAGTGCCTCTGGGAATCATCTTTGCGGCGCTCAAGTGTCTCAGCTTGGGCCTCGAGCAATTTGATCCGTTCAGCCGCAGCCTGATTCTCCTGTTCCTGCCGTTGGCCGAACTGAGCCTCAATCTCTTTCACAGTGATGGAAGGATCAACTCCCTGAGTCCCATCCCGGAAACCCTCCACTTCAACCGTGCGTGCATCGTTTCTATTGTTCATCTTCTCTCTACTCCCATTAATCAATACTGACTCAACTCAGCCGGCCATCATGCGGCGAGAATCTCATTCAACTCTTCGAGAGGAGCGCTCCATAAGCCCACACGCAGCTCTGCACCTTGTTGCGCCAACCTCTCCGGCGTTAAACCCACGTGTCCGTCACGAGTCGCCCGGTCAATTCGCTTCTCATCGCCAAGCTCCAGCGAGTCGATTACTATGCGATGTTCTTCGATCCAGCTAAGAGCTTCTGAATTGTTTTTGTAATCGTCGATCAGGATGGTTGAGGCCGAACGTCGCGGTTTGCAGGCATACTGGTTTTCTCTCGGCGCACCTTTACCACCACGATTGCCAAAGTTTCGCCGGGGGTGCGAATTGCCTCTATTGTGTTTGGAGTTTTGATTGCCCGGCTGTGCGCCGCGGCGGCGTCTTGCAGAAACTGATTCGCTCATTCTTTCCACTCCTCCGATTAGTAGTGCAGTCGCTGAGACATCCGGGTCTATCGACCCCGGATGACTGACAGAGGAATCTCCTCCATCCGTCGCGATTGCTACTTGTGCCCGCCCAATACCTTGGGGCGGGGCCTACGCCGTGGCCCGAGGACCTGGCGTGATCGGAGTTGGGAGCTTAGGCCTATGCGCCTTCGCTACCCAAAGTGCGGCTCGTCTCCGTTAACTTTCACGGAAGATCGAGCCAGTGGAAAGAACACTCTCTATATCTAACAAACTATCTCAACTCAAATAGTTCTGTCAGGTCAACTGACGCTTAGACACAGGTAGGGACGAAAAGGTTGCTGAGAGTAATTGGCGAACAGTTTGACTTTACCATTCGAGTTATCGGTTCTAAACTCTCGGAACCTTTGAAACTGTCTTGTCGAAGTTCAAACAACTCTTACTATTGCTTTGAACCGCTCCATTCCTTCTTAGACGGAGACTACTCCTGTGAGCACAACCTTACCGGCATTTCATCCTACAGAAATTCAAACTCGGTTTCTGTACCCGTTCTTTTTTGACCGTGGCAAGGCTGCTGAAGCCTCCGATTCTCTCTCTCATAAAACCATCATCGGTCGCGACGGGAAGACCATCGGAGTTTGGGAATGCTCGCACCCTCCTGCCCTGTATCAGGAGGAACTTCTGGATCACGTTGATAAGTTTCTTTTTCACGACACGGAACGCGGTTGCAGGTATCTACGAATTTCCAACGCGGTCAGTAGTCGTTGGTTCAACAAGTTGCACGTCGTTTTGGCTGAGCCCAAGCCAGCGAAGCAAAAAGAATCGAACGGAATAGCATTGGACTCTGGAGGAGAAGTTCTGAGGTCGATAGTATGGCCGGTTAGCCTTGCCCCACTGGCTTCAATGGAGATTTTTCTAACCAACTATGGCGTCGGAGTTTTCTCTATCTCTTTGATTCCCAATCCTCCCGCGTTGGACTTTCAGAACGCTACGCTATTCAACTACAAGCTCGCTCAACTTCGTCCGCAGGTGGCGGCGAGATTGGGCATTCCGCACCCATCGCAGAACACTAAACTGTGGGAACAAATGCCGGCAGTGCAAAAAGGAAAGATTGCTCCTGCCCCATCTGTTGACGCTCCTGTCAGCCAGCGTTTGGGATGTGCGGGAGGTACTTTCCTTCTCGGTGAGCTGGTAAGCGAAGTGGTGCTTAATCCGCTACAGGGTTTACGGATCCAACCGATCCAAAAGCAGTTCTCGGTCTATACGGTTGTGCGGTTCGGTGACGAAGTGGACTTTGAGCAGGTTGCGATAGTCCGGGCTCTGTCATCTTTTCTTTCGGGTATTGCACAGGTAGAAGAGCCCAGCCACGCAGGCTCACTAGCAGGAATTATCGGAGCGACAAACGCAATCTTGAATCGACGCCATAGCGTGGCGGTTGGCTTGTTGGGAATGGCGCACATTGTGTCGGACCAGCCGGCGCCCGAGCTCTCTTTTAACGAACAGCGTGTTCCGCGAATCTCGCTGAAGTACTTTGTTCCGTATTTGGCTGCTCTTCTACAACGGGCATCTCTTCATCGCAGCATTGGTGATGCCAGCGAGCTGGTGTTGAATCAAAGGCAGGATATGGTAGGCGAATTGAGAAAACTCCGGAAGCATTTACTTGAGTTTGCCGTCGAGGGTTATTTCCCAGAAATCAGTCACCGAGAGGTAATAGACAGGTACTACCGATTGGCCCAAGAGGGCCTGGGAGTTCGCCGAGCCTATGAAGAGGTGAAGCGAGCTATTTCAGATATCGACGCACAATTTTCCGCAGATCATCAGGAAGAGCTAAGGGAGATGATGGCTCACAATGCCAAGGCGACGAGAATGTTACAGGAGCAAATGAGCCAGAACCTTCAGGCCATGGTCGATGTCCAGAAAGCGGTTGGTTGGATCGAAGTATTCTTCGCTTCAGTTTACCTGGCTGAACTCTGGCACTTGTTTGCGAGTGAGATCGATTCTCCGCATAAATGGATCCCTTACGGAGTGGTTACCTTCGCTGTTGTAGGCTTCTCGGCAGCTGCGGCTATTGTGAAACCTTGGAAGCACTCCAAGAAATCCAGTCGCCATTAGGGATCTAGACGATCGCATTCGAGCCTGCGAAAATCGAGGAATCTTTATGGTGCGAAACTATGCTTGGGTTTTCATATTCCTCGTCGCCGCTGGCTTGGAAGTCGGTGGCGATGCTGCAATCCGAAAGGGCTTCTTTGCACGCTCGCCACGACTCATCATTCTTGGGTTTGTAATACTTGGGTCGTACGGACTGGCTGTCAATTGGATAAACAAAGTCAGCGAGGAGACATGGAGTCTCTCAAAAATGCTGGGCGTTTATGTGGCCTTCTTCGCATTGATAAGCGTTTTGGCGGATCTTCTTTTCTCGTCCGAGGTAGTCCCAGTCTCGACCTGGCTCGGTTTGATTGTGATCATCGCAGGTGGAATGTTAATTCAGTTTGGACCTAAGCTTGTTTAATAGACAATCGGGGAAAAGGGTAAAGGGTAGAAACGAACCTTACCTGTTACCCCTTACCCTTTTTCCCTATCTCTTTAGGCCAACCGTCCCGAGAATCACTAGCAGGCCGCGCTTCAGACCAATATCACGACCGCGCGGGTCATACCATTCATCGAGACTATGGGCATTGCTTGCGGTGCCTCCGGCGCCGAGTGTTATCGAAGGAATGTTGAGAGACATAGGTAGGTTTGAATCCGTAGACGCTTGGTCAAAGGCTGGTATCGCGCCGACTGTCTTTGTTGCTTCCCAGGCAATCTTAACGAGAGCCGCGTCAGCGGAAGTTTCGCCGACGGGACGCTCACCAATGAGATCGACTTTCAACTCCAGTGGAGGCCCGCCGCTGCGCGCAGCATTCTCCTCCTCAGTTGTTTCTCGAGTCGATCGTCGAAAGAAGGCGTCGAGTTTGAGTAGTTCTTCCGCGCCTGCCGAACGCAGGTCCACGTCCATCGTAGCTTCCTGGGGAATTGCATTGACGCTGCTGCCCCCTTCGATGCGGCCAACATTGAACGTGGTTCGTGGGTCTCTTGGCGCCGGATAGGACGCGAGTTTTGCAATTGCCCGGCCCAGGGCATGAACAGGATTGGCAATACCGAAATCGCTCCAGGAATGACCTCCAGTGCCGCGCAAACGCACGCGATAGCGGCGAGAACCGAGCGCGCGGTTTGTAATGCGTTCTAACCCATGTCCATCAAAACTCAAGAATGCATCAATGCGATTGGCCCATTCTCCTTGCGTTAGCAAATGCCTGGCGCCGCGAAGATTTCCTTCGCCTTCCTCTCCCACCGTGCCCACGAACAACAGGGAACCGGCGGTTTCAATCTGCACCGACTTGAGAGCATCTGCTATCGCAATCAACGCGACGAGACCGCAGCCATCATCGGAAATTCCCGGCGCCAAAAGTTTGGCGCCTTCGCGTCGAACTGTGACATCGGTTCCTGCCGGAAAAACGGTATCAAGATGTGCGCTTACTACCAGGAGTGGCGCAGCCGAGTTACCTTTTCGCAGCGCAACACAGTTTCCCTCTTCATCGAGTTGTGCATCCGCGAGGCCTGACTCGAGAAACCTCTTCCGCAAATATTTCGCTCGCTCCTGTTCAGCAAACGGAGGTGCGGGTATTGAACAGATGCGAATTTGTTCTTCAGTAATCTCCTCCAAATGCGAGTCGATAAACTCAAACGCGCGCTGGACCTCGGTTGATCCGATGAGGTCGCGAATAATCAGGGCAGGTGATAATGATTTAACCGAAGACATTAGGATCCCTAATCTGACCCGATAGCGTTACGCCGAGTGTTTGTGCTATTTGTCCAAAGCAGCGTTGATCGATCATCTGCCTGATTCAACCAACAGCATTATTTCCTCCTCCGCTAAAACAGCGGAGGCTTGTTTGGCGCGGTCGTAAATTCTGCTGACTCGATCTTCGCTCGGTTCAATTCCTCGCTTCTCAAGCCAGTAAATCACATTTGACTTACCGCTCATCGGACCGATTTCCACGACCTGTTCCAGTCCAAACAATCCAGCGGGAACGCCTGAATAAACCAAATCGGCCAGTTCGCGGTCGCCTTTTCGGTAACTCTTAATTACCGCCGCTGCGTGCACTCCCGTGGCTGTACGAAACGCATCGCGGCCGAAAACTGGATAGTTCAGAGGTATGGTCCAACCGCAGGCTTTCGAGGCTACCGCGCAATACTCACCCAGGCGAGATAGATCATTGTCAATCCATCCCATTAACTTCAAATTCACGAGCAACTGATCGATCGGCGTATTTCCCACGCGCTCGCCAATGCCCAGCGCCGACCCATGGACTTGATCGGCGCCGCCCTGGATTGCTGCGATAGAATTTATAACGCCAAGACCTCGATCCTGGTGGCCGTGCCAGTCAAGCCGAATATTGCCCCCCTGTTCCTCGATGATACTTTTTACGAATTGAACTACCGCACGCGCGCCGTCAGGAGTTGAGTGGCCTACCGTATCGCAAACACAAACGGCCTTCGCTCCGCATCGGATCGCTGTTGTGTAAAGCGCGCGAATCGTTTCCGGGTTTGCACGCGTGGTATCTTCGGTAACGTACATCACCGGCACACCTTCGCTGACTGCAAACGTTACCGCTTCTTCCGTTAATTTGAGGAGCTTTTCAAGCGTCCAGTCTTCTGCGAAAAAACGTATCGCGGACGATCCGATAAATGTGCAGGCCTCGATAGGAATTCCAACCCGCTGTGATATCTGGATGATGGGAAGGATGTCGTTACGATGAGTGCGCGCGGCGCAATTTGGCCGGATCTTAAGTTTCTGTTCAGCTATCTCACGTGCCAGCGCCTCCACTCCAGCCGCATGATTTCCGCCCGCGCCTGGCAAGCCTATGTCGGCCGTATCGATGCCTAGCGCGTTCATCAGGTGAAGGAGTTCAATTTTCTCTTCGACGGCCGGTTCGCTAACTGAGGGCGATTGCAAACCATCACGCAGAGTTTCGTCGTCAAACCCGATGTGACGTTGAGGATGAATTAACACCGGGTCGATTGTGTTCCAATCGTAAACCAATTCATCAAGAGACACTCGCGAAACCTCCGGAAAGTCACATTAGTCGAGATTCAAGGTGTTCAGAGTTCAAGTAGTTCAGAGTTCAAACTTTAATTTTGTTGCCTGGATTCATAACTGCCTGCACTGTTAACGGGGAAGAAATTCGATTACAGCAACCGGCTATAGTTAATGTCAAGCGACGTATTCCTCTGGTAATAGGTCAGTTTGATAAATAGGGGGTCGGCGATTACAGAACCGAGCGCGGTAGCGCCGGATGCCAGAGGTTACCTGATATCCCAATCAAACTAACTATTCGAGAGCGCGGTTATTCAAGGGTACCTTTGGCATCCGGCGCTACCGCGCTCGGTTCTGTAAAGCAACGTCGGCGCTAGCAATAAGCTAAACTGAACGCTTCCATTCCTGTCGATACTTTTGACGCCAGGCGTCGCTCTGTTATAGCCTCTGACGCGTTTCGCTCGAATGAAGTTTCCAGCTCT